>ERZ780207.32-NODE-32-length-168663-cov-12.378559_pt1 | contig 168663 bp, 149 predicted proteins | sample MGYA00510977_ERZ780207 | MGnify/ENA primary metagenome ERZ780207 (study PRJEB29588, sample SAMEA2151383) | human gut metagenome | biome: human gut; feature: human-associated habitat; material: faeces | place: Denmark | collected 2008/2010 ...
TTGTTCATGCAGGATATATTGAAAGCCTTGACCATGTTGATACAGAGGAATCTTATGAAAGTGTTGAGGATTTCTACTTGCATGCCAGAGATGATGCGTATATGTGTGGTGGAGTTGAGCATGGAATGATTATTGCTGGACATACACCAACAATAAAGTATGAGGAATTTCCTTATAATAATGGTAATGTATACCGTATGTATGATGAAAGCCTGGATTGCATTTTCTATGATATAGATTGTGGGTGTGTAATGGGAAGTGTACAGGAAAATGCAAAGTTGGCATGCATTAGATTGGAAGATGAGAAAATCTATTATGTAAGGATATCGGATCAGGTCAAAAGTAAAGAACTATAAGATGATACAGATACGACAGCGACAATCGCAGGAGGATTAGCTACTTACTAACTTCCATGTCAATGGAACAGACTTTGTATGAAGCGACTATTACTGGTTTAACAGGAGAAAAAAGAACCATTATCTTATTGCCCACTGGGACAATTATATTATGGGCTTAACTAAGCCTATTGAACAAAGGAAACTATTAAGTTTTATATAAAATAAGGCATCTAAAAGATATTATACTAGGAGATATGATTATGGAAGTAATTACAAATGTTATTTCAAATGAATTGCTAAAAAAGGGAATAAGCTTATTATCGCTCGGAATAAATGAATATGCTTGGGATAAGGACAATATAAAAGAGATATTCGAAGAATTGTCAAAACGGAAAATAGGTATTTTAGGTGGCGATGTTTATAAGATAGAAAATGAAAATATCAAAATGACATTTGATAGCTGGTATATGAATAAAGATAGTTCGGAAGAATTCTATCAAAAGAGCAAATTAAGGGCTTTGAGGTATATAGAAGATTATGAAAAAAATAATTGTGGCGAGTTTATATATACCATTGTTATTTGAGTGAAGATTGAAAATACTGTGAAATTATAAAGATTGATTATATGAATGAAGATTGCAAAAGAAACAAAAACAGATATACTGGTATATATAACAATAGACGATGTCTGATTGAAACATTTTGATTACTAAAATAAGGATAATAGAAATGAGTGATATTTAAAACATGAAAATGTGGAGAGAACATAGTGAAAAATTAAGTGATTATTATGGCTGGGTAACTAATAATATGGAAAAAAGTTGGGATGCAAACTTAATTAGCTATAATGCAACTGGTATTAATTTGAACAAGGATAAATTTTTTGAATTTTGTTTACAGCAAATTCAAAAAGAAATGATATTGGATAATCCCTTGTATATTTATTTAATTGTTTTAGAAGAAGTTATAGAGCCTAGTTCTAAAGTTGGAAGATATAAGAAATGTTGGAAAAAGATATCAGATTCATTTGAAATAGATTATTTACAGTTAGGAAAAGAGATTGAATATCATAAAAATGATAAGATATATTATGTTTCTATTGCTAGAACCCAAATTGAGAATTTAGAAAAGGTATTGGAATTGATTGATTCAAAGAAACAGTATCGTTATGTATTTGTCAGTAGGAATGACTATCTAGAAGATATGGAGAAGAATGATATGAATATTGATGATTTAATTTATTTAAATTCATTTGATGAAATTGATTATCCGCAAGTTATTGAAAAATGTATTAATAATCATGATTTAGCCTGTTGTTACGGAAGTGATTCAATTGGAATTGAATTAGCACTTATCTTTAAAAAACATGATAGAAATAAATATTGGAAATATGCCAATATAGAATAATTAATAAGATGACAAAAAATATCACAATTAAAGATATAATTTGTTCTAGAATCTATTTTTTAGAAAACAATTATATTTTTGATAAAAATGAATACAAGCATATTAATAAGGGTGAATTAGAAGCATATAGGGAAATATTATTTGATATTGAACTGATAACGATTATTGAGGTAAGATAAAAATGGCGACAGAATATATTGAAATTCTTTTAGAAAAAATAGAAAAAAATTATTTTTTAGAAGTATTAAATAATAAAAAAATATGTAATTATGAAATGGGAGAGTGCTATTATTACTCTAATACAGATTATGGTAGAAAAATTTTAAGCAAAAATGAGTTTAATGAGAAATTAGTAAAAATTATAATTGTATGATTATGTTAAAAAATTTTGAATTTTTTTTCTTGTAGCTATTGTTTCGAAGCGAAAGCAAATAGCTTTTATGACAGATGAGAAATCACTTATACAAATTTCTCATCTCATCACTACAAATAAATCGCTTAGGAAAGAGGAACATATGAATACAGAAAACATACAGCTATATTTTGCACCAATGGAGGGCGTTGCAGGATATTTATATAGAAATACATATAACGAGATTTTTAGCGGAATAGATAAATACTTCGCACCATTTATCTCTACAAGTCTGAATGGAATTAGAAGATTAAAAGAATTTAAAGATGTTTTGCCGGAGAACAATAAAGGTATAAATTTAGTACCGCAATTATTATCTAATAATGCTAAAGATTTCATAAGTGCAACAGAGGAATTAGCAGGACTTGGCTATGAAGAAGTCAATATTAATATCGGTTGTCCATCGGGTACAGTCATTTCTAAAGGAAAAGGTGCAGGCTTTCTTGGTGATTTAGATGGATTAGACGGATTTTTTGATGAAATATTTAATAAAACATATGATAAATATAATATGAAAATATCAGTTAAGACCAGAGTAGGGCTATATGATGAGGATATGTGGCAGGACATTCTAGAAATATATAATAGATATCCTATTTCAGAACTTATAATCCACCCAAGAACTAGAGAAGATTTGTATAAGAAGCCTGTAAGATATAATACATTTGAATATGCGATGGAGAATACGGGTTTAAAACTCTGTTATAATGGAGATGTTTTTACTAAGGCTGCTTATAAATCTATATGTGAAAGATTTGATGGAATTAATGCAATAATGCTTGGCAGAGGTATTCTAAAGAACCCTTGTCTGCCACAAATGATTAAAGAAGATAAAGAAATAGAAGCTGATAAGATATTTGAATTTCACGATAAAATATATGAAAGATACAAGGATTATATGTCGGGTGAAGTTCCGGTGTTATTTAAGATGAAAGAAATATGGCTATATATGCAGGAATGTTTTGAAAATAGTGAGAAAATGATAAAGAAAATTAAAAAGTCTAAAAATCTTCGTGAATATGACAGAATTATACAAGAAATGAAAGAAGAATATATTGAAAAAATATAAAGAAAAGTTTATACTATTCTATAGTGAATAGTGAATAGTGAATAGTGAATAGTGAATAGTGAATAGTGAATAGTGAATATGGATATTTCTACGGTATATAATGACGCTAATACGGAGATTAATAATGAAGATTAAGATAAATAATAATGAAATAAAGACAAAATTAAAGAAAATAACAGATAATACATATAAATTTGTTAAAGAGAAATATGACAGATTATGTACATGGTATAAAGGATATGAGAATAAGCGGGCCTTATGGGGTGCGGTTTCGACCTGGATATTTACATTTTTAGTTGTGATTATCGTATGCAGGGTTACTAATGCATCGAAACTTACAGCGGTGGCAAATGAAACTATTATGGTTGAGGCAGAGTCATCTTACGAGACAACTGAGAGAGACAGAAATACTGTTAAAGAAGAGACTAAGGCTAAAGAAACTCAGACTACGACAGCAGCTACAACAACTGCTAGTGAGACTCAGAGTATAGAAGAGACAACGAAGAAGACTGAGAAAGAAACAGTTGATGTATCTAAATTATCAGTTAGTACAACACCTATTGCAGATGATAAAGAGGCATCAGTTAAGAGAATTGCATCAATTAATTCGGCTGATATTAAGACAATTCCTTCAACTAATTATGATGAGAATCAGATTTCTTATGGAATTGATATATCATATCATCAGGGCAAGATTGACTGGGCAAAGGTTAAGGCAGCAGGCGTTGAGTATGCATTTATAAGAGTCGGCAACAGAGGTTATGAGTCGGGAAAATTATGTAAGGACTCAAGATTTGATGAAAATGTAAGGGGTGCTTTGGCAAACGGAATAAAGGTTGGTGTGTATTTCTTCTCACAGGCAATTACTGAGCAGGAGGCTTTAGAGGAGGCATCATTAACTCTTAAATATATAAGCGGTTACAATATTACACTTCCTGTAGTTATTGACTGGGAAACGGATAAAGGATACAGAACATACAGTGGACTTACACAGTCAAAGCTTACGAATATCATATCGGTATTTTGCGATACTGTGGAGAGATATGGCTATGATTCAATGGTATATATGTGTAAAGATGACTATGTCAACAGAATTAATTCGCCTGTGATAACTTCTAAATATAAGAGCTGGGTTGCCTGGTATTTTAATGAATATAATTCATCTAATTATGCAGCTAATATGTTCCGCTATGGTGATTTATTGCCTGATATGACATTTAAGTATTATATGTGGCAGTATTCATGCAAGGGAAGAATTGATGGCATCAAAGAATTAGTTGATATGAATGTAATGATACTTCCAAAGAAAGTATATGAAGTAAAGATTAATAATACAAAGAAGCAGTTCGTTACAAATGTTGGAACAGTACTCAACTTATCAGAGGGTATATCAGCTTCAGATTCGTCAGGAAATGATGCATCATCTAAGGTTACAATGTCAGTATTTACGGGTAATGGAACTAAGATAAGTAAAGAAAATGCATTTGCAAAGGCAGGCACATATAATATAAGTTATGAATTTACAGATGCTAATGGAACTAAAGTTTCAACAGGTGCGACATTATATGTTAGAGATATTCCGGAGATTTATTTTGATAATAAATTGTGGTCTGACAGTAATAAGAAAAAGATTACATACGAATATGATAATAATTTATCTGTACAGGAAAATTATGATAAAATAGTTGAATTATTAAAGAGTAAAGTATCAGCATATTATTATGACACCGTATCAGGTTCTGCTAAGCACCAGATTAATAATGGAACATTTTCTTCACTTGAGAATATAATAGCTAATGGAGATATCGAGAGTAAAACTATAGATATTGCATATATAGTAAATGATGGAAAGGGCTTAAGTAATTCTAAGACCATTACCTTTAATATCAATAGACAGAAAGTAGAAGAAGACACTACAACGAAAAAGAATGAAGAAGATACTACAACAGAAGAAAATCATACAGATGCATTAAGTTAAAAATTTAGTTTTCGTACTTGACAAATAGAATAATAGGTATTAAGATATGAAAAGTAAATATTTAAACCTTTGAGAAAGAGTAGTAGGCTTTAGTATTTAATTACAGAGAGTTGCAGATGGTGGAAATGCAATATTGAATTTTTGGCTGAATGGACTTTTGAGGGCAATTCAGAATTAACAGTATGAATTGACGGAGACCATTACCGTTATTGTATGGCATATATGATTGTATATGATTAAGTGGATTTTTTAAAAATCAATTTGAGTGGTACCGCGGAATTATTCGTCTCAAGCATTAGAAATAGTGCTTGGGACTTTTTTGTTCCGTAAAAGTCATATATGAATATTTTATATTCAAATCAGATTATGCGGATAGGCGCAGGAATGGAGATTAATATTATGAAGAAGAGAAAATTATTAGCATTAGCAATGACAGCAGTTTTAGCAATGGGAGTATTTACAGGTTGTGGTGATAAGAAAGATTCATCAACAGTTACAATAGGTATCGGACAGTTCGCAGAACATGGTTCATTAGATAATTGTCGTAATGGTTTCATAGAGGGACTTAAACAGGAGGGGTATGAAGAGGGTAAAAATCTTAAGATTACATATAAAAACTCACAGGCAGATACAGGAATTGCCAACCAGATAATTTCTAATTTTGTTTCAAATAAAGTTGACCTTATCTGCGGAATTGCAACACCGATGGCACAGGCAGCATACAGTGCAGCAAGAAAACAGAATATACCTGTTATTTTTACTGCAATAACAGATCCGATTGAAGCAGAACTTGCTAATGAAGATGGAACTCCTGTCGGAGAAGTAACAGGAACAAGTGATAAACTTCCAGTTGAGAAACAGTTAGAGATGATTACACAGATAACACCTAATGTTAAGAAGATTGGTATTATCTACTGTACAAGTGAAGTTAACTCTATTTCAGCAATTGCTGAATATAAAGAATTAGCACCAAAATATGGAGTTGAGATAGTAGATAAAGGTATTTCAACATCAGCAGATATTCCTTTGGCAACAGATTCATTATTAAATGAAGTTGACTGTATTAATAACCTTACGGATAACACAGTTGTTTCATCATTACCAATTATTTTACAGAAAGCATCAGAGAAGAATATTCCGGTATTTGGAAGTGAAATTGAGCAGGTTAAAATCGGTTGTCTTGCAACAGTAGGTCTTGATTATTATGAATTAGGTATCCAGACAGGCAAAATGGCTGCTAAAGTATTAAAAGGTGAGAAAAAAGCAAGTGAAATTAACTTTGAGACAATAGAAGAATCAAGTTTATATATTAATAGTAAGGTTGCAGATAATCTTGGAATCACAGTACCAGATGAAATGAAAGAGTCTGCAGCAGAAGTATTCGATACAATAGATAAATAAGATTAGGAGCTTTAAAATGGTAGATATTATTCTAGGTGTAATAAGAGAAGGATTGCTGTTTTCGATAATGGCATTAGGTGTCTATATTACATATAAGATATTAGATTTCCCTGATTTGTCAGTAGACAGCACATTTCCGTTAGGTGCGGCAGTAACAGCAATGCTTATTTTGAAAGATGTCAATCCATATGTGACACTGCTTGCAGCGTTATTGGCAGGAGCAATTGCAGGAACAATTACAGGTATTATCCATGTAGTATTTAAAGTAAGAGATTTATTATCAGGTATAATTGTTATGACAGGTCTGTATGCAATTAACCTAAGAATTGCAGGCTCTGCCAACGTAGCTATATTTTCCAAGGACAATATATTTGAAAATAAATTTATGGATAAAATAATCCCACAGTCACTTGAGAAATATTCATATATAATTGTTCTCGCAATCTTAGTTATAATTGTTAAATTAGTTCTTGACTGGTACCTGAAAACGAAATCAGGACTTTTATTAAGAGCAGTAGGCGATAATGATGTATTAGTAACTTCTGTTGCTAAAAATAAAGGTATTGCTAAGATAGTAGGTCTTGCAATTGCCAATGCATTTGCAGCATTAGCAGGAAGTGCTTACTGCCAGATGAATGGTTTCTTTGAGATTTCATCAGGTACAGGAACAATGGTTATAGGTCTTGCAAGTGTTATCATAGGAACTAAACTGTTAAAGAACATTAAATTTGTAAAGGCAACTTCGGCAGTTATATTTGGTTCAATTATATATAAAGCTTGTATATCCATTGCAATTAATATGGGTATGGAAGCATCAGACTTAAAACTTATAACAGCAGTATTATTCTTATTAATTTTAATAATCAGTAATATGTTTAAAAATAAGCCTAAAATCATCAAAGAAGAGGCTAAATAGAGGTGAATAGTGTAAAAAAAAATGTGGATGCAATTATTTTTTACACGGCTATTTGTTTCTGAGCGAAAGCAAATAGCTTTTATGGCAGATGAGAAGTCGCCTGTGCGAAATTATCATCGCTTTTTTGCAATAAGTTGCTCAGAAATGAGGATTAAAATGCTAGAGTTAAAAAATATAAATAAATATTATAATCCCGGTACAGTCAACCAGATGTGTCTGTTTAAAGACTTTAATTTTCAGGTGCAAGACGGAGAATTTGTATCAATTGTCGGAAGTAATGGTTCAGGAAAGACTTCAATGCTTAATATAATCTGTGGAAGTATTCCAGTAGACAGCGGTAAAATCTATATTGGCGAAGAAGATATAACTAATAAGAAGGAGCATATAAGACATAAGATAATCGGAAGGGTATATCAGAATCCTGCAATGGGAACATCGCCTAATCTTACTATTCTTGAAAATATGTCCTTGGCAGATAACAAAGGGAAAATGTACGGACTTTCAAGTGGAATTAATAAAAAGAGAAAAGAAGACTATAGGGAAATGCTAAGAGAACTCAATCTTGGACTTGAAGATAAGTTAAATGTCAAGGTTGGTGCTTTATCAGGCGGACAACGTCAGGCGATGGCTCTTATAATGTCTACACTTACACCGATAGAATTTCTTATTCTTGATGAGCATACAGCAGCACTTGATCCTAAAACAGCTGAAATAATTATGCAGCTTACAGATAAAATCGTTAAAGAGAAGAAACTGACAACAATGATGGTGACGCATAATCTCAGATATGCAGTAGAATATGGTGACAGACTTGTTATGATGCATAAAGGAAACGTTGTATTAGATATTAAGGGTGAAGATAAGAAGAATGTCAAAATAGATGATTTATTAGATGAGTTTAATAAAATCAGTATAGAATGTGGCAATTAAAAAGAAATAGTAAAAGTGGAATATTCTTTGAAAACGAGAATATTCCGCTTTTATTTTTCTGATTTTCTGACTTTTGCTTTAATTGTGTAAAATATACAAAAATCATTGTAAGAAATATAAAAATATGGTAAAATTTACACTATATAGCTAAGAGAATATTATAAACATATAATCTCTTAACGGAACGTCGAAAGCAATAAATGAACAATTTTTGGACATTTAGGAGGAAGTATACAGTGAATGAAAAAAAAGTAGTTTTAGTGATAGATGATGAGCAAGTTAACAGAAAAATTTTAGTATCATATTTAGAGGACAATTATGAGGTTCATGAATTTGATAATGGTAACGGCGGCATAGAATATATTAAGGAGCATTGCCGAGGAGTTTCGGCTGTTTTGCTTGATTTATGTATGCCTAATTTAGATGGGTTTGAATTTCTTAAGATTATCAATGAGAATTGTGATTGGAAAAATATTCCTATAATCATTACAACAGGCCTTGAGGGAATTGATAATGAGAAAAGGGCTTTAAATATGGGGGCATGGGATTATATAAGAAAACCATATGATAAGGGAATTGTTAAGGCTAGACTAAGAAATGCTATATACAGAAGTCAGTTATCGACATTTAATGAACTTAAATATATTGCAGAATATGATCCCCTTACGGGAATGTATAATAAAAAGAAATTCTATGACGTGACAAGAGAGATGTTAAGGTGTAATAATGATAAGAAATTTGTATTTATAAGGTTTGATGTGGACAGATTCCAGATGGTTAACTCATTCTTCGGATATAATGAGGGTGACAAGCTTTTGGTATATATCGGTAAGCAATTAAAGGATGTTTATTCGGTTATGCCTTATGCGACGTTTGGAAGAATTGAATCTGATGTATTTGGAATATGTCACAGATATGATGAATCAACTATTTTACGTCGTATTGCAGATATAAGAAATATGTTAGCTAAATATAATCCTGAATATGATATTGTTCCTAACCTGGGGTTATATGTCATTGAGGACAATAATCTTCCTATGGAGACTATATTTAACAGGGCTACATTAGCATCTAATTACAGCAAAGGCAATTATGTTAAGTTCTATACATTTTATAATGATAAGATGAGTAAGGCTATTATTCATGAGCAGGAAATAATCAATGATATGAAATGTGCTATTGAAAAGGAACAGTTTGATTTGTATTTCCAGCCTAAATATAGTTTGGAGAATAATAAGCCATATGGTGCAGAGGCATTAGTAAGATGGTTTCATCCTACCAAGGGAATGGTAATGCCGGGTGAATTTATTCCAGTTTTAGAGAAGAATGGATATATATCTAAATTAGATTATTACGTATGGGAGAAAGCATGTAAGTACCTTAGAAAGTGGATGGACGAAGGAAGAACACCTTATTCGATTTCAGTAAATGTTTCAAGAGTGAATATGTATAATCCTAAGATAGTAGATATTATCAAGGGACTTACTGATAAATATAATGTACCACCAGCACTATTAAATCTTGAACTTACAGAAAGTGCATATGTTGAAAATCCTGTTGTTATCAAGGACATTATCACTAAATTACAGTTATATGGTTTCATAATATTAATGGACGATTTTGGAAGTGGTTATTCATCACTTAATACTTTAAAAGATATCTCTGTCGATATACTTAAAGTAGATATGAGATTTCTATCCAATACGGATATACCGGGCAGGGGAGATAATATTCTAGCTTCAGTAATAAGAATGGCTAAATGGATTAATCTTCCAGTTGTAGTTGAGGGTGTTGAAACTTATGAACAGGCGAGATTCTTAAGAAGTATTGGCTGTGATTATGTTCAAGGCTATTATTTCGCATCACCTATGCCAGTTGAGGATTATCTGAAATTAATAGATTCGAATGAAGAATTTCATAATAATGAATCGGGCAAGAATAAATCAGAAGACTCAGAGCAGATAAATATAAATGCACTATTTGAGAAGAACCCTCAAATGGAGATGATATTTGGTAATAATCTTCAGACAATAGTAATATATGAATATTCAGATGGAAATGTTGAACTATTAAGAGTTAACGAGGGTTTTTATGATATGTTTGGAAGCTCAGATACTGCACTTAAGATAGAAAATGTAATTTCTATAATAGATGAGAATTACAAAGAAAATGTAATTAGTGCATTTGAGACGGCTATAAGAACTAAGAAAATTGCAGAGGCTGAATATGAAAGAGTTAAGAATAATGGTACTAATATGTGGGTAAAGTTAAGATTACAATATATACAGAAGATAGGAAACAAACACCTTTTATTTGGTACACTTAATGACATCACGGCACAGAAAGAGATAGATAGTATTCTCAGTATCTATCGTAAGGAAGTAGATGGCGAGAAGAAGAAAAACAAAGGAAGAATGTTAATTGTCGATGACTACAGACTTAACAGACTGATGTTGGCAGAAATGTTTAGCGATAAATATGATATAGTTGAGGCAGAGAATGGAAATGATGCCTTAATTAAACTTAAGGAATCGGGAGTAATTGACATAATAATACTTGATTTAATTATGCCGTATATGGATGGTAAAGAATTCTTAAGTATCATTAAGAAAGATGAAAAATATGAAGACATTCCAGTTATCGTAATGACATCAGATTCGTCTAAAGAATCTCAGATGGAACTGATATCCTTAGGTATAAGTGATTATATAACTAAACCATTTGTAAGAGAAACGGTGCTTAAACGAATTGATAATGTAATGGAATCGGTTAGCCGCAAGAATAACAGACGTAGAAAGAATGATATTGCGGATAAGTTATCAGAACTTTTTGGTTAAGAAAATGGTCAGGAAAATTTGTAAGATATCTTTTTTTTGAATCAAATTTTGAGTACATTCAAAAGACACACACTTAAGCCGGATACATCGGTTTAAGTGTGTGTCTTTAAATGTACTCAAATAATTATAAATGTAATACTCTGTCTTTAATCTCCTGTGTACGTCCCTGATTCCAGAATTGTGTACCTATATAACCACAAGTTCTTCTGGCAACATTCATTTTATCCTGATTACGGTTACCACAGTTAGGACATTCCCATACGAGTTTACCATCATCATCAGTAACAATCTGAATTTCTCCGTTATAATCACAGACCTGACAATAATCACTCTTAGTATTAAGTTCAGCATACATTATGTTGTCATAGATATATTTCATTACTTCCAGTACGGCATCTAGGTTGTTTTGAAGATTTGGTACTTCGACATAACTGATTGCACCACCTGGGGATAATTCTTGAAATTCTGATTCGAATTTAAGCTTGGTAAATGCATCAATTTGTTCAGTTACATGAACGTGATAACTGTTTGTAATGTAGTTTCTATCGGTTACACCGGGAATTTTGCCAAATCGTTTCTGTAAGCATTTAGCAAATTTATAAGTAGTAGACTCAAGTGGTGTTCCGTAAAGGCTGAAGTCAATATTTGTCTCATCAGCCCATTTATGGCAGGCAGCGTTAAGACAATGCATTACTTTGAGTGCGAAAGTCTTACCATCAGGGTCAACATGTGACTTGCCAGTCATATATTTAGTACACTCATATAGGCCGGCATATCCAAGAGAAATAGTAGAATAACCATTATATAATAACTTGTCTATGGTTTCACCTTTCTTTAATCTCGCTAATGCACCATATTGCCATAAGATAGGTGCGACATCTGATGGAGTACCTTTAAGACGGTTGTGACGACACATAAGTGCACGTTTGCATAAATCAAGACGTTCATCTAATATCTTCCAGAACTTATCATAATCTCCACCGGATGAACAAGCTACATCGACTAAGTTAAGTGTAACGACTCCCTGATTAAATCTTCCGTAGAATTTATATTTATCATTCTCGTCTTTATATACAGTTAAGAATGAACGGCAGCCCATACAAGGATAGCAATTACCATCTTTAAGTTTCTTCATGATTTTCTCTGATATGTAGTCAGGAACCATTCTCTTAGCAGTACATTCGGCAGCTAGCTTAGTAAGATACCAATATTTACTGTCCTTATGTATGTTATCTTCTTCAAGAACATAGATAAGCTTAGGAAAAGCAGGAGTAATATATACACCCTTTTCATTTTTAATACCTATTATTCGCTGGCGAAGAACTTCTTCGTTCACAAGTGCTAAGTCATCACGTAATTGTCCTTCAGGAACTTCATCAAGATACATAAATATTGTGATGAAAGGAGCCTGGCCGTTAGTTGTCATAAGGGTTATGACCTGATATTGAATCATCTGGACACCCTGTTTAATTTCTTTTCTGACTCTGAGTTCAGCAACTTTATTAATCGTTTCTTCAGTAGCTTCAATACCGGTTGCAATGAATTCGTCACGCACCTCACGACGAAATTTCTCACGGCTTACCTGTACAAATGGAACTAAATGTGAAAGGGTTATGCTCTGACCACCATATTGTGAACTTGCTATCTGAGCAATGCTCTGTGTAGCAATATTACAGGCAGTTGAGAAACTGTGAGGTTTCTCAATAGTGGTCTCACTTATTACAGTTCCATTCTGGAGCATATCTTCAAGGTTAATAAGACAGCAGTTGTGCATATGCTGTGCAAAATAATCTGCATCATGAAAATGTATAATTCCTTTTTCATGAGCATCTAAAATATCCTCGGGAAGCAGGAATCTTTTTGTTATATCCTTGCTTACTTCACCTGCCATATAGTCACGCTGTACGCTGTTTACCATAGGATTCTTGTTAGAATTTTCCTGTTTAACTTCTTCGTTATCAAATTGAAGAAGACTTAGAATCTGTTCGTCGGTAGAATTAGATTTTCTTACTAATGCACGTTTATATCTGTAAGTAATATAATTTCTAGCCACTGCAAATGCTTTCTCATTCATTATCTGATTCTCTACTAAATCCTGAATTTCTTCTACATTAAGAGAACGTTCCATATCACTGCATATTTTAGTGACGTTTTCAGAGATTATCTCAATCTGTTCGTTAGTAAGTTTTTCACTGTCAATTACACCTTCATTAGCTTTTTTTACTGCGGCAGATATTTTTCTTATGTCAAATTGGACTTCTGCACCGCTTCGTTTAATTATTTTCATAGGAATCTCCATTTCTGAGCAACTTATTGAGATGAAGCGATGAGAAATTTGCACAGGAGATTTCTCATCTGCCATAAAGCTATTTGCTTTCGCTCAGAAACAAATAGCCGTGTGAACAATAATCGCATCTGCATTATTTTTCACACTATTTTCAAATTACTATCTCAATTCGATAAGTAATAAAATATAAAATTATTATACAACATTTAGTTACGGTGTCAATAGGAAACCACAACATATAGTTATAAAAATATTAAAACTTATGCCTGGATTTGAAATAAAGATAAGTTGATTATATTTTAAAAATATAGTAGAATAGAAATAATAGTAGCATTTACTACTTTTGATAAATACATTATATGGACCGTGAGGGATGAATTTGAATCACACAAATTATATTAAGAATTTATTTTATTCATATGTGACTGATGATAATATGTCAACAGAGAAGATAATGTTTGTGAAACATTATAATATGTTGGATATGAGACTTGAAGATATTGAGAAAATTGTTGGTGATGTCTATAAGAAAGGACTTTTATATCATAGATATTCTAAAAATGACATTAAAGAACCTTATGAACCATTAATAAATGGTATACGATATTATTACCAGAAGTTTTTTTCGAATGATATGAACGTAAGTGAATTTATAGACAGATGCGATGTATATTCACTCCATAAAGAGATATTTGTTTCTTACCTTTCAACAGGCGTGGCACATAGAACGGAACAGATTATAACATCAGAGGTTCATTATGAGATGAAGAAATTCATACAGTCAATTATCAAATGTTATAGTTATATATCACTAAAAACACCATTACTTATTGTACTTGACCGATTCCAGTATGCAGGAAAGTCATCGATGAAAGTTATTAATGAATTAATGAATAATATCGAAGGACTTAATATAAAGTTACTGATTATATATAATGAATTACAATCTCCACTTTCTTATATTGAAGAATACTTTAATAAGATGATTAATAAGGCAGAGGATATGAATATAATATTTGAGTGGAAGAGTGATAAAGAATTAGATTATGGTAATTATCGTTCGACATTTATACCAAACAGACGCTTTTTTAGAGACTACCTGGTTAAATTAAGAAACCTTTACCTTATGTTAGCATTAGAAGATGCTGAACATTATATGGGAATAATAAATAGCAGGATTGCAGAAGAAAAACTTAATATAGAGAATAAGGATAAGTTTGATTTTTATGTAATCAGGTCACTTTGTAATGTTTTAGAGGATGATAATAATTCTGCGATGCTTAATTGTGAGAAGATGCTGCCACTCTATAACGGGGAGACTGACTTATATGAGAGCTATACCTATAATTATATATGTGGACTTGCTCAGATGAATATGACACAGTCAGATTTAGCATATAAATATGCAGACAGATGTATTGCAATCTCTAAGAAGTTAGGTGATGAAAATCTAGAATTCAATGCAGAGATGATAAGGGAAGCTGCACAATTTAGTGGTTGGAGAGATGTGTTCACGGTAGATTTCAGCAAGGTAAGAGTTAATGAAGAAATATTAAGAAAGCTTAAAAAATATAATTATCTTAATACTTACGCATATTATACAATTTTTGGATATGATAATGATGATGAATCAATCAGACATTTTATTAATTGTAAGGAATCAGAGACATTTAAGAATGGAATTGCTGTAGGTAAAATGTTAGGTAACTATAATTTTTTAACATCTGCTTATACGAAATATATAGTTTTGTTTTCAGAGAAAGGTTACCATAAATGTGGCAGCAGATTCTATAATGAGAAGCTAAAGATTAATATGCTTGACGGTGACTTAAGACGAAGAGCCAACCTGTATCTTGGAATGGGTTATAACAGTATAATATCTGAACAACATACAAAGGCTAATGAATATTTCAGTAATGCCATAGATATTCTGATTAAGAATAGGAACGCAGAGGGAATTGCAGAAGCACTTTATAATATGGCGATTAATTGTATTTGTGTTCAGGATTTTATATCGGCATGCAATTATTTTGATACAATATTTAAGATGTTAGACAACCTTGAGATTGAAACCATACAGATATGTAATGCGTCTAAGTTATATGGTCTGCAGGCATTTTCTTACTATATGGTTGGTAATGAATATCGTGCATATAAATGTCTTAGCAATATGGAGATTAGAATAAGTCACTTGCTATATCCTGATGAGGGAGAAGAGGTAGATTATGCATATTGGCATGAAGATTTGATGATTTACAATTTTATAAATGGTATTTTAAATGTTAATAATGGAGATTATGAGCAAGCGGGAGAATATTTTGAGGCAGCTGACTCATATTTTGAAGTATGCAAGGGTGCTATGTTCTATATTATTACAAGCTTTACCACAGAATATTACAGATTTTGTAAAAAATGTGGTGACGAAGCCAAAGCATCCGAAGTTTTAGAAAATGGATTAAGCTATTGTAGAGAAAATGGATACGTAGTTAAGATGCAGAACATTATGTATATAATTGATGGCAAAAGTATAAATTCAAGACCTGTTACTCCGGGACTTTTAAATGTTCCACTCGAGTCTTTAATTGACTTATCATATAATGTAGGTAAGGAGAAACAGTTATCAGAACGTAAGAAAGATATTAAATTTTTGTCATTCCTTCAAGAGATGCTTAATAAAGAGGATAATGATACAGGTACATTGATAGAGAATACAATGATAACGCTACAAAATAATTTTAATTTTGATAGTATCCTTATGCTTGAGAGAAAAAAAGATGATGTAGATGAATTATACAAGGAGTTAAGAAAAGATATATCAGCTTCATATAATGATATATTTGATTTTATGAATCTTATGAAGAGAGCATTTATTGTTAACAGAACAGATAAGTCATTCTTAGAATTTAATAGAATTATATCATTATTTGGCAAGAATAAAATAGTTACTCTGGTAGGAGTTCCTGTTATGGATGAACAAGGAGTTAATTCTGTATTTTTAGCAACAGTTAATATGCATAAGAATTTCAGAAGAAGCAGAATACTTTTATCAGATGATGATCTTGTAATCATTAAAACTGCTATAATACAGCTATCAAGTGGAATTGAAAGAATTAAATCCAGAAAGAATATTATAGAAATTAATGAGAAACTTAACTCTTTAGCAATTACAGATATGCTTACCGGACTATATAACAGACAGGGTTTTGCTAAGAAGATAGATGAACATAGTAATTGTAATAATTCTATTGCAATTCTATATGCTGACCTTGATAATTTCAAATACTATAATGATACATTCGGTCATGATGTCGGAGACGTGGTATTGGTAGAATTTGCTAAGGTGTTTAGTAGTGTTAGTAATAAAATCGGATATGCCGTAAGATATGGTGGAGACGAGTTTGTTGTTGTATTGAATAATGTTTCTAAAGAACAGGTATTCAAGGTGGCTGATGAGATATATAACAAAATTAGTGATGGATTTGTTGATGTTGTTAGTAAATATATAAAACAAGATGTAAATATTCCTCATAATAAATTGGTTTCATGTTCAATTGGTATAGCTATATCATATAGTGCAAGTAACGAAAGTGTTATGGAGACACTGCAGAAAGCAGACAAGGCATTATACTTTATGAAGAGAAATCGAAAAGGAAGTTACATATTCTGGGAGGATATAGATGAACAACAGGAAAGCAATTAGTATTGTATCTATAATAGTTATTTTTCTTATTTCAATATTAGGTATATTTAATGATAAACTCAATACAATAAGTATCCAGGTTAATACTTATTGTATTACATCAAATAATGAGAATGCAATAAAAGAAAATGCTGATGAATCATCTGGAGACAGTACTGAAAATAATATAGAAATATCTAAGGATGGTAAGGAAGATGCAAATGATTTTAAAGTAACAACATTAGATAATTCAAAAAATAAACTTATAGATAAGTTAGATATAGTAAAACAATATCTAGAAATAAAACAATCGAATAAATCAACAAAAGATTTCGTGGAATGGTTTACTAAACAGTACAGTTTAAAGGTTGTAAGTGAACTGGGTTTAAGTGGTAACAATATAAACAGGGATTTTTATACTCAGACAGGGAAATCCCTGTTTGTTTTATGTGATGAATTTCTTGAAGATAAAGAAGATATACATAAGGATGCAAAAAAGACGGATGAAGTCAGTCTGTTATTTGCAGGAGATATATGCCTTGCGGAAGATGGTTTTGTATTAGATTATTATGATACCACTTCAGGACTAAAGGATTGCATAAGTGAGAAGATAATAGAACAATGTAACGAGGCGGATATATTTATGCTTAATAATGAGTTCTCAATAAGTGACAGGGGAAGTGCAATACCTGGGAAAATGTACACATTCAGGGCGAAACCTGAAAGAGTTAAAATCCTTAATGAATTGGGTGCTGATATAGTATCACTTGCTAATAATCATGTATACGATTTCGGACATGAAGCATTTGAAGATACAATTGATATAATTAGAAATGCAGGAATAACAACAGTTGGAGGTGGAAGAAATTCGAATGAAGCCGAGAAAGTAGTATATTACGTGGTAAATGGTATTAAGATTGGGTTCGTATCAGCAAGTCGTGCAGAAAAGGTAAGATATACACCGGGAGCTAAAGAAGATTCAGCAGGTATTTTTCTTATGTATGATGATACAAGATTAAATGAAGTAATTGCAAGTGCAGACAAACAATGTGATTATCTTATAGCATACATACATTGGGGAACGGAGGAAAGTAAATACTTCGAAGCATACCAGCATGAGATTGCACAGAAGATGATTGCTTCGGGAGTAGATGCCATAATAGGAGGACACCCTCATGTTCTTCAGGGAATGGAATATATAGATGGTAAGCCAGTTGTATATAGTCTTGGTGATTTCTGGTTTAATGGTGAGACGAAATATAATGGAATGATTAATTTGAAAATTGATATTAGCGGTTTAAAGTCAATGACATACGTTCCTTGTATGCAGAGTAATTATAAGACATTGTATTTAGAAGATGAGAAGAATAAGACAGATGTATTAGACTATCTTAGAGAGTTGTCGCCTGATTGTACGATTGATGATGATTGTATAATTATGCCTAAAAATACATCAGAATAAGTTCGTTTTGAGAAGATAAGTTTTATCTTAGGTGTTAAGTTCCTAAGTTAATAATCTCTATGCCTTTTAAATATTGACTATTTGCACAAAGCATTGTAAAATTATAAGGTGTTTTATGATACTTTTATACATTAACGTGTTACGAATACAACGCGTTCGTAATCGAAAATAATATAAGCGTTAAAAGAAAGAGGTAAAATATGAAATTAAAGAAAATTTTAGCTATGACAATGACATCAGCCATGGTAGCAGGTATGCTTGCAGGCTGCGGTTCATCAAGTGATTCGGGATCAGGAAAAGGAAAGTATAACGTTGGGGTTATTCAGTTAACAGAGCATGTTGCATTAGACGCAGCTAACAAGGGTTTCTGTGACGGGCTTAAAGAAGAAGGTATTGATGCTAAAATAGATCAGCAGAATGCACAGGGTGATCAGTCAGCTTGTGATACAATAGCATCAAAATTCGTAAATGATAAAAAAGATTTGGTTTTAGCAATCGCAACTCCTGCAGCACAGGCAATAGCTGGTAAGACAGAAGATATTCCTATCTGTATTACAGCAGTTACAGATCCTGCTGAAGCTGGACTTGTAGATTCTAACGATAAACCGGGCACAAATGTTACAGGCACATCAGATTTAACGCCTATTAAAGAACAGATTTCATTATTAAAACAGTTAATTCCTGATTGTAAGACAGTAGGTATCCTCTACAATTCCGCAGAAGATAATTCCTTATTCCAGGCTGAAATTGCTAAGAAAGAAATCGAAGCAAATAGTATGACATATAAAGTATATACAGTATCTAACTCAAATGAGATTCAGACAGTCGTAGAATCAATGGTAGGAAAAGTAGACGCTATCTATATTCCGACAGATAATATGATTGCAGCTGGTATGTCAACAGTTTCAATGGTTGCTACAGAGAATAAGATTCCATGTATTGTTGGTGAATCAGGTATGGTTGATAATGGTGGTCTTGCAACATATGGTATTGATTATTATAACTTAGGTAAGAAGACAGCTAAGATGGCAGCTAAGATTCTTAAAGGGGAAGCATCACCTGAAGATATGCCGATAGAATATCTTGATGCAGCTAAATGTGAATTACAGGTTAATGAAGAGATAGCTAAGGAATTAGGAATTGATGTTTCAGGCTTAGATATTGGAAAATAATATAGCTAATAAAATTTGGAGGAAAAATACAAATGAGTTTCTTTGCAGGTGCAATGCCAGATGCCATTTCCCAGGGTATTCTATGGGCAGTAATGGTACTTGGTGTATACATAACATTTAAAATATTAGATATAGCAGATTTAACAGTAGATGGAAGTTTTTCTCTTGGTGGATGTACATGTGCGGCACTTATGTACAATGGTATGAATCCTGTACTTGCATTATTTATTGGCTTTCTTGCAGGACTTTTAGCAGGAGCCGTTACAGGTATATTGCATACGGTATTTGAGATACCTGCCATTCTTGCAGGAATACTTACACAGATTAGTATATGGCCTATTAACTTAAAGATAATGGGCAGAGCTAATACACCACTTATGAAAACAGCAGATAAGAAAAAGATTAAATCAATTTTTCTTCTTGTTTCTGAGAAATTTGGTATAGACCAGTCGACAGCAACATTAATTGTCGGATTAGTGATTGTAATTGTGTTAATTATTTTCTTATATTGGTTCTTTGGAACAGAGCTTGGAAGTGCAATACGTGCTACAGGCAATAATGAAGATATGATTAGAGCATTAGGTGTCAATGTTAAATTTACTAAATTATTATCACTTATGATTAGCAATGGTCTTGTTGGACTTGCAGGTGGTATGGTTGCACAGAGCCAGAAATATGGTGATATAAATATGGGTACAGGTGCAATCGTTATAGGTCTTGCAGCAATCGTTATCGGTGAAGTATTACTTGGCTGGCTTAAATCTTTCGGCGGAAAGTTATGTTCGGTAGTAGTAGGTTCAGCAGTATATTTTGTAATCAGAGCTATAGTTCTTGAATTGAATCTTGATGCGAACTACATGAAACTGATTTCAGCTGTTATAATTGCAATTGCTTTATCGGTTCCTATTGTGGTAGAAAAGATTAAAATAAGAAGTCAGTACAACCCTGGCTTTGAGGATGAAGAGGAGGCTTCGAAATAATGTTAGAATTAAAAAATGTAAGAAAAACATTTAATCGTGGAACGGTTAATGAAAAGAAAGCATTATGTGGCGTTAATCTTCAGCTTAATAAAGGTGATTTTGTTACTATAATAGGTGGAAATGGAGCTGGAAAATCTACTACGCTTAATATGATAGCAGGTGTATATCCTATTGATTCAGGTACAATAATCCTTGATGGTGATAATATATCTACAAAACCAGAATATGCCAGAGCTAAATATTTAGGACGAGTATTCCAGGATCCTATGAAAGGTACTGCAGCTGGAATGGAGATAGAAGAAAATATGGCACTTGCTTATAGACGTGGTAAGAAAAGAGGACTTTCATGGGGAATTACTAAGAAAGAAAAAGAATTATTCCATGAACAGTTAAAGACTTTAGGACTTGGACTTGAAGACAGAATGACATCTAAAGTTGGCTTGTTATCCGGTGGACAGAGACAGGCTCTTACACTTTTAATGGCTACTTTGCAGGAACCAAAAATATTACTTTTAGATGAGCATACAGCTGCACTTGATCCAAAGACAGCAAAAAAGGTATTAGAATTAACAGAAGAAATAGTAACGGCTAAAAATCTTACAGCAATGATGGTTACACATAATATGAAAGATGCAATCAAAATGGGTAACAGACTTATTATGATGCATGAGGGTAAAATAATCTATGATGTTGCCGGAGATGAAAAGAAGAATCTTCATGTGTCTGATTTGCTTAAGAAATTCGAAGATGTCAGCGGTGGAGAATTCGCAAATGACAGAATGATGTTAGCTGATTAGAAACTTTTAGGGACTTTTGATCCTCTTATACATTTGAGAAAATATGTGATTTTAATATAGAAAAACCCAGATTAAGACATTTGACATTGTTTGATTAACAGATGTTGTCATATGAATATTCAGGGTTTTTCTTTTTTTGTGTAATTAAAGCATATATGTATACATATATTATGAAAAGGACAAAGGTTCAGATGGAGGAGTGAAAGGTTTGAGTGTCACAGGGATAGAAAGAATATTTTCAATTAATTTACGGAAAATATTATGTAATGTAATAAATAAGGCAGACAGAATTAATGAAATAAGACTCAGGGCAGGACAACCACTAATGGTTATTATTGATAATATGGAGAGATTTGTTAATCCTGACGGAGAGATTACGTTGACTTATGAAAATGCTTATATAGTTACAGTTAATGAAATCAGGGAGACGATGGAATATATTAGTAATTATTCAATTTATGCGTATGAAGAGGAAATAAAACAAGGTTACATAACAGTTGCAGGCGGACATCGTATTGGAATCTGTGGCAAGGCAATAATTGAAAATAATAGAGTAAAAACATTACGTTATATTTCGTTTATTAATATAAGAATTGCTCATGAAATGATTGGCTGTTCTGACAGATTAATTCCAAAAATCTATAAAGATAGAGATAGTATCTATAATACATTAATAATTTCACCGCCTGGCCGGGGCAAGACCACATTATTAAGAGACATGGTAAGAAATATAAGTAATGGTTATAATGGTTATTACAGAGGATTAAATATTGGAATTGCTGATGAAAGAAGCGAGATAGCGGCCTGTTATCTTGGAATACCACAGAATGATGTAGGAATAAGAACTGATGTAATTGATGGAATACCAAAGGTGGCAGGAATAATGATGCTTATAAGAACGATGTCACCTAAGGTTATTGCGGTTGATGAGATAGGTTCTAAAGAAGATATTAAGGCAATAAGGCAGGGGATAAATTGTGGCTGCAGATTCATATGTACAGTCCATGGTGATGATTTAGAAGATGTAAGAAGTAAACCTGTTCTTGGAGATATGATTAAGGAAAAAATATTCCAGAAATATATATTTATTAATAAATGTAATAAAGCAGAAAGATATAAATTAGTAGAGGATGATTTGTAGAAATTGAGAGATGGAGGAATGGAAATGCTTAAATTTATTGGAGCGGTTTTAGTGATTATATCCGGAACAGGAATTGGTTTTAAAGCAAGTGAGAATCTGATACTTCAGAATGTCCAGCTTAAAAAATTAAAAGAGTTACTCATTATTCTACGTGGAGAAATAAGATACAATAATACAGTTATGCCACAGGCACTTAGAAATATTTTAAAAAAATCTGACAAGGTGTTTGAAAAATTCCTGCTCTATGTAGCTGATAATCTAGATGAATATCAGGGTAAAACGGTTGCCGATATATGGAATGAGGGAGTAGATAAAGAACTTAGTAAACTCATGCTTAGTAAGAAACATATAGAAAAATTAAAGGATTTGGGCAATACACTTGGATTTCTGGATAAGGAAATGCAGATATCATATTTTAATCTTATGATAGAACAGTTAGATACCGACATAGAAGATAATAATAAAAGATGTAGAGATAATTGTAAATTATATAGAACACTTGGAATTATGGGTGGTATTTTAGTTGTCTTAATCATAGTGTAAATGAAATGAGGAGTAATATGGATGTAAATATTATATTTAAGATAGCGGCAGTTGGTATATTAGTTTCAGTTATAAGTCAGATATTAAAGCATAGTGGAAGAGAGGAACACGCATTTTTAACAAGTCTTGCGGGACTTATATTAGTTCTATATTGGATTGTGCCATATATATATGAGTTGTTTGAAACTATTAAATCATTATTTTCTTTATAGGAGTCCGTTATAAAATAAAGATAGAATAAAGGTGGAGTGATAAATGAGTACAATTCAGGTAGCAATGGTAGGTATAACTGGTATGTTGATCGCACTTCAGTTTAAAGAAGTCAAAAAAGAATATGCGGTTTTCATAATGCTGATTGCTTCTATATTAGTATTTTCTTTTGGCATTTCAAAATTAGGACAGATATTTAAGTCGATTGACATAATAAGAGACAGGCTTGAAATATCAGCACAATATACTGAGGTCTTATTAAAGATTGCAGGAATAGCATTCATATGTGAATTTTCTTCGGATATATGTAAAGATTCAGGTTTTGGCACGGTTGCAAACCAGATACAGATTTTTGGTAAATTATCGATTTTGGTGGTAAGCCTGCCAGTCTTTCTTAATCTTATAGATTTGATTGGAGGATTGGTGTGAAAGAATTGATAAGAAGAACATTTGCATTTATTCTGCTGACAACTTTCATTTTGATTATTGATAATCAAAAAGTTTTTGCCGGGAGTATGGATGTTATGAATGAATTTGACTTTGATGATATTGAGGAGTTTATTAACAATGATGAGGATTTGGAAGACATTAATTTTAAGGAGATTGTAAATGATTTTATGCTGGGTGATGCGAATGGAGGACTAAAAGCGATATGGACGTATGTTAAAGATGTTCTGTTTGATGAGATAATAAATAATTTCAGAGTGTTAAAGAAGATTTTGTATATATCAATTTTAGCGGCAATTCTTACGAATTTTATGAAAGTTTTGAAAAATAGCCAGGTATCGGATACAGGTTTCATAGTCTGTTATATGGTTATTATTTCGCTGGTAATCACGTCATTTACTGCATTGTCAGCACTTGCATATATGACAATTAAGAGAATGACAGAATTTATGAAAGCATTGATTCCGGTATATATGGTAAGTGTGGGTGTTAGTGACGGACAGGTCTATGCTGCTTCATATTATCAGATGGCATTAGTAGTAATTACGATAATTGATATATGCTGCCTTAAGTTATTGCTGCCAATAATTGATATATATGTAGTTCTAAGTATAGTCAGTAATCTACATTCAGAAGATTATCTATCGAAGGCGTGTACTTTGATTAAAAATATAACTTCATTTTCGGTAAAGGCAATGTTAAGTGTTGTTATGGCTATCAATGTTATAAGGCAGATGTTTTCTCCGGTTAGTGATGGCATTAGAAATACAACGGTTACAAATGTTCTTGGAATTGTATCGGGGATGGGCAATTCGGCAGGAAATATTGCAAGTCTGATATATGGTACGGGAAATATATTAAAAAGTGCTATAGGTGGTGCCGGATTAATTGTCCTTATGATGATTGTCCTTATACCGATTGTTAAAATTGTGATTTTCGTATTCTCATATCAGTTCACAAATGCATTTCTACAGCCGGTATCAGATGACAGAATTATAAAGTGTATGGAGGGAATTTCAGAGGGAGCAATACTTATGCTAAGAATTGTATTTTCGGTCAGTCTTATGTTTGTTATAACTATTGCAATCGTCTGTATGGGAAATTAAGGAGGTGTTTTTATTAAGGATGTAATAAGGGAAATAGCTGTATTTACTATATTTATTAATATTGTTTCCTGTATTATACCAGGAGACAACTATAAAAGGTATCTAAAACTGATATCGGGAATAATAATTATTATAATTGTTATGAAACCCATATTCAGATACAATGACGGTAATGAACTTTATAATGCATTTATTAAAGAATATGAGAAAAATCAGGTTGTAGAATTAGATAAATCACTCAGAAATCTTAATAAGAAGATTGCTGATATTACAATTTCAGATTATGAAAGAGAAGTAAGTGAAGATATTGTGACATTTTTAACGAAAAAAGGATTCAAGGTAAGTGACGTTGATATTAGTCTTATAGTAGATGATGATAACAGGCTGGGCGTCAAGAAACTTCTTATTGAATTTGAAGATATGAATTATGACAAGAACCTTAGGGAAGCTACAACAATTTACATAGATGACATTATTTTAGAAAAATATAACATAGATAAAGAGGTTATTGAAATTAAGTACTAAAAATTAATATTATAGAATATTAGAATTTAAAGTTGTACAGATGGGGGAAAAATAAATTGGAGGAGAAAAAAAAGCCGTTAATTAAGTTGATTAATATTAATAACATTATTAAGAATATTGGAATGGAAAAGTTACTTATAATAGCAATATGTGGTGTTGTATTAGTAATGTTTCCATCACCTGATAAGAAGATTAAGAGTTCAAAACAGACTGAAATCATGAAGAGAGCAGGCTCGCAAAATATAGAAATATCAGGAGATGATTACTGCGAAAGGCTAGAAAAAAGATTAGAGAATCTTATTTCTAGAATAAATGGAATAGGAAAAGTAAATGTTATGATTACACTTAAGGCAACAGAGGAGAAGATTATACTTACAGAAGTGTCTTATGAGAAAAATGATGAAAATAGCACAGACTCATCGGGTATTGTAAATGCTAAGAATAGTTACAAGGAGGATAGAGTTGTTGTATATGAAGAGGGGAGTGATGGTAATAAAATACCATATGTAACTAAGGAAAAAGCACCGGAAATAGAGGGAATAGCAGTTATCGCAGAGGGTGGCAATAATGCTGATAATGTTTTGAAAATATCTGAGATTGCACAGGCATTATTTGGTATTTCATCACATAAAATATCAGTAATAGGAATGAGATAGTAAATATAAACAGGAGGTAAGCAGGAGTTGAAAAGTGTAGTAAGAAGGAATCAGATTATAATTACATCACTTGCCATATTAATTGCAGTTGCAGGATATCTGAATTATACAGAAAGGAATGTAGCTAAGCAGACAGCTAATAAGGTAGAAAAAGAAAGTATTGATGACAGTACAACAAGTAATATGGGAGGCACACTTAATGAAGTGTCAGCAGATGCATCAAAGGAATTTGAATCAGATTCATTGTTAAGTGGCACAGATGATATACCGAGTAATGATGAGAATATAGATGGTGACACTGCTAATGCAAATGGTGATGTGTCAAACGAAAGCGGTGATATGCAGGCTGAAGGTGTGAATGAGAATAATAACGAAAGTGAACCGGGCGATGCAATATTTACAAGTGCAGGGACATTTTCAGCTAATGCAAAGCTTAACAGAGAACAGTTAAGGGCACAGAATAAAGAAACTCTTCTTAATATGATTAACAGTGGTAATCTGTCAGAAGCACAGAAAGCAGAGATTACAGACCAGATGATACATATTACTGAAGTAGCCGAATTAGAAAATGAGATTGAAACACTTCTAGAAGCCAAAGGTTTTAATGGTGCAGTAGTAAGTATCGGAGATGAAAATGTAGATGTGGTGGTAAATATGACAGCAGTGTCGGATACGGAAAGAGCAAAGATCGAAGATGTAGTTAAGCGAAAAACCAATGTATCAGCAGCTAATATCGTAATTACACCGATATCAGACGAAAATTAGTTGCAATTACTGTTGTTTTTGTTATAATAAGATATAGTATGGATAAAATAAATGTGATACTGGACATATGATTGGAGGCAAAGAATTATGGAAGACAATAGAATGACACATACAATACATGATGATGGTAAGATTGGTGAAGTACAGATAGCAGATGATGTAGTAGCTATCATAGCAGGTCTTGCAGCAACAGAGGTTGAAGGAGTTGCATCGATGTATGGTAATATTACAAATGAACTTGTAGCTAAACTTGGTATGAAGAATTTAGCAAAAGGTGTTAAGGCTGTTTTAGAAAATGATGAAGTCACAGTCGATTTAGCATTAAATGTTAAGTTTGGATACAGAATTAAAGAAGTTTCAGTAAAGGTACAGGAAAAAGTAAAATCAGCTATTGAGAATATGACAGGTCTTACTGTTAATTTAGTAAATATAAGAATTGCTAATATAATTGTAGAACAGAATAACTAAGATGATGGGTGTCAGAAGTGGCACCCTTTTTATAGTGTATATACTATTATTTATCAAGTAAATTTAGGAGTAAATAACCTTATGACAAGAAGAGAATTAAGAACTTATGCATTTAAACTTTTATACCGTTCATTCTTCTATAATGAAGATGAGATGACAGAACAGGAGAAATTGTTTTTTGAAGACCCTGAAATGGAGATAGACGTATTCGATATGGAATATGTACAGCGAAGAGTGGAAGATGTAATTGCTAAGATTCCTGAGATTGATGCAGTAATTGATTCTAAGGCAGAAAAATGGAAAACAGACAGAATTAATTATGTTGATTTAACAATATTAAGACTTGCGTATTATGAAATTAAATATGATGATGATATACCAATGGCAGTTGCTATTAATGAAGCAGTAGAATTAGCTAAAATATATGGCGGAGACGAATCTTCATCATTTGTTAATGGTGTATTAGCTAAATTATTATAATGAATAGTGTATATACAGTTTCACAAGCTAATCAGTATATCAAAAATATGTTTAATCAGGATTTCTTGCTGAATAATATATCAGTAAGAGGTGAAGTGTCGAATTGTAAATATCATTCATCAGGTCACATATATTTTTCAATCAAGGATAGAAACGGACTTCTTTCCTGTGTTATGTTTGCCGGGAAGAAAAGAGGACTTGATTTTAAAATGGAAGAGGGCAATAAAGTAATTGTATCGGGTAATATAAATGTATATGAACGCGATGGAAAATACCAGTTATATGCTGATAAGATAGAAAAAGAGGGTACCGGAGATTTATATAAGAGATTCATTGAACTTAAGAATGAATTAGAAGAAATGGGAATGTTTTCTGATGAATATAAGAAAGAAATTCCTAAATACTCCATGAATGTTGGAATTGTTACAGCCAGTACAGGTGCTGCAATCCAGGATATAATCAACATTTCTAAGAGGAGAAATCCTTATATAAAATTAGTATTATATCCTGCAAAAGTTCAGGGTGATGGTGCAGCAGATACAATTGTAAATGGAATCAGATGCTTAGATAGTAAGAACTTAGACGTTATTATTGTCGGAAGAGGTGGTGGCTCAATCGAAGACTTATGGGCTTTTAATGAAGAAAAGGTTGCAAGGGCAATCTTTGAATGCAATACACCTGTGATTTCAGCAGTCGGACATGAGACAGATTATACAATAGCTGATTATGTGGCAGATATGAGAGCACCGACGCCGTCAGCAGCAGCAGAACTGGTTGTTTTTGAATATAATAAATTATGTGAGAAAATTTCATCATATGAAGAAAATATGAGATACCGGATAGATATTAAAATCAGAAATTATAGAAATACAGTTAATGATTTATTATGGAAATTAAATAAGATGTCTCCGGCTAACAATATCCAGTCAAAAAGACAGAGGTTAGCAGATTTAGAGATAAGACTTTACGACAGTATTAATAGAAAGACATCTGAAAGACGACATCAATTAGAACTTTTAACAGAGAGATTAAATGGTTTATCGCCACTTAATAAATTATCAGGTGGATATGCTTATATATCAGATGATAAGAACAAACCTGTGAAGAGTATTAAGCAAATAAATGCAGATGATGAACTTAAAATCGTCTTAAAAGATGGTAATGCAAAGGTAAAAGTTATAGATAAATCAGTTTTTGATTCGGAATTTTAAATGAAATTATGATTATGGAGGTCAGACGTGGCTCAAGCTAAGACATTAGAACAATCATTAGATGAATTATGCGATATAATTGCAAAAATGGATAGAGAAGATATTTCATTAGAAGAATCTTTCAAATTATATAATCAGGGAATAAAGTTATGTAAAACCTGTAACGACAAAATCGACAAGGTTGAAAAACAATTAGAGATTATCGGAGGTAATAACGAGTAATGGATTTTAATAAAGAACTTTTAAATCGTGTAGAATATATAGAAGAAATAATAAATAAACAGTTATGCGATGAAAATGATGAAAAGTATCTTCAGAGAGAAATTTTTAATGCTATGAATTACAGTATATTAGCAGGCGGCAAGAGATTAAGGCCTATGCTGTTATTAGAATGTTTAAGACTTTTTGGCGGTGATGACAAAGAAGCTGATAAATTTATGTGTGCTATTGAAATGATTCACACATATTCCTTAGTACATGATGATTTGCCAGCGATGGATAATGACGAATATAGAAGAGGTAAAAAGACAACTCATATAGTATTTGGCGAGGGAATGGGAATCCTTGCAGGCGATGCTTTACTTAATTATGCTTTTGAGACAGGTATTCAAGGTGTCAAAGACAGTGAAAATACTGCGAATGCATTAATGGCACTTGATATTCTAAGTAGAAAAGCAGGCGTATTTGGGATGATCGGTGGACAAGTTGTAGATATTAAAAATGAAAATAGGCAGATAGATATAGATACACTCGATTATATTAATGAATTAAAGACAGGTGCATTGATAGAAGCTTCGATGATGATGGGAGCAGCTTTAGCAGGTGCCAGAGAAAATGACATTAAGTTAATTGAGAAAGCCGGAAGTTATATAGGTAAAGCATTTCAGATCCAGGACGACATTTTAGATGTAACAAGTACTAGTGAAGTACTTGGCAAGAATGTTCTAAGTGATGAGAAAAATCATAAATCTACATATGTTAATCTCTTAGGAATTGATGGAGCATCGCAGAAAGTTAAAGAATTATCAGAAGAAGCACTTAGAATTATCGACAGTTTTGATAACAAAAATGAATTCTTAACTGAATTAATAGAAAGTTTGATATACAGAAAGAAGTAATAGGTGACAGTATGGTTCTGGATAAAATTAATAAAGTTAACGATATAAAGGATATACCTAAAGAAGAATATGATGAATTAGCAGATGAAATTCGTAATTTTCTAATAGAGGTAATAAGTAAGAACGGTGGACATTTAGCATCTAACTTAGGTGTGGTTGAACTAACCATGGCATTGCATTTAGCACTAGATTTGCCAGAAGATAAGATAATATTTGATGTTGGCCATCAGTCATATACTCATAAAATTTTAACCGGAAGAAAAGAAGGCTTTGATGAATTAAGAAGTTATGGTGGAATGAGTGGTTTTCCAAAGAGAAGAGAAAATGAATGTGACTGTTTTGATACAGGTCATAGTTCCACATCAATTTCAGCGGGACTTGGAATAGTTACAGCAAATGAGATTATGAGAAAAAAAGGGACAGTAGTTTCAGTAATCGGTGATGGTGCATTATCGGGTGGAATGGCATATGAGGGACTTAATAATGCAGCCAGATTAAAGCGTAATTTTATTATAATTCTTAATGATAACAATATGTCTATTTCGGAAAATGTAGGCGGTATGTCAACATATTTAAGCAATCTAAGAGCCGGAGAAGCATATAATGAACTTAAAAATGGTGTAGTTGATGTCCTTAATAAGATTCCTGCAATCGGTGGCAAGTTAGTAACTAAGATCAGGAAGACAAAAAGTAGTATTAAACAGTTGGTAATTCCCGGAATGTTATTTGAAGATATGGGAATAACATATCTTGGACCGGTTGATGGACATAATATTAACCAATTAGTGAAGATAATAAGTGAAGCTAAGAAGTTAGACCATGCGGTATTAATTCATGTAATTACTAAGAAAGGTAAGGGTTATATTCCTGCCGAAAAGCATCCATCAAGTTTCCATGGAGTAGAGCCATTTAACATCCAGACAGGTTTACCACTTACTAAGAAAGAGAAACCGACATATACAGATGTATTTGCAAAAGGAATTGTTAAACTTGCAAAAGAAGATGAGGCCGTTGCAGCAATTACAGCAGCAATGCCTGATGGAACCGGCCTTAAGAAATTTATGCAGACATATCCAGAGAGATTCTTTGATGTTGGAATTGCAGAAGAACATGCAGTAACTTATGCGGCAGGACTTGCAGCAGCAGGAATGAAGCCATATGTTGCCATATACTCATCATTTTTACAAAGGGCATACGACCAGATATTACATGACGTATGTATTCAGGACCTACCAGTTATATTTATGGTAGACAGGGCAGGACTAGTAGGTGCTGACGGCGAGACACATCAGGGAATATTTGATTTATCATATTTATCTAATATACCTAATATGAATATATTTGCTCCGAAGAACAGATATGAGCTAGCAGCAGTAATAGAATATTCAAGAAATTTTAATCACCCATTGGCAATCCGTTATCCTAGAGGAACAGCCTATGATGGCCTTAAAGAATTTAATTCGCCTATAGAATATGGTAAAAGTGAAATAATATATAAAGAAAAAGATATTGCATTATTAGCAGTAGGCTCAATGGTTGAGGTCGCAATCGAAATAAGAGAGGCATTAAAAGAAAAAGGTTATAGTGTATCACTCGTAAATGCAAGATTTGTTAAGCCGGTTGATGAAAAACTATTAGAAAATCTGAATGAAAACCACAGATTAATCGTTACCATGGAAGAAAATGTATTAAATGGTGGTTTTGGTGAAAGAGTTTTAAGAATTACAAGAGATATGAACCTAAAATATAAGGTGATAAATGTTGCAATACCAAATGTCTATGTAGAACATGGTAATATCGAGATTTTGAAGAGTGAAATAGGACTTGATAAAGAAACAATTTTGAATAAAATCCAGAAAAATATTGATATGGACTAAGCAGACGGAGGTTTCAAATTGAAAGAAAGATTAGATGTACTGCTTGTTAAAGGTGGTTTTGCAGAGTCAAGAGAGAAAGCAAAAGCCATAATAATGAGTGGAAATGTGTTTGTAAATAATAACAGAGAAGATAAAGCTGGACAGACATTTGATGAAAAAGCCATAATAGAAGTCAGGGGAAATACCCTTAAATATGTAAGCAGGGGTGGACTTAAACTTGAAAAGGCAATGGCGAATTTCGAGGTAAGCATAGATGGCAAAATCTGTATGGACGTTGGTGCATCGACAGGTGGATTTACGGATTGTATGCTTCAAAATGGTGCAGTAAAAGTGTATTCAATCGATGTAGGACATGGACAACTGGCATGGAAATTAAGGCAGGACGAAAGAGTTGTATGTATGGAGAAAACGAATATCAGATATGTAACGAATGAAGATATTCCTGATTTAATAGATTTTTCATCAATTGATGTATCGTTTATATCACTTACTAAAGTCTTAGGACCCGTAAGAAATCTTCTTGCCGACAATGGACAGGTTGTATGTCTTATTAAGCCGCAGTTTGAAGCAGGCAGAGAGAAAGTCGGTAAAAAAGGTGTTGTACGTGATAAGAACGTACATATAGAAGTAATCGAAATGGTTGTCGAGTTTGCTAAAAGCATAGGCTTTAATGTATTAAATCTTGATTTTTCACCTATAAAGGGACCTGAAGGAAATATAGAATATTTACTTCATATTGAAAAGGGAGAAAATGCAGATATTATTAATAAAACAGATTTAGATTTAATTAATAAAATTGTCGAAAAAGCCCATGATACACTTGATAAATAAAATACAAATATTTAATCTGTTATGCATTTAGACTACATATAGTTATAAAAACTACATATAGGTTTAAAATATCATACAGATATATAGCTATATACAATGATATATTCTAAAATATATGCTATGTTACTTTAACCAATATAAGGAATTGAGAATAGATGAAAAAATTTTATATAGTTTCTAATGTTTCAAAGGATTATGAACTTAAAACAACAAAGAAAATAGTGAGTTTTCTTGAAAGTCATAATATGGACTGTAAGGTAAATTCGATGCCATCAACTCAGAAAAATGTTAATATGATATACACTAATCCTGAAGACGTGGATAAAGATACAGATTGTATTATTGTAATAGGTGGAGATGGAACACTTATTCAGGCAGCGAGAGATTTAAGAACCTTAGATATTCCATTAATCGGAGTAAATATGGGACATTTAGGATTCCTTGCTGAAATTGAACAGGATAATCTAGAAGAAACCCTTGAAATGATTATGAATAATAAATGCAAAATAGAGTCAAGAATTATGTTAAGTGGTTCAGTATACAGAGATGGCAAGGTAGTATATAAAGATATTTCTCTTAATGACATAGTGTTTGGCAGAGCTGGTAACTTAAGGGTAATAGATTTTAAAATCTATGTTAATAATGAATACTTAAATCTCTATAGTGCAGACGGGGTAATTATTGCTACTCCAACTGGCTCAACAGCATATAATCTTTCGGCGGGTGGACCAATTTTAGAACCGTGTGCAAATATAATGGTAATTACTCCAATCTGCTCTCATACACTAAGTCAGAGAAGTATAGTATTATCAGCTGATTCGGATATTAAAATTGAAATCTGTTCTAACAGACATTCGGATGATAATGATACTAAAGCATATTTCGATGGAAATTCTTCGTTTATATTGAAAGCAGGAGATATAATAGAGGTTAGTAAATCGCATCTCAGCACAAAGATTATGAAATTAAACAGAATGAGTTTTGTTGAAGTGCTGCATAATAAAATGAATTAATAAACTCATATTTTTGATTTCAAATATATTTAGAGAATGGAGGTTAGCAAAGATGAAATTAGAACGTCACAGTAAAATCATTGAATTAATTAATCAGTATGACATCGAAACTCAGGATGAATTAGCTGATTTACTTAATAAATGTGGCTATAATGTTACACAGGCAACTGTTTCAAGAGACATAAGACAGTTGAAACTGATAAAGCAGTCTGTTGATGGCAAGCAGAAATATGTTGTATTGCAGGGCAATCTTTATGAAATGAATGATAAGTATATAAGAATACTTAAGGATGGTTTTGTTTCAATGGCAATGGCACAGAATATTTTAGTTATTAAGACTGTATCGGGAATGGCGATGGCTGTCGCAGCAGCATTAGATGCAATGGAATGGAATGAAATTGTCGGCTGCATAGCAGGTGATGATACGATAATGTGTGCGATAAAGAGTACAGATGATACTTTGATTGTAATGGATAAGTTAAATAAACTGTTAGAAAGAGTTTAAAAAGTGCTTACAGAATGGAGAAAATATGTTAATTAATGTAAATGTAAGAAATTTAGCACTGATTAAGGAAGCTGATGTATATTTTGATGAGGGACTTAATATACTTACAGGTGAGACAGGTGCGGGTAAATCAATTATTATTGGTTCGATTTTAATAGCCCTCGGTGGGAAATTATCTAAGGATATGGTAAGAGATGATAAAAAAGAGGCGTTAGTGGAATTAGTATTCTCACTTCAGAATAGAAATATTATCGATAAATTACATAATATGGGTGTAAGTATTGAAGAGGATGGACAATTGATTATTTCTAGAAAAATTTTGAACGGAAGAAGTACAATTAAAGTAAATGGGGAAACTTTTAATGTCTCAGCACTTAAGAATGTAACGGAATTATTGATTGATATTCATGGTCAGCACGACCACCAGTCATTATTAAAGAGAGATAAACAGTTAGTAATCCTTGACGATTTTGCAGAAGAAGATATCAAAGATTTAAAAAATGAGCTCAAAAATGAATATCAGGTATATCAGAGCCTTAAAGATGAACTTAAGGAGTATGATATTGATGATGATGCAAGAAACAGGGAAATATCATTCTGCCAGTTCGAAATAGATGAAATAGATAATGCACATCTTAAATATGGCGAATATGAAGAAGTTGAAGAAGCTTATAAGAAGATGTCATCTGCAAAAGATATAATTTTTAAGATGAATGAGGTATATGAATTATTAGGTGGCGGCGGTTTTGATGGAACTTCAGACCGCATAAGTAATGCCTTGAAAACAGCACAGAGTGCAAGTGAATTAGACAAAGATATTGATGGAATAACTGAAAGTCTTATGGATTTAGAAAGCATTTGCCAGGATACGGTAAGAGCTGTAAAGGAATACGTTGATAATATGTCTTTCGATGAAGAGGAGACAATAGCTGTTGAACAAAGATTAGATGAACTTAACCGCTTAAGACAAAAATATGAACAGAAAAAAGTTCATAATGATATTGTTAAAAATATTTTAGAATACAGAAATTCACAGGAAGAAAAGTTAAATAAACTTATTGATTTAGAGAATAGAAAGAACCTTATTTTAGATAAGATAAAAGTATCTGAAGAAAAACTTGATCAATTAAGTGAAAAATTAACTGAAAGAAGAAAGAAAAATGCAAGTGTATTAGCAGATAACATTGAAAATGTGTTAAAAGGATTAAATTTCTTAGATGCAAGATTTAATATCGAATTTAACAAATGTGAACATTTCAGGGAAAATGGAAGAGATGATATAGAATTTGTAATTGCTACTAATCCAGGAGAAGATTTAAAGCCATTGAGTAAAGTAGCCTCAGGTGGTGAATTATCAAGAATAATGTTAGGTATAAAGACTATTATGGCTAAGAGAGACGATATTGAAACATTAATTTTTGATGAAATTGATACCGGAATAAGTGGAAGAACTGCACAGATGGTTGCAGAGCGAATGAAGGAAATAAGTAAAATTCATCAGATTATCTGTATAACGCATTTACCACAGATTGCAGCAATGGCTGATAATCATTATCTTATTGAGAAAGAAGTTAAAGACAATATTACCGAAACGAATATTTATATTCTTGATGATGAAGAATCCGTTAATGAATTAGCCAGAATGTTAGGTGGTGTGGAAATAACCAAAACAGTTTTAGACAATGCAAGAGAAATGAAGAGTCTTGTTAACAATTAACAGTTTGAAAACACTCCATTATCATATAATAATTTATAGAACACATAAATATTATATGGAATGGAGTGTTTTTATGAGATTAAAAAAATATAGAAAGACATTAATTGGATTATTTATATTTGGAATCTTTTTTACGGGAATATATTCATATAAATACTTAAATGATAATATACCAGATGAGATAAATGTGTATTCAACAGAGGATGCAAAAATTAATTTACATTTTCCGGTATCCTTTGAAATTAAAGCCGAAAGTGTTGAAGCATCTTCTAAATCTAATAAGAGTAGCGGACATTTTATAAGTGAAAAATACAATTTACAAACGAAAATATTTGGATTAATTCCTGCAAAAACTGTGGAAGTAAATGTGATTGATAAAACACAGATTATGCCATGTGGTATTCCCATAGGTATATATTTACAGACAAATGGTGTAATGATTATAGGAACTGGAAAAGTGACAGATTCAAACGGTAATGTAAGCTATCCGGCAGAAAATATAATCTTAGAAAATGATTATATTTTTTCGCTAAATGATATAGAAGTTAATACAAAATCACAATTAACATTTTTAATTAACAAATATGGAAGTAAGGATATTATTCTTGGAATTAGAAGAAATGGCAATGAAATAAAAGTTAAAGTAACACCTGTATGTGTTGGAAATAATGAATATAAGATTGGTATATGGGTAAGAGATGATTCGCAGGGAATAGGAACTCTGACTTTTATTACAAAAGATGGTAAATTCGGTGCTTTAGGACATGGTATAAGTGATGTGGACACCGGTAAACTACTTGGCTCAATCAATGGCATTTTATATAAGGCTGACATATGGGGAATCAAAAAAGGAAAAAACGGAAGTCCTGGTGGTTTGTTAGGATCTATTTCTTATGAAAAAAACAAAGAATATGGAACAATAAATAGTAATACTAATCATGGGATTTTTGGACAGGCAAATGAAATGCTTATAAATGAATGTACATTTGAGTATATGGATATAGGACTTAAACAGGACGTAAAAAAAGGAAAAGCAATCATAAGATGCACTGTAGATGGAACTATAAAGGATTATGAAATTGAAATAATTAAGGTAGACTATTCTAACAGCCATAAAAATAAGGGAATGGTTATCGAGATTACAGATGAAGAGCTCTTAGATAAGACAGGTGGCATAGTTCAGGGAATGAGTGGGAGTCCGATAGTACAGGATGGTAAGATAATCGGTGCAGTAACCCATGTATTCATAAACAATTCAACTAAAGGCTACGGCATTTTTATAGAAAATATGCTAAAGCATTGAGTCCAAGCAAAAATCAGGAATAGAAGTCATCGTGAGCTTGCTCACAAGATGAACTTATATTTCTGATTTTTATGTGGCGAAAGCCACACAGCGAGGAAAAGCAGAGCTTTTACGAGCTTTGCTTGGACAAGCAAGGTTTTTACGAGCTTATGTAAAATTTTTGCCTATAATTTGTCGATAAATTGACAATATCTCAATTTATAAGTATAATTAGGATAATTAATTTGATTATGTATCAATGTACTATGGTAAAATGGGAAAATACTAAAAAAGGTGGATTATATGAGAAAATATATATTTGCGATATGTGTCGGAATAGTGGCTATGTGTTTGTGTGTGGGCTGCAATAAGAATAAAAAGAGAAAAAGTGATGTTGATTTACCACAGTTAATTATCGGGAGTGATAATTATGACCCATATTATTTTATTAATGAGCAGGGAAAGACAGTAGGAATTGATGTAGAACTTGCGAAAGAGGCTTGTAGAAGAATCGGATACAAACCAGTATTTAAAAATATTATATGGGATAACAAGGATAGTGAATTAGAAGCAGGAAATATTGATTGCATCTGGGGAAGTTATACGATGACAGGAAGAGAAAATGAGTATCAATGGGCAGGACCATATATGTATAGTCATCAGGTTATAGTGGTCAGTGCAGAAAGTAATATAAAGACAATAGAGGGACTTAAGGATAAGAAAATAGCCGTACAGGTTACTGGAAAACCAGAGGAGATTTTCCTAAAGAGATTAGATAACAGAATACCTGAAGTTGAAGATGTATATAGTTTTTCTGATATAAAAGAAGTATTTGCATGCTTAAGAGAGGGATATGTAGATGCCATTGCAGGACATGAAAGCACATTGAATAAGTTTATCGATGAAAATAATGGTGATTATTATGTTCTTGATGAGAATTTATATATATCTGAATTAGGTGTTGCATTTCTAAATAATTATAAAAATAAAGAGTTAATACATAAACTTTCTGATACACTCGAAGATATGAGAAAAGATGGAACGATTGAAAATATTTTAGATAAATATAATATAAGTCCCCAAGAGGCTTATATAGACAGAGAGTGAATTAAGGAAAGACAGAGTATTTAAGATATGAGAAAAGGCAGTAAAAAGTTAAAAGAATTAAATGTTGAAATAAATCAGGCTTCTAGAAGAAAATGTAAGAAGATAAATATATTTTTTCTGGCGATTTTAATTGGTGTAATAATCATTTTTATAGAATATATTGTACTTACTAATCGTGATATGAAAGCGACAGACAAAATTTCTAAAAAGACAATACTGTATTTGGAGAAGAATATTAATAATTATGAGAATACAGTATTAAATGACAGAACAAATAGCCTGATAGTTATTCAAGAGAAGAATACAGAATTAAATAATGCGTTATTGCGAGATGGTGAATTTGGTATTGGTGAATTAGAAGATTATATAGATGATCAGCATATAACAGGTGCTATGGTTATTGATAATAGTCTTAATGTTGTAATGGAAACTAATACAGATAATAAAGGTTATGAATACTGGTATAACTTAATACACAGTGAAATGGTAAGCGATATCCTTAAATATCATCAGAAATCATATATGACACGTATAAAAAGAGATGGTGAAAGCTATGATTTTGTAGCATGCTATTGTGAAAGTTCCAATGGATTAGTTGTTATATATAATGCCTGTGACTTAGCAAAAACTGATAATGGATATAGTTTAGATTCATTATTTGCTGATTGTATAATTAAAATGAACGGAATTATTGTTGTTACAGATGAAGATAATATTGTTGCATCTAATTCTAAAAGGCTACGTGGACTTAAAACGAAAATGTGTTATAAGATATTTAACATTGATAATCTGATTGAGTTAGACAAAATGATTAAATTAAATACAGAGAATAAGACGTGGTATGGAAGAGGTTCTGAAATAAACGGGTATAGGGTATTTGCTTTTTTTAATGAAAAAAAAAGTATTTGAAACAAGAAGAATAGTTATTTTCTATAGTCTGGTTATTTTTCTTATATTTTTATTACTTTTATCTATAATATATTACTTGATTGCAAATAATAACTTAGCACAATTGAAAGAATATCAGAAACAACTCTATAAATCAATGGAACAGGAGAAGAGAGCTAATAGTGCAAAAACGGATTTTCTCAGGCGAATGAGTCATGACATAAGGACACCTATTAATGGAATACGAGGAATGGTTGAAATTAGCAGACATAATATCGGAAATGAAGCTAAACAGATAGAATGTCTTAATAAGATTATGGATGCATCAGGTTTTTTGCTTGATCTTGTTAATAGTGTTTTGGATATGAATAAATTAGAGTCCGGTGAGATTAGATTAGAAGAAAAATCATTTGATATAAAAGAGATAATAGATGCAATTATTCCGATGCTGGAAATAAGGGCATCTGATTGTGGAATCAGTATAGACTGGGGAAAAAACAGAAAAGAACATATATTAGTTATTGGAAGTCCTTTACATTTACAGCAGATATTACAGAATATAATCAGCAATGCCATTAAGTATAACAATGAAAATGGTATGGTTAAATTTGAAAGATCTATTGTATATAAAGATGATAAAATGGTAAATGTAAGATTTATCTGTGAAGATACGGGAATCGGTATGAGCAAAGAGTTTCAAAGGAAAGCATTTGAACCATTTGCACAGGAGGATATTCCTGTCAGACCTAAGTATACAGGAACGGGTTTAGGTCTTGCAATTGTAAAAGAATTAGTTGATCAGATGAATGGTACAATCACATTTACAAGTGAACTTGGCAAGGGAACTAAATTTATAATTACAATCCCATTTGCACTTAATACATCTGAAGAAACAGCTAAGATAACGGATAATATTAGTCATTATTCAATAAATGGAGCTAAGATTTTAGTGGTTGAAGATAATGCTATCAATATGGAGATAATAGAATTCTTGCTTAAAAATGAGGGGGCAATTATAACGAAAGCCATAAATGGTAAAGAATGTGTTGATATATTCAACGAATCAGAGACAGGTGAATTTGACATAATCTTAATGGATATAATGATGCCGGTCATGAATGGACTTGATGCAACACGTTATATCAGAAAGTTAGAACGTGCTGATTCTAAGACCATTCCAATTATTGCTATGACCGCCAATGCATATACAGATGATATTGAAATCAGTATTAAAGCGGGTATGAACGGACATCTTTCAAAACCTCTTAACACAACTGAGTTAAAGGAGATTATCGGAAAATATTATTGTGAAATGAAAGAAAGCATATAAATAGTCTTAGAAAACAATATCGGCAAATACAGATAAAACATAAAAGTCGAATTGTGTCGAAATTATACGATGATATTCAGTTGCAATAATTTGTATGAAAATATATAATAATGTATGTTAAAAAATAGAAATAAACAGGAGGATTAAGGGGAAATGGAAAAGCTTAATGTTGTTATAGCAGAAGACAATGAAAGAATTTTGCAGATATTAGACGATTTACTTAGCAGCGATGAAGAGATTGAGGTAGTTGGTAAGGCAAAAAATGGTGAAGAGGCAATTAATGTTATTGCTAAACAGGAACCTGATGTTGCATTAATAGATGTAATTATGCCGAAATTTGATGGACTTGCGGTTATGGACAAGATAAATAAGAATTCAACTATGAAAAAGAAGCCTGCATTTATCGTATTATCAGCTGTTGGAAGAGAGACTATAACAGATGATGCTTTTAACCTTGGAGCATGTTATTACATTATGAAACCATTTGATAATGAGATGGTATTAAATCGTGTAAAGCATATGAAGAACAGTATTAAAAAGAAGAGTCTGGAGCCTAGAAAGATTAATTCATTCGAGAATAAAAAAGAATACATAGAAAGAAATCTTGAAAGTGATGTTACAAATATCATTCACGAGGTAGGTGTACCGGCGCATATTAAGGGATATCAGTTTCTTCGAGAAGCAATTATAATGTCAATTAATGACATGGAGATGCTCAATTCGATAACGAAGATTTTATATCCAACAATTGCTAAGAAGAATAATACTACGCCAAGCAGAGTTGAAAGAGCAATAAGACACGCGATAGAAGTTGCATGGACAAGAGGAAAAATGGATACTATAGATGAATTATTCGGATATACTGTAAATAATGGTAAGGGTAAACCTACTAATTCAGAATTCATTGCACTTATAGCTGATAAAATCAGATTAGAATATAAGTGTAATTAGATAAAAAACACTTTAAATGATATGAAAAATGAGTTATAATATCTTTATATGTAAATATGAATATTATTATAGCTCTTTTTTTGAGCCACGTTATTAATGTTAATAGACATTTTGCCTGCGTAAGAAAGCAGGGAGAGTAGAAAGGTTTGGTTGCTTATATGAAGAAGATACTGTTTGTTGCATCGGAGGCAGTTCCTTTTATTAAAACAGGAGGACTTGCAGATGTAGTTGGTTCTTTACCAAAATGCTTTGATAAAAACGAATTTGATGTGCGTGTAATATTGCCAAAATATCTTAGTATGCCATGGCATTTTACAGAAAAGTTAGAATTTATTTCATACTTTTATATGGATATAGGATATAGAAATAAATATGTTGGCGTATTTAAGTTAGTTCATGATGGAATAACCTTTTATTTTATAGATAATGAGGCATATTTTGGTGGTCCAAAGCCTTATGGTGATTTGAAATATGACTTAGAGAAATTCGCATTTTTCTCAAGAGCAGCATTATCTGTTCTTCCTGTTATAGGATTCAAGCCAGATATTGTTCATTGTCACGACTGGCAGACAGGTCTCGTTCCAGTATATATGAAAGATAGCTTCAGAGGTGGCGAATTCTATCAGAATATGAAGTCAATAATGACAATACATAACCTTAAATTCCAGGGTGTATGGGATATTAAGACAATTCAGGCTGACTCAGGTCTTTCAGATTATTATTTTACATCTGATAAACTTAAGGTATATGATGATGCGAATCTCCTGAAAGGTGGTATTGCATACGCAGATTTCATTACAACAGTTAGTGAGACCTATGCTGAAGAGATTAAGACTGCATTTTATGGTGAAGGACTTGATGGATTAATGAGAGCCAGAAGTAATTCACTTTGTGGAATTGTAAATGGTATTGATTATAATGAATATAATCCTGAAACAGATGACAGAATACCTTATAAATATAATGCAATTAATTTCAGAAAAGAGAAATATAAGAACAAGCTTGCACTTCAGGAGCAATTAGGCCTAGAAGTTAATAAAGATAAATTTATGATAGGTCTTGTATCAAGACTTACAGACCAGAAAGGACTTGATTTAATTGCCTGTGTTATGGATGAGATATGTACAGATGACGTACAGTTTGTAATCCTTGGAACAGGTGAAGAGAAATATGAGAATATGTTCAGATATTATGATTGGAAGTATGGCAATAGAGTTTCAGCTAATATCTATTATTCAGAAGATATGTCACACAGAGTATATGCTGCTTGTGATGCATTTTTAATGCCATCATTATTTGAGCCTTGTGGACTCAGCCAGTTGATGAGTTTAAGATATGGAACTATTCCGATTGTAAGAGAGACGGGAGGTCTTAAGGATACTGTTGAACCATATAATCAATATGAAAGTACAGGCACAGGTTTCTCATTCAAGAATTATAATGCTCACGAAATGCTTGACATTATCCGTTATGCAAAATATATTTATTATAATAACAAGAGAGAGTGGAATAAGCTAATAGACAGAGCTATGGCAGCAGACTTCTCTTGGGCTAACTCAGCTAAGAAGTATGAAAATCTTTATAATTGGTTACTTGGCTGGTAGGAAGGAATTCTGATGAATAAAGAAATCTATGGTGATATCAGAAAAAATGATATTATCAGGAAACTTAATACAGAAAAATGGTTAACTGGTAAGGAATGTCTTAATGACAAGAGATATATGGAATGTGTCTATGATATAATGGATAATGAGAAGTTTCAGGAGATGGATAAATATATCCAGCATGGAACAACTACGACATTAGAACATTGCATATCAGTATCTTATATAAGTTATAAGATATGTAAATATTACAATTTTGATTATATTTCGGCAGCAAGAGGTGGTTTGTTACATGATTTGTTCCTGTATGACTGGCATACACACAGCAAGAATACAGGAGAACATTTCCATGGTTTTACTCATCCACGTACAGCACTTAATAATGCTGATAAATATTTTGAACTAAATGACGTTGAAAGAGATATTATTCTTAAACATATGTGGCCGCTTACAGTAATTCCGCCTAAGACAATGGAGGGTTATGTTGTAATGTATGTAGATAAATATTGTGGCTTTTTAGAAACAGTTAATCGTATAAAGAAGAAATTGCCTGATTTTGAAAATGCAATAAAAATACATTAAGAATATGGAGATTTAGATATGTGGAACGTTAGAGTACCGGGAATTGGAGAAAATTTTTATAATTTCGCGTTATGGTTTTTAGTGTACAGTGTTATGGGTTGGGTTGTTGAAACTATCTATATTTCTTATTGCAATAAGAAATTTATTAACAGAGGCTTTATTCATGGACCGATATGTCCGATATATGGCTTTGGTGGAATCTTTGTACATACAGCTTTAAAAAGCTTCTCAGGTCATTATGTGACAATATTTATCTTAGGTTCCTGTCTTGCAACCTGTGTTGAATTTATGACAGCTAAGATTATGATTAAGGTATTTGGTTGTTTATGGTGGGATTATAGTAATAAACCATTTAATTACAAAGGAATACTCTGCTTAGAGAGTTGTGTTGCGTGGGGCTTATATTCCGTTGCAGATGCAGCATTTATTAAGAATGTCGTATTTATGGGAATAATGAAAATCCCGTTTAAGATAGGCAAAGCGATTGTACTTGTAGCATTTATCTATTATACAATTGACTTTACAATAAGTGCATATATGTCAACAAAAGGCAAGGTTGAATCAGAAGATAATAATATACTGCAGTTTAAGGTATAGAAATATATAATAACAAACACAAGAGAATAAAAAAGAAGAGTGCCAAAGTTCGGTTCTTTTAATAAGAATTGAACCTTTGACACTCTTCTTTAGTTTGAAATTACGGTACAAAATTTTTAGGACTGGAATTAGTCATCGAGTTCATCTTCAGGAATTAATTCATCATATTCCTGAGAATCTAATAGTTCGTCAAAAGCATCCGCAACTGCTTCATATTCATCATCATCTAAGATATTGTCTAAAGATGGTTCGCCTTCTTCTGATTCCATATATTTATATAAATATACTTCACCCTCTTCAGCAGCTTCGCCTTCAAGTGGAAGAAGTGCGATATAATCATTTTCTCCTACAGGGAAAATAGTAAGAACAGCACATTCAACACTTGTACCATCATCAAGTTCAAGAGTAACAGTAGCTTCCTCATCATTTTCTAATTCCTGATTTTCTAAATCGTTCATTTACAAACCTCACTTCAATATTATTAAGAAGAAAACATCTTCTTTTGATACTTTAACAGATAGTATTATAAAATGCAATATAAAATATACTAAGCCACAGATAATTTTCATAATATATAAAGTGTCGTATAAACACGAATAAAATCGACTAAAGAAGTATTTATAAGATTTGATAGCCTAAATAACAAATTAAGTTTAAAAGGCTTTAAAAACTTGTTGATTTGGTGTAAAATACAGAAATAGTAAAATCGATTATTTTAATACATAAGGATTGGTGTAAAAATGAGTGTAAAAGATAACGTTTTAAAAATTTTAGAAAATAATAAAGGACAACATTTCTCAGGAGAAGAAATAGCTAAAGAATTAGATGTCAGCAGAAGTGCTGTATGGAAAGCTGTAAAGACACTTACAAAAGAGGGTTATAATATAGTTGGAATAAATAACAAGGGATATTGTATGTTAGAAAATAGCGATGTTATTACAAGAGAAGAGATAAATAAAAATCTGAATAAGGAATTACGTGATAAAGCTGATATAGAAGTCTATAAGACAATAACATCAACTAATGCAGTTCTCAAGAAGATGGCTTCAGAAGGTGCAAAAGAATGGAAAATATTAGTCGCAGAAGAACAGACTAATGGAAGAGGCAGACTTAACAGGAATTTCTATTCGCCATCGAATAGTGGAATATATATGAGTATTTTATTAAAACCTGAGGTTATATCAACAGAAGCATTATTTATTACAACAATGGCCGCAGTAGCTGTTTCAGAAGCAATCGAGAAATTGACTAATGTCAAAACAGAAATCAAATGGGTTAATGATGTGTATTGCAATGGTAAAAAGGTATGCGGTATTCTTACAGAAGCATCACTGAACTTAGAGAATGGTAAACTTGACTATGCAGTTTTAGGAATTGGAATTAATTTAAAAACACCTAAAGATGAATTCCCGGAGGATATAAGAAATATAGCGGCAGGTTTTATGGATGGTGCAGAGTATGAAATAGAAAATCTCCGTTCAAGGATAACTTCCGAAGTATTGTCAAATATATATAAATATTACAAGCATTTAGAAAAACACAAATTTATGGATAAATACAAAGAGAAATCAATGCTTATAGGTAAATATGTATACATAAAAGACAAAGAACCAAAAGAACAACTTTTAGTTAAAGATATTGATGATAATACTGCGGCACTTGTAGTCGAACACAGTGACGGAAGAATAGAAAAACTGTCTACAGGCGAAGTTTCAGTAAGACCTATGGATTAATACATTATGTCATTTGATAAAGAAATCGATAATGCATTAGTAGCTTATTAAAAAATTATTAAATAACAGATTATATATGAATTAAATTATAATGATTTAAAGAAAGGTTTTCGTTATGGATCGAAATAAAACGATGATGCAGGATTTTGAATGGTACTTAAAACCTGATGCATCACATTGGAAGAGAGTAGCAAAAGAAGCTCCTGTATTAAAAGCAGCCGGGATTACATCGGTATGGTTACCACCGGCATATAAAGGTGCAAGTGGCATAACTGATGTAGGATATGCAGTTTATGACTTGTATGATTTAGGTGAATTTAACCAGAAAAGCACTATACCTACTAAATACGGAACTAAAGATGAGTATCTTGAGGCTGTTAGAACTTTGCAACAGAATAATATAGAAGTGTTAGCTGATGTTGTATTAGGTCATCGAATGGGTGCAGATGAAAAAGAGCGTATCTTTGCATATGGTTATGATGAAAATGATAGAAATGTAGAGATTCAGGGTAAAAAAAAGATTACTGTATGGACTAAATTCACGTTTCCGGGACGAAATGGTAAATATTCTAATTTCAAATGGGACTGGACGAATTTTCATGGAACAGACTATGATGCTAAAAGTCAGGAAAATGGCATCTATAGATTCATTGGTAAAGAATGGGATAGTGATGTTGACGGCGAATTTGGTAACTATGATTATCTTATGGGCGTTGACTTAGATATGAGTGACGAGGAAGTGGTAGAAGAATTAGACAGATGGGGAAAATGGTATTTTGAATTCACTGGTGTTGATGGATTCAGATTAGATGCTGTTAAGCATATTGACTTCAATTTCTATAAGAATTGGCTGACAAGCCTTAGAAAAGAATTTAATAAACCAATATTTGCGGTTGGTGAATATTGGAATGCGGAATTACCTATTCTGGAAAGATATATTGAGAAAACTGAATCAACACTTTCATTATTTGATGTTCCATTGCATTTTAATATGTATCATGCATCAAGAAGTAATGGTTATTTTGATATGAGATATATCCTTAAGAACACATTATTAAGTTCAAGACCTGACTTATCAGTCACTTTTGTAGATAATCATGATACACAGTATGGTCAGGCTTTGGAGTCTTTCGTACTTGAATGGTTTAAGCCACATGCGTATTCACTTATTTTACTTCGAAATGAGGGATATCCATGTGTATTCTATGGTGATTTCTACGGAATACCACATGATAAGATAAAGCCCGTTAAAGATTTGAAAACCTTGCTTAAATTAAGAACATATAATGCCTACGGAAGATTACACGATTATTTTGATGATGATAAGATTGTAGGCTGGACTTTAGAAGGTGTCGATGAATATAAGAATTCAGGTCTGGCAGTTTTAATGACAGTTGAAAAGGGTGGTAGTAAGAAGATGTATGTCGGAAAACATTTTGCAGGACTTACATTTGTAGATGCACTTAGAAATATAGCTGAGAATGTAGTAATTGATGAAGATGGCTTCGGAACATTCAAGGTTAATGATGGTTCAGTTTCTGTATACCGTTTGAAAATTGGACAAACTGTTAATGCAAGAAGTGAAGAACCATTTGTCGATGAACACGAAGTATCTGCATATGCTGAAGTTGTTAACGGAACAGAACCAGAGACTTTCTATGGAAGTAATTATAAACATTTAGAAGAAAATACTTCTGAAATGATGGAATAAACAAGATGGTGGCGAAATAAATGGATAGAATCAAAGAATTAAGAGATGTTATGAGAAAACACGACATCGATATATATTACATTCCTACTGATGATTATCACAGTTCAGAATTTGTAGGTGATTATTTTAAAGTAAGGGAATACATTTCGGGTTTTACAGGTTCAGCCGGAACATTAATTGTAACAATGAATGAAGCAGGACTTTGGACTGACGGCAGATATTTTCTGCAGGCAGAAGATGAATTAAAAGACAGTGGGATTGTTTTATACAGAGCAGGAATGGAGGGTGTTCCTACAATTGACGAGTTTATGCTCAGCAGATTAGAAGATAATATGATTCTTGGCTTTGACGGAAGATGTATGGTTGCTTCATCTGTCATTAACCTTAGAAGAAAGATTGAGAATTGTGGTAAAGTAGTACGTATTGTATCAGATGTAGATCTATCAGCCGAGATATGGCAGGACAGACCTGAACTTCCGGGTTCTGATGCATTTATACTTGATGAAGAATACACTGGTGAAAGTGCTGTATCTAAGATAGAAAGATTGCGTGACAGAATGTCAGAATTAAATGTATATGGACATATTATAACAACTTTGGATGATATAGCATGGCTTTTAAATATTCGTGCAAATGATATAGAATATAGTCCATTATTATTAAGCTATCTTACAGTAACTGACAGTAAGATAACACTTTATTGCAATCAGTGTTCTGTCTCTAAAATAAGTGAATATCTTAAAGGGATAAATGTTGAAATTAAGGATTATAATGAAATATATAATGATTTACCTAAGATGATATTGATATCTAAAGGCAGACCTATACTTGCAGATATTGATAAGATAAATTATCTGTTATATAAGAAATTATTTAAAGGCAAGATTCTTAATATGGTTAATCCGACAACTAAGATGAAGGCAATGAAAAATGAGACAGAAGTCCTAAATGAAGCCAAAGCACATATTAAGGACGGAATTGCATATGTCAAATTCTTATATTGGTTTAATCAAAATATCAGTAAAGGCATTACTGAGTTAGATATAGCGAACAAATTACTAGAGGAACGTTCAAAGATGGAAGGCTTCATTGAAGAGAGTTTTGAGGCTATTGTGGCTTATGGAAGTCATGGTGCAATCGTACATTATTCGCCTGATGAGGCATCAAACATAGAATTGCAGGATAAATCATTTGTTCTTATAGATACAGGTGCTCATTATCTTGAAGGAACAACTGATATTACGAGAACCCTAGCCTGTGGAGAACTTACGAAAGAAGAAAAAGATAATTATACACTTGTCCTTAAAGGTAATTTAGCTCTTGGAGATGCGAAATTCCTATATGGGCTTACGGGTGCAAACTTAGATATTCTTGCCAGAAGTGCATTATGGCGTAAAGGACTTGACTACAATCATGGAACAGGACATGGTGTGGGATATCTTATGAATGTACATGAGGGACCTAATAATATCAGATGGAGACTTGGAAAAGGTAAGAATCTGAGTGCCGTCATTGAACCAGGTATGATTACATCTAACGAGCCAGGTGTATATATAACAGGTAAATACGGAATACGACTTGAGAATATGATTGTATGTAAAGAAAGAGAAAAAAATGATTTTGGACGTTTTATGGAATTTGAAACCCTGACAATAGTACCATTTGACATAAACGCAATTAATATTGATATGTTAGATGAGCATGAGAAAATGCTCTTAAATGACTATCACAAAAATGTCAATAAAATAATTTCTCCATTTTTAGACAGTAAAGAGAAAGAGTTCTTAGATAGAATTACTAGAGATATATAAATATAAAAATAAAAATATGACTTATTATATATTGACTTATATAAAATATTATGCTATCTTAACACACAGAGTGCAGACAAAAGTCACACGAAGGGGTACACCACCTTGGGTGTATCTTTTTGTGTGGCTTTTTTGCTTACCAGGAAATTTCGTTGAAATTGTCCTGGTAAGCAAAAAAGCTCCGCGAAGATCACACTGCGGCGGAGCAGAAATGAGGATTATTATGAAAATAAATGGAAAAATAACTGCTGCCACATATAAGAATATTGAAGAATTATTAACAGATAATGGCTATAAAATAAAATATGTAGCAGTTGAATGTAATGGGAACATAATACCGAAGAATATGTATGGTAAATATGTTCCAGGTGCGGATGATGTAATAGAAGTAGTGACGTTTGTAGGAGGTGGCTGATATAATTACAAGAGAAGAGATAAAAAAAGCACTTGAGATTAGGCACACTAAAGAGGGACAGGCTAAGTTAACTAATTCAAAAGTTGCAATTATGGGATTGGGTGGATTAGGTTCTAATATTGCTATAGCGTGTGCAAGAATGGGGATTGGTGAAATGCTTCTGGTAGATTTCGATGTTGTGGATATCACAAATATATTCAGACAGAATTACAGATTAGAACACATCGGAAGATATAAGACAGAATGTATTAAAGAAGAAATATCAGAAATCAATCCATATCTTAAGGTTAATACTATAAATACCAGGATTACAAGAAAAAATGTGCTAGAAATTCTAGGAGATTATAAGATAATCTGTGAAGCCTTTGATAAAGGCGAGACTAAATCTGAAATAATTGATGAAATATTATCAAAGTCGGAAGATAAAATCATAATCTCCGGAAATGGTATGGCAGGTATAAAAAGCGTTAATCTTATCAGAACCAGACAGTTTGGAGATAGGTTATATATCTGTGGTGACTTAGAAAATGGTATTGAAATTGAAGGAACACTTATGTCTCCACGGGTGAATGCCTGTGCTATGCATCAGGCAAATGTCGTAGCTAATCTGATTCTGTCAGATGGCAAGGTTGATTTATAATTTTAAAAAAGTGTAAATAAAAGTTTATATAGAAATGAATTAAGAAAGGAATCTGATAGATAAAACTAATCAGATTATGTGGAAAAATGACAATATCAGAAAAAGAAAATGATAAATTAGTAATCGGAGGTCATTCGTTTAATTCACGATTCATCTTAGGTTCAGGAAAGTATTCGCTAGAACTTATTAAGTCAGCAGTTGAGAATGCGAAAGCTGAGATAATTACATTAGCACTTAGAAGAGCTAATAGTACAAGTATGGAAAATATACTTGATTATATACCAGAAAATATAACACTTCTTCCTAATACATCAGGAGCAAGAAATGCTGATGAAGCCGTAAGAATAGCAAGACTTGCAAGAGAATTAGGTTGTGGTGATTTTGTCAAGATAGAAATAATGAAAGATACAAAGTATTTATTGCCTGATAATTATGAGACAATCAAGGCAACCGAAATACTTGTGAAAGATGGTTTTGTAGTTATGCCTTATATGTATCCGGACTTAAATGTTGCAAGAGCATTAAGAGATTCGGGTGCTGCTTCAATTATGCCACTTGCAGCACCTATTGGAACAAACAGAGGACTTTGTACAAAAGATTTTATACAGATACTAATTGACGAAATTGATTTACCAATAATAGTAGATGCTGGAATAGGCAAGCCATCGCAGGCATGCGAAGCTATGGAGATGGGAGCTGCTGCGATAATGTCTAATACGGCAATTGCTACAGCTAAAAACATTCCATTAATGGCTGAAGCATTCAGAAAAGCCATTGAAGCCGGAAGAAGTGCATATTTAGCCAAGACTGGTCGTGTGTTAAACAGTGGTTCGGAGGCATCATCACCACTTACAGGATTTTTAGAAAAATAATCTTCAATACGAGTATTTTGTACATAGCTATTTGTTTCGGAGCGAAAATAAATAGCACTTATGGCAGAAGAGAAATCGCTCAGAAATGAGGAAATATGGAAATAGTAGAAAATAGAAAAGAAAACCGAATTAGTCATATGGATTATCTTCCTGATATGGAAGTGATAGATTCCGGCATTGCTGATGAAGTAATTAACAAAATGAATGCATACAATCCGGATGAATATACTAAGGCCGATGTTTTAGAAGCACTCAGTAAAGAGGTTCTTAGTGCAGAAGATTTTGCGGCATTATTATCACCTGCTGCATCTGAATATATAGAAGAGATGGCTAGAAAAGCCCAGATAGAAACGAGAAAACATTTCGGAAATTCCATATATATGTTTACGCCATTATACATAGCAAATTATTGTGAAAACTATTGTATCTATTGTGGTTTTAACTGTCATAATAAGATACACAGGGCGAAACTTACTTATGAAGAAATAGAAAAGGAAATGAAAGCAATTGCAGATACAGGATTAGAAGAAATACTTTTACTTACCGGTGAGAGTAAGAAAATGTCTGATGTGAAATATATCGGAGAAGCCTGTAAAATAGCAAGAAAATATTTTAAATTAGTTGGCTTAGAAGTATATCCGATGAATTCTGATGAATATGCTTATTTACATAAATGTGGTGCTGATTATGTCACTGTATTTCAGGAGACATATAATTCTGATAAGTATGAGACATTACATCTTGCAGGACATAAACGAATTTTTCCTTATAGAGTTAATGCACAGGAAAGAGCATTAATGGGTGGAATGAGAGGAGTTGGTTTTGCAGCGTTATTAGGACTTGATGATTTTAGAAAAGATGCATTTGCAACAGGAATACATGCATATCTTATCCAAAAGAAGTACCCTCATTCAGAGATAGCATTTTCGTGTCCGAGACTCAGGCCTATAATTAATAATGATAAGATTAATCCTAAAGATGTCCATGAGCCACAGCTTTTACAGATAATCTGTGCCTACAGATTATTTATGCCATTTGCAAGCATAACAATATCAACAAGAGAGTGTGAAAGATTCAGAAATAATATAATAAATATTGCCGCAACAAAGATTTCAGCAGGGGTGGGAGTAGGCGTAGGCGGACATGGAGAAGAGAAAAAAGGTGATGAACAGTTTGAAATCTCTGACTCACGTTCAGTAAGTGAGGTATATAATGCAATAAAGAAACAGGGACTTACACCTGTAATGAGTGAATATATTTATGTCTGATATTATGAATAATATAATTGCTATCACAAACAGAAAACTTTGTAGGAATCGTTCATTTGATGAAGCTATCGATACCGCATTAGAAGATAATGTGAGATACATTATTATAAGAGAAAAAGATTTATCGATACAAGAATATATAAAATTTGTAAATGATATTCAGCTTCATATACATAATATATTTCCTGATACGCAGACAAAAATAATTATGAACCTTGGAAATGTACAAAATACCTTTGAATTATTTGAAATAATTAATAATACAGGATGCAGAAATGTACATATGCCGGTTTATACATTAGATAAGCTGGAAACATCTGATTTTGGCAATCGAAATAGCAGTTTTAATAGTATCAGAAACGATATTGCTGATAAAAATATTAATAATATTTATACCGGGATTAGCAATACAGAGATTAATAATATTATTAATTATATACAAAAAGAGATAGAAATATTTGGAATATCCATTCACTCCATAAATGATATAGAGAAAACATGCAGATTTAAACCTGATTATTATATTGCAGGACATATATTTAATACTGAATGTAAGAAAGGTAAAGTGCCGCGAGGACTTGATTTTATTGAAAATATTTGTAAATCGACAGATATACCAGTGTACGGAGTTGGCGGTATTAATAAAGATAATATGAAAGAAGTGATAAATGCCGGGGCAAGTGGTGTATGTATGATGTCTGAGTATTTTCACTGACTGTTTTAGTATTAATTGATTTTGAACAATTAATTTAGAATAAAGAATGTCGCAAGCGACATTCTCCGCCTGCGGCGGATTACGATAGAAACATTTTCTGCTCCGCCGCAGTGCAATCCTTGCGGAGCGTTTTTGCTTACCAGGACAATTTCAACGAATTTTCTTAGTACGTAAGAATCAAATTGTGCAGGAAATCAGCCTGCACGATTCGATGATATGATTTTTGCTAATTTTCTAACGGTATCTAATTTAGATATCTGCTCTTTAGTCATATTTGTTTTTAAGGCATTTATTATAACATCAGTTTCGGCATCTGAGAAATTAATTCCTTTAGCATTGGCAGTTGCGGCAGCATTCAGAAAAAATGGTATGAGATTTTCGGAAGATACATTTTCTGACTGCCTTATAATTTCTGATAAAAGATTGAGTTTTTCAGGTGAAATTCCTGATATGTTATTATAGTTATCCATAAAATTACTCTCCATATTAAGATTTTATTTGTTTTTATTAAGCAAGGAAGAATAAGTGTCAAACATGGCACGCTGGCTTGGTGAAAGCATATTCTTCAAAGCATCAATATCAATATTAGCAGGAATATTGTCAGGTGATGAATTACTCTGTTTGTTATTAGGATTGTCATTATCATAATCTGTACCATTAATAAAACTGTCATTTTCTATGTTAGAAGCGTCAGATTTATTACCTGAATTATAAACTGGACCATCCGGATTATTAAAATTAAAAGACTCGGGACGTAGGGCAGGAAGATTTAAAGATTTATATGTGTTATACATATTAAATGCATTTACCATATTCATAAACATATCAATTAAATTCTTTTCTTCGGTATTAAGATAAGGCTTTACGGCATTGATTAATTCAATAGGTTTATTCTTATGATTATTATCAGAACCATTATCGCAGGCACTTAGCAAGTTATCGTGAGAGGTATTAAAACTATTTCTCATTATATTAAATTCCTCGATTTTTATATAATAGGAAATAACTTTTTGCATAGTAGATGGAACATATGGCAGAGATGCCTTTAAAATATTAAGTGGCTTGTTTGAAAATAAATCGTTTGAACTCATCAGATACTCATTTCTGCATTATGCGTTTTTTATTTTTTAAATACTATGAAAAGTTTATGAAAAATATGATAATAAAATTAAATTGATGCATATTTAATGCAGACTAACAATATAAACGTATTAGTAGACATCATACATTTTATACAGTCCATATCATATTCGAAAATTGATGTGTCTGTTTCTATTATAGTTGTGTCTGTTTTCTTCATAATTAACTCCATTTCACAAATAATACGCTATATTGTCAGCCATCACATTAAATGATTATAATGATATTTGAAATATCACTTAAATTAGCAGCCTAAGAAGCAGCCACCATTTCCGTTGCCACCACAGCAGAGAAGTAAGATAATAATCCAGATACAGCTATTGTTCTCGCATCCGCAGCCGTTGTTTCCCCAATTTCCATTGCCACCACAGCAGCATAATAGGATAAGGATTAACCAGATACAGCTGTTGTTATTGTTGTCTCCGCATCCACAGCCTCCACCACAGTTTGTTGCAGCTAAATCACTCATTTTTAAATCCTCCAAATTTTGTTTACACTAAATTCTATGTAGCATAGCTTGGTCAGTTTCCTTATATTTTTTTAATTTGTAAAAATAAAATAAAAATATAATTTATGATTGTATTATTTTATATATTGTGATAAAATTAACAAAGATAGTTTGGTACATAGTCTTTATGTCTGAACCTGACAAAAATTTAACAATCTTATTAAAATTAAATCGGAGGTATTACATTTATGTCAAGAAAAGTAGTTTTAGCAGGCGCATGTCGTACAGCAATTGGTACAATGGGTGGCTCATTAAGCACAACACCAGCAGCTGAGTTAGGCGCAATCGTTATTAAAGAAGCATTAAACAGAGCCGGAGTTGCTCCAGAAGCAGTAGATCAGGTTTACATGGGATGTGTAATCCAGGCAGGACAGGGTCAGAACGTTGCTCGTCAGGCATCAATCAAAGCAGGTTTACCAATTGAAGTACCAGCAGTTACAATGAATGTTGTATGTGGTTCGGGTCTTAACTGTGTAAACCAGGCAGCTCATATGATTATGGCTGGAGAAGCTGATATCGTAGTTGCAGGTGGTATGGAAAATATGTCTATGGCACCATATGCATTAGACAAAGCTCGTTTCGGTTACAGAATGGGTAATGCAGTAATGAAAGATACAATGGTTAATGATGCTCTTTGGGATGCATTCAATGATTATCATATGATTAAGACAGCAGATAACATCTGTGAAGAATGGGGAATTACAAGAGAAGAATTAGATGAGTTCGCATTAAAGAGTCAGCAGAAAGCTGAAGCAGCTCAGAAGAACGGTGCATTTGATAACGAAATCGTACCTGTATCAGTTAAGAAGAAAAAAGAAACAGTTGAATTCAAAGTAGATGAAGGTCCTCGTGCAGGTTCTACAATCGAAGGTCTTGCTAAACTTCGTCCAATCAATCCTAACGGATTTGTTACAGCAGGTAATGCATCAGGTATCAATGATGGTGCTGCAGCAATCGTTGTTATGAGTGAAGAAAAAGCTAAAGAATTAGGTGTTAAACCTATGGCTACATGGGTAACAGGCGCTCTTGCAGGCTGCAGACCTGAAGTTATGGGTATCGGTCCTGTATATTCTACAAAGAAAGTATTAGCGAAGACAGGTATGAAGATTGAAGACTTTGATATCATCGAAGCAAACGAAGCATTTGCAGCACAGTCAATCGCAGTAGGAAGAGACTTAGGAATCGATGTTGACAAACAGTTAAATCCAAATGGTGGTGCAATCGCACTTGGTCATCCGGTTGGAGCTTCAGGATGCCGTATCCTTGTTACACTTCTTCATGAGATGGAAGCTAAAGATGCTAAGAAAGGTCTTGCAACACTTTGTATCGGTGGTGGAATGGGTTGCTCAACAATCGTTGAAAGAGACTAATTCATACGAATTCACTTGAATACTTTTAAGATACAATAACAATTACTGCAGGCTGTACGGATTCCTGTACAGCCTGTTTTAGAAAGGAAATTTATTATGGAATTCATTAATTATGAAGTAGAAGGAATGGTTGGTATTATCACAATCAATCGTCCAAAGGCTTTAAATGCACTTAACAGCCAAGTATTAACAGAGTTAGATGAGACACTTGACAATGTTGATATAAATGCAATAAGAGCATTAATTCTTACAGGCGCAGGTGAGAAATCATTTGTTGCAGGTGCAGATATCGGAGAGATGAGTACACTTACAAAAGCTGAAGGTGAAGCTTTCGGTAAAAAAGGTAATGATGTATTCAGAAAACTTGAAACATTCCCTATCCCTGTTATTGCAGCCGTTAATGGTTTTGCACTTGGTGGAGGATGTGAGATTTCAATGAGCTGTGATATCAGAATATGTTCTGAGAATGCAGTATTTGGTCAGCCTGAAGTAGGTCTTGGAATTACACCAGGTTTTGGTGGAACACAGAGACTTGCAAGAATCGTTGGTGTTGGAATGGCTAAACAGATGATCTATACAGCAAGAAATATTAAAGCTGATGATGCATTAAGAATCGGTCTTGTTAATGCAGTATATCCATTAGAAGAGTTACTTCCTGCAGCTAAGAAACTTGCTGAGACAATTGCTAAGAATGCACCAATCGCAGTTCGTAACTGTAAGAAAGCAATTAATGATGGCTTACAGGTTAATATGGATGAAGCAATCGTAATTGAAGAGAAATTATTCGGTGACTGTTTCGAAACAGAAGACCAGAAAGCAGGAATGGGCAACTTCCTTGAGAAAGATAAAGAAAAGAAATTAAAGGTTGTACCTTTCCAGAATAAATAATATAATTAATGTACTAAATTTAATTATAGTGTCAAATGACATTATTATAAATTTATAATTACCATCAGAGATGATGGATATCAATTATCAATAATATTAAACTAATGGAGGCAAAAAAATGAAAGTTGGCGTTATCGGTGCTGGTACAATGGGCCAGGGAATCGCAAAAGCTTTCGCTCTTGTTGAAGGTTACACAGTAGCACTTTGTGACATCAAACAGGAATGGGCTGAAGGCGGAAAAGACAAGATTGCTAAAGGATATGCAAGACTTGTTGAAAAAGGAAAAATGAGTCAGGAACAGGTTGATGCAGTTTTATCAAGAATCACACCAGGTCTTAAAGAAGATCTTTGTGCAGATTGTGATTTAGTTGTTGAAGCTGCTTTTGAAAATATGGAAGTTAAGAAGACAACATTTGGCGAATTAGATAAAATCTGTAAGCCTGAATGTGTTTTTGCTTCTAATACATCTTCACTTTCTATTACAGAAATCGGAAATGGTCTTACTCGTCCAATGATAGGTATGCATTTCTTCAATCCTGCTGATAGAATGAAATTAGTAGAAGTTATCGCAGGTGTTAACACACCAGCAGAGACAGTTACTAAAATTATCGAGATTGCTAAAGAAATCGGTAAAACACCTGTACAGGTTAATGAAGCTGCAGGTTTCGTAGTAAACCGTATCTTAATTCCTATGATTAATGAAGCTGCATTTATCAAAATGGAAGGTGTTTCAGATATCGCTGGTATTGATGCTGCTATGAAACTTGGTGCTAACCATCCAATGGGACCACTTGAATTAGGTGATTTCGTAGGTTTAGATATCTGCCTTGCAATTATGGATGTACTTTACAATGAAACAGGTGACAGCAAATATCGTGCATGCCCATTAATTCGTAAAATGGTACGTGGCGGTAACCTTGGTGTTAAATCTGGTAAGGGATTTTATGTATACAATGCTGATCGTACAAAAACACCAGTTGACGCTCAGTAATGCTCATTAAGGAGGAAGAAAACAAATGGATTTTACTTTAAGCAAGAAACATGAAATGGCTAAAAATCTTTTCAAAGAATTTGCTGAAAACGAAGTTAAGCCACTCGCTCAGGAGACAGATGAAAACGAACAGTTTCCAGCAGAGACAGTTGCTAAAATGGCTAAATATGGTTTCCTTGGTATTCCAGTTCCAAAGGAATATGGCGGACAGGGATGTGACGTTTCAACATACGTTATGTGCGTAGAAGAATTATCAAAAGTATGTGGTACAACAGGTGTTATCGTATCTGCTCATACATCACTTTGCATTGACCCAATTTTAACATATGGTACAGAAGAGCAGAAACAGAAATATGTAGTACCTCTTGCAAAGGGTGAGAAGCTTGGTGCTTTCGGTCTTACAGAACCAGGTGCCGGTACAGATGCTCAGGGTCAGCAGACAAAAGCCGTATTTGATGAAGCAACAAATGAATGGGTATTAAATGGTTCTAAATGTTTCATTACAAATGGTAAATATGCTGATGTTTACATTGTAATCGCTGTTACAGGAAAAGTTGAAAAACGTGGCCGTATGCAGAAAGAAATCTCTGCATTTATCGTAGAAAAAGGAACACCAGGATTCACATTTGGTACAAAAGAAAAGAAGATGGGTATCCGTGGTTCAGCAACATACGAATTAATATTTGAAGATTGCCGTATTCCAGCTGCAAACTTACTTGGACAGAAAGGTAAAGGTTTCGGTATCGCAATGCATACACTTGATGGTGGACGTATTGGTATCGCTGCACAGGCTCTTGGTCTTGCAGAGGGCGCTTTGGAGACAACAATCGCTTATGTTCAGGAAAGAAAACAGTTCGGCAGATCAATTGCTCAGTTCCAGAATACACAGTTCCAGTTAGCAGATATGGCTACTAAAGTAGAAGCTGCTAAATTATTAGTATATAAAGCTGCTAAAGCAAAAGAAACTCAGAAAGTTTACTCACTTGAAGCTGCTCAGGCTAAGTTATATGCAGCAGAAGTTGCAATGGAAGTAACTACAAAGGCTGTTCAGTTACATGGTGGATATGGTTATATCAGAGAATATGATGTTGAAAGAATGATGAGAGACGCTAAGATTACAGAAATCTATGAAGGAACATCAGAAGTTCAGCGTATGGTTATCGCAGCAAACATCATCAAATAATTTAGGAGGTACTAATAGTGAAAGTTATCGTTTGTGTAAAACAGGTACCTGATACAAAGGGTGGAGTTCAGTTCAACCCAGATGGTACATTAAATAGAGCAGCAATGCTTACAATTATGAATCCAGATGATAAGGCAGGTCTCGAAGCTGCTCTTAGATTAAAGGATCAGTACGGTGCAGAAGTTACAGTTGTTACAATGGGTCTTCCAAAGGCTGAAGATGTACTTCGTGAAGCTATGGCTATGGGCGCTGACAAAGGAATTTTAGTTACAGATAGAGTTTTAGGTGGTGCTGATACTTGGGCAACATCTACAACAATTGCAGGTGCATTAAGAAATCTTGACTATGATATTATTATTACAGGACGTCAGGCTATCGATGGTGATACAGCTCAGGTTGGACCACAGATTGCTGAACATCTTGGAATCCCTGTAATCTCTTATGCTGAAGGTATAGAAATTGATGGTGACAGCGTTATCGTTAAGAGACAGTACGAAGACAGACATCATATGCTTAAAGCCAAAATGCCTGTATTAATTACAGCACTTTCTGAATTAAATGATCCTCGTTATATGACACCAGGTGGAATCTTTGATGCACTTGATGCTGAAATAACAGTATGGGGAAGAAATGACCTTAAAGATGTTAATGATGGAGATCTTGGTCTTAAAGGTTCACCAACAAAGATTGCTAAAGCATCTGATAAAGTTCGTAAAGGTGCTGGTGAAAAAGTTGCATTTGACTCTGCAGAAGAATCAGTATCTTATATCATGGATAAGTTATTAACAAAACACATTATTTAATCAGAGAGGAGATTTAAAAATGCAGAATATTAATTTAGAAGAATATAAAGGCGTATTTGTCTTCGCTCAGCAGGTAGATAATGAAATAAGCAGCATTGCTTTAGAATTACTTGGAGAAGCAGGAAGACTCGCAAAACCATTAGAAACACAGGTTACAGCAGTGCTTCTTGGATCAAATGTTGGAAATTTAACAGATAAGTTAGCTGAATATGGCGCTGACAGAGTTATCGTTGTAGATAATCCAGCACTTGAAACATATAGAACAGAGCCATACGCACAGGCTCTTACAGCTGTTATTAATGAATTCAAACCAGAGATTATGTTAGTTGGTGCAACAGCAATCGGTAGAGATTTAGGTCCTACTGTATCTGCAAGAGTTGCAACAGGTCTTACAGCTGACTGTACATCATTAGAAATTGGTGATTTTCCAATCAATGCTATTCCTGGTAAAGAACAGAAACATAATCAGCTTCTTATGACTCGTCCAGCTTTTGGTGGAAATACAATCGCAACAATCGCTTGCCCAGACCACAGACCTCAGATGGCTACAGTACGTGCAGGTGTTATGCAAAAAGCTGATCCTAAGCCAGGTGCAAAGGCAGAAGTTGTTAACTTTGATGCTGGTTTAGTTGAAAACAACAAATATGTTGAGATTCAGGAAGTTATCAAAGCAGTTACAGAGACAGTAGATATTATGGATGCTAAGATTCTTGTATCTGGTGGTCGTGGTGTTGGTTCTGCTGAAAACTTCAAACTTCTTGAAGAACTTGCAGAAGCTCTCGGTGGAGAAGTTTCTTGTTCAAGAGCAGTTACAGATAATGGCTGGTTACCAGTAGACCGTCAGGTAGGTCAGACAGGTAAAACTGTTCGTCCACAGGTTTACTTTGCAATCGGTATCTCAGGTGCTATCCAGCACGTTGCAGGTATGGAAGAATCAGACCTTATCATTGCAATTAACAAAGACGAAGATGCTCCAATCTTTGATGTAGCAGATTACGGTATCGTTGGAGATTTAAACAAAATCGTTCCATTGTTAACAGCTAAAATTAAAGAAGCTAATGCAGCAAAATAATTTTTAAAAATACAGATAACTCCATATATATTGCAAAATATTTATGGAGTTATCTTTTTGTATAATAATATGTTAAGAAAATTAATTAATCACGAATTTAAAAAGAATACAATTATATGTATCGGAATTATAATATTTATTTCGGTACTTAATTTTATGTCTGTTTATATAAAAGGTTTTGCAGATATTTACAGAAAATATGTGTTTGTGCATATATCTTCAATATTCTCAAGGATAACAAATATATTCAGGTATTCAGTTGGCGAAGTAATGATTACAATGGGGGTGTTTATCGTATTAATGGGCCTAATTATATTCATTGCTGGCTTTATGAAGTATAAATGGCTTAAAAGTTTAAGACGTATATACTTTAAAATTGTGGTATATATCCTTATATTTATATATGCAACAGAAACACTTAATTGTTTTGCTCTGTATCATACAACAACGATAGAAAACACTTTATATAAAGACATAGATTTATCTTCAGATATATCAGATGGAGAGAGACTGATAAATGTATACAATACGGTCGTTGATAACATTAATAAACTTTCATCTAAAATGAAAAGAGATTCAGATGGCGATTTGATTAAAAATTACAGTTATAATGAATGTAAGACTGCACTTAGAAATATTTCAGATAGATTTACCTGTCTTTCAGGCTATTATCCATCACCTAAAGAGATATATTATTCAGATATAATGACACAGCAATATCTTGCTGGCATATATTTTCCATTTTCGATGGAAGCAAATTATAACAAATTAATGTACATTTCCAATATGCCAAGCACAATTTGTCATGAATTAAGCCATCTTAAGGGCTATATAAGAGAAAATGAAGCAAATTATCTTTCATTTGTCGCGTGCATAGAATCAGATAATGAATTTATACAATATAGTGGGTATCTCAGTGTATTTTATTATCTGTTAGACGATATCGAAACATATGCAACAGAAGAAGAGAAAGCGAATATGCATAAAATCGATAAGAGAGCATATGATGATACAATTTTCGTTAAAGAAGATATATTTAACGAAATTGAAGAAAAATCTTTAGTATCGACAGATACACTTTCAGATGCTACAGATAAATTTATCGACAGCAACCTTAAAATAAATGGAGTTTCTTCTGGAATGGATAATTATAATGAAGTTGTCCGACTGTTGATATTTTACTACTTTTGAAACAATGTTCTATAACATTTTGGGCAATACATTATGAACAACTTATTTTTGACAATACTTTTTGGACAACTTCTAACAAGAACTTGACAATTAAGTTGATGAAATATATAGTTTATATGTAAAAAAAATATGTATAATGGTGTACTAATGTAAAATACATCAGGCATGGAGGTAAAAATGAAAACAAGAATAGGTATACTTGGATACGGTAATTTAGGACGAGGAATTGAATGTGCAATTAAACATAATGATGATATGGAGCTAGTTGCTGTATTTACAAGAAGAAATCCTGACGTTGTTAAAATTATGACAGAAAACGTTAAGGTATATAGTATTAATGATGTAAAAGATTTTAAAGATAAAATTGATGTAATGATTCTTTGTGGTGGTAGTGCAACAGATTTACCTGAACAGACAAAAAAATATGTTGAAATGTTCAATGTTATCGATAGTTTTGATACACATGCAAAAATTCCTGAACATTTCGCAAGCGTAGATGAAGTCGCTAAGAAGAGTGGTAAAATCGGTATTATCTCAGTAGGCTGGGATCCTGGAATGTTTTCATTAAACAGATTATATGCAAATGCAATTCTTACAAACGGAAGTGATTATACATTCTGGGGCAAGGGCGTAAGTCAGGGACATTCAGATGCTATCAGAAGAATTGATGGCGTATTAGATGGCAAACAGTATACAATTCCTGTAGAAAGCGCACTTGAAGCTGTAAGAAACGGATTAAATCCTGAGCTTACTACAAGACAGAAACATACAAGAGAATGTTTCGTTGTAGCTGAAGAGGGTGCAGATAAAGCAAGAATCGAATCAGAAATAAAGAATATGCCAAACTATTTTGCTGATTATGATACAACAGTTCATTTTATTACAGAAGAAGAATTAAAAAAGAACCACAGTGGAATACCTCATGGTGGTTTCGTTATCAGAAGTGGCAAAACAGGCTGGAATGATGAAAATACACACATTATCGAATATAGCCTTAAACTTGATTCAAATCCCGAATTCACAGCTTCTGTTTTAATTGCATATGCAAGAGCTGCTGCAAGATTAAATGCTGAGGGACAGACAGGTTGCAAGACAGTATTTGATATTGCACCTGCTTATTTATCAGCTCAGAGTGGCGAAGAATTAAGAGCACATATGTTATAAGATAATACATTTATGTATTTATCCGGACATGGGAATATAAAAAATAAAACAAGTTACAATTAATTAAATCACCTCATTTAATATATAAAAACATATTTGTTTATTAAAGTTAAACGTATTGACGTAATTTAAGTCTGTCGTTATAACAAAGCAGATATATGTATTTAATATATTTGATGAGGTGATTTTTATTGGACAGAATCAGAAAACATTTTAATATAGATTATATCCACAATATGGGGATTACGGGTAAGAATATAGGTATAGCCGTATTAGATACCGGAATTTCTAATCATATAGATTTGAATGATAATTTAGTATGTTTTAAAGATTATATAAATATTCGAAAAACAGCCTATGATGATAATGGGCATGGCTCACATGTATCAGGAATAATCGCAGGAAATGGTTATAAATCAAAAGGACGTTTCAAGGGAATTGCCCCTGCTTCTAAGATAATAATGCTAAAATGTCTTGATAAAAATGGGAATGGTAAAATAGATAATGCAGAAAAGGGACTTGATTTCATTATAGATAACAGAGATAGATTTAATATAAGAATTGTAAATATATCTGTAGGTTCTATTAAGAAAACAGATGATAACGAATCAGAAAGATTAGTTAGTGCAGTTGAAGAACTCTGGAAACTTGGCTTTGTTGTAATAGTGGCTGCCGGCAATAACGGACCAGATAAGGGAAGTGTTACCGCACCTGGTAATGCTAAGAGTGTAATTACAGTTGGAGCAAGTGATGATAATATGGTATCGGGGAATGACAGAAGAAAGAATTATTCTGGAAGAGGTCCGACGAAAATATGTGTAGTAAAGCCGGAAATTGTCTGTCCTGGTACAGGAATAATAAGTTGTAATAATAAAAATGGATATTCAACTAAGAGTGGAACTTCAATGGCTGTTCCTATTGTATCCGGAATTGTTGCTTTAATGCTTGAAAGTAAACCGGATTTAACTAATAAGGAGATTAAAAAGAAAATGTATGAAACTGCGATAGACGTTGGACTGCCTAAAAATCACCAGGGGTGGGGCGAAATAAATGCAAGGCGACTTATTCTATAAACTTCTAAGTTATATCATTAGTATAATCTTCGACACATTTCTTCATTTTATCAAATAAAAAACCGAAAAATATATAATATCATTAAATTTAGGGGTTGTAATTTTCAACAAAAACGTATATATTTCAAGTGAGATATGAAATTTTTGAATAAGATTTTATAAAAAATTTTCATATTATCAAAAAAATTATTCTAAAATCATATATGCATGCATATACTGATAAAGATAAAATTATTTAAGAAACCTAACATGGTTACAGAAGGGAGAAATACAATGGTAGATAAGGTTATTGAAAACAACCGAGTAAGTATAATAGGAGAAATTACATCTGAATTCAGGTACAGTCATCAGGTGTTTGGTGAGGGGTTCTATACCGTTGATGTCGCAGTCAACAGACTAAGCGATATGACGGACACAATTCCATTATTGGTGTCAGAAAGACTTGTTGATGTTACACAGAACTATATAGGTCATCTGGTTGAAGCATCAGGTCAGTTCAGATCATATAACAAACATGATGGAACACGTAATAAGTTGGTTTTATCAATTTTTGTAAGAGATTGGCAGCTTGTTGATGAAAATGAAGAATCAGGAAAGACAAATCAAATTTTCCTTGATGGATTCATATGCAAGTCACCAGTTTACAGAAAGACACCTCTTGGTAGAGAAATTTCTGATTTACTTATTGCAGTAAACAGACCATATGGTAAATCAGATTATATCCCATGTATTGCCTGGGGAAGAAATGCAAGATTTGCATCATCCTTTGAAGTTGGTAAGAGAATACAGATATGGGGAAGAGTACAGAGCAGGGACTATGTAAAAAAGATTAATGAAACAGATACAGAGAAGCATACCGCATATGAAGTATCTGTCAGCAAATTAGAATATATTGATCAATAAACATTTTTATCATTTTAATACGGAGTTGCAAAATATCAGAATATATGCTATGGTATACAAAATTGATTATTGCTTATATAGATGAGGTATAGGAATGACAGAAAAAGGATATGTACAGGTTTTTTGTGGAAATGGCGAAGGTAAATCTTCAGCAGCCATAGGAAAAGGTATACTTAGTGCTATTGATGGCAACCAGGTCATTGTTGTTCAATTTATGAAAGAGAAGAATGACAATGAAAGCAGGTTTTTTCAACGTCTAGAGCCTGAAATTAAGCTTTTTCGCTTTGAAAAAATGGAAATATGTTTTAACGATCTTTCGGAAGACGAGAAAAGAGAAGAAATAACTAATATGAGAAACGGATTAAATTATGCTAAGAAAGTCTTAGTGACTGGAGAGTGTGACGTTCTTATACTAGATGAGGTTTTAGCCTTAGTTAATGAAGGTATCATCGAATGTGAAGAGTTATATCCGATACTTGATGCAAGATCAGATGATACAATTATAATTATGACTGGCAGGATTATGCCGGAGAAATTAAAAGATTATGTTGACTATGTGTCAAACATAGAAGCATTGTGCTAATTTTATCATATTTACATTGACAATAAATATATATAGTGATATTATTCAAGTAGATAGTTTTAAATTATTATATTTTAGTAGAGGTTGCGTATCATATCAGTAATGTGGCAGATGTGTCAGGCACATAAGAAGTCATGTGAAAGGGTGTTACGCCGAAAGAATATTCTTCCTGAGAGAATATATCTTGGGCATATGGTTAAAAGCTATATGACTGTCATCTTATAGAGATGGTGAGCTACAGACGTGTGAATATCATATGAATTTATGGAGCTGACCGTTTTGGTTAGCTCCTTTTTAAATTTTAAAGCGTTTGTAAAAAAATTTGAACGGTAGAAAATAAAAAAGGATTAGTGAAGCCCACAGTCGTTCAAATTATCGGGCATTTTCACATTTATGTATATAATGTATATTATATAGTAATGTGAAACACATGGTGATTTTATGGCTATATTTACAGGAGCAGGTGTTGCAATAGTTACACCTATGAACGCAGACGGAAGTGTTAATTTTGACAAACTTGGAGAAACAATCGAATACCAGATAGCAAACAAGACAGATGCTATCATTATCTGTGGAACAACAGGTGAATCTTCTACATTAACTCATGAAGAACATTTAGCATGTATTAAATATGCAGTAGATAAAGTTGCAAAAAGAATTCCAGTCGTTGCTGGAACAGGTTCAAACTGTACTGAAACAGCTATTTATCTTTCAACAGAAGCTGAAAAATACGGAGTAGATGGATTATTAATTGTTACACCATATTATAACAAGGCAACTCAGAATGGTCTTGTTGAACATTTCACATCCGTTGCAAATAGTGTAAAAGTACCTATTATTTTATATAACGTACCAAGTCGTACAGGTTGCAATATTTTACCTGAAACAGCTATTAAGATTGCTAAAAAAGCATCTAATGTAGTAGCTATTAAAGAAGCAAGTGGAAATATTTCGCAAGTTGCTAAACTTGCAAATCTCATCAGAGAGAATAAATTAGAATTTGATATTTATTCAGGAAATGATGATCAGATTGTACCTGTATTATCATTAGGTGGAAAAGGTGTAATCTCGGTTCTTTCTAACATTGCACCTGAAAAAACACATAATATCGTAGCAAAATATCTTGAGGGAGATGTTAAAGAGAGTCTTAAATTACAGTTAGAGGCATTAAATGTTATAGATGCATTATTCTGTGAAGTTAATCCTATTCCTGTTAAAGCTGCACTTAATATGATGGGCTTCAATGTAGGACCACTTAGAAAACCATTGACAGAGATAGAAGACGTGCATAAAGAAACATTAAAAGCCGCAATGACTTCTTATGGAATTGATGTAAAATAATTCAAAATATCATAAACTAAACAACATATAAGAAACACATAGAAAAGAGGTTAGTTTTAAAATGACAAAAATAATAATGCATGGCTGTAATGGTAAAATGGGTCAGGTTATATCTAAATTAGTTGAAGAAGATAATGGTTCAGAAATAGTAGCAGGAATTGATATTTGTGACACAATTGAGAATTCATATCCTGTATTTACAAATATAGATGAATGTGATGTTGCAGCCGATGTTGTAATAGACTTTTCATCAGCTAAAGCTATAGATAAACTACTTGAATTCTGTAAGAAGAGAAATTTACCATTGGTATTATGCTCAACAGGATTATCTGAAGAACAGATTTATGCTGCACATAATCTGAGTAAAGAGATACCAGTATTAAGATCTGGAAATATGTCACTTGGGATTAATACAGTAATGAAGGTGCTTAGTAATATTACTAAATTACTTTCAGATGCAGGTTATGATATCGAGATAATCGAGAAACATCATAATCAGAAAGTAGATGCTCCAAGTGGAACAGCACTTATGTTAGCTGATACTATTAATGAGCAATTAAATTGCGAATATAAATATGTATATGACAGAAGCAATATTCATGAGAAGAGAAGCAAGAAAGAAATAGGAATTTCTTCTGTAAGAGGTGGAACAATAGTTGGTGATCATGATGTAATATTTGCAGGTCCTGATGAAGTTATCCAGATTACACATAGAGCATATTCTAAAGGAGTATTTGGTAAAGGGGCCATTGAAGCAGCCAAATTTCTTGCAAAACAGCCGGCAGGTTTCTACGATATGAGCGATGTTATAGGATAATTAAATTAACATTATTTTCCAGAATAAATAATTATAATAAGTCTCCTAAATGGTTATATTAATAAAGAGATATATAGTTTTTATCTCTTAGTATATAATCTTAGGAGGCTTATTTTAATGAAAAAAGAGCGCAGATTTAAAGGTAAAATATTACTTATTGCAGCTATTGTAGCATCTTATATGATTTTCGCAACAGCTTGTGGTACAGATGATAAAAATAATAATGACACTACAACAGGTAACGATGGTCAGGAAATGACATCAGCAACTAACAGAGAAAATACTACTAATAAAACAAACCATAAAGACGACCGTAATGGTGGAATTGTAGATGATATAGGAGATGACATCGTAGATGGAGTAGATGATATTGCCGATAAAATAGACGGAGACAGAGATAACAGAAACAATAATACTAATAATGATAATAACGATAATAACAAAAATTCAAATGTCAACAGTTCGACATCAGGCCAGTAAAACCAGCTAATAAAAAAATTACAATAAATGTAATACAAAATGTAAAAAAACGGTTGTAATCAATGAGGATTATATTAATACTCTATCTGATTACAGCCGTTTTGATATTGATATTTTTACGATTCAAACTTCACTCATACATATGCAAATTTATTTAATACAGACGATTTAAACAAATATCATTAGATATCCTTTTTATCTTTTTTTAGTATGAGATAGAAACCAATAGGAAGAAGCAACAGGCTAATCCATTGAGATGTAGAAACACCTAATACAATTCCACGTTCTACATCTCCCCGAAGAAATTCCAAAGAAAAGCGAATGATGGCATAACATATCAGGTACAGACCAAACATACTATATCTTTTGTGAATCTTACGTGCAATCAATATCAGAACAATAAAAAGAATGAAGTTAATAAGTGCTTCTAACAATTGTACTGGAAAACGTGGAACAGCACTTAAGTCTGATACAAATTCATTATCTGGAAATTGTATAGCAAATTTACCATGATATTCAATTCCATAACAGCAGCCACCCATAAAACAACCTATTCGTCCAAATGCGTGAACTAAAGGAATAACAGGGGCAATAATGTTTAGAACTTTACCTAAATCAATTTTAAACCATTTACAATAGAACCAGTATCCAAATAAAGCACCAAGAAGCCCGCCGTAGAATACGAAGCCGCCAAATGCGTATGATATGGTTTCTAATACGTGACCTTTTACAAAACTTATATTTCTTATAATTTCAGGAATAACAGTTATAAGATATAAGATTTTTGCTCCGACAATAAGTCCTACACTTGCTAAAATAGTCGATAAAACAATATCAAGTTTCTCAATATTATATTTTTTTGAGGTAAAAACAGCTACAAGAACGCCGATTACAAGTCCTATGAAAATAATACTTCCATATGTAGGAAGTTCTATAGGCCCTATATGCAATAATGGATGCATAGTTTAATTCCTTTCATTAAAAAATCATTATTTAATTTTGAAAATGTTCGCTTAAAGCGAAAAATATTTTATCATATTATTAATACAGTGTCAAAATTTGTGCGTAGCGCGTATATTATAACAAACTTTGCAGATATAATCATTAATATTTTAATGATTAAGAATTATGAGTATTAATATAATAGACAGACACCCTTACTTAATATATGAATAGAATAATTAAAAACATAAAAAAAGAGGATATATATGGCATATACTGTAATACTTGATGCCGGACATGGCGGAAGTGATTTCGGTGCAACCTACAATGGAAGAAAAGAAAAAGATGATACTTTGCGACTTGTGATGGAAATTGGCAGGATATTGCAGGAGAATTGTGTTAATGTTGAATATACACGAACAACAGATGTATATAATACACCATATGAGAAAGCTGTTATAGCAAATAATTCTGATGCTGATTTCTTTGTATCAATTCATAGAAATGCATATACTGTTCCCAATACCACAAGTGGCGTTGAAACTCTTGTATATAATGATAATGGAATTAAAGCTGAAATGGCAAGAAATATTAATTCTAGATTATCAAGGTTGGGATTTATTAACAGAGGCGTTATAGAAAGACCAAATCTGGTAGTTCTTAAGAGAACAAGAATGCCTGCGATATTAGTTGAGGCAGGTTTTATTGACAGTAATAAGGACAATGCATTATTTGATGAAAGTTTTGATGAGATTGCGATGGCAATTGCTATGGGAATAATAGAGACAATAGGTGGAGGCTGTGACAAAATAGAGGAAAGTTCTAATGATAATAACCATAATAATAACCAGTCAGAAGTCAACAGGAAACTTTACAGAGTACAAGTAGGAGCATACAGAAACAGAGAATATGCTGATGAGTTAGTAAATGAATTAAAAGATGAGGGATATCCTGCATTTATTGTGCTTGAAAATGGTCTGTATAAGGTACAGTCAGGTGCATTTGCCGTACTTGATAATGCAGTCAGAATGGAGGATAAATTAAGAAGAGCAGGATATAATACATTTATCATTGATTAAAAATATGTTGACAACTATAACATATTTCTATATAATTTAGTTAGTTTACGAGAGAGGATAAAGATAGATAGGAAATTGGTGGATTATAGAAACTAGAAAATATTATATAGTACTTTTTAAATTCGCCAGATGATTCTGGCGAATTTTTTTACCTCAAATTTCCTAATCCTTAGTAAAACAGAGTTATAGGAAATAACATTTGATGACTTTGATTAGTTATCAACACGTTTTGAACTATAACCCGTAAAACAATACATAGTAGAGGAGAGATGGAAATATGAACTTATTCAAAAAAAGATTGTTAAAGCGAATACTTGCAATTGTTTTAGTTATAACTACATTTAGTACAACTATTACGATTGAAAAGGCGAAAAAAGCCTATGCAAGTGCACCTGAGGGTTATACAACAATCTACTTCAAAGATGACACAAAAGAAAGCTGGATTGGCAATGATGGAGCCATTATTCAGCTGGTTGATAACACAGATGGACATGATTATTACATTATGAAGCAGGTAGATGATAATACCTGGAGCTGCAGGGTGCCTGCAAAGACTTATAATGTAACCTTTAACAGATTAAGTCCAAAGACAAAAGATGGAAAACAAGTGGCTGATATGTCACAGGTTGGAGAGGGATTAATTAGTCATAAAGATGACAATTACATACAATGGAATTCATGGAGTGCCGGAGGACGAGGCAGTAACAGAGATGATTACAGCAGCTGGCACAGCACATACCATGCTACAGTTCCTGAACATGGATATTGGGACGGAACTATGGTAATTGATAATGATTACTTTCATGAAGGAGATGTAATCTATCTTGATTTCTATGAATTTACTTCAGATAATAATGGAAGTGTAATTTATAACTGGGAGCAGAGTAATGCCCAGTTTTATATAAATTTTAATAAATATTCAAAGTCGGATAACGGCGGAAGAGATATAAATATTAAAAATGCAGACAAGGATGCAGTGTCTCCGATTAAATTAACAGATTCACCCGAAACACAGGTATTTCGCTATGTTGTAACGAAAGAAGATGAGGGTGCAACAGAGCTTAGGTTCTTCAGGGGAAATGATGAAAATTTATGGAATGAATCTGTTTTATTAAGATATAGTGATTACAAGCAGGGTAACAACTGTGCAAAGGTAAAGGGCTGGGATAATAATGGATATGTATGCCCATATGTACCTAGAAGACATATACTTAATGTTTATGATTTAGGCATTAAAACAGATGGCAACTTAAAAGTTAACAGAAAAGTAGATATTGATTTAGAACTTGATGCCCCCGAGGGAGAAGAAGATTATCTTAATAAAGAAAACACAGTTATTGAAATCAATAAGATTGACAGTGACGGAAATGTTATCGCAGGTTCAAAAGATATCTTCCTTTTTGATGACAGTAAAACAGAATGGAATCACAGGGAACTTATTTTCAAAGATGCAGGAAGCTATAAGATAAGTGCAAGTGTTACAGATGGTTACGATACGGTAAATGCAGAAAAAATTATTACAGTAGCAAAAGATAATGCACCTCTTGCCCTGATTAATCTTTCAGCAGATGAGGGAGAGAATACAGATAATGAAGATGTGTTTGTAAGAAACAGTAATGGAAAATCAAATATTACTGTATGTGATGAATCAAGTTCAGAAATTGGTGATGAAATTAACTACAGACATTACATATTATTCTATGATTCAGACAATGATAATATATTTGATGATACTGAAATTATAGATGAAAGAGATGGTGATGGAAGCTCATTTAACTATGAGTTAGATAATGTTGGTAAATACAAAATTGTACTTAATGTAAAAGAAACATTTACAGATACAATTCCATCATTAATAGATGATTCGGTATATTTATCAGGAAATACAGAAAAAGTATTTGAGATTACTAACCAGGCACCAAAGTCAAAGGTGACTGTAGAAAAAAGTAAAATTGCAGACATTATTTTTACGGTTGGCAGTGCAGATAAAGATGTATTGAATGCTTATTCAGAAGCAAGTAAGCTTGTCGAAGATAAGTTAAAGGAAAAAGGAATTGAAGCCAATATTACTACAGTAAGTACATCTGCAATTACAGCGACAGATACATTTGCCTGGAAAGAGTATGACCATCCGGGATTTAATGACTGGGGCTATGTTCTTCCACATCATATCCAATATACAGGAAAAGATATAAAAATGGTTGGATATTATTATGCAGCATTTAAAGATTTTCTATATGTTGAAGATAATAATCCGGATAGAAAAGTATTTGATTTTGATTTACAGAGAGATGGTACTGACTGGCATAGTATGGAAGGCGGCGGCTTCTTATTCAATACCGTAGTCTCAGAAGAAGAAAACTATATTCAGGGATATTGCATACTTGTTACGGGTAGTGGACTTAAATTAGTTAAAATAAATAAAACCAATTTAACTAATTTCAGAAATGGTTCATATGAATATGTTCAATATGCAGGAAAATTATTACAGACATTTCCTATATCAAATGTATATGCAAATCATCATTTTAAGATAATTATTGAGGACAACGTAATAACTGTATACGATGGTGATAAGATTATTATTAATCAGTATGTACTTGAAGATGACGGTGTTGCTGCATATGGATATGGTCCGATAATCAGCCATGAAAGTCATAGTTGTTATCAGCAGTCATATTTCACATTTAAAAATATCGTAATGCAGACAATCTCAGGAGAGAGCCTTTCTGATGTTGTTAATAAGCATCAGTGGACACCAGGAACAAATCATTATGTCATTAATTTAAGTGATGCAGTAATTCCTGAATTATCAGATAACGGAAGAACTGCAAATGTGGCGGCTGCATTATTATCAAAAGATGTTAAGTTTTATGGTATTGGTAATGATGTATCCATAAGTTCTTATAACAGATTAGTAGATATTATTGATAACAATGGCGAGAATACAAATATTTCTGTTAGTGAAGAAAGTGAAAAAACACAGGAAGAACTTGTAACAGAAGCTGTAAATCACATTGTTGCAGACATTGAATCTGATGTATTAAGCAAAGATTATACAATAGGAAACACTATTTCAACAGATGAAAAGGTTGAATATAAAGGTACTTATAGTGATGCTGAAAATGATAACAAGGGAAATGATGAATGGACATATATTTATGATCCTACTATATTCGATAATGATGGTGAACAGGTCACATTTATTCAGTCAGAACCAATGACAATGTTTGAAAATGTTGGTGCATATGCAGTTACTCACAGAGTCAGTGATGATCCGACAAAGGGAAATTCTGCATTGGCAGGATATGTGAAGTGGTCAGACACAGATGAAGTTGAAAAGTTAATTGTTGCGCAGACCAGACCAGTAGCTGAAATTAAGGCTGATATAATGCAGTCTGACAGCGATTCTAAGAAATGTATTACAAATATTTCATATTCTGCATATGATTCAGATCATCTGTCAGATGTTAAAAAAGGAATTATTGAAGAAAAATTCTATTATAAAGAAATAAATGATACCAAATGGACAGAGGGAAGATTTCCTGCACAGACAGATATGGGTAAAACATATCTTGTCAAATACATTGTAAAAGATTATGAGGGAACATATAGCAGACCGGCTGTTATCAGCATTAATACAAATGATTCCAGAGTATATACAAAGCCTGATGACAAGGAGCCGCCAAAGGTAACATTAAGTGTAAGCAAAACAGAAGTAAATATAGGCGAATCAGTTTATATTGAGGGATATGCTGAAGATAATTTTGGTATTTCTACTTTTGAAATAAAATGCAATGATGATGTAATCGGAAGTGGATATAACAGATACGAGCTTAAAGCAAATGAAGCCGGTGTTATTACTATTTCAGCAATAGCTACAGATATTGCAGGAAATGTCACAACCGAAACAAAAACAATTACTGTAATAGATAACAGAGATGTTACTCCACCGGAAATTATTATTACAGAACCTAAAGATGGTATTATATCAGGAATTGCAGAAATAAAGGGTTCAATTACTGATGACAGAAAACTTAAGGGCTATAAAGTTACAAGAACAAAAACAGGTGATGAAAATAGCGAAGAAGTTCTCGTAGCAGAAGGCAGTGAAGCAATTGTAAATGCTGTTATTGGAACAATTAATACAGACGAACTTGAGGAAGGTGTCTACTGTTATAGAATTACAGCAGAAGATGAAGCGGGCTTAACAGCAGAAGTAAGCTTCAACATAACAGTAGAAAAAGAAGAAGCTGATAAGATTCCTCCGGTTACAGCATTTACAAAAATAGCATTAGATGCAGAAAATAAAAATATTGTAATTGAGGGTTCGGTATCAGATGAAACAAAGCTTTCAGAATATACACTTACGTATTTCAATAAGGCAAATGAGTCAGTAAAAATTATTATTGTCAAAGGCTATGAAAATGTAGAAAATGCAGAACTTGGAACTATTTCAACAGAAGGTTTATCAGATGGAACATATGAGGTGGAATTATCAGCCATAGATGCGGCCGGAAATACCTGTGTTTCAAAAGCAGAATTTACATACACAGCAGGACATTTTGTTGAAAATGATGATAAAACAGCACCGGATATTTTAGCTGATTTAGATGCAGTAATTGAAAATAAGGTTTTAAAAATTAAGCTTACAGGTTCAATTACAGACGAACATTTAAAAGAATATAAAGTAACTACAGGCAAAAAAGAAGATAATAAAGTTATTGATGAAGTAGTTATTGCAACAGGAAATTCCAATATAGATAATGCCGAGATTGCAGCATATGAATTCCCGGAATATAGTGTGGGTGAATATGAGGTAAAAGTAGTTGCAAAGGACGAAGCAGGAAATACAAGAACTACAACATATACATTTACGGTGTATGAAGATGGAAGAACAAATATAGGCGGAAATAATGAAAATCAGGAAATTGCATTAGTATTTGCAAATACAATTGCAAATGCAGGTGATACTGTGGCAGGATATATTTCCTATCCAAAGAATACGGCAGACATAAGTGTTACCTCTGATGATGCAGATGTAACGTTAGATGGTAAAAAGGTATCAGTTACAAAGAATGATGCAGGTCTTGCCAATGTCACATTTACAGCAATGGTAGATGGAGAATTGAAATCAGTTACAAAGCAGATTAGATTCTTTGACAGAAGTGATAACATTCATCCGACAGCAGAATTTATAACACCTGAAGCAGATAGTGACTTAAAAACAAAAACAGATATCATAGGTACGGTTAAAGATGAAACCAGTCTTGCTTACTATACTTTAGAGTATAAGTTAAATGGTACAGAAGATTATGTAGAGATAGCAAAAGGATACGAAAGCATTGAAAATGGAAAAGTCGGAGAACTTGACACAACAATGCTTATGAACGGAAGCTATACATTAAAACTTACAGCAGTTGATAACGGTGGCAACAGGTCAACAACTGAAAGAATAATTAATGTAACAGGTAATCTTAAAGTTGGAAATATGGCTTTAGGATTTACAGATATCAGCTCAAATGTGTCAGGTGTACCATTACAGGTAAATAGAAATTATGACAGCAGAAATAAATCTTTTAGTGACTTTGGATATGGATGGAGTCTTGGAATGCAGAGTGTAAAAATTACACTTAGTAATCCATTATATGAAGGTTATAACCAGGTTCAAAAAGGCAGTAAACTTTCTACATCTTATTACATTGAACAGACATTAAACCATGATATTACAGTAACCTATGGTGATGGAACAAGTGATAAATTCAGTCTGAAATTGTTACCGGATCAAAGAGCATGGGTTCCGATAGATCAGGTTCAGATAAAATTTGTATGTGAAACTGATAAGACAAAGACACTTGAAATTGATGGCGATAATACCGCATTTTTACAGGGAAGTAATTTATATTTTGAAGATATAAATTTACTTGATATACAGGACTTTGTCCTTACTACAAAAGAAGGAACAAAGATGTATCTTTCTCCTGCAAAAGGCCTTACAAAAGCATCTGATGCAAATGGAAATGTTGTAAATATCAGCAAAAATGGATTTACACATTCAGATGGTTATGGAATTAATTTTACAAGAGACAGTAAAGGCAGAATTATTAGTGCAACAGAAACAGACAGTAAGAATAATGTAATCAATTCCATAAAATATGGTTATGATGATAATGGTGACCTTGTATTAACAACTGATTATGCCGGAAGAAATATTATTTATTCATATGATGATGACCATAATCTTACAGAAATACTTGATCCGTCAGGAAAACCGGTTGCAAGAAACGAATATGATGAAAATGGCAGACTTAAAGCAACTGTAGATTCTAACGGAAACAGAATCGAGTATGAACACGATATTGATGCAAAAATGGAAGTTGTCAGAGATAGAAATGGCAATCCAACAGTATTTTATTATGATGACAATGGAAATGTGATTAAGACAGTTGATGCTCTTGGCAATTCAACTACAAATAAATATGATGCTGATAATAAACTTATTGAATCAACAGATGCGAATGGTAATGTCACAAAGTATGAGCGTGACAAGGATGGTAATCTCAAAACTCTTATTTTACCGGATGGAACGAAAGAAGAGCTTAAATACAATGATTTAAACATTGTCAACAGCATAAAAGCAGACGATAAACTTTTAGTAAGTATGGATTATGACTCAAAGGGAAATATAACCGGGATGACTGATGCCCTTGGAAATAAAACTGATTTAACATACGAAAAAGACGGAAAACTTTCATCAATTTCAGATGAAATTGGTCAGGTTAAAAAACTTAAATATGATGAAAATGGTAATCTTATTTCATTAGAGGATGGAAACCAGAATTCTACTACATATGAATATGATGAGAAAAACAGATGCACAGGTGTTACCGTAACAAGAATAGAAAACGGTGAACAGAAAGAATACACATCAAGATATGTATATGACAAGGCAGGAAATATTACATCCAAGATTAGTAATACGGGAATGGTTACAACTTATGAGTATGATTATAAGAATAATGTAACTGCCGCGGTTTCATCAGATGGACTTAGAACAGAGTACACATATGATAGTGAAGATAATTTGACATATGCTGCATATTCTGACGGAACAAGTGAAACATTTGAATATGATAAAAATGGTAATAACATAAAGGCAACTGACAGATATGGAATTACTGTATCAATGGAATATGATGTACTTAACAGACTGACAACTAAGACATATGCTGATGGAACAAAGGAAAAATATACATATGATGCAAATGGAAATGTATTAACATTTACAAGTGTTTCAGGTGGAGTAACAGAATACACATATGATAACATGAATAGAAATACATCCATAAAAGATGCATATGGAAATGTTACAACATTTACATACAATAACCGTTCAAAGTTAGTTAAAACCAAAGATGCAAAAGGAAACATATTTAAATATGAATATGATGACAACGACAGGCAGATTGCAGAAATCTATCCGGATGGAACAAAGGAACAGACAGAATATGACAAGCGGGGCAGAGTTTCTAAGCAGATAGACAGAAATGGAAATGTGACAAAATATGAGTATGATGGTGCAGATAATCTTATTGCAGTAGAAGATGCAACAGGCAACAAATATTCATACACATATGATGAAACATATGAACTAACAAAAGTAACAGATGCAAATGGAAATGAAACACTGTATTCATATGACGAAGAAGGCAGATTAATAAAAACAACTAATGCTTCAGGAAAATCAGCAGAATTCAAATACGATGAAAATGGTTATCAGACTTCATTTGTGGATTATGCAGGCAATAAAGTGACTTATTCATATGATAACTTAGGCAGACTTGTTAAGAAAAATAATAAAGACGGTGATGTGAATATTACATATGATTCACTTGGAAGATTAAGTAAAGTTACTGATTCTAAGGGCGATGTAATATACACATATGATGAGTACAATAGACTTGCATCAAAGACAACATATGACCTTGGAACAATTAAGTACACATATGCAGACAATGAAGAAATAAGTTCGATTACATATAATGTAAATGGCGAAGATGTTGCAGCAACATCATACAGCTATGACTTAATGGACAGACTTGTAAAAGTTATTGATCATAATGGAGTAGCAACCGTTTATGAATATGATTCCTTAGGAAACAGAACAAAAGTCAAGCATGAAGGCGGACTTACAGTTTCATACAAATATGATGTATGTTCAAGACTTATAAACGAAATAGTAACTGATAAAGATTCTAATGTCTTAATGTTCTATGATTACAGTTATGGTAAGGCAGGAGAAAAGACAAAGACAGTTGAAATCACAAGAGAATCATCAGAAAGTACTACAGTAAGAGTAATTAAAAACGAATATAAGTATGATGAACTTTTAAGACTTACTGAAGAAAAGATTAGTATAAATGATAGTGTTGACTTTGATGATGTTATAAATATTGATTCTGAAAACATCACATTAGCAACTGATACTATTACATATCAGGGAACTATTGAAAATAAATATGCCTATGACAAAGTAAGCAACAGAACAGGAAAGACAACAAAAGTTACAGGTAATGTAGATGATTATACAGAAGATGTAGAGACTGGCAACACAATCTATACATACAATGAACTTAATCAGCTTATTAAATCCGAAACAACAAAAGTTCTAAAGATAGAAAGTTTTGTAAATGCTTCTGAAGCAAATGCAGATATTTTAACAATTAACTATACATATGATGACAATGGAAATCTTACATCAGAACATGGAACCAAAGACAAGACATATACATATGATGCAGAAAATAAGCTTTTAACAGCAACAGTAAGCAGTGGCAATGCTGTCACAATCGAAAGTTATACATATGACTACGAAGGCAACAGAATCAGTAAGCAGGTAAATGAAGAAGAAAAAGTATTCTATCTTAATGATACATATACAAGTCTTACACAGGTTGCATTAGAACTTACAAAGAATACAGATAACACTTATAAAGTAAATAAGTATTATACAAGAGGACTTGAATTAATCAGTGCTGATATAAATAATAATGAATTATTCAATCATAAGATTTATATTCAGGATGGACATGGTTCCGTAACGGCACTAGTAGAAAATTCAAAAATAACAGATACCTATACATACGATTCTTATGGTATAATGTTAAAGAAAACCGGAGATACAGATAATGATTATCTCTACACCGGTGAGCAGTACAATGAATCAACAGGTCTTTACTATCTAAGAGCAAGATATATGTCACCTGAAACAGGTACATTTACAACAATGGATACTTACGCAGGAACTCTTGATAATCCTGTAAGTCTTCATAAATACCTGTATGCAAATGGCAATCCTGTAATGTATACAGACCCAACCGGCAACTTCTCATTAATGGAGACAAGTGTTGCACAGGGAATCCAGGCAACAATTAATACAATAATTACACCCGGATTTAGTCTTCAGAAAATGCTTACACTTGCAAATCTTGCTGTGACAGCATATGATGTTGCTACAACAATACGAATGGTATTCTGTGGTGAAGCGACTGTTCTTGATGTTGCATTATGTATTGTAAAAGGACTTGTGGTACAGTCATTAATATCCTGTGTTGCAACGGCAGTATTTGGCGAAGCGGCAGCATTTATGCTAAAGTTAGTCGGTATAGGTCAGGATACATATGGATTAATTGAAGCAATAAAGAGTAAAGATCCAAAAGAGATTGCGGTAGCAACAGTCCGACTTGCAGTATCTGTATTTACACTTAAAAGCCAGTGCTTTACAGGTGACACATTAGTCAGTACAGAAGAAGGCAACAGACGAATTGATGAAATCAAACCGGGAGATAAGGTATTATCATATAATACTGAAACCGGTGAAAATGAGTTCCAGGAAGTTAAGAATGTATCAGTATCAAAAACAGATATACTGGTACACATAATAACAGATGATGGCAGAGACATAGAAACTACAATGTTCCATCCGTTCTATGTGAAGAATGAAGATGGTACAGGAGAGTGGAAAGCAGCCTCGAATCTTAAAGCAGGCGATGAACTTTTATCAGAAGATGGAAATAAAGTAAAAGTATCAGAAGTAAAAGTAGAAAAACTTGCAGAAGAGATAACAGTCTACAACCTTGAATTAGATGAAGTGCATACATATTATGTGGCTGGCGGAGTGCTGGTGCATAATATGTGTGCTACTGATAAAAAAGATTTAGGTGGTGTTGGAAATGGTTCGAATAGTGGTATAAACTCTGAAAATCCATTAGAAGACATTGAATATACAGATAAGGTAAAAAGTCAAATGGATTTGGGAGATTATCATTCATTTCCAGATAGTGTAAACGCTTTCGGAAATGCTGGCAAATTAACAACTATTGTAGGTGGCGATAATATCACAAGAATAAAAATAGAAATTGCAGGTTCTTATATGGGAAAAGATGGTGTATTTCAGTATATAATTGAGCCAGATGGTGTTACTTGTAACCATCATTTATTTGTACCCAATAATTAATATATCATAAAAATATTTCAAATATATAAGAAAAATAACTATTAGGAGTCAATATTAAAAAATTATTCTCTTAAAATGGTAAACTTAAAAAAGCCTCATCACTGAGGCTTTTAAATAAAATATAGTTAACTGATAATACTCAAGTTGTGGAGAAAAGAAGCCTCATAATCAAAGTCTTTTGTTTTGAATGTATGTCTTAATGTTTGAGTATGAATAAATTGCTGATTAAAGTAGAGTTTGATTGATAAAGAATAGAATGGTTGTGTTTGTACTTGGAAACGTCAAGTCCGACACAGTATATGGTGTAACTAAAGTATTTAGAAATGTTGTCTTCTAACAGGAGATTCGACAGTGTATTCTCGAAAAATAAAACGTCAGGCATTAACTAACTGATTACCAGTAATAGACGAAAAGTTATGGTCTGAGTCTACTTTTAATAGTCAGTGACGTATCTTCATATAAACAAATCCACGGTGCTTTAGATATTATTATACAAGAGTAGATGAACTCTTTAATATATCAAAAATAAAAAGAAAGGAAATGTGTATTCTAATAATCTTATATTTGATAATTGGATTATGCAAGATATGCTTATGGAAACAATTACAAGTGTTATTTCAAAAGAATTATTAAAAAAAGGAATTAGCTTATTATCACTTGGAATAAATGAATATGCTTGGGATAAGGATAATATAAAAGATATATTCGAAGAATTATCAAAACGAAAAATAGGTATTTTAGGAGGAGATGTCTATAAGATAGAAAATGAAACTATCAAAATGACATTTGATAGTTGGTATATGAATAAAGATAGTTCGGAAGAGTTTTATCAAAAAAGCAAATTAAGAGCTTTGAGTTATATAGAAGATTATGAAAAAAATAATTGTGGTGAGTTTATATATACCATTGTTATTTAAGTAAATTATACGAAGTGCATACGTATTATATGTGGCTGGCAGAGTGCTAGTACCTAGTATGTGTGCTACTGATAATAACAGTGATAGCGAGGGTGGCAAAAACTCAGCTCATAATGTAGATCAATATGAAAAATTAAAGAGTTCATACGCCGCAGATGAGATAATGAATGCAGAAAGGGTGAGGAGTGCATTAAAGGATGACCCTGCTCATAGAGCAGCAAGTTTCTTGTCAAAAGAGCAGTTGGCTAGTGGTAAAACATATAGTTTTACAGGTGGTGATGGTAGTTCATATATACTTTTACAAACTAAAGGAAAGATGGATGGAAATCAAGGTATTTTTGAATATATTTTAAATTCAAAAGGGCAAGTTATACATCAAAGATTTATTAATGGTGGTACATATACAGGTTTTCCTAACCAAGTTGTTCCAAAAGGAGGTTATTAATGTTATCTTATAATGCAAAATTTGAAGAATTGAATACATTGATTTCTGATTGGAAATGGTCTGAATTAAAGTATGGATTATGTAGAGAATATATTTCGATAAAAGATGTAATTTCATATGCTAATGAAATTCTTTCAAATGATGTCCCATATATGGAAATAATAATTCAACTTCTAATTGCTGATGATGAAGAGGTTGATGATATTTTAGAAAAATTAGTTTCATGTGAGGAAAGTCCTAGTGAAGATAATATAAAGTCAAAATGGATATTTGCCTTTATTTATCATGCGTTTACCTATTCGAAAGATAAAATTTTTGATATTATAGAAGATGTATATGAAGAGTTTGATTATACGGAAGAAATCAGCAATCTAGTTCCATATATGCCATGCGAAGACAGTTTACCATTAGAAGATAGATTAAAAAGATACATAGAACAAAATCGAAATATATGGTGTTAACAAATATAATGCTAATGCATACCAGACCAGCTATGGAAAGTCAATAGAAAATACAGAGTTTTTTAAAGAAAATGGGGGATTGGATGCTTCGGATTACATTTCAATTCATTCACGAAAACACATGTATGATCCTGATACTGTATCTACACCTAAAAAAACTCAATATGGAAAGGATGTTAATGTTGGAAAATTGTGTGAAGATACTATTATGAAGCCGGATGAAGTAATTTATAATAAAGATCAAAATGTAATGATATACAAGAAAGAGTACCCTTTTAATATTAGTACGAGTGATACACCAACTGGTACACACAGAGTGTTTATTCCATTAAATACGCAAGGTAAGAAGACCATTAGAATGAGCCAATTTCCGTTGGTTGGAGGTAATTGAAATGAAATATGCAATTGAAATAGCTCTGAATAGAATTATTCCTAAAGAAATAAAATCAATCATTGCAACCCAAAGGACACTGGATATATTAATTGATGGTGTAACGGAAAACTTTGTAGTTATTCCGATGGACGAAATGTTAGAAGTATATAAAGAACAGGAAAATTTATTTGATTATGATGTCATTCCGTTTGCTATTTTAGATGATGATTATTTATGTCTATATTATCAGAATAATGGAATTTCAATTATTTATTGGAGTTCAGAAAGAGCACTAGAATCAAAGAATATGGCAATCTTTCAATTATATTCATCTTATGAAGATTTTGTAAAAGATTGCATTACAACTAAGCCTCCCCACGGGCAGGCTTAAATCCTAATCTCACTACCAGACATTTAACAGAACTTCTTAGGTTCATAAGGTTTACTATCCCGTAACACGGCATAAATTACGGTGGTAAGCTTTCTTGCCACTGCACCTGTGGCAGTCAGATGGTGTTTGCCCTGCTCACGCTTCTTTTTGTAATAGGCATTAAAGGACTGTTGTGAAAAGGACAGGTGGTTGCAGCAAGGAAGATTGCATGCCTTAGGGATGATTTTCCCTCTGAGTACATATAAGACCATTTAGAAATTAGAAAAATCCAGCAAGGAAAAATTATTATCTAGAGGTAGAAAAACATGAAAATAACAGGTAGTATGAATTACGTAAAAATTGATCTGGGGAACGGATATGTTGTAAAAGCAGAAGGAGAAATGCTTGTAGGCAAAAAGTTTGTGGTATATAGAGATACAATGAAATTTTGGGAGCCCCCACATGAGCATGAAGAACTTCTAGAAGAGCAAATTGAGAGTATAATACAGGAAGTTCAGAGAAATATGAATGAAAATACGGTTCAAATTGTTTTTGAATAATATGTATTATGTCTCCACGTGAGGATGCCCACCACCTAAAAAATCAACCACGATCTTTAATTAATCGGAACGATTCTCGCCAAAGGCGATTTATCTATGAAGATTAATTTAGAGACACTTCTAGGACGAAATTTGCCTTCTGGGTGCACTTAAGGACATCAAAAATCAAAACTGAATATTGTCCTTCACAGACTCAGAACGCATTGTTTTCATGGCACAAGAAATACATATCAGGGAGTAGCTAATAATGGTATGAAAATAGATATGTTTTTGGATCAAAGTGGTAAAATTATTTCAGCATTTCCGGAGGAATAGAAATGAAATACAGAATAGAAGAATATAAATTAAAAAATGGTATTGAGGATATAAGTATCATATTTGATGAGAAATATCAGTTGTTGACAACTTTTATGTCATGCGATGTATTGCCCTTTGAAAAATGGATTAAATTAGGTTTTGATAGAGTACTGTCAGGGGAAAGTGAATATGAAGAAGTAAATGGAAATGTATGTTGTGCGGAAATAAGTCCTAAAACGACTAAAGTATATGATAATCTGGCAGAGGATGCTATGGGGAATTGGTGTGAAGTTGATACAAAAGAACTTCGTCAATTAATTGATGAGTGGTGTGATAAAGTTCGAAAATTTAAAAATGAGCATCACAACTAAGCCTCCCGCCGGCAGGCTTAATTCGTAGTCTCACTACCATATATTAACAGAATTTCTTAGGCTCATAAGGCTTACCATCCCGAAATACGGCGTAGATTATGGTGGTAGGCTTTCTTGCCACTGCACCGGTGGCAGTCAGATGGTGGTTGGATCAATACCGGCAAAGGCAACCAAGGCTGAATGATTCGGCGAATGATGTGATTGAATACTTTAATACGCTTATTAGAATTAAGAAGTAGGTGACAGATAAAATGAAAATATATGTTGAAAAAGTATTGGATGAAGTTGTGTATTTTTCTACTGATTATGGAAATGCAAAGGGAATATGGAAGGGTAATAATAGACCGATTGATAAGGTATATTATGTTGAAATGGATATTGATATGTTATGTGATTATGAGTCCTTTGTTTTATGTGATACGAAAGAATATCATATAGAAATGGTGGATGGAAACATTCAAATTACCCTATTATTGCTTGAATATGAAGAAGACGGATGCGCAACATTTCAATTTGGTGATACAATTATAGAAATAGAAACAAATTTTGATGAGCGGTTTTACGCCTTGAAAAATTGCTATTTAACAATAAACGTAGAAAAATTGAATATTTATGATGAGAACCTATAAGCAAGAGAGTAGGTTAATAATGTCAGTATAGTTCAAGATGCTTTGATGAAAGGATTTGGAAGAAATAAAAAAGACTATTTAGGTTAAAACAATTAGCGTAAAATTTTTGATTTGTAAAAGTACATTGTTTTCATAACAGTATTTGTTATGAAAACAATGTATTTTTTGCAATTAAATTAAAAAAACTAAAATGCTGTTGGTAGAGATGCTGGATGATGGAATTTAGACTCGGGGGGGCATATGCAGAACAAGTTTCAGGAGAGATACAATGAAATTTTGGAAGCCGCCACATGAGCACGAAGAACTTCTAGAAGAGCAAATTGAGAGTATAATACAGGAAGTTCAAAGAAAGGGCTATGGTTTTTGGGGAACAAGTACAGCGGCAAGAAAAAGGACTTGGAATAACAATCAAATGATATATATAGAATGGACATTTTTATAAATGAACTAAGAAAAACTAAACGGCTGTTGACAAAAAATAATTGATGATGCAATACTATTGTTAGACAATAATGTAAAGGAGAGGGGGGGTATCGCAGAAAGATGATGTCGAGCTATAAAATATTATGATGCGGAGGTATATATGAGTTACACAAATTTTATTAAGGCAATGGAGTTGGCACCCAAATGTAAATTTTATACTACAGCAGGTGGAAAAAGTGAAGAAGAAATCAGAAAGTCAGAGCAAATACTTAATATAAAATTTTCGAATCAATGTAGAGAATTTTATGAAAAATATGGATACTTATCCTTCTATGGCAGCGAAATTTTTGGAATTGACCCAGATGATGATTCTGGAATATTGGAAGGAAATTCTGTTGCTTATGCGCTGAATGACAGGGATGAATATAGTTTGCCTGAGGAGTGGATTCCGATATATGATTTTGATGATGGCAGTATGGCGTACTTGGATTATTCCCACCTAAATAAGCAAAAGGAGCCCAGAGTTATAATGGCGTCTTACGATGGTGAGGAATATGAAGTCGTTGAAATATTAGCAGAAGATTTTGGGGATTTTGTTTTGCAATTAGTACAGGAACAAACAGGAGAGTAATTTAAGAACATATTCAGTAAACTAATGAGACAATAGTATGATTGATGCAGTTGTTGAATTATCAAATATAGAAATACATGAGCATTGTATGTTGAATAGAATTACTGGAGAAAGAGAATATAATAATGGAAAAAAACAAATGCCGTATTTTACAGGGAAATATTTCAAAGAGGAGAATATTTTTTTTGCATTATATCCTACAGATAATGGACCAATAATGTATTATGAAGGTAAAGAATATCCGTTAAAGAAAGATTTGCATATTTATTTAACCAAAACAGAAAAGTCAAGAGAGTTTCGGATCGAAGAATATAATATTTGTATCCAATATCGTACTTCTCAATATGTTGGATTTGATGTGTGGTCAGATGAGAAGGATGTTGATTTGTTTTATCAAATTGAACAATCTTATAAAGATAATGAATATTATAAAAAATTTACAAAGTAAAAAGTATTTTATCTAATTATGTTTCCACTTAAGGCACATAACCTAAAAAACAAACCACAGTCTTTGAATTAAAAATATATTTGAAGTAGAGAAAGATCCACATCTGGCAAACAAAGGTGAGGTTATTGAATATAGCATCTTGGCTTGATGAACTAGGTGGAGGAATACAATATTGGTTGCCAGATACACTGGATGATGGAATTTTAAGGAGAATTCAATAAGCATGATAGTCGAACAATTAGAAAAAGAACTAGAAATGATGGGGATTCCACAAGAATTATATTCAATAATGGTGGGAGGCTTGCCAAATGAAAAATTATGCATTGCAAAGGAAGATAAATGGCAAGTATATTATAGCGAGCGTGGTAGCAAAAGTTAATTCATAGCTAAATAAATATAGTTATATTCCACTGAAAGTTGATAAAGCAGGGAGGATCAATTAGGGGGGAGAAAAAGGTGAAATTTGAAAAAGTATTTAATAACAAAAAATATATTCGAAAAATAGAATGTATGGAATATTTCAAATCTGCTAATAAGTAGGAAGGAATAATTTGATAATGAATGCAAACACAAAAGAAAGATTGATAGATGCGGGATGGTCGTCAGAAAGACAAATAGATGTTGACGAAGTAATAGATACTCTTAATAGCAGAGGTTTTTTATTAACTGATAAAAATTTTAATCCTTTAAAAGCAATTGGAAAAAATCTGTATAAAGAAAGTTTAGAATATTTAGAAGATGAATATGACATAGAAGGTATTAATACAGTAATTCCAATAGGCGAAAATGATAACGGAAATATGCTAATTTTATGTACTGGAGATAATGTGTTTTATGGGTATACTGATGGTTGCCTTGTAAAGTATGGAAATACAATAGAAGAAATGTTAGATTGTGTTATAGGCGAAAACATAATGCCTGAGTACATAGATTAATGCGATATACTGTATTGTTGAGCAAATAGGCATGCAATAAATCACATAGTGAGTTATAATGAAATCAACAGGCTGATACATATTATAAGAGGAGGACAAATTCAAACTATGGGAGTACAAAAGAAGAAGTTGTTACACCGGATAATGGCTCTGGCGATCGCAGTTGCGGTTGGATTGTCAGTGATCGTGCCGGGAGGAACAAGTGCTGAAGCGGCGACAATACCTGCGGATGTGACAAAACCATCTGCCAATTGCGTGTTTATAGCAATGAAGGGCAAGTATGTGTCGGAGGCTTCGGCTGCAGTGAAGAGGATCAATCAGATCCGTTATGAAGCATGTAAGCAGGGCGTTAAGATTGATGGACGGAAATTGACGCTTGACGACTATGTGCCGATCAAGTGGTCGGCAGGACTTGAGAAGATAGCAAGGATCAGAGCTGCGGAGGCGAGTGTTACAATGTATCACTCAAGACTCAACGGAAAGTCTGTATTTGATTTCAAATATCCGGGAAATGGTTGGCCGACTTCCGAGGTGCTTGCGTGGAACTGGTCAGAGAGCATGCTCATGGGTATTGAGCAGTGGTACAGCGAGAAGGATGCCTATGTGAAGGGAACTCCTAGAGCGGTGACCGGACATTACACATCCATGATAAATCCAGCAAACAGGTATGTGGGTGTTGGTACATTTATAAATAAGAATGCATCTTATCCGAACACGACTGCAGCCCAGTTCATGGGAAGCGGCAGTCAGGCTGAGACTATGGCTAAGTCCACTGGTGAGAGCGATGTTACGGTGGAGGTGCAGAAGGACAATATCACATCGGTTAAGATGACCGGAAATAAGAACGTGCAGGAGGGACAGAAGATAACCCTCACACTCAAGGCAGTCCTTGGACAGTATGGAAGTACATCGTATAAGGTGCTTGCGGGAGCTAAGTGGAAAACATCGAATTCCGCTATTGCAAGGGTGTCATCTACAGGAGTGGTAACAGGTCTCAGAAAGGGAACTGTGAAAATCACAGCCACTGTTGGATCACGTTCGGCATCATATACTGTAACAGTAACAGGAAAATGCGCGCATGTATATTCCGGCAAGGTAGTAAAAACAGCAACTACCAGAAGCGATGGCAAGGTGTTACATACATGCAGAAAATGCGGTCAGAAGAAGTATATCGTTGTCAAGAAGATAAAGAGTGTTACATTATCACAGACGAGATATAAGTATGATGGTAAGACAAAGACACCTAAGGTGACTGTGAAGGACAGCGATGGTAAGATAATATCATCAAAATACTACAAGGTGACATACCCTAAGGCGAGAAAGAAAGCCGGAACATATACGGTGAAGATAAAGTTTTCCGGAAGGTATAAGGGTACAGTTTCAAAGAAGTACAGAATAGTAAAATAAAAAAATACCGTTGTTCATAAAAAATATGGACAACGGTATTTTTAATCTGAAAGAAATTATTTCTTCTCAGGCTCTGGAGTATAGTCAAGTATGGATGAAATAGCCTTGTGAACCTTTGTATACTCAGTTATAAGAATATGCATACGCTGGAATCCAGGCTGCTCCAGATGATAATATACTCTGGTCATTCTCTTTCCAACCTGCTCTTTGTGATCGGAGATGAAACCGTATTCAATCAATTTGTACAGTGCAGGATAGAGAGAACCGATAGGAATCTTTATCACGCCGTCTGACAGTGAGTCCATGAGCTGTGACAGCTCGTAGCCGTAATAATCTTTCTGGCTGAGCAGATAGAGTACGAGCAGCTCCACGGAACCTCTGATGAAGTTCGGCTTTGCAACGACTCTTGCATGTACAGCCTCAACTGCTGCTTCCTTTGCGGTATCATTACTTTGATCCTGAACCATAATACTGTTGGAATATATGCTGTTTAATACGTTTTCCATTAAAACCACCTCATACAAAAAAATAGTTACACTTTGTATTGATTGTAATTGCAAAATCATTTAATTGCAACCTTTCTTTTCATTAAAATGAAAATAAGTTGCGTATTTTTGCAATTTTTGCTTATTTGAGAGAGATTTTTGACTGTAACTGCCTGGATAATGCCAATAGACGGCTGGCAGCATCCTTTGGATTGTCAGCTTTCATTATGGCGGACACCACACAGATGCCGGCGATAGGTATGCCCGAGAGGACATCCAGGTTGGTCGGATTGAGTCCTCCGATGGCATTTACCGGGATGGGAACTGCCTTGCAAATGTCTCTCAGTGTATCCGTGGATGTGAGCACTGTCTTGACCTTGGTGGTGGTTGGGTAGATGGCTCCAACTCCCAGATAATCAGCTCCCTGTTCATACGCCTCCACGGCCTGAGGAACAGTCTTGGTGGTTGCACCCACGATGCGGTCGGACCCCATGAGTTTTCTGGCAATGGAGACAGGCATGTCGGTCTGTCCCACATGGACACCCTCGGAGTCCGCCGCCAGAGCCACATCTACCCGGTCATCTATGATGAGTGGCACGTTGTAGCGGCGCGCAATTGAGTGCACCTTGTCCGCAAGATGTATGTACTCACGGGTAGTTCTTTCCTTTTCTCTAAGCTGCATGAGTGTCGCACCGCCGTCCAGAGCACACTCCACTCTGTACAGAAATTCCTCCTCGGACAACCCTGTGCTGTCCGTTATAAAATATAAAGTAGGATCAAATGTATACATTTCAAAGTCCTTTCTAAAATTGTTACACATACAGATAGTCATTGAGTACGGGCTGCAGCCCCTCGCCTTCTATGTCTGAATACATATGCTCAAGACTTCTGTTGTCGTTGATCTCGAACTGCTCGTCGCCCTGCTCACTGCAGGAAGTCTTGCCGCTGTATTTGCTTTCGTGATCGCCGATTCCGGTTGACACGCCCGCCGATACCTTGGTCGCTGCGATCTTTACTATGCCGTTCCTGAAGTCTGCACTCTCCCTTGAAGATACCGTTATTCCGGCAAATGGCAGGAATATCCTGTATGCGCACAGTATCTGGCAGAGCTGCTTCTCGTGTACGTCCAGAGGATTGATCTGATCGTTGTTGATGATCGGTCTCAGTCTTGGACAGGAGAGTGACATCTCTGCGTGTGGGTATTTTCTTTGGAGAAAATACGCGTGAAGGGCTGTTGCCAGTGCATCCTTGCGGAAGTCGGAGAGCCCTAACAGTGCCGAGAATGCAACGCCCCGCATTCCGCCCATGAGGGCGCGCTCCTGCGAGTCGAAACGGTATGGCCATACTCTCTTGTGACCCATCAGGTGAAGAGTCTCGTATTTGTCTGCGTCGTAGGTCTCCTGGAACACTGTCACATAGTCCGCACCGCACTCATGGAGGTAGCGGTACTCATCGGTGTTCACCGGATATATTTCAAGGCCTACCATGCGGAAGTATTTCCTTGCAAGCTTGCATGCCTCGCCGATATACGTTACGTCACTCTGGCTGCGGCTCTCGCCGGTCAGTATAAGGATCTCTTCCATACCGCTGTCGGCGATGACCTTCATTTCCTTCTCGATCTGCTCTGCTGAGAGCTTCATTCTGTTGATGTGATTGTAGCAGTTGAAGCCGCAGTATACGCAGTAGTTCTCACAGTAGTTGGCTATGTAGAGCGGCGTGAACATGTAGACCGTGTTGCCGAAGTGCCTGCTTGTCTCGCGGCTTGCGCGCTGCGCCATCATCTCAAGAAATGGTTCGGCGGCGGGGGAGAGCAGAGCCTTGAAGTCCTCTATGCTGCACGTCTCGTGTTCAAGGGCAGCCATGACGTCTCTGCCTGTGTAACTGCTGTAGTCGTAGCTGTTCATGTGCTCCATGACCTTGCTGCGGATGTCAGATTCAATAACCTCCATGCCCGGAAGGTATTCCATATGGTTTTTCCTTGACGATGGATCTGTCTCCAGACGGTGCTTGATCTCCAGCGCTTCCGGCGAAAGATATTCCGAGTCTATCAGAAAGTGGTTTTCCATCTGAGTGCACCCCCTTAGTCATGCAGGAATCCGGTCAGTGGATCTGAAGCGGATGCCCCTCTGGTGAGAACTCTTCCAAGACCTGCCAGATAAGCCCTTCGGCCTGAATTTATCGCGTCCTTGAATGCCGATGCCATGAGTGGCAGATTTCCGGCTGTGGCGAGAGCAGTGTTTGCCATGATGGCGGCAGCGCCCATCTCCATGGCTTCACATGCCTGGGATGGCCTTCCGATACCGGCGTCAACTATGATCGGAAGTTCGATCTCGTCGATGAGGATCTGGATGAAGTCTTTGGTAGCTAGTCCTTTGTTGGAACCTATAGGTGATGCCAGTGGCATGACCGCTGCGGCTCCCGCATTTACCAGATCACGGGCGGCATTTAGGTCCGGGTACATGTAAGGCAGTACCACAAATCCTTCATTTGCCAGTGCCTCGGTTGCCTTTATCGTTTCCTGGTTGTCGGGAAGGAGATATTTGCTGTCGCGCATGATCTCCACCTTGACGAAGTCTCCACAGCCCAGAGCCCTTGCAAGCCTTGCTATGCGCACGGCCTCCTCGGCGTTCCTCGCGCCGCTTGTATTTGGCAGGAGAGTAACTCCCTCCGGGATGAAATCGAGAATATTTTCCTCTTCCTTTGTATTTGCACGGCGGACGGCCAGAGTGATGATCTCTGCTCCTGCGTCCTTTATAGCTGATTCGATCAGCTTCATGGAATACTTTCCTGAACCCAGAATAAATCTTGAATTGAATTCATGTCCTCCGATTATCAGCTTGTCTTCTTTCATTATAATGCTCCTCCTCCCATGAAACTCACGACCTCCACACAGTCGCCGTCGTTAAATGTAATGTCTGCGTATGTCTCTCTCGGTATGATCTCCTCGTTGATCTCAACAACTATGCGCACCGGTTTGTAGCCGGATTCTTCAAGAAATGCCGCCAGATTCTGCCCGGCAACGTCGAGATCTTTTCCGTTCACTGTTACCATAGCCCTTTCCTCCAAAGTCTTTTATCTGCACAAAAAAAGAGTTACCGATCTGGTAACTCCAATAAAGTCTGCACTTTAACAAACGTCTGCTATCAGGCTTCCCTACGTTGGCATTATCCAAATCAGGTTTCCGGTCGAAGGTCACACCTTCCTCTCAGCCTGTACTACAAGCTCCCGCGTCCTCTTTTTGTTGTCAGATAATAATATACGACCTGAAAACCCGGAATGCAAGAGTAATCTATCAGGCAAATATGCCATTTGGCCGCAAATATTCGAAGCTCTCTCAAAAATATACGGAAAATGTACTGCGATTTATGGCTTTTCCTTGACACAGCCCACATATGTATGTACAATTTAGTTGTTTGGCGCGCTAAAGTGTCATACAAAATCAGCAGGTTGCACAAATGCTGATTTGATTTATCTTATGGAGGACAGTGAAGTTATGAGACAGAAGAAGATTCATTACATCTATAATAAAGAGATGGAGTGTATGGATCCTGAGGAGAGAAGAAAGCTTCAGGGGGAGAGACTTAGAAAGACAGTAGAACTTGAATATGCAAATGTACCGGCATACAGAGCCAGAATGGACGAGGCGGGAGTAAAGCCGGAGGATATAAACAGCATAGACGATATCGTCAAGCTGCCATTTATGCAGAAGACAGATCTCAGGGATAACTTCCCATTTGGACTGTTTGCAGCAGACAGGAAGGACATCATCAGAATCCAGGGTTCATCAGGAACCACAGGTAAGCCTGTTGTAGCTGGCTACACCCAGAACGATATAGATGTGTGGACGGAGATGGTAGCCAGAGCTATCAAGTGCGCTGGTGGCGGAGAGGATGATGTCATCCAGATAGCTTATGGTTATGGATTGTTCACAGGTGGACTTGGAGCACATCAGGGCGCGACTAAGGTTGGTGCCATGGTAGTTCCGATGTCATCAGGCAACACACAGAGACAGATCATGATGATGAAAGAGCTCGGCGCAACCATGCTTTGCTGTACACCTTCATATGCTACATACCTCGCAGAGACCATCAGGGAGATGGGTATCGATCCATCAGAACTGAAGATCAAGTCAGGCTACTTCGGAGCAGAACCTTGGACAGAGGAGATGAGACAGCACCTTGAGGAGCTTCTTGACTTCGATGCATTTGATATATATGGACTAACAGAGATCGGTGGACCTGGTGTTGCATTTGAGTGCTTTGAGAAGAACGGAATGCACATCAACGAGGATCATGTTCTTGCAGAGATCATTGATCCGGTCACAGAGGAGCCGCTTCCAGACGGAGTTCCTGGAGAGCTTGTGTTTACAACCCTTACCAAGACAGGTACACCTATGATCAGATACAGGACACACGATATATGTACACTTACACACGGCACATGTGCATGTGGAAGAACAACAGTCAAGATGAGCCGTATCACAGGCCGTACAGACGACATGCTTGTAATCCGTGGTGTAAATGTATTCCCTAGTCAGATAGAGTCAGTCCTTCTCGGCGTGGAGGAGGCTTCAGCTCATTATATGATCGTGGTTGATCGTGTGAATTCACAGGATAAGCTGACAGTTCAGGTAGAGCTCAAGGAAGATGTGGATATGGGCGATGCTGCAAAGCTTGCGGCTATTGCATCCCGCATCAAGACAGATATCAAGCAGACACTGCTTATCAGCGCAAAGGTTGAACTGGTTCCACCTAAGACCATTCCACGTTCAGAGGGCAAGGCAAAGAGGATCACAGATAACAGACATATCGGATTCTAATCGGTAAGATTGAGTAGTCAGACGAATCACAGGACTGAAATGTTTGAGAGCGGAAGACTATAGAGAGAATAAAACAGCCGGCTTAATGGCGAGCTTTCCGGGATCGAGACCGGGCATGTCGCTGTGAGCCGGCTGTTTTATCAGGCAGTGATCAGGCAGGAGTCAGGCGGGGGGCAGGCAGGAATCTTGGGAGACTTGCGGCGGCAGACATCAGCTGTGAGGCCTGCCGCCGGGAAACTGGCAAAACAGATAAAATCGCCAAATGCTGAAAAACCTTGCATTTTGGTATGTTTCCGTGTAGAATTTGCTTTGTTATGTGCGCTGACAGTGAGATACTGCACTGCAGTGGTAAAGTTGGTGCGGAGCAGATAAATTATAATTATTATGGAAGGTGGATTAACTAATGAATGTTTACGAGATGATTGCGTTTATAGCGTATTTTGTCCTGGTAATCGGTGTAGGAATTTATTTCTTCTTCAAATCCAAGGGGAATGCCGGCGAGAAGGATTATTTTCTTGGAGGAAGAGATATGAATGGTCTGGTGGCTGCACTCAGCGCCGGAGCATCTGATATGAGTGCGTGGGTTCTCATGGGACTGCCCGGAGCATTCTATGCGACAGGACTCAGCAACATGTGGATATCAGTTGGTCTGTTCATCGGAACAGCATGTGCCTGGATATTCATAGCACCGAGACTCAGAAGATTCTCGATAGCGTACAACGATTCGATCACTATACCTCAGTATTTGACAAATCGTTTTCAGTCAGACAATAAGCTGCTTCTCATAATATGTGCAGTTATATTTGTGGTTGCATATTGTATATACGCTGCGTCAAGTATATCGGCCTGCGGTACTCTGTTCAATACTGTTATGGGCATCGACAGGAATACAGCCATGATCGGCGCTGCAGTCATCATCATCGTGTACACATTCCTTGGTGGTTTTAATGCAGTGTGCTGGACGGATTTCTTCCAGGGACTTCTGATGCTTGCAGCTCTCATGATCGCACCTATCATTGCGGTCATCACCATGCAGGGCGCTGGCTTTATAGCACCTGATGTTGTCATTCCAGACAATTATTACAATGCCCTTATAAGTGGTTCATTTGACAAGACCAGTGTGATCAATATCATATCAGGACTTGCATGGGGACTTGGATATATGGGTATGCCACATATTCTTATAAGATACATTTCGATCAAGTCAGAGAAGGAGATGAAGAAGTCCAGAATAGTCGGTACTTGCTGGACGGGAATCATCCTCGTTATGGCATCCGTAGTTGGTATGGTCGGCCTTAAGTATCTTGGCGGTGGACTTACAGATAACTCACAGGTATTCATCAGACTTGTAAGAGGCGTGTTCCCTGCACTTGTAGCTGGTATACTTCTCTCAGCTATCCTTGCAGCGTCCATGAGTACAGCTGATTCACAGCTCCTTGCTTCATCATCAGCATTTTCGTCTGATGTGTACAAGCCTATATTCAGAAAGAGTGCATCCGACAAGGAGATGCTCTGGGCAGGAAGAATTGTGGTCATCATCATCTCAGTTGTGGCACTTGCCATAGCTATGAACCCAGACTGCGAGGGAATCATGGCACTCGTGTCAAATGCATGGGGCGCATTTGGATCGGCATTTGGACCGGTCATCGTTCTGTCACTGTACTGGAAGCGACTGAATTACAATGGAGCACTTGCTTCTATCATAGTCGGATTTGCTGTTGACATGCTCTGGTACAAGTTCCTTGCAACACCAACAGGACTTTATGAGATCGTTCCTGGATTTGCAGCAGCGTTCATCACAGCTATTGTCGTATCACTTCTCACAAAGAAGCCTGACGACAAGGTTGCTGAGATATTCGAGAAGGCAAAGCTTCCTACGGAGTAATTTGCAGTGTAGAGTTATAAAGCTGGGATCTTTTGGTGGCGGATGAGTTCGTCTGCACACAAAATTATCTCTAAATCAAAATAAAAGGCTGAAAAGATACAAAATCTGAAGAAATTGTATCTTTTCAGCCTCTTTTGCTAAATAAGAGATAATTTTGTGCGCAAAAAAAGAACCACCTGAATTACTAGGCGGTTCTTTTTTTTAACAACAACTTAAACAACTAAGAGTAAATTACTTTCTCTTGAACAACTGAGTTCAGTATATACACAAAATATGAACAGAATATGTACAGAAAAAAAACGTTTTGCAAAATAAAATCTTCAAAATTTAAAGATTTTATGACACATTTTTCAAAGTGAACAAAAAGAAAATGGCCATTTGTGCGGTATGCACAGAGCCTTGTAAAAATATGTAAATCCCGCGTAAATATGTAAATAACAGGTAAAGGAGTAAGTATTTCAACTGGTAAAACAGCCTCTTTTTAATTATGATAGGAGATAGGGCGATTATAAGTGTGTGTATGTTTGCCATAACGGGTGGTATATTCGTGTATGCTTACCATCAACCAGTTCCTGCCGAAGTACTGCAGTGTGCTTCTGTGCGATGATTACAGGGAATACGTTTCGGAGATAATCATAGAGGGACACACGGATACGAATGGTTCCTACATATACAATCTTGAACTTTCACAGCAGCGAGCGTTCTCAGTGGCAAAGTACTGTCTGACGGAGAGCAACGGCATCATAAGCAGTGGACATGGCAGCGTCGAGACGCGTGGAGATCAAGTTCAGGCTTCAGGACGAAGAGATGATAGATGAGATGATGGACATTCTCAAGGACAAATAGATATATAAGAGGAGAGCAATGGCGGTAAACAAAACAAGACTCAAAAAGCAAATATTTGACATAATACAGATAGGGGACAAAAGCAATCTGGCGAGCAGGGCATTTGACATATTCATAGTGGGTGTCATATTGTCGAACATATCGGTGATGTTCCTGCAGACCTACGATCAGCTTGAACCATATTATGGGCTGCTGAGTGTTATCGAGTGGGTGACTACAGGCATATTCTGTGTTGAGTACATTCTCCGCATATGGACGGCGGATTTCCTGTATCCCACATGCACCAGAGGAAAGGCTATAGGAAAGTTCCTCATATCATATGACGGAGTTGTGGATCTGCTCACGATCATACCAGTGTTCTTTCTGTCTGGCTTCGTGGCGTTCAGGATGCTCAGGGTGATCCGTATATTCCATCTTTTCAGGATCAATTCAAAGTACGACAGCTTCAATGTCATCAAGATAGTCCTGCTGAGAAAGAGCAGACAGATCATATCGTCCATGTTCATCATATTTATACTGATGATGGCGAGCAGCCTGTGTATGTACAGCACTGAGCATGCCGCACAGCCGGGAGTGTTCAGCAACGCCTTCAGCGGCATATGGTGGGCGGTATCGACAGTCCTTACCGTGGGGTATGGAGACATTTACCCGATCACGCTGCTGGGCAAATGCATGGCGATAGTCATAGCATTTATGGGAGTTCTGCTGGTAGCGATACCTACAGGTATCATAAGCGCCGGATTTGTAGAGCAGTATCAGAACAATGCCAACGAGGAGTCCAAAGTTGTTGATGTGGACGAGATTGGAGAACTGCTCGTAGATGATGTGAGCAAGTTTTGCGGCAGGACCATACTCCAGGCTACGGAGGAGTATGGTGTGAATATATATATGGTACTCAGGGATAATATGTCTATACTGCCGACAGGTGATCTGGAGATACAGACAGGTGATATTCTGATAGTGAAGTCAAAATTCCTTGAGAAGAGACGTGGAAGCTCATTATCTTAGGTTATGCAAGTAATAAATATAAAATTCAGATTATAATTGAGAAGTTTCTGTAAACTACAAAAAAAACTCAATAATCATATTGATTTATTTTGACTAATTGGGTATACTTTCAACTGAATATGAGAGAAAGTGTTCATATTTATTTTCAGATTATTGAGTGCTGTATAGTTGCGGTGCCGGCAGGGTACAGGCGACATGCACCTATCAATGAAATACATTTAAAGAAAAGGAGTTAAGAAAAATGGCAACAGTTGATTTAACTAAGTATGGCATTACAGGCACAACAGAGATCGTACACAATCCTTCATATGAATTGTTATTCGAGGAAGAGACAAAGGCTGACCTTCAGGGATACGAGAAGGGACAGGTTAGTGAGCTCGGCGCAGTTAACGTTATGACTGGTATTTATACAGGCCGTTCACCTAAAGATAAGTATATCGTAGTAGATGAGAACTCAAAGGACACTGTATGGTGGACATCAGATGAGTACAAGAACGATAACCATCCAATGACAGAGGAGACATGGGCATCAGTTAAGGATCTTGCAAAGAAGGAGCTCTCAAACAAGAGACTTTTCGTAGTTGATGCATTCTGCGGAGCAAATGCTGATACTCGTATGGCTATCCGTTTCATCGTTGAGGTTGCTTGGCAGGCTCATTTCGTAACAAACATGTTCATCAAGCCAACTGAGGAAGAGCTTAAGAACTTCGAGCCAGATTTCGTAGTGTACAATGCTTCAAAGGCTAAGGTTGAGAACTACAAGGAGTTAGGACTTAACTCAGAGACATGTGTAGCATTCAACATCACAAGCCATGAGCAGGTTATAGTTAACACATGGTACGGCGGAGAGATGAAGAAGGGTATGTTCTCAATGATGAACTACTACCTTCCACTTAAGGGAATGGCTTCAATGCACTGCTCAGCTAACACAGATATGAACGGTGAGAACACAGCTATCTTCTTCGGCCTTTCAGGAACAGGTAAGACAACACTTTCAACAGATCCAAAGCGTCTCCTCATCGGTGATGATGAGCACGGCTGGGATGACAACGGCGTATTCAACTTCGAGGGTGGATGCTATGCTAAGGTTATCGACCTTGACAAGGATTCAGAGCCAGACATCTACAACGCTATCAAGAGAAACGCTCTTCTTGAGAACGTTACACTTGATGCAAACGGCAAGATCGATTTCACTGATAAGAGCGTAACAGAGAATACTCGTGTATCTTACCCAATAGATCATATCAAGAACATTGTAAGACCTATATCATCAGCACCAGCTGCAAAGAACGTAATCTTCCTTTCAGCAGATGCGTTTGGAGTACTTCCTCCAGTATCAATCCTTACACCAGAGCAGACACAGTACTACTTCCTGTCAGGATTCACAGCAAAGCTTGCTGGTACAGAGAGAGGTATCACAGAGCCAACACCTACATTCTCAGCTTGCTTCGGTCAGGCATTCCTCGAGCTGCATCCTACAAAGTATGCAGAGGAGCTTGTTAAGAAGATGGAGAAGAGCGGTGCTAAGGCATACCTTGTTAACACAGGATGGAATGGAACAGGCAAGAGAATTTCAATCAAGGATACAAGAGGAATCATCGATGCAATCCTCAGTGGTGCTATCAATGAGGCTCCTACAAAGAAGATCCCTATGTTCGACTTCGAGGTTCCAACAGAGCTTCCTGGCGTAGATCCAGCAATCCTTGACCCACGTGACACATACGCTGATGCTTCAGAGTGGGAGACAAAGGCTAAGGATCTTGCAGCAAGATTCCAGAAGAACTTTGCTAAGTACGAGGGTAATGCAGCAGGTAAGGCATTAGTTGCAGCAGGCCCACAGCTCTAAGATATAGCTTAGGATCATATAGAAGAAAGGAACTGTCATAGTCCAGAGCCTTTCGCATAGAGAAGACCGGATACATTCGTTCAGAGTGTGTCTGGTCTTTTTTTGTCTGTGCCATCCATAAGTAATATTATGCTTTAACCGGCAACCAGAAATTACCTCTTGCAATGCCGAACAAATGTTCGTATAATATTATGCATGAACGAGATAATTACAGGACTTACAACGAAAGAAAAACTGAATATACTGGCGGATGCGGCGAAGTATGATGTGGCGTGTACATCCAGTGGAGTGGACAGGAAGGGACAGAAGGGAGCCCTGGGCAACAGTGTATCATGTGGTATATGTCACAGCTTTGCAGCGGATGGAAGATGTATATCGCTGCTTAAGGTCCTTATGACGAACCACTGTGTATATGACTGCAAGTACTGTCTGAACCGCAGAAGCAATGATGTGCCAAGAGCGACATTTGAACCGGAGGAGCTGTGCGATCTGGTCATAGAGTTCTACAAGAGGAATTATATAGAAGGGTTGTTCCTGAGCTCCGGTGTGCTCAGGAATCCGACATACACCATGCAGAGGATGTGTGAGACTCTGTATCTTCTCAGGACGAAGTACAGGTTCAATGGATATATCCATGTGAAGACCATTCCGGGGGCATCGGATGAGCTTATAAGCATGGTGGGATATTTAGCGGACAGGATAAGTGTTAATATGGAGCTGCCGACTGAGGAGAGTCTGAAGAAGCTTGCCCCGAACAAGAGCTTTGACACCATACTTGATCCCATGGGCAAGCTGACCAGCACTATAGAATCTCACAGACTGGCGGTGGGCAAGACTGCGCGTATGGAGAGGAGCGGTATCAACAGATACCTTACTGGAAGCATATTCAACGAGAAGAATCTGCAGAAGGATCTGACTGCATACAAAGCAGAGCTGGCAGGGCAGGAAAGACATGGTGCTCTGCAGATGTCAGCAGCAGAGGCACTCACAGATGGAATGACCTCTGATAAAAGAGACATCGGTGCTGCCTCTTCGCCCCTCCCTGTCATGTTTGGAGATACAGACAGGAGACAGGCATTTGCCCCGGCGGGACAGAGCACACAGATGATAGTTGGAGCCAGCGGAGAGTCAGATTACACGCTCATACACACAGCCCAGAGACTGTATCAGCGATACGATCTGAAGCGTGTGTTCTACTCCGCGTATATACCGATCAACGAGGACTCGGCACTCCCTGCGTTGGATACGGCGGTTCCATTGCTCCGTGAGCACAGATTGTATCAGGCGGACTGGCTGCTCAGATATTATGGATTCCACGCTGAGGAGATATTGTCTGAGAACGAGCCGAACCTCGATCAGAGAATGGATCCGAAGTGCAACTGGGCAGTGAGGCATCTTGACCAGTTCCCGGTGGAGGTGCAGACGGCACCGTATGATCTGCTTCTCAGGATTCCCGGCATAGGGCCGAAGTCGGCGGGCAGGATAGTGAGAGCCCGCAGATACGGAAGTCTGGATTTCGATAATCTGAAGAAGATGGGGGTGGTGCTTAAGAGAGCACATTATTTTATAACGTGTGGCGGACGTATGATGTACAGGATCCCTATAGAGAGGGATTACATTGTCAGGGAGATGACGGATCTGAGCCGGGGAGAGAACTGGCAGGCATCACACGGCAATGAACAGTATAGACAGATGACTTTATTTGATATAGGAATGAAGGCGTGAAGGTGGAAGTTATGGACAATATGAAGGTTTTCACATGCAGAGACAGATATGACGATATGGCTACATGCATATATGAGGCGTGGAGTATGGCACTGCAGGTCGGACACGACCATGTGATGCTTATGAAGGAGCCTGTGGAACAACTGGATATGTTCGCTGACTATATACATGTCGAGCCGGATGCGGACAAGGTGCAGAAGTTTACCCGGTCTGTGAAGAAGGTATCCTGGCTGGTGTACCGCAACGTATTCAATGCACTATTGTCGCATCAGGAGGATGCACTGGACACTGTGTACAGATATCTGATACTGGCATTTGCCGAGGGGCGGAAGGTGGAACATATGCTCATAAGTCCGGAGGTGATGCGTATCATGGAGCTTGGGCGGAGTGTGAGCAACGAGGCACATCTATTCAGGGAGATAGCCAGATTCACTGTTGTCCAGGGGCGGGTGTATGTATGTCATATAGAACCAAAGGACGATGTTGCGCTTCTTGTCGCCAGTCATTTTGCGGACAGGATGCCGTCAGAATACTGGCTGATAGTGGATGATGGCAGACGTTACGCCGTGGTGCATCCGGTGGATTCGGATATGTATGTGAGGCGGCTTACAGATCAGGAGATGGAGACGCTGGGCAGTGCAGAATATATGGAGGATGATTACACAGATATGTGGAGAACATTCTTCAGCGCGGTGAGCGTGGAGCAGAGAGAGAACTACAGATGCCAGAGAAGCATGTTCCCTTTGTGGTCGAGAAAGCATGCCACAGAATTTTTGGGATGATCATAGAAAAAATGCTTGAATTGGCTGGAAAAATATGATAGTATCTGAACTTGTGATGTATTAATCATATTTTCCTTGCTCACAGATGACTGTGGGCCAGAGACCATAAGGAGGTGCAATGTAATGAACAAATATGAATTAACTTTAGTTGTTAGTGCAAAGATTGATGAGGAAGCCAGAACAGCTGTAGTTGATAAGGTTAAGTCTTATATTGAGAAGGCTAACGCAACAATTACAGAAGTTAACGAGTGTGGACTCAAGAAGCTTGCTTACGAGATTCAGAAGATGGGCGAAGCATACTACTACTTCATTCAGTTTGATGCAGAGGCTGGAGTTCCAGCTCAGCTTGAGGCTAACATTCGTATTATGGAATCAGTTCTTAGATATCTTTGCGTTAGATTAGACGCCGAGTAATAGGAGGTATTCTATAATGAACAAGGTAATATTGATGGGTCGTCTCACAAGAGACCCGGAAGTTAGATATTCACAGTCAAACACAGGTGATGGCCAGATGGCTATTGCAAGATACACATTGGCTGTAGACAGAAGATTCAATAGAAATGGCGACCAGAGTGCAGACTTCATCGGCTGCGTTGCATTTGGCAGGAGCGCTGAGTTTGCAGAGAAGTACCTGAAGCAGGGAACGAAGATTGCTATAACAGGTAGAATCCAGACTGGAAGCTATACGAATAAGGATGGTAACAAGGTGTACACAACTGATGTTGTTGTTGAGGAGCAGGAGTTTGCTGAGAGCAAGGCTGCAAGCGGACAGGCATCAGGCGGTGGATATCAGCCAGCAGGAAGACCGGCACCTGGCAATGCAGGAGCTGAGGGCTTCATGAGTATACCGGAAGGTATTGAGGACGATTTACCATTCAAGTAAAATAGGAGGTAAATACAATGGCTTACAATAAGACTGATAGAGCTGACGCTCCAATGAAGAGAAGAAATATCCGTAGAAGAAAGAAAGTCTGCGAGTATTGTGCTAATAAAGAGGCTGTGATCGATTACAAGGATTCAAACGCACTCAGAAAGTATATCTCAGAGAGAGGTAAGATCCTTCCAAGAAGAATCACAGGAACATGTGCTAAGCATCAGAGAGCAATCACAATTGCTGTTAAGAGAGCTAGACAGATCGCAATATTACCATACGTTCAGGATTAATTCTTATCATTGATAAGTATATAAAGGACCCGTTGTTCAGCTATGTGCTGGATGACGGGTTTTTGTGTAAATTCATAGAATATTATTTCCTGTAGGCGTATTTTATGAGGACAGAAAGGTGGGGGATAAATGGCAGAGAATGTTGTGAGAGTAAGCGGACTCACGAAGACATTTGGAAAGAATACTGTTTTGTCCAATGTCAATATATCTCTTGAAAGGGGGAAGATATATGGCTTTATAGGACAGAACGGGGCAGGAAAGACTACCCTGATCAATCATATCAATGGTCTGTTGTTTCCTGACGAGGGAGAGATAGAATTATTTGGCGCCAGTGACAGCAAGGGGCTGGTGAATGCCAGAAAGAGGATAGGAACGGTGTGCGAACATGCCGGACTGCACGATAATTATAATGCTGTAGACAACATAAAGCTTAATATGAAGCTGAGGGGGATAAAGAACGACAAGCTCATCGAGCAGACCATAGCAAATGTTGGATTGCAGGGCGTTGGCAAGAAGAAGTTTAGGAATTATTCGATGGGAATGAAGCAGAGGCTGGCGATTGGCTGTGCCATGCTGTCAGGTCCGGATCTCCTGCTATTGGATGAGCCGATAAACGGACTTGATCCGGTTGGAATAGTTGAGATAAGAAATCTTCTCAAGCAGATAAATCAGAGATTTGGTGTGACGATACTTATATCCAGCCATATACTTACAGAGCTTCACGAGCTGGCAACGGACTACATAATGATAGACAGAGGACAGATCATAGACTGCCTCTCTGCAGCGCAGCTTGACGCGAAGTGCCACAGGAGACTGAGATTGCGCACCAATGATGTGAAGAAGGTTCTTGATATACTTGCTATGAGATACAATATAGTGAATGTGTATGTGAATGGCGATGAGATAATCGTGGACCAGCCGGTAAACTCAGACGAGCTGGCATGGGTTCTCTACAATGAGAGGGTGTTTGTCAGTGAGTACCATCTCGAGGAGGAGAGCCTTGAGAACTACTTTATTCACAGGATAGGGGGTGCTCATTATGCGTGAACTGTTGTCGGCTGAATTTTATAAGCTGTATAAGAGCCTGGGCTTCAGGGTGTGCCTGATAGTTTTCTTTGTCCAGGATATAATATATCTGATCTCGGTGGGATTGGTTGGAGATATTCTCGGAATAGAACTCACGGGAGATTTTCAGTTCCAGTATCTGCTGGGCTCGTTTTCTGGAAGCTCGGTGTCCGGCATGCTGTTTGGATTTATTGCGGCGTCGCTCATCACCAGCGATTACAAGTCCAGGGATATCCAGTGTGCGATAGCCCAGGGACACAGCAGGGCACATATAATGTTTTCGAAGATCATAGTATATATAGTGGCGATATGGATACTCTCTCTTGAGGACATACTTGTATATACCATAGGAGGATGCATTTGTGGAGGCTTTGGAAAGGCATTTACCCTGAATGTGGCGGGATATATGCTGAGATCGATAGCGTGCGAGGGCTTTGTGCTTACGATGTTATATATGACATGCGTATTCCTTGCATTTGCGCTGACGTCCAAGGCAGCGTCCGTATCCGTGAATCTGCTGCTGTTTTTCCTGGTGGATCTCGGCGTGCAGATCATGCCCGTGCTGTTCCAGTCGGATGTTCTGGAGAAAATACTGGGCTATATGCCGTTCAGCTCTGTGAGGGAGATGAGCCAGGTCGATATAGACTGGAGTCACGCGGGAATATCCCTGGCAGTGGCCGCTGCGTATGGCGCGGTGATGATAGTGGCAACGTGGTTGACATTCAGGAAGAGAGATCTTCGATAGAGAATTATGACAGAATATACATTTGCTCAACCGTTCATCTGTGTTGACAAAAGTTCTGTCAAAGTTTATTATAACTCTAGCTATGAGAAAAACTCATAGGGATTTACATGCAGAGGATCAAACAATGTGTAGAAAAGGAGTATAACGATGGGAAAATACACAAAGGAAGACATACTGAAAAAGGTCAAAGAAGATGATGTTGAGTTTATAAGACTTCAGTTCACAGATATTTTTGGTGACCTTAAGAACGTAGCGATAACCTCAAGCCAGATAGAGAAGGCACTTGACAACAAGATCATGTTCGACGGTTCTTCTATAGAGGGCTTTGCGAGAATTGAGGAGTCAGATATGTATCTGTATCCTGATTATGATACATATGAGACATTCCCTTGGAGACCACAGCAGGGAAAGGTTGCAAGACTTATATGTGATGTATATAAGCCTGATGGAACACCATTTGAGGGCGATCCAAGATATGTACTTAAGAGAGCTCTGGCTGAGGCAAAAGAGATGGGTTACACTATGAATGTAGGTCCTGAGTGTGAGTTCTTCCTCTTCCAGACAGATGAGAACGGAATGCCTACAACTAACACATACGAGAGAGCAAGCTATTTTGATCTCGGACCACTGGATTTCGGTGAGAATGCGAGAAGAGATATGGTTCTTACTCTTGAGCAGATGGGATTTGAGATCGAGGCATCACACCATGAGGTAGCTCCTGCACAGCATGAGATAGATTTCAAGTACGGTGAGGCTTTGAGAACCGCCGACAACATCGAGACATTCAAACTGGTTGTAAAGACTATTGCCAAGAGACATGGTCTCTGCGCAACATTCATGCCAAAGCCAAAGTATGGCGTATGCGGTTCAGGTATGCATATGAACATGTCGCTCCAGAAGGATGGCAAGAACATATTTGCAGATGAGAACGATAAGCTCGGACTTAGCCAGGAGGCTTACTGGTTCATCGCCGGAATCATGGAGCATATGAAGGAGATGACAGCCATCACCAACCCACTTGTAAATTCATACAAGAGACTTGTTCCAGGCTATGAGGCTCCTATTTACATCGCATGGTCAGCAAAGAACAGAAGTCCACTTATCAGAATTCCAAGTGCACGTGGTGCAGGAACAAGAGTTGAGCTCAGATGTCCGGATCCAACAGCTAACCCATACCTTGCCATGGCAGTATGCCTTAAAGCAGGACTTGACGGAATCAAGCGTCAGCTTCCAGTTCCACCAAGTGTAGATACAAATATATTCAACCTCACTGCAGAGGAGAAGAAGGCACGTCATATCCACAGCCTTCCTGCAAACCTCAGAGAGGCAACTCTTGCCATGAGCGAGAGCGACTTCATGAAGGAGGCAGTTGGTTCACACATCTTCGAGAGATATACAAGTGCCAAGATGGATGAGTGGAATGAGTACACAAGACAGGTTACAGACTGGGAGATTTCAAACTATCTGTACAAAGTCTGATCTTATACACGAACAATATAAAATGATGAGTAGTATAGGTAAGCGGAGCGAAAGGTCTGCTTACCTATATATTTGATAATAGCTATACATACACGATTGAGAGGGCTTTGATTTGGTAAATGTTATAATAGTTTTTCCGAAAATAGAGGAAGCAAAGAGTATAAAAAACCTGCTCATTCGCAATGGTATAAGTGTTACAAAGGTGTGTACAACCGGAGCCCAGGCGGCGCAGGCTGCGGATGCGTGTGACGATGGAGTCATAATATGTGGATATAAATTCCTGGATATGATGTATTCAGATCTTGAGAATTATATTCCGAAATATTTTGACATGATCGTGCTCAGCAGCAAGAAGAATTATGAGGAAGTCCGGGACAGCGGCGTGGTATGTCTGTCTATGCCGATAAAGTCCATGGACTTTGTGAATACCGTAAGTCTCACAATAGAGAATCTTCTGTGGGAGAGAAAAAAGAGAAAGTCCAGGCCGAAGGAGAGATCCGAGGAAGAGAAGAAGGTCATCAAGGCGGCAAAACTCAAGCTTATGCACTACTTTGAGTATGATGAACAGGGCGCTCACAGATATCTGCAAAAGAAGAGCATGGATAACGGTATAAATATAGTCGAGATGGCATATATGATACTGGATAATTCAGATTGTTTTTAAAACAGATCAAGAGGGAGGCTTTCTATTGCGATTCACGAAGATGGAAGGACTTGGAAATGACTACGTGTACGTGAACTGCTTCAGAGAAAAGGTATATGATCCGGAGATCTTAGCCAGGCTTGTCAGTGACAGGCACAGGGGCATTGGGGGCGACGGACTGATACTTATAGGACCTTCGGCCAGGGCTGATTTTAATATGGATATATACAATGCGGATGGCAGCAGGGCAGAGATGTGTGGAAATGGCATAAGATGCCTTGGCAAGTATGTATACGACCATGGAATGACGGAGAAGACGGAATTTACTGTGGAGACACAGGCGGGTATAAAACGGCTCAGATGTATTCTGCAGGATGGAAGAGTGGTTGCGGTATGTGTGGATATGGGCAGACCGGATATAGGTGCGGCTGTCGAGATGGCTGTTCTGCCTGATGAAACCGTGGATTTTGTCCGGGTATCCATGGGCAATCCCCATGCGGTTGTGTGGGTGGATGATATATATGTCTGCCAGATGGAGACTCTGGGGCCTGAGATGGAAGTGCATCCCATGTTCCCGAACAGGACAAATGTAGAATTTGTCCAGATCGTTGACGAAGATCATATGAGGATGCGAGTGTGGGAGCGCGGCTCCGGCGAGACATTTGCGTGCGGTACAGGCGCGTGTGCGGCTGTGGCGGCGGGGATAGCTGCCGGCAGGACGAGAGATTCGGTAAAGGTCTCATTGCTCGGAGGAACTTTAGATATTGATTACGACAGGCAGAATGAAACTATGTACATGACAGGACCGGCAAGGGAAGTATTTGAAGGCTGGACTGATATATATTAGGAGGAAAGATATGTTTAAGGCAAATGAAAATTATTTAAAGCTTCCGGGAAGTTATCTCTTCTCAACAGTTGGAAGAAAGCAGAGAGAGTACAGCGCGGCACACCCTGACAAGAAGGTTATAAGACTCAGTATCGGTGATGTGACTCAGCCACTTGCACCGGCTATCATAGAGCGCCTTCACAAGGCTGTAGATGAGATGGCAGTTGCGGAGACATTCAAGGGATATGCTCCTGATCTCGGCTATGAGTTCCTCAGAAACACCATAGCAAAGAACGACTATGCTGACAGAGGCGTGGACATATCTGCTGATGAGATATTTGTCAGCGACGGGGCAAAGAGTGACTCAGCAAATATCCAGGAGATATTTACAGCAGACAGCAAGATCGCAGTATGTGATCCTGTATACCCTGTATATGTTGATTCAAATGTAATGGCAGGAAGAACAGGAACATACGACAAGAACACAGAGTTGTGGAGCGATGTAATTTACATGCCATGTCTTGCGGACAATAACTTTGCGCCAGAGCTTCCAAAGGAGACACCTGACATCATATATCTGTGTTTCCCAAACAACCCTACAGGAGCAACAATCAAGAAGGATCAGCTTCAGGAGTGGGTAGATTACGCAAATAAGGTCGGAGCAGTCATCATCTACGATGCTGCATACGAGGCATATATCAGCGAGGAGGATGTTCCTCATACAATATATGAGTGCGAGGGCGCAAAGACATGTGCTATCGAGCTCAAGAGCTTTTCTAAGAACGCAGGATTCACAGGAACACGTCTTGGCTATGCTGTAGTTCCAAAGGATCTGAAGGACGCAGATGGCGTGTCAATGCACAGCCTGTGGGCAAGAAGACATGGAACAAAGTTCAATGGCGCTCCATACATTGTTCAGGCAGCAGGAGACGCAGTGTACTCAGACGAGGGCAAGGCTCAGACAAAGGCTCAGATCGCATACTACATGAACAACGCAAAGGTTATCTCACAGGGACTCAAGGATGCAGGCTACACTGTATCAGGCGGTGTAAATGCGCCATACATCTGGCTTAAGACACCGAACAACATGTCATCATGGGATTTCTTCGATTATCTGCTTGAGAATGCAAATGTAGTCGGAACCCCAGGTTCAGGCTTCGGACCAAGCGGTGAGGGATATTTCAGACTTACTGCATTCGGAACTTATGAGAATACAGTTGAGGCTATAGAGAGAATCAAGAATATGTAATACAGCTATAAGCTGTGGTGTATACATGCATGGATCAGCGTGTGTGATCCGAGATATATACGTTACAGTACATAGTGTCCTTGGCATGCCTGCAGGCACTCCGGTAAGGGGAATCTGCGGGCATGTTTTTTGTTATTTGTCGGTCTTTACTCATATATTCAGATTTGATATAATGACTTATAAGGGTGATTAAAAGCCAATAACGGAGGTATTGAGATGAAGGATAACGGACTTTTGGTACAGTATTTTACAGCGAATACGACCGACAGCCAGGATTTATGGAAAAAGGCAGCAGAGGACGCTGCGGTTCTGAAGAAGATGGGGGCTACGGCTGTATGGTTTCCGCCTGCTACAAAGGGAGCACAGGGCAAAGAAGATATGGGGTATGCTCCGTACGATCTGTATGATCTGGGAGAGTTTGACCAGAAGGGTTCAGTTGGAACCAGATATGGAACTAAGGATGAGTATATAGCTGCTATAAAGGCTATGAAGGATCAGGGGATAAATGTCTATGCGGACATTGCGGTCAGACAGAAGCTCGGCGCTGACAGGATAGAGAAGGTTACAGCAGCCGACTTCAACACCAAAGATATTCCACAGATGATCGGCAATAAGAAGACTGTGGGAGCACTTTCAAAGTTTACATTTCCTGGAAGAAAGTCAAAGTATTCCAAGTTCAAGTGGAACTGGAAGCATTTTGCGGGAATAGACTGGAAGCAGGAAGAATTCAAGAAGCGTGTGTGCGCTCTTGAGGGCAAGGATTATGACGAGGCGAACAAGGAATATTCCAAGTATGATTATATAATTGGAAGTGAGATTGATTTCTACAATCAGGAAGTGTACGACGAGCTCATGGCGTGGGCTCAGTGGTACGAGAAGACCACTGATGTGGACGGATTCAGATTCCAGGAGGCAGAGGCTATCCCTGCATGGTTTGTGAAGGATTTTATTGAAGCGACATCTGATGTCCCTACAGCCGCTAAGAAGAAGGGCGCAGATGAGGCTCCGGAATATGTACATAAGGACATATTTGCTGTCGGTGATTTCTGGCACTGGAATACAGAATATCTGAATGGCTATATCAAGGCCACAGACAATGAGGCATCCATGTTCGATGTGCCATTGCACTTCAATTTCCACGATGCATCTGTGGCAGATGGAGAGTATAACATGGCAGATCTGCTTAAGGGTTCGCTTATGATGAGCAATCCGGAGAAGGCTGTTACATTTGTAGATAACCACGAATCCCAGGTCGGAGGAGTTCTGGAATCGTACGTTGAGGATTGGTTCAAGCCTCTGGCGTATGCGGTCATACTGCTCAGAGAGCAGGGCTATCCGTGCCTGTATATCGGCGACTATGCGGGAATACCACAGGTTAAGGTAAAGTCTAAGAAGACGATACTGAATAAGCTGCTCAAGCTCAGAAAGAAATATGCATACGGAACTCAGCACGACTACTTTGATCACAGCGAGGTTGTTGGATGGACCAGAGAGGGCGACGAGGAGCACAAGGATTCAGGACTTGCGGTTGTCATGTCCGATGGAATGGGCGGCACCAAGAGAATGTATGTGGGCAGACAGTTTGCGGGAGCACATTTTGCAGATGTCATGGGTAATGCCAAGTATGACATCAAGATAGATGACGAGGGCTGTGGCGAGTTCTATGTCAACAGAAGAGGCCTTTCAGTCTGGATCAAAAAAGATTGCAAATTATAAGAAAGTGGTATATAGTATATATTACTTTATCACGCTAAAGTCGTGAAAGTCAAAAAGGAGCTTAGACATGGGAAAAACAGTACATACAGAGGCAGTACAGGATCTGTTTGAGGCAATACTTACATTGGAGACAGAAGAGGAGTGCTTTAATTTCTTTGAGGATGTATGCACGGTGAATGAACTGTTATCTATAGCACAGCGTTTTGCAGTGGCCAAGATGCTGAAGGAAGACAACACATATCTGGAGGTTGCGGAGAAGACCGGAGCATCCACAGCCACGATAAGCAGGGTCAACAGATCCCTGAATTATGGCAAGGACGGATATGAGCTTGTATTTTCAAGAATGAAGAGCTTCCAGCAGAATGACAAGCAGAGCAACGAGAAAACCGACAAGTAGTCAGACAAAACCCCTGAACGATTACATTTTATCGTTCAGGGGTTTTATTTGTGTTACAGGCTGGAGTCCTGTGAAATCTGGTCGCAATACTTGTTGGTTGTGCGTAAGCTGACTATTTTTTCTTGCCCTCGGCTGCGGCGTTTGCCTGTGGCTGCTTAGCCTTTGCGGCTTTGGCTGCTGCCTGCTCTCTGGCTTTCTGTGCCTGGGCTTTAGCCTTCGCCTTGGCATCTTCCTCAGATTCCTGTCTGAGCTTGTCTACCAGATGCTCCACATATTTCTTCTTGGCATATATATCAACTGAGAGAAGTGAGATCATGCTGAGATCGTGGAGATAGGAGTCCTTCTCAGGATCGTACATGGCATCAGCCTTGTTGGCTGTTCTCACGATATCCTTGATGATGTCACCGTAATGCTGGGATAGATGCTCATACAAGTGGGCGTATATATCAGAAATATCCTTTCCGTCCTTGTTGGAATCAAAATAACCATCTATAAGAGGCTCAAGCAGAGTCTGTATATCGTTGATGCTGAGCATGTTCTTCAGGTAGTATATATAAATGAGCAGTATAAGGTGCTGCTTAGAATATCTCTTCTTGTTAGGCGATGGCAGAAGATTGTTCTTTGTGTAGTTGTTGATCATGGTCTTGGTCATCACCTTGTCCTCGTCATTGCGCCTGTTCTTTCCAAGCTGATCCTCCATGAAGGTGGTCAACTGATCCATGTACAGGTCAATGGAAGGAATATCCTTAGGGTTTATATAATCAAGGCCACCGGCCATTGATATTATGTCTTTAATATTTGTCTTTTTATCCATATAGACACCTCTTATATTAGTTGGAGTACGCACAGGAACTGCTGTGCGAAAAAGCTGTTCATAAATACCGTTCACAAATTGACATATTCCAACAGTTGTACGTGCTGTGTATGCAGTATGCATTGTTTACGCAGCATGTGCTGTTTTGTGCAGTATGTGTTGTTTATGCAGTGTGTAATACCGCATATAAACAGTTGATTTTGAATCAACACGACATATTATATAGTATTCAAAACTACATTACAAGGTTGTTTTACTATAAAACGTATTAATTTGTTAAAAAATCAAGAGGAAAGAGAATGCTCAGGACGCTAGCTGGCTGCAAGTTTGACGATTGTATCTTTTTGAGCCGAAAAAAGAGAAAAGCACACAAGCTTTTGCAAGCCTGTGTGCTTTTCGTAAATTCCTTCGAGAAATATCACAAAATTGTATCTTTTTCAACGAAAATGTCTGTTTGCGCATAACCCCGCCACCCGGCGCTGACTTACTCGCCATCGGCGTCGCCTGGCTCCTGCGGAGCCAGCGTGATAAGCACTCTGGCGACTCGCTTTTTGTCCATCTCAAGTACCTTGTAGATGCATGAGATGTCGGTGACGGACTCGCCCTTGGCTGGAATGTGATCCAGCAGCTCGGTTATGTAACCGCCGAGGGAGTCGTAGTCCTCTGATTCTATCTTTAGATTCAGTGCATCATTCAGATCATCCAGCTTGATGGAGCCATCGACGTTGTAGTGGGTGTCGTCGACCTTGATGATGTTGTTGTGTTCCTCCGTGTCGTACTCATCCTTGATGTCTCCGATGATTTCCTCAATGAGATCCTCAATGGTAATAAGTCCTATGCAGATTCCGTACTCATCGAGCACTATGGCCATGGTATTGGAATCCGACTTCATGGAGTGCAGAAGATCATTGGTCTTCTGATATTCATATACATACAGTGGCTTTCTCATGATGTTACGAACGCTGAAATTATTGATATCATGGGTTGCCTTGTAGAAGAAGAGATCCTTAACATGAAGGATACCGATCACGTTATCTCTGGAGTCCTCATATACAGGAATTCTCGTATACGGTACTTCCATGTAGAGCTTCAGCAGATCATCATAAGCCATATCAACAGAGGCGATGGTCATATCTGCTCTTGGGATCATGACATCCCTTGCAATGGAATCTCCGAAGTCCACCACATTGGTTATCATTTCCTTCTCTTTGTCCTCGATGACGCCTTCCTCCTCACTGACGTTCACCATGCTTATGAGTTCATCCTCGGTCATCTTCTGGTTCCCGCCGTCCTTGTCGAGCCTTATGATCCAGAATATAAAATCAGCGATCTTATTCACTATGAATATCACAGGTGTGAGCACTATCATAAGGAACTGGATTATGTCAATGTATAACAGCGATATCTTCAGGTTATAACGCTGAGCCAGGGTCTTTGGTGTGATTTCTCCGAAGAGGAGAACGATCAGTGTCAGGGCTCCGGTTGCAATACCGACAGCAGAGCTTCCAAATGCCTTTGTTACGAATGTGGTCGTGAGAGAAGATGCTGATATGTTGACAATGTTATTTCCTATAAGAATAGTGCTTATCAGCTTGCCTGAATTCTCTGTGACCTTGAGAACCCGTGAGGCCCGCTTGTTGCCGTTGTCTGCAAGAGACCTGAGCGAGAATTTACTCACCGTTGTGAGTGCTGTTTCAGCTGAAGAAAAGAATGCGGACAGTGCGATCAGCACCACCAGAATGATAATGTTTATTATGGAACCTGCGTCCAAGATTTCATCTCCAATCATTTAAAAAATTTTTAATTCTGATTGTACTTAATATATAGCATATTGTCAAGAATCCGTACCTTGATGTGGCAAAGAATCAGCGAAGAATGAAATGTGGAATAAAAAGCAGAAAAAGACACACAATAATAAGGCAGCAGAAAAATGCATAGCAAAAAGGAGAGAACATCATGAGAAGTTCAACAGAAACCTACAAAGAAGTTGCAGAGAGATGCAGTGCGTATGAGAAGAAGTGTTCTTGTAAGGGCCTTTCAAACGATGTGACGGGTAAGAGTTGTCTTAACTGCGATCATTTTACAGACACAGAGTACTGTGAGCTTGATCTGTATGATCCTATAGTCAAGAATCTCTAGCTGGCAGCCAGAAAATTCTGGTAAAGGATATCAGAATGGAAGAGTGGAGCGGGGCAGGAAAAGCGCCGCTCTGTACATAAAGTAAAGTTGACACATCTGACATGTATTGATATACTTAATCACTGAAAATGGAGACGTCTGCGTGTGCAGACAGAGTAAATAGTGAAAGGTATATACGTCGATGATTAGTGCGAATAACGTAACATTGAGATTTGGTAAGAAGGCTTTATTTGAGGATGTAAATATCAAATTTACAGAGGGTAACTGTTATGGACTGATCGGTGCAAATGGTGCCGGCAAGTCAACTTTCCTGAAGATCCTGTCAGGAGAGATAGAGCCGTCAAAGGGTGATGTGACAATGAATGATGGAGAGAGACTTTCAGTTCTCCAGCAGGATCACTACAAATACGATGAGTACCAGGTGCTTGACACAGTAATCATGGGTAACAAGCGTCTGTATGAGATAATGAAGGAAAAAGATGCTATATATATGAAGGAGGACTTCTCAGACGAGGATGGAGTCAAGGCTGCAGAGCTTGAGGCTGAATTTGCTGAGATGAACGGCTGGGAGGCAGAGTCAGATGCTTCCACACTCCTGAACGGACTTGGAGTAGGCACAGAGTATCACTACAGCCTGATGAAGGATCTGGATGGTGGACTCAAGGTCAAGGTGCTTCTTGCCCAGGCCCTTTTTGGCAATCCGGATGTACTTCTTCTGGATGAGCCTACAAACCACCTTGATATGGATGCCATCGCATGGCTTGAGGAATTTCTCATCAACTTTGAGAACACGGTTATCGTTGTATCGCATGACAGATATTTCCTGAACAAGGTATGTACCCATATAGCAGATATAGATTACAGCAAGATCCAGCTTTACGCAGGTAACTATGACTTCTGGTACGAGTCAAGTCAGCTTATGATCAAGCAGATGAAGGAAGCCAACAAGAAGAAGGAAGAGAAGATCAAAGAGCTCCAGGAGTTCATTCAGAGATTCTCGGCAAATGCTTCCAAGTCCAAGCAGGCTACATCCCGTAAGCGTGCCCTTGAGAAGATCGAGCTGGATGACATCAAGCCATCAAGCAGAAAATATCCATACATTGATTTCAGACCAAAGAGAGACATCGGTAACGAGGTGCTTACCGTATCACATATCTCCAAGACGGTTGACGGAGAAAAGCTTCTGGATGATATCTCGTTCACGGTTGGTCATGACGACAAGATAGCATTTGTCGGACCGAACACCAAGTCAACCACCATGCTCTTCAAGATACTTGCAGGCGAGGAGGAACCGGACGAGGGAAGCTATAAGTGGGGAGTTACTACCTCACAGGGATATTTCCCTAAGGACAACACCAAGGAGTTCGACAACGACCTCGTGATAGTTGACTGGCTGACACAGTATTCAGACGAGAAGGATGCCACATATGTAAGAGGCTTCCTCGGAAGAATGCTCTTTGCAGGTGAGGATGGAGTTAAGAAGGTCAAGGTCCTATCTGGAGGAGAGAAGGTAAGATGTCTTCTGTCCAAGCTGATGATCATGGGTTCAAACACCCTGATTCTCGATGAGCCTACAAACCACCTCGATATGGAGTCCATCACGGCACTCAATAACGGACTTATCAAGTTCCCTGGTGTAGTACTGTTCTCCTCACAGGATCACCAGTTTGTACAGACAACTGCAAACAGAATCATAGAGATTACAAATACAGGTCTCATAGACAAGCAGACAACATACGATGAGTATCTTGCAAATGACGAGCTTGCCAGAAAGAGACAGGTCATGAACATGGATTCAGAGGACTGATATATTGATATATGATCACCTGAATACAGATCATGACAGAAAAAATGGCTGTGACACAACAATATGTCACAGCCATTTTTTCTTATTCTATACCAAGATCAAAAATGTAATTCAACAGCTTGATAATGTGGTCAACATTCTCCTCGCTGTTGCCCGGGAATGAGAGATACACATCGTTGTATCCCAGGTTCATGCGGTTGGCAAAATCCGTTCCGCTGATGTTTATTGCGTATGCGGAAGTGTGATTTGCGGAATCCTGCGCCGTTACTACACGATCCTTGAGCTCTCCCTCGAAGAGAGTTTTGAGAGTGCCATCATATGTATCAAGCGGATGTATCAGATTTATCCAACTGCAGCACTCAACTCCGGCCTTGTCGGATATCAGCACATCATATACATTGTCCTCGCACAGCAGCGGGAAGGAAGAGTATTCCGTTCCATTTGCATCGTAGTCAGCGTCAAATGTAGTCGGATCGTAATGCAGGTTCTGCATATATTTGATCTTGTCCGAGTCCTTATAATTATAGTAGCTCTTATAGTCGTCTATAACGGATGTGTCCACGCTCCATGGATCAGGACTGTTGACCACCGCATATGCAAATACCGTCGGCCGGGTATTGGAATATACCGCCAGTGAGATCCAGGCCAGTGACACTACGATCATCAGTATTCCTATGATCTTCCATTTGTTGCAGTCTATAAAATAATGAAAACGCTGTGAGCGTGTCATGTCCGCTGTCTCAGCCTTTTTTTGTGCCCGTCTGTATCTGCGGCGCTCTGATCTCGTCATGGCGTGAAGCTCAAGACTGTTTTCGGTCGCAAGGTCCGCTTTGGGCGCTGCAGATCTAGGATCTGAGAAACCGTCGGCCACCTCACGCTTGACACCCCTTGGCTGGATCAAAATGTCATCCGGGGCATCCTTCTGTGTGCTTTCCAGCACCTCTTCCTGTGTATTATCTTTTTTGCTCATTCAAAACTCCTCTGCACGAAAAGAGCCGGAGGGCGTCCGGTCTTCCGCGTCAAATATATTTAATAATAGTATACTAACATATAGAAGAGGAGAACAGAACCCCTCCAATAGTGAAAAAAGTCTAAAATTTAAAATTGCACAATAAAACAGATCGGTTTTGCATGCACTATACATAATGACTAAAAGAAAACCTTGTAAATAAGCTGTTTTCTATATATAAAGTACAGTTGCCATATTAGCCGGAAAGGCGCATGGAATGTACGAAAAATAGGCTATTTGACAAAAATGATAAAATACACGCCTTATAGATAAAGTTTAATTAGTTATTTTTTTAACTTAAAAAAAGGCAAATGTGCAAAAAAGATAAAAAAACTCAAAAAAGGGGTTGCCAAATTAGATAATATGCCCTATAATAAGCCTATGTTGACAAGGACGTTGTCAATAAAATCACAACAGATGTCATGAAAAAGCATGACACGGCATTCCGGATATGCTCGATAAGGTGATTTTAGAGCATAGCATTGGAATAGCACACATATTTAAAAGGAGGGTTTTTTTGTGAGAAAAATCAAAAAGGCGTTAGCACTTTCATTAGCTATGGCAATGGGATTATCACTCGTTGCATGTGGCGGAAATGATGATGCTACAACAGAGGCAACAACAGAGGCTAAGACAGAGGCAACAGAGGCAGCATCAGATGATGCTACAGAGGCAACAGAGGCAGATGCTTCAGCAACAGGAGCAATTGCAGCACCTAGCACAGATGGCTGGGATGACAGCAAGAAGATCTACGCTTACTCATGGGATGAGGATTTCTCAAAGAAGATGAAAGTCGTTCTTGACAAGTTTCCAGAGTACAAGGACTATGTTGAGTTCGTAACACTTGGTGTTGGTGGAACAACAGATGAGTACAAGACAGCTATTGATACAGCTCTTACAAGTGGAGATAAGTATCCTTCACTTATCCCTGCTGATAACGATGTAGCTAAGTACTGGTCAGAGGATGACACAAAGACAGCTAACCTTACAGATCTTGGTTTCACAGATGATGTTATGGCTAACTCATATGACTTCGCTAAGCAGTATGGCACATACAACGGCGAGCTTAAGGCTGTTACATGGCAGGCTACAGCAGGTTCTGTATTCTACAGAAGAGACATTGCTAAGGAAGTTCTTGGATCAGATGATCCTGAGACAGTTCAGGCAGCTCTTGCTGATTGGGACAAGTTCTTCGAGACAGCAGACAAGTTAAAGAATGCTGGATACAAGATCGTATCTGGTCCTTCAGATGTTAAGTACGCTATCTGGGATACTCAGTCACAGCCTTGGGTAACAGATGACGGTTCATCAGAGAAGCTTACACTTGACGGTGCAGTTACAGAGTACCTTGAGACAGGTAAGAAGATCTATGATGGTGGATATTCAAACAACACAGCCCTTTGGGATTCATCATGGGCTGCTGATATGGCAAATGATTCAAAGGTATTCTGCTACTTCGGATGTCCTTGGTTCATAGGTTCAATGCAGGGTAACGGCGCTGTAGATGGTAACTGGGGAGCTGTTACAGGCCCTACATCATACCACTGGGGCGGTACATACGTAATGGTCGGTAAGGATACACCAAACCCAGAGCTTTGTGCATTCCTTCTTTACGAGTTAACATGTGATCCAGATGTTGGTGTTGATATCACAAACAAGACAGGTGACTGTGTAAACAACAAGGCAGCTAACGAGAGACTTATCAATGGTGAGCTTTCAAGCGACAATGCAGCTCAGAAATTCCTTGGCGGACAGAACCCAATCGAGGTATGGGCAGCATCAGCAGAGGGAATCAACCTCAGCAACACAACATACCAGGATGCTTCAATCAAGGCATTCATCGATGAGGCAGCTACAGCTTACAACTCAGGTACATACACATCAGTTGATGATGCTGTTAAGTACATCGAGGACAAGTGTGCTTCAGAGCTTGGTATCTCAAAGTAATCTATCCCTAAAATAAAGGATAAAACTATAAAGTAACAAAATGCACGCATCAGTAATGAAAGTTGCTGGTGCGTGTGTACTATAGACCAATATTTTAAGGGGGCGTATCACACTATGAAAAAGAACAAGACAGTTGAATATGGCAAGTATGGTTTGATGTTCCTCATTCCGTTCTTCCTTGTTTTCCTTATCTTTCAGCTGTATCCACTTATCTATACGTTCTACAACTCATTTATCTACTCAGCTAAGAATGGTAGATATGTGACAACAAGCGTAGGACTCGGTAACTTTACCAATTATGTGTTTGCAAAGACCGGAAGTGAGTTCTGGCAGGCACTTGCTATAACAGTTGTTCTGTGGTTGGTAAACTTCGTACCTCAGATCCTTCTCGCACTTGTTCTTGCTGCCTGGTTCACAGACATCAAGGTTAAGATAAAGGGTCAGGGTGTATTCAAGGTAATCATGTACATGCCTAACATCATTACAGCAGCTACAATCGCAGTTCTCTTCTACGGTATGTTCGAGGTTCAGGGACCTATCACGAGCCTGTTCAGAAGTTGGGGATGGTGTGATGAGGGTGGTATCCTGAATCATGGCTGGGCATCACTTATAATCATTGCTTTTATCCAGTTCTGGATGTGGTATGGTAATACAATGATCGTCCTTTGTGCAGGTATTCTCGGTATCAATCCATCACTTTACGAGGCAGCCAGTGTTGATGGTGCTACATCAAAGCAGCAGTTCTTTAAGATAACACTTCCACTGCTCAAGCCGATCTTACAGTACACACTTGTAACATCAGCTATCGGTGGTCTGCAGATGTACGATATTCCACAGCTCTTCAACGAAGGTAACCCGGTTGTAAGAGTAGGTGGATCAGATGTCAATTCTACAACAACAGTAGTTATGCTTATCAAGAAGTACGTAAGTGCAGGTCCTACACAGGATTATGGTAAAGCTGCAGCTTACTCAGTAATGCTTTTCGCATTCACATTGATTATAAGCTTACTGTTCTACAAGCTGACATCAGAGAAAACAGAAAAACAAGGAAAGTAGGTGAACAAAGTTGGATCAGACAGAATCAAAAGCAACGGGAACGAGGGTTTTAAGATATGTCATCTGTATCATACTTTGTTTCCTGTCAATCATACCGTTTTATATTTTGTTAATTAACTCAACACTTAAGTCCAGTGATATTCTTACAGGAATAAAGCTTGTTCCTGGATCACAGTTCATCACTAACTTCAAGGGACTTTTAGAGGGTGGTGCGAAGACGAGTGGAGTAAACGTACTTCAGGCTATGCTCAATTCGTTAATTATCACAGTACCTGCAACAGCTCTTCAGATCTACTTCGGTTCTCTGACAGCTTACGCAGTTACAGTTTACAATTTCAAGGCAAAGAATTTTGCATGGGGCTTCATATATGCTATCATGATGATTCCTCAGCAGGTATCTATCGTAGGTTTCATCAAGATATGTAACCTCACACATATTTATGGTTCATATCTTGCAATGATCATTCCAGCGATCGCAGCACCAACAACTGTTTACTTTATGAAGCAGTACATGGAGACTGGCCTCTCAGTAGAGATCGTAGAGGCTGCCAGAATTGATGGATCAGGAGAAATTCATACGTTCAACTCGATCGTACTTCCTCTTCTGAAGCCAGCTATGGCAACTCAGGCAATCTTCGGATTCGTTGCATCATGGAATAACCTGTATACACCTTCTATCATACTTGCTACAGAGAGAAAGAAGCAGACAATGCCAATGTACGTTCAGGCGTTAAAGGCAAATGATAAGTCAAGAGATTGGGGTCAGATCTATTGTGGACTTTTCACAACTGTTATTCCAATCCTCGTAATGTACTTCTTCCTTTCTAAATATATTATTGCAGGTGTTGCACTTGGTGGTGTAAAGGAGTAATATATATTGTAATCAATTAAATATAATGTAGGTATCGATGACTCTTGGGTCGATCGATACCCGCATTATATTATTTTTTTTTACGAAACAATAAGCGAAGAGGACATTTTGAATGAGCGAGATATTAAACAACAGGGAAGAGAGCAGAGAGAATGACAGGGGAAAAGAGAAAGAACCACTTCTGAGACGGGCAATGGATGCGTTTGGAACTATATTTGCACTTAATGTGTGCTTTGTAGTTGGCTGTATACCTATATTTACAGTGGGAGCATCGCTGTCAGCTCTTTATGCTATGTGTATAAGACTGCAGGAGGATGAGGAAGAGACGGTTGTCGCCGGATTTATCCATGAGTTTAAGAGAAACTTTAAACAGTCGACCATAGCGTATTTCTTTATTCTGCTTGCGATATTTGTAATGTATTTTGAATTCCTGCTTGTCAAGAGAGTGACGGGATTCATATCTACATTCTACACAGGAATTCTTGTGACAGAACTTATATTTATGGGACTTATTGTTCCGTTTTTGTTCCCGTTGATAGCCAGATACAACAATAAGCTGGGAACCACGGTGAGAAACTCACTGGCTTTGGCTATCACATATAAGGGATCATGGTTAAAAGTATTTATCGCATGGTTTGCACCTATATTTATATGCGTGAGATACCCTATTATATTTGTGAATATATGGTACCTGTGGGTTTTATTCATATTTGGTGCGATTGCATACGGAACCAGTACGACGATGAGGAAGATATTCAGACTCAACGAGAAGAAACTGGAGGAAACCGCCCGAAAAGCCGAGGAAGAGGCGAAGAAGGCAAAGGAGGAGGCTGAAGCTGCTGCGAAACTGTTAGAAGCCGAGGCTGAAGCTGAAGAAAAGGATAAAGAGGATACAGGGAATAAAGAAGACTTGGATTCGGAACAGGCATAAAGCCTGAAGATAGTGATATTTCCCATAAAAGAGGTTAAAGAGAAATCTTTAACCTCTTTTTTTATGAAAAAGTGTCACATTTATGATAATGTAATCGTTATATATAGTGAACGTTCAAAAAAGACAGAATATCTAGGGGTGTTCATGGCGGGGAGCACATGAAAAAGGATAGGGAAATTATGCATAATGATAAGAAAGACAGCGAATTGATAGCAGAATATTATGACAAGTACGAACAGAAGTTATACAGGCTGTCGTATGCCGTATTGGGAGATATATGGCAGGCGGAGGAGGCTGTACAGGAGACATTTCTGAAAGTCATAAGATACAGGAATATGATAAAAAGGATGCCGGAGGAGAAGAGGTCGGCGTACATAACCAAGATTGCAAGAAATATCGCTGTTGATATGTACAGGAAAAATAAAAGAGATAAAGAGGCTGTGTGCAGTCTGCAGGGGGATGACGATTCCACGGAACTTGCAGACAACATCCTGTGGAGTCATGCCGATCCATCGGTGAAGAGCAATATGGCTGATGAGGTGGAGAACAGACAGTTGATAACAGGCATACTTGGAAGATTATCTGATGATGATGCCCTAGTGCTCCAGCTAAGGATAGTGCGGCAGCTCAGTGTAAGAGAGACAGCTGATCTGATGCGGCTGACAGAGGCTGCGGTCCGGAAGAAATATGAGCGGGCGGTAAAGAGAGCGCGAAAACTGCTGATGAAGGAGATGATGCTGGATGGAGAATAGGAATATGGAGAATGTTGATAACACGGACAATACGGTTAATATAGACAAGCTGTCTGAACATGAATTTTCGGCAGAATACAAAGCTAAAAAGGAAAGTCTGCTCGCCGGAATGAGAGATATGGAGGAGTCCGGCAGACCGACAGGCCTCGGGAAAAGACATGGAGGAATGGAGAGATTTATCAAGGTTGCAGCACTGCTGCTGTGTGGTGTGATCCTTATACCGGTATCGATCCATGCTGCGGTCAGCGTGTATAGATTTACGATCGAGAAGAATGGTGATTATGCAAGTGGAACGATAGAGCTCAATGACGATGGTGTTGCCACAGCTGCAGATGACACCGAGAGCACGGAGACTCTGGACGCGATGAAAAAGAGAATGGCGGAGGAGGAAGAAAATGGAACACAGAGCATAATGAAAGGAAGCGATGGTAATTCATACATGATAAATTCTGGCAAAAGATACGTGGAGATCACTCTTGATTATCTGCCGGAAGGCGTGGTTCAGGTCGAGGAATGTAAGTATGACAGCCCGGACAGGAAAGGATATATGGGAATATCCATAGCGGCAACCCAGTGGAATGGACAGTCGAATACTGTGATAAACCGAAGCATCGAGGATGCCACAGTCAGACAGGCGGGAAGTTATGAGTACCTGTTGTTTGAGAGGGGAGGAGTTGATTGGGGATTTGATAGAGTGCTGTACGTTCCGATAAAAGAAGAGTCCGTTATTCTGACTGTGTATATCGGCTGCGATATAACGGATGAGGAACTGGACAAGATCGTGACCGGAATAAATGTCAAGGATGCTGAGGGCGATGATCCATCTAACTGGGTCGGAGTTGACTCAACATTTTATGATGACAATCCGGATAATGTTGATACGATCCAGGTGGATGACAAGTACACATTTATAGGATTGGACGAGTCGTTTGTTGTGGATGGCGTAGAGATGACGGTAAACAGTGTGAACGTATACGATGACACCCGGGGAATAGATCCTGCGGATATGCTCTATGTTGTGGGAGATCTCAAGGAGAAAGGTCTGGTGGATACGGACGGAAACTTTGTGGATGTCAGATGTCGGAGGATGAACGAAGCGACAGATAACAGCTTTACAAGCTGGGGAGATTATAATAACAGCAGCTTGCGGATGGTTGCGGTGGATATCACATATAAAGCGGACTACAGAGCATATCCGTATGACGATATAGTTATAGATCTTGAGAGGGGAGAAAAACTCTCGGGGGACAAGCTGGCGCCACCGGTTGACACGAATTATTATTGCGGAGATGGTGAGCCTCGTGCGAGTTATGAAAGACGGATGACATATGGAGTACCTGCGTATGTAGTAGATGACGGCACAGAGATTACTGAAAAGAGCGTGGATGGCTACTGCTGCCTGAAGAGGGATGGCGAAGAACATTTGCTGACGGTGTATTTCCTTGTTGACGAGAGTGAGCTTGAGGATTGTTACATGCAGGTAAGTCCGAGCAGTTCAATGGCAGGTTATTATGAGTATATGACAATATATCTTGGTGAAGGAGAGTAAATATGAGGAAAAGAAGATGGATGATATGTGCAGCTTTGGTTTGCCTTGCGATGGCGTGCGGTGGCTGCGCGGATAAGAAAAAGGAAGCAAACACGGCGGTCATAGAGGGCGATGATATCAAGGAATACAGCAGCGGAACGGACACGTCCGGGGACACCGAGAAGGATGCAGATTATGATGACAGTGTGGGTGGACTTGCCAGAACACTCAGCATTCCGACCAGCGTAAGTGTTGATATACCTGTTGAAAATTGCGGAACTTTGGAGTCTGCAAGCATCAAAGCGTCGGAGATCAAGACTCCGGATGCCGATAAGATGTATACTAAGAAGTTCACCATGGGCAGCATAGGAGCTGAAGACAGGGAGACGATACTCAAAAGCATATTTGACGAGGAGGATGGAGTTTTCGAGTATCCATATGATATGAAGGACAGTGTGACACAGGAGCAGAGAGATGAACTGTTCGCTCATAGGGGTGCCGATGTGGATTACAGCAAGGATTATTTTATTGGGAAGATAGATGGAGTTGAATACATACTGTATTTTTATGATCTGTCGTGGATATCAGATGAGGGATTTTCTATCCAGCTTGCGGTGACGGACCCTGTTCCTGAAGATATGGCGGACAAGGGTGCGACATTCACGGAGTATACCTCATGGGATCCCGCGGAACTGATAACGGCAAATGAAGGGAATCCGTCGGACGTTCAGACTGATGAATCCAATATGAGTGGCATGGATGAGGATGCCGGAATGGTAAAAGCGCTGGACTACATGGACAAATGGGGCTTTAATGATGTGGTCCCTACATCACAGTCGGAGCTTTACCGCCAATATAGTGATGAGTATGGAGAGGTTGTAGGATATGAGAAGGATGGATACTCTGTGACATTTCAGGCGTCCGTGAATGGACAGCCGCTCTATCAGCCGGATGCATTTGGCATAGACACCATCTCAAACCAGAAGAATGCGGAGGACAGTGGTTCGTTTTCTGCAGAGAAATACTACTATACGGAGCAGTCCACATACAGTATCGCATTTACAGGAGAGAAACTTACGGGATTTACATGTACTTGGCCGATGAAGTCCGCGGGGGATATTCAGGATGCAGGGACACTGATCACCTGGGATTCTGCGGTGACAAGCCTCAAGGGAGTCATGGAGAGCCACTTTGCGGATTATACCGGATATAATTCAGTGGAGTTCAACGATGTGAGACTCACATATTTCAGGATAAAGACAGGGGACGGCGAGTATGAGGCTATACCTGTGTACTCATTTGCACAGTTGGATTCGGATCATTCCGACACTTACCCGATACAGCTTGTACTGATAGATGCGAGGGATGGAAGCGAGGTCAGCATGGTTCAGGATGAGGCGAGATTCCTGAATAAATAGACCACAAATGAGTTGCATATTTGGCTGTGTAATTGTGCATGTCTGCTTGACAACAGAGAGCGTACATAAGTATAATTAATTGCGATAAAATAAGTCATATTGACTATATTAGGAAAGGAAAAACATCGGTTTCGGTGTTGCAGAGGGTTTATATGGTTTACAGTGTTACGGTTACACAGCTTATAGAGAAGATGGATCTCAAGAACCATACTCCGGAGATCGATACGGATAAGATACTTATCCAGGATCCGGGTATGAACAGACCGGCAGTACAGTTTGGTGGATTCTTCGAGCACTTTGATGCAGGAAGAATACAGATTTGTGGTAATGTTGAGCATGCCTATGTGGCAGCTATGCATACTGAGGAGGAGAACAAGCGCATCATGGATGAGTTCTTCTCATACAAGCCGCCATGCCTTATATTCTGCCGAGGCCTTGAGCCATATCCATTTATCATAGAGATGGCAAAGAAGCATGGGGTTCCAGTACTCACGTCCGATGCGGTCACATCTGCATTTGTACATGAGGTGGACAGATGGCTGCATGTGGAGCTGGCTCCAAGAATATCGGTGCATGCGGTTCTTGTCGATGTATACGGCGAGGGCGTACTGATCATGGGTGAGAGTGGAATCGGTAAGTCGGAGGCGGCGCTGGAGCTTCTGAAGAGAGGACACAGACTTGTTGCGGACGACGTGGTTGAGATCAAGAAGGTCAGCGATGCAACTCTTGTAGGAAGAGCTCCTGACATAACAAGGCATTTTATTGAGCTCAGAGGAATTGGAATAATAGATGTGAAATCACTGTTTGGTGTTGAGTGCGTTAAGATAGATCAGAATATCGATCTTGTCATCAACCTGGAGGAGTGGAGCAAAGATACAGAATACGACAGACTCGGACTTGAGGACAATTATATGGAGTTCCTGGGAAATAAGGTGGTAAGTCACAACATACCTATCAGACCGGGAAGGAATATCGCGATCATAGTTGAGTCGGCGGCTGTAAACCACAGACAGAAGAAGATGGGATACAATGCAGCTCAGGAGCTTTATAACAGAGTTACACAGAATATTATGAAGGGCAACGGCGGTGGTGACAAGCAGTAAATGACTGCCGGCCGTGATATTACAATAAAAAGCGGAGAATGTGGAAGGAGAAAAAACATGGCTAAGTATGTATTTGGAGTTGATGTTGGAGGAACTACAGTAAAGATGGGACTTTTTACCGTTGAGGGCGAACTGCTCGACAAGTGGGAGATCAAGACCCGCACAGAGGACGGTGGAAAGAATGTTCTTCCGGACATTGCTGATTCTATAAAGGAAGTTATTGAAAGCAAGAAGCTTGCAAAGGAAGATGTTGAGGGCGTTGGAATCGGAGTTCCGGGACCTGTCAAGGAGGATGGAACGGTTCTCAAGTGTGTAAACCTCGGATGGGGAATACTGAATGTTGAGGACGAGCTGGAGAAGCTGATCGGATATCCTGTAAAGGCTGGAAATGACGCAAATGTCGCTGCGCTCGGAGAGATGTGGCAGGGCGGTGGCAAGGGCCACAGCAATCTGGTAATGGTAACACTTGGAACAGGTGTTGGCGGCGGAATCATACTCAACGGCAAGATGCTGTTCGGCGTGAATGGTGCCGGCGGTGAGATCGGACATATATGTGTTGACGATTCAGAGACCGAGACATGTGGATGCGGAAACAAGGGATGTCTGGAGCAGTACACATCTGCAACAGGCGTGGTAAGACTTGCGGGCAGAGCTATGGCAGCTTCAGATAAGAAGTCAACTCTCCGTGAGCTCGAGGCTGTTACTGCAAAGGATGTATTTGATGCAGCAAAGGCAGGAGACGAGCTTGCACTTGAGATAGTTGATACACAGGCACGTATCCTGGGCCGTGCGCTTGCACAGATAGCATGTGTAGTTGATCCTGAGATATTTGTAATCGGTGGAGGCGTGTCAAAGGCGGGCTCCATACTTACAGATTCAGTAAAGAAGTATTTCGAGCATTATGCATTCCATGCATGCAGACAGACAAAGTTCGCACTTGCACAGCTTGGCAATGATGCAGGTATTTATGGAAGTGCATGCAGCATACTTGGAAGGTAATTGACCTGAATGTAATTTCGGTAAAATTTACCAGTAGAATTTGTGAAAATATCCAAAGGTTTTGCGAAAGATGGTAAATTTATATTAAATTTTAATATTGAATTATAAAAGTCTTTAATGTATGATGAATTTAATGGTGATGAATAGTGCCGTAAAATCCAATATATTAAAGACTTTTATTGTGTATGTTAAGAAAAAAGCAGTTCTCTGTGACAGAGGGTGCTTTTACTTTTGTTTTAAAATACATGCACATGTGAATAAAATATAGAAGACAGATTGTATGAGGTTGACATGTCAGATTTAGAAATATTGAACAGTATTCGAGAGATAACCGGAGAGAAGAATGCAAGCGCAGACGAGGTGATGAGCGCACACACTACCTTCAGGGTGGGCGGTCCTGCCGACTATTTTGCGAGTCCTTCTGATGTAGATCAGGTTGCGGGGCTTATAGAACTTTGTCGGAAATGTGAGATACCGTATTTTGTCCTTGGTAATGGCAGTAATCTGCTTGTGTCGGATGTTGGCTACAGGGGCATGATAATCAATATAATGGACAATATGAATGGGATAACAGTTGACGGTGATGTGATAACAGCCCAGGCCGGGGCAAAGCTGGTGAGAGTCAGCAGACTGGCAAGGGATAATTCGCTGACCGGTCTTGAGTTTGCTTCCGGGATTCCCGGTACTATAGGCGGTGCGGTGTATATGAATGCGGGAGCTTATGGTGGTGAGATGAAGGACGTTGTCACCAGTGTCAAGGTGATGGATGCCGATGGACATATATATGATATGTCGTCGGATGAACTGGATTTTTCGTACAGACACAGTGCTGTGGAGGCTGAGGGGCTCATAGTTCTTGAGGTTACCATGAAGCTGGCAGCAGGTGTGCAGCAGGATATAGATGACAGAATGAAGGAATTGTCGGATTCCAGAAGAACAAAGCAGCCGCTTGAGTATCCGTCGGCGGGCTCTACATTCAAGAGACCTGAGGGATATTTTGCGGGTAAACTTATAATGGATGCAGGACTCAGGGGATATTCTGTGGGAGGAGCACAGGTGTCCGAGAAGCACTGCGGATTTGTTGTGAACAGGGGCGGTGCAACCGCTGCTGATGTGACAGGTCTGATCCGTGATGTACAGAAGAAGGTTATGGATCAGTTTGGCGTGATGCTGGAGCCTGAGGTGAAGATGCTTGGCGATTTCTAGCATTTAGTGAGACAGGGAGAACAGAGCATGAGATTTGTTATTGTGACAGGAATGAGTGGAGCAGGAAAGGCAACGGCGCTTAAGACGCTTGAGGATGCCGGATTTTTCTGTGTTGATAATCTGCCTATCCAGCTTATAAAAAGATTTGCCGAGATCGCTTATGATGAGCAGATCCAGGTGGATGATGTTGCTATCAGTGTTGATATCAGAAGTGGAAGGGCTTTGTCACAGCTCAATTCGTGCCTGGCGGATATCAGAAGAGAGGGCATGAATTATGAGATCCTGTTCATTGAGTGTTCCAATGCAACTCTGGTAAAGCGTTATAAAGAGACTAGAAGAAACCATCCTCTTTCGGTCAAGGGTGGGCGAATAATAGATGGAATAAACAAGGAGCGTGAGCTTATTGGCTTCCTCAAGGAGGAGGCTGATTATATAATCGATACTACCAACCTCCTTGTGAGAGAGTTTAAGGCGGAGCTTGACAAGATATTTGTGCAGAATGAGGAGTATTCGAATTTCATAATTACGGTCATGTCATTTGGATTTAAGTATGGAATACCGAGGGATTCTGATATAGTTCAGGATGTGAGATTTCTGCCTAATCCGTACTATGACCTTGAACTCAGGGAGAAAACGGGAAACGACAAAGAGATACAGGACTATGTTATGAACTGCAAGGAGGGCCCTGAGTATCTGGAAAAGTTTATAGATCTGATAACATTTTTGATACCGAATTATATCAAGGAAGGCAAAAATCAGTTGGTCATTTCCATCGGCTGCACAGGCGGAAAACACAGATCCGTCACGATAGCCAATGCTGTCTATGCCCGTTTGCAGAAGTCAAAGTATACAGTGAGGATAGTTCACAGGGATATTTTGAAGGATTCAATAGTCAAGAAGTTGTAGCATGTAATAACAGATAGTATAGCAGGTGGAATATGTCATTTTCTTCAGACGTTAAGATGGAGCTGGCAGGGAATGTCCCGGGAGCGAGGCATTGTCAGATAGCTGAGCTGGCTGCGATGATCTCAATGGTGGCATATGTGAGATATTGGGCTGGCAGACCGGCCGGGCTGGTGATAGTTACAGAGAGAAGTGTTATCGCAAAGGAGATAGCTTCCCTGATAAAGAGGCTGTTCAGATATATTCCGGACTCAAGTGTAAGAAGGACCGGAGCTGACAGCAGAGTATACAGGATGGAGATCAATTCTCCGGAGATTGTCAATACGATACTGATGACCTTGAAGATAGAAAATGAACATGAGTGTGAAGGACTGATACAGTGTCAGCTCATGAAGGTCAGCAGGATGGATGTTCAGCAGGATTGCTGCAGAAGAGCATATATAAAAGGAGTGTTCATGACCTCGGGATCAATCAGTGATCCGAACAAGGGCTACCACATGGAGGTGGTGTGCGAGAACGAGGGAAGGGCACAGTTCATACAGGAGATAATAAACGGATTTGGTGTGGAAGCCCGCATAATACAGCGGAAGAAATACTACGTCGTCTATCTGAAGGATGGAGAGATGATAGTTGATATGCTGGGAATAATGGGGGCACACATATCCCTGATGAATATGGAGAACATAAGGATCAGGAAGGATATCCGTAACAATATCAACCGCAGGGTCAACTGTGAGGCCGCAAACCTCAACAAGACCGTGAGCGCTGCCGTAAAGCAGATGAATGACATTAATTACATAATAGAGACAAAGGGCATAGGATATCTGCCCGATAACCTTCAGGAGCTGGCGCTTGCCAGACTGGAGAATGAGGATGCTTCCCTTAAGGAGCTTGGTGAGATGATGACGCCGCCGATCGGTAAGTCGGGGGTTAATCATAGATTAAGAAAAATAAGTGAAATCGCAGAAGAAATGCGGGGCTGTTGATGAGCCCAAGGAGGATGTAATGATCGAAAAGACAGTTGTTGTATCAATGATGGGAGAGGCAGAGGAAAGACCTGTTGCAGTTCTTGTACAGATTGCAAGTCAGTATGACAGCAAGGTTCACCTTGTTACCGGAGATAAGAGAATCAATGCTAAGAGCATTATGGGTATGATGAGCATGAACTTCGAGAATGGCAGTGAGCTCACTATAGTTGCAGACGGTGCTGACGAAGAGGCAGCAGTCAATGCACTTTCAGAATATCTGACAAAAAACAATAAGTAATTTGGATGATTTATTGCACCTCGGATGTGTATGTGGTAAAATAAATTTATCAATGGACATTTGTCGGAGGAACAGGATATGGGATTTTTTGACGGATTATTAAAGAAGATACCATTCGTATCCAGATTTTCCAAAAAGAAGGAACCGGTCAACAATGTGGAGCTCCAGTTCAACAAGGCCATGAACCTTATGGACAACGGAGATGCTGAGGAATCAGTAAACATACTTGAACAGGTTGCAGACATAGGAATAATGGATGCGCAGTATAAGTCATATGGGGATGATGCTCTTCTTGCACTTGCAGAGTTCTATGAGAAGGGAAAGTACCGCAACGCAGTTGTGGATGTGGATCTGAATAAATCTACCAAGTATTACGAGAAGTATGTGAATCAGAACCATGACGGCGATGTTATATTCAAGCTTGCCAAGATGCTTCTGGAGGTTCAGAACTTCTCAAAGGCAATCAAGTATTATGAGCTTGCAGCCACAGATTACGGTATAAAGGCAGCGTATATGAGCCTCGGCTCAATATACGAGAGCGGACTTAACAGAGTGGATGAGTACGGCAACAAGAGTGATTATGTCGTGCCTATCGATCTGGACAAGGCCATGATGTGGTACAAGAAGCTTGCTGATACCGGTGATGCCAAGGCAAAGGCTTCATACGAGAGAGTTGAGTACATGAGTACCCATGGTGACAGCCTTGAGTTCGAGGAGAAGGACAAGCTGTACACGGATATAGCAGAGGCCAGAAAGGCAAAGGGAAAGGAGCCGCGTTACAAGGTTATCGAGGCTTCAAGACTTCAGTATCAGTACACATATGTACATGATCAGGTTGAGGGATTCATCCACAAGCTTCCAAAGGGCTGGGTGAAGACGATCAACGAGTCGACAGGCGAGGAGTATTACGCACCAAGTCTTACATATAAGGATTTTGCAATGTATGTATATTATGACAGTGTGCCAAAGGATTCAAAGATGACTCTTGAGAACTACCTGAGATACTGTAACGATGCGTTTGACGAAGAGCTGCAGCTCAAGGCGTATGTCACAGAGTATGCAGATGGAATATGTACGACTTACTATCACAAGGACATGGAGAAGGGAATCGTGTCATTTGCCTTCTATCATGGACGTAGACTGGCATGTATGAGATTCGTATGTGCTACTATGGAGATCATAGAGCAGTACGAGGAGATCATATTTGAGACAGCCAACTCATTTGCGTTTGTAGATCCTACACTGGCCAGTGACCACAGTGCCAACAGAAAGGATATGCAGTATTATAACGAGGCTATATACTGCTACTACCTTGAGGATTATGAGGGTGCCATGAGAGCCGCAAAGCAGGCTCTTAAGCTTGGAAGCATAAAGGCAAGTTACCTTCTGATAGAGCTGTACTACGATGAGGACAGCCCGTACAGGGATGTTGAGAAGACTATAAGCTATGCAAAGCAGTTGTTTGAGGCGACTAAGGATCCTGAGCTTGCATTCCTTCTTGGAATCGTATACGACCAGCAGCTCAAGGATTATGTGAAGGCAGTTAACTGGTATGAGAATGCAGAGCGTCTTGGACACAAGAGAGTTGCATTCTATCTTGGAAGAATATATTATTACGGTCTGCTCAGAACGAAGAGAGACGGAGGCAAGGCACTGTCTTACTTCAAGAAGGCCAGAGAGAACGGTATTCAGGAGGCTGAGGGCTATATCAAGGATCTTGAGGATCTCAAGGGAGAGGACCTTCAGACAGCCGTTGAGAAGTGGGAGCGTGCAGTGGAGGCCGGAAGCGAGTCAGCGGCTATCAAGATAGCCATGATGAAGCAGAGACAGATTTTCTACATTGCAACACCATATGAGATTGAGAAGGCTTATCTTGAGGCACTTGGTCTTGGAAGCGCCCGTGCCGGATATGAGCTCGGAAGAATCTATCAGGTACAGGAGAAGCAGGATAACTACAGGGGCGAAATCAAGAGTATCAAGTATTTCGAGAAGGCGTTCAATGCGAACTTCGATGACTGGGATAAGGAGAACCTGTTCAAGGTCATCAATTACAAGGTTGAGAAGGGCCTGGCAAACGACGAGGCCATCAAGTTGTACATAGAGAATGCAAGTATGGGATATGTTCCGGCTATAGAGAAACTTATCGGACTTGTGCCTACAACTACCCAGCAGATATGGAGCCTGTATGACGCTCTTATCGATCTTGCTGAGACCGGTGATGAGTCAGCGATAGTTGCCATGAACAAGCTGGAGATGAACTATGTAGACCTCATACTCAGAGAGCCGGCCAAGGGACAGAAGGTTGTGGAGAACAAGTTCTTCAGACTCTGTGTTCCAAAGGAGTGTAACTCAGTCATCAACGATGACGGCGGTACTATCAAGATGGCTGATTCAGTCGTTGAGTTTGCAGTTGCCGAGATGCCTGTCAATGCTACGGCAGAGCAGGATTACCTGAAGATCTACAAGCTGATAGTTTCAGAGTATCTGCCTGATGAGAATGCGGATGTGATCATTGCAAACTCAAGAATGATCGGATCTGCAATAAGGGCTTCAAAGGATAACGTACATACATTCAGCATCCTTCTGATAAGCTCCAAGAACCAGTACATATTCAAGCTGAGTTCCAAGGACAGGCGTCAGATGATGCAGTTCAAGGATGTCGTAGTTGCAATAGCCAAGTCTCTTGTTGAGACAGGTGAGATCTACAAGGCGACAGAGGAGGGCAAGAAGAACATCGGTCTTGCATTCCTGTTGAAGGCTAATGAGAGTGGATTCCTGTCGATCGGCAAAGGCGAGTAATACAACAGGATATCAATTAGATCAGAATGATCCCGGAGGACATATCTCCTCCGGGTTTTTTACCCCATAGGGATAGAGAAAGGGAGCATATTATGCCGGGACTTAACAAGAGAGAGCTCACGAGCAAGCCTTTGAGAATGGATTCCAGAATGGCGAGGGATTTGGAGAGATTATCTGATTATACCGGTTATTCTCAGAATGAGATCATTCTCATGTCCATAAAGAAATATCTCTTTGAAAATCGTGGGTATTTCCTGCGGGATATGGTTGAGGAGAAATGCCTTTTGCGCATTGAGAAGGAAGTAAGGATCATGCGTGGAGAGACCCATCTGAAGTATGGAGACATGACGGTGGATGTGGTGAAGTCAGAGAATGCAAATGGTAATATCAACTTATATGTAGCGACTATAAGACTTCGTAATAAGCTTGGAGAGATATTCTATGAGGATGTACAGGAGCTGGATATGTCGGGAAAAGACTGGGAATATTATAAGGAGTTCCTGTATGAGGTTGTGATGAAGTATATGGATATCGATGAACCAGCACTTAAGACGTATTTCAGGGAAAAATTCCTGTATGAATAGTATAAAGTGATAAAAAATCAGAGAGTGCAATGATATGGGTTTAACTATTTACATTGCAAATTTTTAGTGGTATCCTATAATAGATTTGGAAAAAGTGGTCGAATCGAGGTGAGATGCTTGTTTAGAAATGTTATGAATGACCTTGCAACATGGTATGAGACCGGAGCGGATAAGATTGCAGTTGTCCGTGGTGGCAAGTTTGTTGGCAAGACATGGGCTGTGGCTGATTTTGCCATGGGATTTTTTGAGGATCATATAATAATAGATATGGACAAGTATCCGGACTTTGCCGCATATGCAGCAAAGGAGAGGAGACCGGAGAAGCTTCATGCCAAGCTTACAACGTCGCTTGACAAGTATGATTTCAAGGATAAGCTTCTTATATTTGACAATGCGCAGAACTGTGTGGGACTGCTCGGCAACCTTGTTGAGTACAGCAGATATAATACTGACTGCAGGATCTGTGTCATTGCGACATCCTGTGGACCAATCCCGGGAGAGGAAGAGTGCCAGGATGACATATGCGTATATGAGATGATGCCTATGAACTTTGAGGAATTCCTGAAAGCGGGAAAGGGCAGAAAGCTCTGTGCATTTATAGAGAACCAGAAGATCACACCGATGCCGGATGAGGTCAGGGACAGCGTCCAGACAATGCTTGAGACTTTCTTCGTGACCGGAGGAATGCCGGAGGCGGTGGATGAATATTATAAGACAGGAGATCTCAGAAGAGTTGATGTGGTTTTGAAGTCTATACTTGACAGAACTACTGAATATCTGATAAACTCCACTCCGAAGAGATATCTTACCAAGGTCATGGCGATATGGAATAGTATTCCGGTTCAGCTTACCAAGGAGAACAAGAAGTTCATGTATGGATACGTTGATCCGAAGGCCCGTGCCAGGGAGTACGAGGCGTCAGTTGATCAGATCGTCAGGATGGGCGTTGTGCGTCAGGTGTACAGAGTCAGGAATGGAGTGCTTCCTCTGGCAAACCAGAAGGATGACAAGTCATTTGAGCTGTATCATCTTGATCATGGTCTGCTCAGGGTCATGGCTGGTATTCTGGTTCAGGATATTGACACAGATAATGTTCTTGATATGATGGATGGAGTTATAGCAGAGCAGTACGCTCTTGCAGAGCTGTATGTGAACAGGAGTATCGGTGATCTGTATTTCTGGATCTCATCGGCCACAGCGAAGGTTGATTTCGTGTATGAGGGCGATGGAGAGGTCATTCCAGTGGATGTTCAGACAAGTCCGCACACCAAGGCCCAGAGCTCCAGAGTATTCAAACAGAGATATGACAATCAGACTTCAGTGAGGATATCTACAGATGACATGTTTGTCGATAAAGGATTGGTAAATATACCGCTATATGGTATCTGGTGTTTCTAACCGATAGCGTATGGTAGTAATTTATAGATGCCGAAATAGCTCAGTTGGTAGAGCAACGCATTCGTAATGCGTGGGTCGAGGGTTCGAGTCCCTTTTTCGGCTTCAATATTGAGGAAGGCTGCCTGCAAAAGTTTTTGCGGCAGCCTTTTGTACTCAGTGGGAAAGGACGGGATGATATGGATGCTCCAAAATGGTACAGACATTTGAAAACCATAAACAGACATAAGAGAATGGTCATGCATAACTGCTTTAAGTGCGGATTATACTGGCAGGGGCTTGTGCACGATCTGTCAAAGTATTCGTGGACTGAGTTCTCAGTCGGGGCAAAGTATTATCAGGGAACAAGAAGCCCGAATGATGCGGAGCGCGAGAGCAAGGGATATTCAAGCGCATGGCTGCACCACAAGGGAAGAAACAAGCACCATCTGGAATACTGGGTAGACTACAGTGTTGACAGGAACTGTGTGGAGCTGGTGGGAATGCGCATGCCGGAGAAGTACGTTGTGGAGATGTTCTGCGACAGGGTGGCTGCCAGCAAGAATTATAATGGTGATAAGTATACGGATTCATTTCCACTTGAGTATTATCTGAGGGGCAGATCCAGACATCATCTGCACCCTGAATCGGCGGATCTGCTGGAGGACATGCTAACGACTCTGGCTGAGAAGGGCGAAGATTATACATTTGACTATATAAGGCGGGAGATACTGCATAACAAATAAGGAGGAGACATATGGAGTTTACACATCTGCATGTGCATACAGGCTACAGTCTGCTGGACGGTGCGGCGAAGATAGACGGACTTGTGCGCAGGGCAAAGGAACTGGGATATGATTCCCTCGCAATAACGGATCACGGCGTCATGTACGGTGTTATAGAGTTCTATGAGACTTGTCTCAGAGAGGGGATAAAACCTATTCTCGGATGTGAGGTGTATGTCAGTCCGGGATCACGATTTGACAGGGAAGTTGGAAAGGGTGATGACAGATATTATCACCTCGTCCTTCTGGCGGAGAATGATCTGGGATATCACAATCTGTCCAAGATCGTGACCAGAGGATTTACCGAGGGCTTTTACTATAAGCCGAGGGTCGATATGGAGGTGCTGGAGAAGTACCATGAGGGAATTATAGCGCTCAGCGCCTGTCTTGCCGGTGAGGTTGCGACAAAGCTCAGAAAGGGCGACTATGACGGTGCGAAGGAGACTGCGATAAGATACAGGAATATATTTGGCGAGGAAAACTATTTTCTGGAGATGCAGGATCACGGAATACCTGAGCAGGCAACTGTGAATGCGGGGATCATGCGTCTGTCAAAGGAACTGGGTATCCCTATGGTCGTGACAAATGATTCGCACTACATCTATGCCGAGGACTGGGAGGCACATGATGTTCTCCTGTGTATACAGACTAACCACAAGGTTCAGGACGAGAACAGAATGCGCTATGAGGGAGGTCAGTTCTACCTCAAATCAAAGGAGGAGATGGCTGAGCTGTTCCCATATGCCCTGGAGGCTCTGGAGAATACACATAAGATCGCAGAGCGGTGTAATGTGAATATCGTATTTGGCGAGCAGAAGGTTCCGAGATTCGATGTGCCGGAGGAATATACCGCGGAGGAATATCTGGATCATCTGGTATATGAGGGTATGGAGAAAAAGTACGGACTTACATATGAGGAGTCCGGTAAGATGGCCGAGGGAACCCACGGCTACGAGGTCAGACAGAGAATAGATTATGAGCTGTCTGTCATAAAGAGCATGGGATTTGTGGATTATTTCCTGATAGTGTGGGATTTCATTCATTTTGCAAAATCGCAGGGAATCGCAGTTGGACCTGGAAGAGGTTCGGCGGTTGGCAGTGTGGTTGCTTACTGTCTGGATATAACGACAATTGAGCCTTTGCAGTACAACCTTCTCTTCGAGAGATTCCTGAACCCGGAGCGAGTATCCATGCCGGATATTGATATAGATTTCTGTTATATCAGACGTCAGGAGGTTATCGACTACTGTGTAAGGAAATATGGCGAGGAGTGCGTGACACAGATAATAGCATATCAGACCATGGGCGCAAGAAACGTCATAAGAGACGTTGGAAGAGCCATGGATCTCCCGTATGCGGTGTGTGATTCCCTTGCAAAGGCAATACCTGCAGAGAAGGATATGACTATAGATATAGCACTCAAGACGAGCAAGGATTTCAGGGATATGTACGAGGGCTCGGACGAGATCAAGAAGCTTGTGGATATAGCCAGAAAGCTTGAGGGACTCCCTAGAAATGCAGGAATGCATGCGGCGGGAGTGGTTATAGGCCGTGAAGCCATAGAGGAGTACGCGCCTTTGTCAGTCGGAGCCGAGGGCGCGGTGGTAACCCAGTTTGAGAAGAACACGGTGGAGCATCTGGGAATGCTCAAGATGGACTTCCTGGGACTCCGTACGGCGACTGTTGTGCAGGATACAGTCAAGCTGGTCAAGCAGACAACAGGCAAGGATATAGACATAGACAATATAGATTACGATGATCCGAATATACTTGGACTCATGGGACAGGGAAAGACCGAGGGTATGTTCCAGCTCGAAAGTGAGGGCATGAGAAACTTCATGATGAAGCTGAAGCCGCAGAGTCTGGACGATGTAATTGCCGGTGTTGCTCTGTTTAGACCGGGTCCTATGCAGTTCATAGACGACTACATCAGGGGCAAGGAGAACCGTGAGCTGGTTCACTATGATACCCCTGAGCTTGAGGAGATACTTGAGCCGACTTACGGATGTATCATTTACCAGGAGCAGGTAATGCAGATCGTTATGAAGCTGGCGGGCTATACGCTGGGAAGAAGTGACCTTGTGCGCCGAGCCATGGCGAAGAAGAAGCCTGAGGAGATGGAGAAGGAGCGTCATAACTTTGTGTACGGCAACAAGGAGCTCAATGTTCCGGGATGTGTGGCAAATGGAATCTCGGAGACCGTGGCAAATAAGATATTTGACGAGATGATGAAGTTCGCGGAGTACGCATTTAACAAGTCCCACTCCGTGGCATATGCGGTACTTGCGGCGCAGACAGCGTACCTGAAGTATTACTATCCGGTGGAGTTCATGGCTGCGCTGATGTCATCGGTAATTGACAACAATGGCAAGGTTGCAAAGTATATAAGCGTGTGCAAGCAGATGGGTGTTGAGGTGCTCCCTCCGGATATAAATGAGGGAGTGGCAAAGTTCTCCATAAGCAACGGCAAGATAAGATACGGCCTCTCCGGTATCAAGAGTGTCGGAGGCGCTGTTGTCGACAGGATAGAGGCGGAGAGAACCAAGAATGGACCGTTTAAGGATCTCAGGAATTTCCTCACAAGGATGCCTTCAAAGGATACAAATAAGAAAACTGTGGAAGCTCTGATACTCAGCGGTGCATTTGATGATATGGGAGCAAACAGAAAGCAGATGATGATGGCTCTTCCGGCCATAGCGGAGGAAGCAGCAAGGGAGAGAAAGAGCAGGGAGTCCGGGCAGATGTCTCTGTTTGACCTGATGGGAGACGATTTTGTGCAGAGCAATCTTGTACCTTACCCTGATGTGGAGGAGTATTCGGATCAGGAGAAGCTGGCGCTTGAGAAGTCTGTGCTCGGAGTGTATATATCGGGACATCCGCTTGGCAAATATATCGAGCTTATGCAGAGAACATGCACGGCTCAGGCGACGGATTTCGTGGTGGACACCGAGGATGACGATGAGATGAGCCGGGATCAGGGTGACGGAGATGGACAGAAGCTTCAGGACAATGCAATGTATGTCATCGGCGGACTCATATCAAGGGTGACGGTGAAGCTCACCAAGAACAATCAGAATATGGCGTATGTGACGATAGAGGATTTGGTCGGACAGGTCGAGGTTATAGTATTCCCGAGGGATTTCGAGAAGTTCAGGGACAGACTTCTGGTGGATTCCAGAGTGTTTGTCAGGGGCAGGGCGAATCTCGGTGAGAAGGAAAACAAGCTCATATTGTCGGATATGATAAGCTTTGAGGAGGCAGAAGGTGGCAAGAGCTTTCAGTCGGGGAAGCCATGGAACAACAGACAGAAGCCTGTTCAGAGCAAGAGCCAGCTCTGGGTATTGTTCGATGATGTGGACGAATACATGAAGAACGAGTCTGCATTTATGTCGATCCTTGAGGAGTACAAGGGCACATGTTCAGTGTACGTGCAGCTCAAGAAGTCCAGACAGGCGAAGAATATGGGCCGGGGATTCTGTGTGGATGAGAATTCCGGCGTGGTGTACGCGCTCCAGATGGAATACGGCAAAGACAGGGTATTGCTCAGAAAAGTGTGACAGAAATACCGCAAAAGGAGAAAAAAGTGGAAGTAATTACAGCAAACAGTAATCCGAGGATAAAAGAACTTAATAAGCTGAACAAGGATGCAAAGCTCAGAAAGGACAGAGACGTGTTCGTGGTCGAGGGGATACGCATGTTCAGGGAGCTTCCGCTTCAGAATGTTCAGGAGGTGTATCTGTCGGAGAGTGCGCTTAAGGAATACAGGGATGAATTCAAGAGCATGGGTGTGCTTGATGGCAGGAATACCTGGATACTCAGCGACGGAGTGTTCGCAGGGGTGTCACAGACCAAGACTCCACAGGGGTGTATGGCTGTGGTGAAATGCATGCATTATCAGCTTGATTCCGTGCTCGGCAGGAATGACAGAGAGACATTTCTTGTGCTGGATACGCTCCAGGATCCCGGAAATATGGGAACTATATTCAGAAGCGCAGAGGCAGCAGGTGTGACCGCCGTGCTTATAGGAAAAGGTTCATGCGATCCGTACAATCCGAAGGTAGTCAGATCGACGATGGGTGCCATATTCAGGGTGCCATTTGTCATGTGCGATGACCTGCCCGGGACCGTGGAGGAGCTGAGACGGTCAGGCGTTGTGGTGTACGGAGCACATCTGGACGGCGACGATCTCTACGACATAGGATTCCCGGACAGGGTGGCGTTCCTCATAGGAAATGAGGGAAATGGCCTGACGGATGAGGTGGCGTGCAGAGCCGACAGACTTCTCAGGATTCCGATGGAGGGCAAAGTCGAATCGCTGAACGCTGCAATATCGGCGACTCTTTTGTCGTATGAGGTAATGAGACAGCGAAAGAGAGACCGACAAAACTAGATTAAACAAGACAGCATATTTTTGTACTGCGTGGCATAACTTTTAAAGTATGCAAAAGTTTGTTATAACGGAGGGAGAAAATATGACTGAAAAAACATTAAACAACAATCAGGTAGTGGTGGCAGGAGAGATAGCATCAGAGTTCGTGTTCAGCCACGAGATATTTGGCGAGGGCTTCTATATGGTGGATCTCATCGTCAGCAGACTCAGCGATGCTTACGATACTATTCCGCTCATGGTGTCTGACAGACTGTTCGATGTGAACGAATCCCACATAGGGGAGCGCATCATGGCAAAGGGACAGTTCAGGTCATACAACAAGCATGAGGAGACCAGAAACCGCCTTATACTGTCTGTGTTTGTGAGAGAGATCGAGACCATAGACGAGGATGATGCTGAGGAGGAGAACAGACCAAATCAGATCTATCTTGACGGTTACATATGTAAGGCACCTGTGTACAGGATGACGCCCCTTGGAAGGGAGATCGCGGATGTGCTGCTGGCGGTCAACAGAGCATACGGCAAGAGCGATTACATACCATGTATCTGCTGGGGCAGAAATGCGAGATTTGCCGGAAAGCTCCAGGTAGGAGAGCATGTAGCCATTTGGGGAAGGATCCAGAGCAGGGAGTATCAGAAGCGTATCGACAATGACCAGGTGATCAGCAAGGTGGCATACGAGGTGTCTGTGAGCAAGATGGAATGTCTTGAATGATATTTCATAAGGAGGGGCCCACGTCAGTGGGAGGAATCCTTGTGAAGCACGCAGGCGCCGCGCAAAGCGCATAGGAATGCGCCTGCACAACATTTCATAAGGAGGGGCCCACGTCAGTGGGAGGAACCCTTGTGAAGCACGCAGTAAAATATATGGTTGACATGGCCTGGATGCGGTGATATAGTAGCACTATCTAAGATTAAACTGAATACAATATAGTAGAGGCGCGGGATTAATGATTAAGCAGGCTGATGCATGTGGATGCAGAAGATGCCTGACGAAAGGGAAGACCGCCGAAGTGATGGATATTCCACAGGATCTGTTGCTGGTTGTGCAGTTAAGAACTGTATGACTGTCATCTGAGGATGGAGAGCTACTTGTAAGAATGAGATGTTTTTATGGGTTGGCTTTTTGCCAGCCCATTTTTATGCTATATTGTATCGACTATTTATTTTTAAGGAGGACGACAATATGTCAATTTTTACCGGTTCAGCAGTTGCACTTGTAACACCATTTCTTGAAAATGGAGATGTGGATTATGATAAGCTCAAGGAGCTCGTGGAGTTTCATGTAGCACACAAGACGGATGCCATAGTTATCTGCGGAACAACAGGCGAGGCTTCAACACTGTCACACGAGGAGCATCTTGAGTGCGTGAAGAAGTGTGTAGAGTTCGCTGATCACAGAATAAAGGTAATAGCAGGAACAGGTTCAAACTGTACTGCAACAGCAATATATCTCTCAACAGAGGCAGAGAGCTACGGAGTGGACGGTCTGCTCGTGGTTACACCATATTACAACAAGGCTACACAGAAGGGCCTCATCGCACACTTCACAGCCGTTGCAAATTCAGTAAATGTGCCTATAATCCTTTACAATGTGCCATCACGTACAGGCTGCAATATCCAGCCGGAGACAGCAGTATATCTTGCACAGAATGTTGAGAACATTGTCGGTATCAAGGAAGCTTCAGGTAATATAAGCCAGGTCGTAAAGCTTGCAAGTCTTTCAAAGGGATGCATAGATATCTACTCAGGAAATGACGATCAGGTTGTACCTCTTCTCTCACTTGGCGGAAAGGGAGTTATCTCAGTAACAGCCAATATAATCCCTGAGGACGTACACGATATGGTTCAGAAATATCTTGACGGAGATGTTCAGGGAAGCCTTGATCTTCAGCTCAAGGCCATCGACCTCTGCAACGCACTGTTCTGCGAGGTCAATCCAATACCTGTCAAGAAGGCTGTAGAGCTTCTTGGTATGTGTGATGGAACAATGAGAATGCCGCTCACTGAGATGGAGCCACAGAACGTGGAGAAGCTCAAGAAGGCAATGGAAGAGTACGGAGTTCTCTAGGACTGTAATTATCATAGAAACAATACAGATGTCTGCGGTCTCAACTGGCTGCAGACATTTTTATTTGCCGAGGTGGATATAAACGTTGCACAATGGACAGCAAATGTGTAAAATGGAGTACATGTTGAAATATATGCGCATGTCAGCGTGCATAGACCACACAAAAGACGACAACAAATGACAAAGCTTATATATATGGAGGATAGACAGACATGGTAAAGATCATAATGCATGGTTGCAATGGAAAGATGGGACAGGTAATAACAGGTATCGTTGCAGGCGATCCTGATGCCGAGATCGTAGCGGGAATAGATGTTGTGGACAACAGGGATAACGGATATCCGGTATTTACAGATATAGATGCCTGCGATGTCGAGGCTGATGTCATCATAGATTTTGCAGCGGCTGTAGCTGTTGACAAGCTCCTCGATTACGGTGTGAGGACACAGACTCCTATAGTTCTCTGTACAACAGGTCTCTCAGATGAGCAGCTTGCAAAGGTAAAGGAGTGCAGTGCAAAGGTTGCCATACTCAAGTCAGCGAACATGTCACTGGGAATCAATACACTCATGAAGCTTCTGAAGGATGCTGCGAAGGTATTCTCACCAGCCGGATATGATATAGAGATAGTTGAGAAGCATCACAACCAGAAGGTGGATGCTCCATCCGGAACAGCTCTTGCTCTTGCTGATTCAATCAATGAGGCATGCAATGAGCAGTATGAGTATGTGTACGACAGAAGCCAGGTGAGAAAGAAGAGAGATAAGAAGGAGCTCGGAATCTCTGCTGTCAGAGGCGGCACTATAGTTGGAGAGCATGAGGTGATATTTGCAGGTATTGATGAGGTTATAGAGTTCAAGCACACTGCATATTCCAAGTCAGTATTTGCAAAGGGTGCTGTTGAGGCAGGAAAGTTCCTCAAGGGCAAGCCTGCAGGAATGTACGATATGGCGGACGTTATAGGATAGGAGCGGTTATGGAGATTTCAACTAGGACAGAGGATGGCGAGCTTGTTCTGTGCGCCAGCTCGATATATAATCAGAAGTTTTATCTGAACAAGGAATTTTCAAAGCTTCCTGATGAGATAAAGGACGAGCTTCACGCCATGTGTGGAGCGTTTACACAGGAGGTCGGAGGAATATTTATGTTGGTGTTTGACGACGCCGGCAATCTGAAGATACAGACGAGGGCACTTGAGGATGACCTGTTATTTGACGACATAGGATGCGGACTCAAGGTCAAGAAGCTGCAGAATGAAAAGAAGGAGCTGTTCCAGAGTCTGGAGCTGTTCTATAAGATATTTATACAGGGTGTTGACATTAACAGTCTTGTAAATGAATGATATAAAATAATTGGAAGATCAGGAAGGAAAAAAGGGCATGTTATTTGCTATTGATGCTGGAAATACAAATATTACGATAGGACTGTTTGACGGAGAACGCCTGGAGAAGACCTTCAGGATGACCACCGGGATATCGAGAACATCGGATGAGTACGGAGTATTTCTGTGCGACTGGCTCAGAATGAGACAGTTGTCAACTGATGTTATAGATGAAGTTATAATCGCTTCGGTTGTTCCGAAGATCATGCATTCACTGGTGAATGGCATAAAGAAATATTTTGGAATAACACCACTCATAGTTGAGCCGGGAATAAAGACGGGGATCAATATAGCGCTGCCAAACCCGAAGCAGCTTGGAGCTGACAGAATAGTTGACGCAGTTGCGGCTTATCACATGTATGGCGGACCGGTTCTCACGGTGGACTTTGGAACTGCCACAACGTACGACCTCATCAATGCCGATGGCGTGTTTGAGGCTGAGGTCACATCGCCGGGTATAAGGCTTATTGCAAATGCTCTGTGGACGGGAACAGCCAAGCTTCCTGAGATAGAGATAAAGGTGCCTGAGACGATACTGTGCAAGGACACGATATCCAGTATGCAGGCCGGTGTGTGCATGGGCTATATTGGCCAGACAGAGTATATAGTGAAGAGAATGCGCAAGGAGTCAGGATACGACAACATGAAAGTCGTGGCTACCGGCGGACTTGGAAAGATGATATATGAGAACACGGACTGCATAGATGTGTATGATCCGGATCTCACACTTCACGGACTCAGACTTATCATGGACAAGCAGAAATAAGTCGGATTTTGCAAATTATATATTATTATAGAAGCAATGGAGAAATTTATGGATTTCAGAGATAAATTGATCCTGGCGCCGATGGCTGGTGTATGTGACCAGCCATTTCGTCTTTTATGCAAGGAACAGGGCTGTGATATCCTGTACAGCGAGATGGTGAGCGCCAAGGCAATATATTATAAAAATAAGAACACGAAGCCGCTTCTGGCTATGGATGAGCGGGAGAAGCCATTTGGGCTGCAGCTCTTTGGCTCTGATCCTGAGATCATGGCGGAGATGGCAAAGAGGATAGAGAGCAACGGTTATTCGTTCATAGATGTAAATATGGGCTGCCCTGTGCCGAAGGTGGTCAACAATGGAGAGGGATCTGCGCTGATGAAGGATCCGGTTCTCGTTGGAAGGATAGTCGAGGCCATGGCAAAAGCTATAAGTATACCGCTGACCATCAAGATAAGAAGCGGATTTGATTCAGAGCATATAAATGCGCCTGAGATAGCACATATAGCCCAGGAGAGCGGGGCTGCCGCTGTGGCGGTGCACGGAAGGACAAGGCAGCAGTATTATCAGGGACATGCGGACTGGAGCGTCATAGCCAGGGTGAAGGAGGCGTGCATCATCCCGATCATTGGCAATGGCGATATAAACACTCCTCAGGACATCATAGACATGAGGGCGCAGACGAACTGTGACGGCTTTATGATAGGAAGAGGTGCGAGGGGCAACCCGTGGATATTCCGCGATATGAAATACTACTACGAGCATGGCGAGCTGCCGGACAAGCCTGACATATATGAAGTGAAGGATATGATGCTGAGACATGCGAGACTCATGGTTGAGTTCAAGGGTGAGTACACAGGTATCCATGAGATGAGAAAGCACGTGGCATGGTACTCAGTCGGAATGTATGATTCGGCAAAGCTCAGGAGCAATGTGAACCAGGTTGAGACTTACGAGGAGCTTGAGGAACTGCTCTGTAGATGGGCTGACAGCGCACCTGAAAAAGTCATTGTGAGTTAACATAAAAATAAAAAATGTAACAGAAAACAAAGATTTTATTAAAAACTCTAAAGTAAAAATATACAAGATGCTGATTTGTTTCAAAAATGTTACGGTACTAAAATGTAAAATATGCACAAAAATAGCATTTTAAAATGTTGCATGTTTACATTAACTGAATTAAAGATTTTATGCGAGTTGTGCATGATTTACAAAAATATCCACTTTGCTTGACCTTTCTTTTGACAGAGATTATAATAGCGTCATGAGTTAAATTTTAACGGTTTTGTAACAATTCTGAAACCGTAAAGAAATTAAGGAGAAAAGGTTATGCAAAAGTTTTCAGATTCATCACGTATGAAATCACAGAAACTAATGAAGACATCACTGAAAAGGAACGTAAAGAAGATTAGCATAGGAGCAGTACTCCTGGCAGTTGGATTTTCATCATACGCAGTTATCGCATCAGATGACAGCATGGTTTCATCCAAGGGCAAGGGAGTGTCAATCGCAGCAGCAGGTAATACATTATACGCAGACAACACAGCAGACTATGGAGAGGCAACATCATCAGTTGCACTGGCAGATGGTACTCTGTCAGATGTCAACAAGACTGGTTCAGTAGCCCTCTCAAGCAAGAAGACAGTTAAGAAGACTTCAGCCATAAGCGGTGGAGTTCAGGAGAGCACAACAGAGGCTCGTGCAACAGAGGCTGCACAGCAGGCAGCAGATACAACAAAGTCAGAGCCTACCACACAGATGAAGGTTAAGGATAAGGATAAGTCAGCAGCAGGACTTCCTGACGATCAGATATCAGTTGATCCATCAACAGAGAAGTCAACAGATGGACTTCCTGATGACAAGGTTATCTATGTGAATGGTGAGACATCAGGTACATATCTCGGAACATTCTGGATTACGGCATATTGTCCATGTCCAATCTGCTGCGGTGAATACAGCAACATGGATAACCCGACAACAGCTTCAGGCGCACCTGCAGTCGAGGGTGTGACATGTGCAGCGCCAAGTAACTTTGCATTTGGTACAGAGCTTATAGTTGATGGTCATACATACACAGTTCAGGACAGAGGTGGAGCTATCAATGGCAATCATCTTGATATCTACTTCTCAAACCATCAGGCAGCTCTTAACTTCGCAACAGGCTACTATGATGTATATGTAAAGTAATAAAAAGCAGAAATTGTATACAGATATATTAAAGACCCGCCGTAAGGCGGGTTTTTAAATGCAGTGAGATAAGTGTTGGGAAAGTGTTGGAAAAGTCGCATGAATGAGACGGGCTATAGCTTGTTTTTTATAAAATGCTGTGTTATAATGCACACGATTATTTGTAAGAATACAGGTGATTCTTGAGTTTAGTACATAACGAAATGTTTAAATATATTTATTAAGGAGATTGGCAAATGGAACTTATCTACAGAAGCACAAGAAATGCAAATGAGACAGCAACAGCATCACAGGCTATACTTAAGGGACTTGCTAATGAGGGGGGACTCTTTGTACCAGATTCTATACCAGCACTTGATGTGTCTCTGGAAGATCTTGCAAAGATGAACTATCAGCAGGTTGCATACGAGGTTATGAAGCTTATGTTCACAGACTTCACAGAGGCTGAGCTTAAGCATTGTATAGATTCAGCATATGATTCAAAGTTTGATACACCGGTTATAGCACCACTTGTGAATAAGGCAGGAGCATATTATCTTGAGCTTTTCCATGGATCAACAATAGCATTCAAGGATATGGCACTTTCAATCCTTCCATATCTTCTCACAACATCAGCAAAGAAGAATGGCGTAAAGAATGAGATTGTCATCCTCACAGCAACATCAGGAGATACAGGTAAGGCTGCCCTTGCAGGATTTGCAGATGTTCCTGGAACAAAGATCATCGTGTTCTATCCAAAGCACGGTGTAAGCCCAATCCAGGAGAAGCAGATGGTTACACAGAAGGGTGACAATACATTTGTTGTTGGTATCACAGGTAACTTTGATGATGCCCAGACAGGTGTGAAGAAGATGTTCTCAGATGCTGAGCTTGCAAAGTACATGGATGAGAAGGGCTATCAGTTCTCATCAGCAAACTCCATCAACATCGGACGTCTTGTTCCTCAGATGGTATACTATGTATACGCTTACACAAGACTTGTTGCAGACGGAACCATCAAGGCCGGCGACAAGATCAACGTGGATGTTCCAACAGGTAACTTTGGTAATATCCTTGCTGCATACTACGCAAAGGAGATGGGACTTCCAATCGCAAAGTTCATCTGTGCATCAAATGACAACAAGGTTCTGTTTGATTTCTTCCAGACAGGAACATATGATAGAAACAGAGAGTTCATACTCACAACATCACCATCGATGGATATCCTCATTTCAAGCAACCTTGAGAGACTGATATACAAGATTGCTGGCAATGATGCTGAGAAGAACTCAGAGCTTATGAAAGAACTCACAACAGATGGAGTGTACACCATCACAGACGATATGAAGGCAAAGCTTGCTGAGTTCTATGGTGGATATGCAACAGAGGCAGAGACAGCAGCTACCATCAAAAAGGTATATGAGTCAGATGATTATATCATCGATACACATACAGCAGTTGCGGCTACAGTATATGAAAAGTATGTGGCAGAGACAGGAGATAAGACACCTACAGTCATCGCGTCAACAGCAAGCCCATACAAGTTCACAAGAAGCGTTATGAACGCTATAGACGCTGAGTATGATTCCAAGACAGACTTTGAGCTTGTCGACGAGCTTGAGAAGCTCTCAGGTGTAAAGGTACCTCAGGCTATAGAAGATATCAGATCAGCAAAGGTTCTCCACGACACAGTATGTGACAAGGAGGATATGCTTGCAGAGGTTAAGGGATTCCTTAATATCTAAAGCATAGTAAGAGACATAAGCTGGTATATCTGATAGGAAATAGGCAGATATAATATACGAATAAAGCATAAATACAATATTATAGATTGACAGTTCATTAGTACCATCCTGTCACTAAACAAAACTAGGACATAAGAAGATCAGAATGTCCTATTCTGGTCTTTTTTTGTGGTGAACAGTTGGATGCTTATAGGAGGAGTTATGTATAAGTTAAAGACAAAGGCAAGTTTTGACAGCGCCCATTTTTTGAAAGATTATGACGGCAAATGCAGCAATATCCACGGACACAGATGGACGGTGGAGATCAAGGTCGGTGCGGAGACTCTTGAGAGCGATACACAGAACAGAGGAATGGTGGTTGATTTCTCCAATCTGAAGAAGGATCTGAAGGAGATTGCGGATCACTTTGACCACAGCCTTATCATGGAAACGGGAAGCCTGAAGCAGGCGACGGAGGATGCGCTGTTAGCGGAAAATCTGAGAATCGTGAAGGTTGATTTCAGACCTACTGCTGAGAACTTCGCAAAGTATATATACGATGAGATGGCAGGCCGGGGCTACAAGGTCATAGAGGCAAGTGTGTATGAGACACCGAACAACGTGGCTTCTTATTGTGAGTAAATATATATGATAGGATTCCGGTGAGAAGCTGGCAGGTCTAAAAATCTGGAAGATGTGAGAGAATGGAGAATATACACCGGGAGAAAGGAAATACAGTCGTGAGCACATACAGAGTAGTAGAGAGATTTATAAGTATCAACGGTGAGGCTGCAAGAGCCGGAGAACTTGCCGTGTTCATAAGATTTGCGGGATGCAATCTTGATTGCGGTTACTGCGATACCAAGTGGGCAAATGAGGCAGGCGTTCCTTACGAGGAACTCACAGAGGATGAGATCATCGATTATGTCAGAAGAACAAAGGTGAAGAATGTAACCCTGACAGGTGGGGAACCGCTGATACAGAAGGACATAGATAAGTTGCTCCTTGCATTTGAGCTGGAGGATGATGTAAGGGTCGAGATCGAGACAAATGGAAGTGTGGATATCGCAGAGTTCAAGGCTCTTGGGGGAAATGTATCGTACACGCTGGATTACAAATGTCCATCCAGCGGCATGGAAAGTGACATGTGCCTTGCAAATTATAACTATATAGACAAGAATGATTCGGTGAAATTTGTGGTCGGTTCACAGGAAGATCTGGAGAAGTGTCTTGAGATAGTTCAGGAGTATGCGCTGGATGAGAAGACGAGAGTATTCATCAGTCCTGTGTATGGCAGTATAGATCCTGCGGATATAGTGGATTTTATGATCGAGAACGATATGAATGATGTGAAGCTTCAGTTACAGCTTCACAAGTTCATTTGGGATCCGGAAGAAAGAGGTGTATAAGATGGCGATAGATAAAGAGGCTATAAAGGAACACGTAAGAGGAATATTGATTGCCCTTGGAGATGATCCTGACAGGGAGGGACTTGTAGAGACTCCTGACAGGGTTGCGCGTATGTACGAGGAAGTATTTGAGGGAATGAACTACACCAATGACGAGCTGGCCGAGATGTTCGGCAAGACATTTGCTGAGGACGGAGTGGCAAGGCAGGCCGGTGACATGGTGTTTGTCAAGGATATAGAGGTGTTCAGCTACTGTGAGCATCACATGGCGCTTATGTACGACATGAAGGTGTCAGTCGCATACATTCCAAATGGAAGAGTGCTCGGACTTTCTAAGATAGCGAGGATTGCGGATATGGTGGCGAAGAGACTTCAGCTCCAGGAGAGGATAGGCTCGGACATAGCCTACGTCATATCCAAGGCTGCTGGAACTGAGGACGTGGCGGTCATGATAGAGGCACATCACAGCTGCATGACGGCAAGGGGCATCAAGAAACCGGGAAGCAAGACCATGACGACCACTCTCAGGGGAAGATTTGAGAGCGACACAGCTCTGCAGAACAAGTTGCTGATGATGTACAATGCGGGAAGATAGTCATCGATACACTGAATTGATAATGGTGAATTGGTTTATACGGGACTGTTATAATGCGGCCTGGAATATCATATTTGATTATATATGGAGGATGAGATTATGCAGAATTTGAAGAATAAGGATGAGGCAGTTGTAGTATTCAGTGGAGGACAGGACAGCACAACGTGTCTGTTGTGGGCACTCAAGAAGTATAAGAAAGTGTACGCCGTATCATTTGACTATGGACAGAGACATGCGTTAGAGCTTGAGTGTGCTAAGGAGATCGCGGACAAATTCGGAGTGGAGCATCACATACTCGACATGAGCCTGTTGAACCAGCTTGCGCCAAATTCACTGACAAGAACAGATATGAAGGTTGACGAAAATGCACCTGAGGAGGGCACGCCGAATTCATTTGTCGATGGAAGAAACATGGTATTTCTTACATTTGTAGCAATATTTGCCAAACAGAGGGGAATATCTGATATAATAACAGGAGTGTCCCAGAGCGACTTCTCAGGATACCCGGACTGCAGGGATATATTTATCAAATCGTTAAATACAACACTTAACCTTGCAATGGACTACGAGTTTGATATAATAACACCATTGATGTGGATCGATAAGATGGAGACATGGAAGATGGCTGATGAGCTGGGCGGACTGGATGTTATCAGAGATATGACACTCACATGTTACAATGGCATCAAGGGCGAGGGCTGCGGACATTGTCCGTCATGCAAGCTCCGCAAGAAGGGGTATGATCTGTACATGAAGTACAAGGAGGATCACAAGTAAATAAGCAGTTTCAAAGGGAAAGGTTGTGTTATTGAAAGTATGAAGAATATGCTGTTCATCATGAATCCCAAAGCGGGTAGGACTACTCTGAAGAATTCTTTGGTGGATGTGCTGGAAGTGTTCTGCAACAACGATTATGCGGTCAGGACATATCTTACGAAATCGGCAGATGACGCAGAGAGAATTGTTCAGGAGGAAGGCGCAAACTACGATGTGATCGTATGTGCGGGGGGCGATGGAACCCTGGGCAACACAGTTACAGGATATATGAAGAGCGGGATAAGGGTTCCACTTGGATATATTCCGTGTGGCTCCACCAATGACTTTGCAAGGAGCATGGACATACCGAGAGAGACGGTTGAGGCGGCTGAGATGATAGTGAAGGCAGAGCCGTTCTCCATAGATATAGGAAGTCTGAACGACAAGAACTTTGTTTATGTCGCAGCTTTTGGAATGTTCTCAGATACATCATATGCAACGCCGCAGAATATGAAGAATATATTTGGGCATGCGGCATATGTATTGCAGGGGATAAAAAGCTTGGCAAATGTACCATCTTACAAGATGAAGGTTACAATAGACGGGGACGAGCAGGAAGGCGAGTTCATATTCGGTATGGTGTCCAACTCGGTATCCGTTGGAGGGTTTAAGAGTATAACCCGAAAAGGAGTTGAGTTCGACGATGGACTTTTTGAGGGAGTACTGATAAGGACAATGAAGACACCGGCTGATCTGGAGAGAGTGGTCAGGGCACTCCTTACAGGTGATGTGAATGAGAGGAGCATGGTTTCATTCAGGGCTCACAGGGTCAAGTTTGATGCAGAGGATCCGGTTGCATGGACATGTGATGGTGAGTTCGGCGGAGAATATAAGGAGACCAAGATACACATCCACAGGAGAGCGATAGATCTTCTGGTCGTTCAGGAAAGCGAGCAGGATGAGGTTATAGAATAATAGAATCGAGGATTTTACAATGGGTAAATATTTTGGAACAGATGGATTCAGAGGCGAGGCAAATGTAGACCTTACAGTGGAGCATGCCTATAAGGTTGGAAGATACCTTGGCTACTACTATGGCAAGCAGCATGATGATGGGAAGGCACATGTCGTCATCGGAAAGGATACGAGACTTTCTAGCTACATGTTCGAGTATTCCCTGGTTGCGGGACTTACAGCCAGCGGAGCTGATGTATATCTGATGCATGTAACACCTACACCTAGTGTGTCTTATATAGTCCGCACAGGTGATTTTGACTGCGGTATCATGATCTCAGCCAGCCATAACCCATACTATGACAATGGAATCAAAGTAATCAATGGTCAGGGCTACAAGCTTGAGGCTGCCATCGAGAATGAGATCGAGCAGTATATAGACGGTGAGCTTGGCGAGATACCATTTGCAAAGAAGGACAGCATCGGTAAGACCACCGACTACACAATGGGAAGAAACAGATATATAGGTTATCTGCTCACGATCCCTACCAGACCTTTCAAGGGAATGAGAATTGGTCTTGACTGTGCAAATGGTGCGTCATATCTGGTTGCAAAGTCGGTGTATGACGCTCTCGGAGCAAAGACATATGTCATCAACAATGAGCCAAATGGAACAAATATCAACACAGACTGTGGTTCAACACACATTGAAAAGCTTCAGGCATTTGTCAAGGAGAAGGGACTTGATGTGGGATTTGCATTTGACGGTGATGCGGACAGGTGTCTTGCAGTGGACGACAAGGGCGAGATCGTGGATGGAGACAAGATACTCTATGTCTGCGGTCGTTATCTGAAGGATAAGGGCGAGCTGAACAACAATACCATCGTCACAACTATCATGTCCAACCTTGGACTTTACAAAGCACTTGACAAGAAGGGCATCAACTATGAGAAGACGGCAGTCGGTGACAAGTACGTGTTCGAAAATATGATGGAGCACGGACATTCCATCGGCGGCGAGCAGTCAGGACATATCATCTTCTCCAAGTATGCAACAACCGGTGACGGTGTCCTCACCTCACTGATGATCATGGAGACTATACTTGGACGTAAGGTTAAGCTCTCAGAGCTGTTCCACAGCCTGACGATATATCCACAGCTTCTTGTGAATGTCAAGGTTTCAAGCAAGGATGCAGTCATGAATGATGCTGATGTGGTGAAACTTAACGATGAGATAGCAGCAGAGCTTGGAGACGACGGAAGACTTCTTCTCAGACAGAGCGGTACAGAGCCTGTCATCAGAGTTATGGTCGAGGCAGCCACAGATGAGCTGTGTGAGAAGTATGTATACAAGATGGTGGATCTCATAAAGGCAAAGGGATACGCAGTGGAGTAGAGCGTGGTATAAAAGCTCAAAAGATACAAAGTACGTAAAATTTGTATCTTTTGGGCTTTTTTCAATTCCAGGTGGAAGCCTGAAGGACTACGTGGTAACCTGTCGTGTCAGGAGAGAAGCACAGCGCGACCGGTGAGGCGAGGTTGTGACAGAGAGATGTGGATTTTCTCAAGTTTAAATAGATAAATACTTGCGAAATATACTGCTGTTGGTGAAAATGCATGAAAAAAGTGGGGTATAATCCTAAAAATGATAGAATTTATCTGTTGACATGTTGTGGTAAAACAGATAAAGTTTTATGTGGTGAAAGATATGACTGTTACCAGACATACGATGAGAATTATGTGGCCGTGACAGTTACAATAATATAACATGAGAGGCATATATTTATGAACGAATGTTTAAGATCCCATTATTATGACGAGGACGAGATGCACGAGATGCACGAGGAGTGCGGAGTCTTCGGTATCTATGATTTCGATGGAAATGATGTGGCGAACACGATCTATTATGGTCTGTTTGCATTGCAGCACCGTGGGCAGGAGAGCTGCGGTATAGCGGTGTCAGACACTGCTGGTCCTAAGGGCAAGGTCAGCTCCTTAAAGGGCATGGGTCTTGTGAATGAGGTGTACACACCTGATTCACTGAGCAAGCTAAAGGGAAATATCGGCGTGGGTCATGTGAGATATTCAACAGCCGGTGCCAGCACTATAGAGAATGCACAGCCACTGGTTCTCAATTATGTAAAGGGAACTCTGGGACTTGCACACAACGGCAATCTGGTAAATGCTCCTGAGCTTAGACGTGAGCTGGAACTCACAGGCGCTATATTCCAGACTACAATTGATTCTGAGGTAATAGCTTACCATATAGCCAGGGAGAGAGTTAAGTGCGGTTCCGTTGAGGAGGCTGTCACTAGAGCTCTCAAGAAAGTAAGGGGATCATATTCACTTGTCATCATGAGTCCTAGAAAGCTTATTGGAGCCAGAGATCCATTTGGTTTCAGACCGCTTTGTATAGGAAAGCGTGATAACGCATACATACTGGCATCTGAGAGCTGTGCGCTCGATACAATAGGTGCCGAATTTGTCAGGGATGTGGAGCCTGGAGAGGTTGTAACCATATCACCTGAGTATGGAATCCAGTCGTACAAGAACATGTGCCAGGAGCAGCATGCAAGATGTATATTTGAGTATATATACTTTGCGAGACTTGATTCAGTCATAGATGGAATGTCTGTGTACGATTCGCGTATCACAGCCGGAAGATGCCTTGCAAAGGACAGCCCGGTTGACGCTGATGTGGTAGTTGGCGTTCCTGAATCGGGAAATGCAGCGGCCATGGGCTATTCACTTGAATCGGGTATTCCATATGGAACGGCATTTGTCAAGAATGGATATGTGGGAAGAACATTCATAAAGCCACAGCAGAGCCAGAGAGAGTCCAGCGTGCGTGTTAAGCTGAACGTCCTTAAGGAGGCTGTAAATGGCAAGCGTGTCATAATGATAGATGACTCTATAGTTCGTGGAACTACGAGTGACAGAATAGTTGGCATGCTCAGGGAGGCAGGAGCGACAGAGGTCCATGTAAGGATCAGTTCACCTCCATTCCTGTATCCATGCTACTTTGGAACTGACATTCCGGACAGAGAACAGCTCATAGCATACAACAGGTCTGTAGATGATATATGCAAGATCATAGGTGCCGACTCTCTGGCGTACCTGAAGATGGAGAGACTTCCGGAGCTCTCAGGCGGAAGACAGTACTGCCATGGATGCTTCAGCGGCCAATATCCTATGAAACCGCCTACAGAGGACATCAGAGGCGACCACGAGAATTTTAAGAGAGGCTCGGAGTCACATATTATATCATGAGGAGGAGTCCTGGTGATAGCGCACGAAAGTGCGCACTTGTCGCAAGACAATAATGTAAAATTCGGAATCATATCAGCGGAAAAGCAGATATTGATTCCGAATTTCTGGTTTATGCAAAAAAAGCATGGAAATAATCTGAAACCCATGTATAATAGTTGTGTGATAAGATATAAAAGCATTTGTCAGCTGGCAGATGCGGGAGACTACAGGAAGAAAGAGGTAAAGACATGAGTAAGGACAAGTACGAAAGCCCACTGTGTGAAAGATACGCTAGTAAGGAAATGCAGTATATTTTCTCACCTGATATGAAGTTTAAGACATGGAGAAAGCTGTGGATAGCTCTTGCTGAGACAGAGAAGGAGCTTGGTCTTAAGGACGAGAATGGCAATCCAAGAATCACGGATGAGCAGATCGAGGAACTCAAGGCTCACGCTGATGACATCAACTATGATGTTGCCAGAGAGAGAGAAAAGCTGGTTCGTCACGACGTAATGAGCCACGTATATGCATACGGTGTTCAGTGCCCTAAGGCAGCTGGAATAATCCACCTTGGAGCAACAAGCTGCTATGTAGGCGATAACACAGACGTTATCGTTATGACAGAGGCATTAAAGCTTGTCAGAAAGAAACTCATCAATGTTATAAATGAGCTGGCAAAGTTCGCAGATCAGTACAAGGATCTTCCAACTCTTGCATTTACACATTTCCAGCCTGCACAGCCAACGACAGTCGGCAAGCGTGCAACACTCTGGATGCAGGAGCTGCTCCTTGACCTCTCTGATATAGAGTACATGATCAGCCAGCAGAAGCTTCTCGGATCAAAGGGAACAACTGGAACACAGGCAAGTTTCCTTGAGCTCTTCGGAGGAGATCACGAGACAGTGAGAAAGATAGATGGAAAGATCGCTGAGAAGATGGGATTTGCTGAGTGCTATCCTGTATCAGGCCAGACATATTCAAGAAAGGTCGACTCAAGAGTTCTTAACGTGCTCTCAGGCATCGCACAGAGTGCACACAAGTTCTCAAATGATATCAGACTTCTCCAGCACTTAAAGCAGATAGAGGAGCCATTTGAGAAGAACCAGATCGGTTCATCAGCTATGGCATACAAGAGAAATCCAATGAGAAGTGAGAGAATCGCATCACTTGCCAATTATGTAATGTGTGACGCGCTCAATCCTGCTATCACAGCCGCAACACAGTGGTTTGAGAGAACACTGGATGACTCAGCAAATAAGCGTATCTCAGTTCCAGAGGCATTCCTTGCAGTTGACGGAATCCTTGATCTGTACCTGAATGTTGTAGATGGTCTTGTGGTATATGACAAGGTTATCTACCAGTGCTTCATGAAGGAGATTCCATTCATGGCAACAGAGAATATCATGATGGATGCTGTTAAGCGTGGCGGCAACCGTCAGGAGCTTCATGAGAAGATCAGAGAGTACTCAATGCTTGCAGGCGAGCAGGTCAAGAAGTACGGAAGAGAGAATGACCTCGTTGACCGTATCGCAGCAGACCCTGACTTTGGTATGACAAAGGAGGAGATCGTATCTATCCTTGAGCCAAAGAACTTCGTAGGTCGTGCTCCTGAGCAGACAAGAGAGTTCCTTGCAGAGGTCATTCAGCCTATCCTCGATGAGAACAAGGATATCCTCGGTGTTACTGCGGAGATCAATGTATAAAGATCTGAATTAAAATGTATATAGAGTAAATAAGACGCTGGCGCATTTACGATGGTGGTATGTCCGCTTAATATTGGATATATCCCAAGGTTTATGTGCTGGCGCTTTTTGTATTCAAATTTATAAGTGATTGTGCCAATATGGTTAGAAAAAAATAACTAGAGAAGACTAAATTTACTTAAGTTATCTTTTGATATAGTAATGATAGTTATTGAATAGCCTTGGAATGATATAGTATAATATTATAAATAATAATTGGAGGTTGATAGTATGCCAGAAATATCACTGTTTTATGGAATCAGAATAACTATGTATTATGATGATCATAATCCACCACATTTTCATGCAGAATATAACGGAAATAAAGCTATAATAGATATAAATGAAGCACGGGTTATAAAGGGTGCATTGCCTTCAAGGCAGTTAAAGCTCATACTTGCATGGTGCGTAATTCATCAAGATGAGTTAATGCAGAATTGGGAATTATCGAAGGATGGTTTGCCATTAAACAGAATAAATCCATTGATTTAAAAGTTATGTATTATACAGAGAGGGGGAATTGGCATGATATATGATATAGTACAGGTAGTTCCATTTGAAGATTATACAGTATATGTGTATTTTGAGGATGGCAAAATTGTATGTTATGATGCAAAACCACTACTGGATAAGAAAGTGTTTGAACCACTTAGAGACAAAGATTTCTTTTTGAATTCATGTACAATTTTGAATGGAACTTTGGCATGGGATGTGACAGGAACGAGGGATACATCGAAATGTCTGGATATAGATCCGGATACGTTATATGAATTGGAAAATGTAAAAGATAAAATAGCATAACATAAATTGGTATACAGTAAACTATAAATGGCTGGTGTATGGACGAAACGTCTGTGCGCCAGTTTTTTTGTGCAGACAACAATACAGAGTTTGTATATGCACAGGATTTTGGTGGCTGGCGGGGTAACTATGAAAAAAATGATCAGCGTGATATAATGAGCATTGTTCGTTGTATTTATGAAATATAAGGGGATATATTATTATGATGAAACTGACAAAGGAAGAACAGCACAGGCAGTGCATAAAAGAGATCAAAGCGACGCTGCTTGTGGTATTTATATGTTTTTTATGGCATGTGCTAACCGCGTTTCTGCTAAATGGCACCGGGTGGACGGTATTCCATATGCCGGCGTGGTTTGTGGTCTCGGTGCTTGGAACAGTGGTGCTTGCGGTAATCGGGGTATTCTGGCTGCTTAAGTTTGTGTTCGTAGATTTCCAATATGAAGAGGATGAGAGTGAGGGTGAAAATGAACAGTAATCAGATATTGATCTTATCGGTTTTTCTCGGATATCTGTTATTCAATATTGTGGTGAGCTTTGTCTACAGCAGAAGGGCGGAGAAAAGTCTGCACACAACGTCCGAGAAGAAGTATTTCATAGGCGGAAGAAATATGAACGGAATCGTCCTAGCCATGACGATCATGGCGACATATACCTCCGCTAGTTCATTTATATCAGGACCGGGTGCAGCGGGTCTTACATATGGATATGCACAGGCGTGGATAGCTGCTATTCAGGTCCCGGTCACATTTCTGGTGCTCGGTGTGCTTGGAAATAAGCTTGCGATAGTGTCCAGACGAACGGGCGCTGTGACAGTGGTGGGATACTTCAAGGCGAGATACAAGAGCGATGCGCTGGTGGTCATCACGAGCCTTGGACTTATAGTTTTCTTCATAGCACAGATGATAAGCCAGTTTACAGGCGGGGCCACACTTATAGCATCCATAACGGGAATGGATCATGTGACTTCACTTTTGATATTTGGCACAGTCGTGATATTGTACACAGCTATTGGCGGATTCAGTGCGGTTGTCATAACTGACACGATTCAGGGAATAGTAATGTGTATCGGAACATTCCTGTTTATATTCTTTGTCTTAAGGAGCGGGGGCGGTCTTGCAGCGATAGATGCCGGTCTTCAGACAAATCTGCCGGAGGTGTACGATGACATTTTCTCGAAATACACGCCAGGAGGACTGCTCAGCTATTGGGTGCTTGTGGGATTTGGAACGTTGGGACTTCCCCAGACTGCTGTGCGTGCCATGGGATTTAAGGATACGAAGAGCATGCACAGAGCGATGTGGATCGGAGTTCTCACATGCAGCTTTGTGATCGTGGGAATGCATCTTGCAGGAACATGGGCTGGCGCACTTGTCGATACTGATAATCTTCCAACTTCGGATTATTTTATACCATATATAGTACAGAAGATCATGCCGCCTGGAATAGCAGCGATATTCCTCGCAGCGCCGATGGCAGCAGTCATGTCGACAGCGGATTCGCTCCTCATACTTGCTACAGCAGCTATAGTGAAGGATCTGTGGAAGAATTACGTGGTGGGTGATGATCCGGTGAAAAATGAGAAATACGACAAGAATGTCAAGCTGGTGAGCACGATACTTACGATGTTGCTCGGCGTGGTGGTGATGGTTCTCACGATCAATCCGCCGGATATAATTTTCATGCTCAATATGTTTGCATTTGGCGGACTTGAATGCACATTCTTTTGGCCCCTTGTGGGAGGTCTGTTCTGGAAGAAGGGAACTAAGCAGGCGGCGGTGTGCAGCAGCGTAGGCGCGATCGCGACATATATATTTGCAACGTATTTTATCAAGATCGCTGGGATAAATGCGGTCGTGTGGGGACTGATGGTAGGTGCGGTGCTGTACTTTGGAATTGGATTTGTAACGGGAAGAAAAGGACTTGATCCGGATATTCTGGACAAGTGCTTTTGATATGTGCGCAGGATGTATGAACATGAAAATAGAGTTGAAAGGTAAAACTAAGCATGAATGAGATAAACGACAACAAAAAAGCTATGTCCGAGGATGTGAAACAGGCGCTGATAAGGTTTAACAAGGACAACATCTATGTCCAGAACCTGAAGATAGAGTTGGTCGATATGAGCCTTGGATATGTGAAGGGCAAGATGATGGTCACAGAGGATGTCCTGAATCCATATGGTTCTGTGCATGGTGGATGCCTGTACTCACTTGCGGATATAGTGAGCGGGATCGCAGCATGTACCTACGGAAAGTTTTCTTCAACTATAGATGGAACCATGACATATATAGCTCCGGCTATGAACACGGAGTATCTCATCTGTGAGGGAATCGAGATCCGCCAGGGCAAGAAGGTGTCACTGTACGAGGCAAATATTTACGATGACAAGGGACAGCTTGTAGACAAGGCAAGGTTCTCATTCTACATGATGAACCGCTCTGTTGTGGAATAGATGGGAGATGTAAGGCAAGGTGAAATATACAAATGTTATCTCAGGCAAGTTCGTAGACAGGCCAAACAGGTTCACAGCCCATGTGGAGATAGACGGAGTTACAGAGACCGTGCACGTAAAGAACACAGGGAGGCTTAGCAGTTTGCTGATACCGGGGAACACGGTCAGCCTTGAGAAGTCTGCAAATCCAAACCGCAAGACAAAATACGATCTCATAGCGGTGGAGGATCCAAAGCTTGGCTGGGTGAATGTGGATAGTCAGGTGCCGAATAAGGTGGTTTTGGAATGGCTTAAAACTAAGGATTATGACTTTATAAAGCCGGAGTATGTATACGGGAATTCCAGGATTGATTTCTATATGGAAAAGGATGGCACGAAGTACCTCATGGAGGTCAAGGGCTGCACTCAGGAGATTGATGGGATAGGATATTTCCCAGATGCACCCACCGACAGGGGAGTCAGGCATTTGCGGGAGTTGATGAAGGCGGTCTCCGAGGGATATAAATGCTATGTGGCATTTGTCATTCCGATGACAGGGATAACTGAGGTCAGGCCAAATGCGGAAATACACAGGGAGTTCGCGGAGACTTTCTATGAGGCGAAGGCTGCCGGTGTGGAGGTGTTAAATCTCATATGCCGGGTTACACGGGATGAGCTGGAGATAGTGGAGCGTTGGATTCCAGATCGTGGACGAGAATGATGAGGAATATATAATGATTTGCAGGCTGTCGTAGATGGTAAGTGATTTAGAAGATATAAGTAGCTTTGGTAAGAAATAGGTGATAACAGATAAATAGATTAGTCTACGAAGCGTAGAACCCGCATAGATTCACCATATTCTACGCCTCGTGGGTGTGATTGGCAATAAAATGGGGAGATAATTGAGCCAGAAAGGAGGAAAACATATGGACCAGATTAAAATTGGACGATTCATCGCTGATGAGAGAAAGAGAAAGGGATATACTCAAAAACAGCTTTCTGAAAAACTTGGAATCAGCGATAAAACAATTTCAAAATGGGAACGAGGAGTTTCCCATAGTTAAAGATACCACACCAAATATGATGAACCCACGCTTATACACTACCAGCTATAATAAACCGCAAGGACAGCAATTTGATGATACTGCTGTCCTTTCTTTTATAAAATTGCAGTACACATAAAAAAGCTGTAAAATGATAAATATATTTGTCCTTGTAACAATTCTCGGACATTTGCCTGTTATACTATCTGCAAAAAGAAAAGGAAGTGATAATATGAAGCATATTTTAATTGTCGAAGATGATAATCTTTTGAATAAAACGCTTACTTATAATTTGGAATTGGACGGTTACACAATAACTTCTGTTCTGAATGCAAGGACAGCCGCTGAATCATTAAAAACAAACATTTTTGATTTGGTATTGCTGGATATAAATTTACCAGACGGAAATGGTTATGACCTATGCCGTCTTATCAAGCCAGAGCATCCTGATACAGTAGTTATATTTCTAACTGCCAACGATCAGGAAAGCAATCAGATACGGGGATATGAAGCTGGTGCAGTGGATTATATCACGAAACCTTTTTCGATTAGTGCTTTGCAGCGAAAAATCAAAGCCATGTTCGCTATGTTGGAGCATCACAAACCAGCTAAGGATATTTACGAGGATGGTAGCTTGTTTCTGGATTTTTCGGAACAATTTGCAAGTTTGAACGGGAAACCATTAGCACTTTCTGCGATGGAATATAAAATGTTGAACCTATTTCTTAAAAATCCGAAGCAGGTACTTACTCGCCAACAATTTTTAGAAAAACTGTGGGATGTTGATGAAAAATATGTAGATGAACATACCCTTACTACTTCTATCAGCCGTATTCGCAGTAAGATTGAAGCGGATGGCGACACATATATCAAAACGGTTTATGGTATGGGGTATCAATGGACAGGAGGCGAAAAGAAATGAATCTGAATAACCTTTCTGCTAAGAAAATTTGTAGACTGGTTAGTGCTGGCATGGTTTTCTCTATGCTGGTAATTACCGGTATTTTCGGCGGTATAATGCAGGATATACGAATTTTTATAGTGGGTGGAACATTGACACTCTGTGCGTTTTTCTGGATTTGGCTATTGGTGCTGATTTTTGGAAAACGCCTTTCTCATTTTACTTCTAATTTGTGCCGGACGCTGGACAACATGATTGATGGAAACGAGGAATTACAAAAGTCAAATGATAGTGAAACTCTTTTTGCCCGTATCAACCACCGCTTAATTCGGTTGTATGAGATTATGCAGAAAAACCGGCACAAGGTAGACATGGAACGACAGGAGCTTCAAATGCTGATTTCTGATATTTCACATCAAGTTAAAACGCCTGTCAGCAATTTGCAAATGGTAACGGACACACTTTTAACAAAGCCTGTTTCAGAAGAAGAACGGATGGACTTTTTACAAGGCATACGTAGTCAGACTGATAAACTGGATTTTCTGTTCCAAGCACTGGTTAAAACGTCCCGGTTGGAAACCGGAGCAATACGATTAGAAAAGAAAGACAGCAGCTTATTCCATACGCTTGCACAAGCCATGAGCAGTATTGTATATGCCGCAGAGAAAAAAGAAATTGCTGTATCCGTGGATTGCCCGGAAAATTTGATAATCTCCCATGACAGCAAGTGGACAAGCGAAGCCCTTTTCAATCTGCTGGACAATGCAGTAAAATACACTCCGTCAGGTGGAAAGATTTCTGTATCAGTGGTTCAGTGGGAAATGTACGTAGAGGTCAAAGTGACCGACACCGGCAAGGGCATTTCAGAAAGCAATCAGGCTGCCATCTTCCGGCGCTTCTATCGTGAGGAAGAAGTACACGATCAACAGGGTGTGGGAATAGGTTTGTATTTGGCTCGTGAGATTGTAACAAGGCAAGGGGGCTATATCAAGGTTGTTTCAGAGCTGAGGCAAGGCTCAGAATTTTCTATTATGCTTCCTGTAAGGTAAGATATAACCACTTTTTTTGAAATGTCCGAGCGTTGTAACATTTCACTCTGATTTTCGATAAAAATTTTTTCTATCTCGGACATTTGTGTAACATTTGTGGTTTACAATGGCTTTATCAACAGATAGAAAGCCTTGAAAGGAGCATTTGAATATGAGCATTTTACAAACAATCGACTTAAAGAAGTATTACGGCACAGAACCAAATATTACTCGTGCCCTTAATGGTGTAAATTTTACTGTGGAACAGGGAGAATTTGTTGCCGTAGTTGGAACTTCCGGCAGCGGTAAGTCTACATTGCTTCACATGATGGGAGGACTTGATACCCCCACTTCCGGCAGCGTGATTGTACGGGGAGAAGAACTCGCAAAAAAGAATGATGATGAATTGACAATTTTCCGCCGTCGTAACATCGGATTTATCTTCCAAAATTATAATCTGGTTCCGATTTTGAATGTATATGAAAATATCGTCCTGCCTGTGGAACTGGATGGCGATACAGTAGACCAGAAATTTATGGACGAAGTTGTGTATATGTTGGCTTTAGAAGATAAACTGGAAAATATGCCGAACAATCTTTCAGGCGGTCAACAGCAACGTGTAGCGATTGCACGAGCTTTAATTACGAAGCCTGCGATTATCCTTGCTGATGAACCGACCGGAAATCTTGATAGCAAGACCAGTGCAGATGTGTTAGGGCTTTTGAAGCATACCAGCGGAGAATTTAATCAGACCATTGTAATGATTACTCACAACAACGAGATCGCTCAACTCGCAGACCGCATTGTACGGATTGAAGATGGTAAAATTGTTGGCTAAAGGAGGTGGGAATTATGAATTATCCTTTTGAAAATGATACCAGTGCAGTAATTAAAAAATTAGCACGAAAAAGTGTGCGTTTTGATAAGAAGAAAAACTTATTTTGCCTTTCGGCAATTATTGTAGCCGTTGCTATGATAATGATGTCGTTGCTCACAGTGCAAAATATCATTTATCAAAATCAGAAAGAAATCGAAGGATTACATCAAGGGATTTTCTTTGACATTACGCAGGACAGTAAAGAAAAGTTGTTAGCAAACGAAGAAGTAAAAAGTGTAGGACTTTCCTGTAATATCAAAACAGTGAAAGAAAATTCTAAAGAACTGTCTCTGATTTATTATGATGATGACATGCTTAGTTTGATTCCTGCCTTTGACGGAAAATATCCAGAGAAAGCAAGTGAAATTGCTGTTACAGATGCCTTTTTTGCCAGTGAAAATAAGTCTCCGGAAATCAACGCCATAGTTCAGTTGAATCTGGATGGTACTTTGAAGAATTATACTATTGTTGGTATTTATCATGATAAAACTTCTACCGCTTATCCTGTTTTTGTTTCACTTGAAAAATGCCGGGAATTACGTGGAAATAACCTGCTTAATGGATATGTTTGGCTTGAAAATGCAGATACCCTTACAAAAGACGAAGCAACAGAAATATTATCTCAAATTTCAGAGGAGACTGGACTGAATAATTGGACAGTCAGCAGTTACTATGATTATGTAAATACAACTTTGTCCTTCAGTAATTATGCGGTATATGGTGTAGTTGCTGCCATTTTGTTTTTAGCTGCCGCACTTGTAATTTACAGCATTTTCTATATTTCGGTTGGACAAAAAGTTGCTGAGTTCGGACAGCTTCGGACAATAGGGGCAAGTAAAAAGCAAATTTATAAAATAGTTCTTAAACAGGGTTATATGCTTGCAGTTCCGGGGATTTTAATTGGTAGTATCATGGGAACGATCATCAGCTATTGTCTGCAATCAAAAGGCTGGTCAGTATTTGCATTTATTGTTTCTCTATGTGGCGCATGCCTTTTTGGAATACTGCTTGTTTATATTAGTGTTCGTAAACCAGCAAAAATTGCAGCGAATACTTCTCCAATTTCCGCCCTGAAAAATCCAGTGGGAATTGTAAATTACCGCACTCACAAAAGACATCGTATTACGCCTGTATATTTAGCGAAAATCAGCTTTTCCAGAAACAGAAAAAAATCTCTATTGACCATTTTATCATTGGGACTGTGCGGAGTTATATTTTTCCTTGCAGCAAGTTATCAGAGTTCTTTTAATGCCGAGAGTATGGCTCGTTATTGGGATATGAAGTACGGAGATTTCAAAATCAGCATTGATTTAGAAAACGAAAGTGAAAATTTGGATGCTCTCTTGCAGAAAGAATATTTTTCTGATTATGTAAAGCGTGTTGGAGATATAGAGGGAGTTAGCAATATATTTACTTATGCTACCGTACCAGTTGATTTCTCAACAGACAATGATATTTCAGATAGCACCTTGATGCTCGGCTATAATGAAAAGGATTTGGCGTCGCTAAATGCAGCGGTTTTGTCTGGAAATATTACTGATGATACAGAATTAGTTGTAAGTGATCCCGAACGTATTTATGATGTTTACCATTGGAAACCTCAAATTGGGGATACTGTGACCTTTAATTTCAAAAATCATAGTGGTAAAACAATAACAAAAGCATTCAAAATTGGTGCAATCACTTCCAGCAATGATGGAATGGGTGGCTATATTTTCAGAATGCCGGAAAATATGCTCAAAGAACTTGCAGGTTATGACTGTACATACGCAATCGAAATACAAGCAGAAGCTGAATATCAGGAGATAATCGAGCAAGAACTCAAATTACTCGTTTCTGACAATAGGGATGTTCGCTTACAAACCCTTCAAGATTTTATTGTAGAACACCAATCAGACAATCGTGCAGGTTTTACATTAGCTTATGCGATTGCAGCCATCTTGTGGATATTTGCGGTCATCAATCAAATCAATCTTACTGTGACAAATCTTTTATCACAGAAACAGGAAATGGGCACACTAAAATCTATTGGTATGACAAATAAGCAGTTGAAGCAAGCATTTATGATGGAAGGTCTTTTTACTACTTTGATTGCATTGCTTATAACTGCTGTTGTTGGAATCCCCGGCGGATATGCAATCGGTATATTTTTGAAAAATGCAGGCATGTCTACGGGATTTGTATTTCCGGTTGTTGCTTTTACTCTTTTTGCTGTTGCTATGTTTATGCTTGAAAGTTTGATGACAATATTGCTTATTCATTCATGGAAGAAGCAATCTGTTATTGCAATAATGCGAAATTGACGATAGAAAG
>ERZ780207.33-NODE-33-length-168620-cov-24.775968_pt1 | contig 168620 bp, 164 predicted proteins | sample MGYA00510977_ERZ780207 | MGnify/ENA primary metagenome ERZ780207 (study PRJEB29588, sample SAMEA2151383) | human gut metagenome | biome: human gut; feature: human-associated habitat; material: faeces | place: Denmark | collected 2008/2010 ...
ACTCGATTGCTTTTTGAATATCGATTTTTACATAACCGTTTTCATAGCAAAATCCGAGACGGGCAAAACACTCCGCTTCGCCTTTGTTTGCGCCTTCCGTATAAACGTTGAACGCTTTTTTGTATTGAGAGCGGTAGCCCCAAGTGTCGCCAAGAACAGTATATGCCAAAACGCCGTTGTCGACGGCTTTTTGATAGTAAATCGTTGCGGCCTTGAAAGCGCCCTCTTCGATATAAATATTACCGATAGAAACATAATACTTCGGTTTTTTTACGGCGAGCCGTTCGTATCTTTGCATTTTATCGCTATTTGTGCTCATATTGTCTCCTATTTTATAACGTTGCGAACGGTTTGGACGATATAAGTTTGTAATCGTCGTCGTGCGTGTAAAACTGTTCCATAAGCCAATAAATACCGTTGGCTTTCTTCCTGAGTTTCTTTGTAAGCAACTCTCTCGTTAGCGGCATTACCTGAAAGATACTGATGTATTTATGCTCGGAAACGTAGCATTTTACGATTTTCGGCGTTTTGAATATTTCGGGCAATAAGAGTACCGTTCCGCAGTATTTCCCGTCGATTCCCATATCTATCGTGTCCGAAACGGTTATGTTATCTTTTTCGTTGAACGCATATTCCGCAGTTGCCCAAAGAAGCGAGTTTAACGATAGCCAGTCCGTCGGCGCGTCTTCGTCGTCCGAAGGATTACGAATATCGACGTCGGGCGAAATAAGCATCATATACTCGTTGCGGCGATTTGCTTTTCTCCCAAAGCCTATATCTCGCTCGGGCATCAGATAATCGCTTGCGCCGATTGTACACAGTTTCCAAAACGGCATTTCGTCCGTCGGTTTGAAAACAAGCGTCGTTATCGGTTTCATATCCGTCGGCAGGACGTTCTTTTTCAGTTTCAGACTGAAAATCGGTTCTTCCCCGAAAACGGTTTTATAATGGTCGTATAGTGTTTGCTGTCTTTTGCTTTTCATCTTTGCTTCGATATTGACTCCCGATTGTAAAGTTGCAAACGGTATGAACGATATAAGTTTGTGGTCGTTGCACGTATATTATAGCATATAATTTAGTTTTTTCAATCAATATCAGGTTTGTCAAAGGGCAGAGTAACACGATAATATTGCTTTATAAATGAAGAAAATCAAATGCAGAAAACCATATAAGAGAATACAACGAAAAACATAATTTAATGATTTATATGATTCCGAACATTACAGTCGGTCATATATACAGTTGTGCAAAAAACTATTAAAGCAGGCGCGACAGGGGAAAACAAAAAGCGGTTTTAAGATTTCGACAATAAAAAAAACGACCGTGGGAACGGTCGTTTTTTGTGGGCGCGTGAAAAATTATAAACTTCTCAGGACTTTGTTGACTTCCGCCATATTGCATTTGCCGGCGTATTCCGTCTTGAAGTGGCGCATTACGCTTGGCACCGATTTGTCGGGCAAGGTCATAATGACGGCTTTGATTTCGTCCTCGCTCATCATTTTGGGCAGGTACTTTTCGATTGCCGCGATCTGGTTGTTCAAAGACAGCACGGTGTCGGCTCTGCCAGCCTTTTCAAAAGCGTCCTTTTCTTCAAAGAGTTCCTTTTGCGTTTTTTTCAGGATCTGGACGTAGTCGGCGTCGGACATTTCCTCGCCTTTGCTGCGTTTTTCGATATTGAAGAGCATAAGTTTGTTTATGAGCGCGTTAAAAGCCGTGACAGTATCTTTGTCGTGCGCCTTCATTGCTTCGATTTTTGCTTTTTTGAAATCGTCGATATTCATAAAATCACCTCGGGAAAATTATAGTCCCGAGGCGGCGGAAAAGTCAATATTTTCAGGACACTAATCGTCGAGATTTGAAAACAAGGGGCTGTCGAAAAACTCCGAAAGAGAAATTGACAATCCTTCGCAAAGATACGCGATGGTTTGCAGTTTCGGATTTTGACTTCTTCCCGAGAAAATGCTGTTGACGGTGGACTGTATCACGCCGGACATCGTGCAAAGTTTATTGACGGTGATGTTTCGGTTGTTGCAGTATTCAAGAATACGCGCGGCGACCGCTTCGTTCAGTTTCATAATTTTAATCCTTTTCGGTTTTTAATGCGTTCAGCCAGATTGTTTTGTCAAAGCGGGTGTTTAAGGGGCTTGTGGACGGCAAAAACACGGCGGAATCCGAAAGATATTTGTAATTTTTCAGGAATATTTCCTTTGCTTTTCCGCCGTTTAAGATAATTTTTTTGACGTTTGCCTTGTCAAGGACTTTTTGTAAGTCCGCAACCTTATAATTTTTAATCGTGCTGTCAAGGCTGCCCGTTATTTCGCACTCGGCAACGACGTCCCAAAGGGCGATTTTGTGGTTTTTAAGCAGGGCTTGCTTTTCACCTATCGTTTCGGGCGCGGGTTCGTCAAAGGCTTCTGCCAAGACTTTCCAGAATCTGTTTTGTTTGTTGCCGTAATAAAAGTTCGTCTCGCGCGAGATGACGCTCGGGAAACTTCCGAGAATCAATATTTCGCTGTTTTCGTCGAAGAACGGCAGAAATCCCTTGTAAATCATACTTGGATTATACAACAAAAAATGCGCGTGCGATATTGATTTATCGCAAAAAGCGGGATATAATATTTCCAAACGGAAGGTGTGAAAAATGATTTTATATTTTACGGGTACGGGCAATGCGAAATATATTGCCGAAAAAATCGCAAACGTAACGGGCGACGAAACGAAAAATATCGTGGCTTATACCCGCGATAACGAGAAATTTTTGCAAGGGGACGGGGAACGACTTGTCCTTGTCAGCCCCGTGTACTACTGGGGTATTCCCGAATCGGTGAAAGGATTTCTGAAAACCCTGAAAACCGCGGGAAGATATTTCGCGATAGTTCTCGAATGCGGCGGAAGCACCGGGAACGCGCAGGGCGTGTGCGAAAGATACGTGCGTCCCGACGCGGTGTTCGGCGTTGTCGCGGTCGATAATTTCTGCCCGATGTTCAAAATCGAATCCGCCGAGGAAACGGGAAAACGACTTGACGCGCTTGACGCAAAAATCGCCGTTATCGCGGACAAAATCAGGAACGAGGAAAAGGGCGACTTCAACGACGTAAAAGGTGGTTTTTATAAACTCAACACCGCTTTGTTGTATCCGATTTACGAAAAATTCGGCGGAAGAAAAACAAAATTTTCGGCGTCCGACGACTGCGTAAATTGCGGACTTTGCGAAAGCATTTGTCCGGTGTCCGCAATAAAAATCGAAAACGGAAAGCCCGTATGGACAAAAGAAAAGTGCGATATGTGTTTGGGTTGTCTGTCAAGATGCCCGAAAAACGCAATCTCGATTAAGAAGTCTTTGAAAAACGGTCGCTACGTAAATCCGCGCGTCAAATTCTGAAAATCCCGAAAAATTTTTTGAAAAAGCAGCCTTTTCAAGGCTGTTTTTTGTTGCCTTTTTATCATATCTTATATAAAATAACATTAAGTAATTTCTGTGTAGGTAAGAGGATGCAAAAGAAGTTATCGAAGATTTCACACGGTCTGAAAAAAATTCCCGAAGGTATCGTAAAACTCAAATGGGTGTTTCTCGTGCTGTTTGTCGCGCTGTCGATATTCGGCGCGGTGATGATTCCGCATACGAAAATCAACTATGACCTGACGGGGTATCTGCCCGCGAATTGCGATTCGTCAACCGCTCTCGAACTCCTGAAAAAAGAGTTTGACGACAAGGGTATGGCGTACGTTATGGTAAAGGACGTTACGCCCGAAAAAGCAGGCGAAATCAAAACGAGACTGGAAAAAGTCGAAGGCGTCGCGACGGTTACTTACGTTGAGAGTATGAACTACAAAAACAACTCGGCTCTCTATACCGTAACGCTGAAAGACTATGACTCGACGGCAGGTGCGTTTGACGCGGTAAAGGGCGTAATCGACGCTTTATCCGACGAAAAAGCATATTTATCCGGTCAATCTGCATTTTCATACTACACAAAACTTGAAACCGAACAAAGCATAATGAAGCTTGGCATAGCCATTATTATCATCATACTTCTGGTGATGTTGTTCACGTCCAAAACTTATTTTGAACTGATTGTGCTCATTCTCGTTTTCGGCGCGGCGATGGCGATAAACATGGGGACGAATTTCTTGTTCGTCAACGGTATTTCTTACATTGCGAATCTGGTCGCGCTCGTGCTGCAACTCGCGCTGTCGCTTGACTACTCGATTATCCTTTTGCACCGCTATATGGAAGAAAGAGATAACGGCGAAGACGCAAAAACCGCAACGGTTACCGCACTTACGAAAGGGCTGCCCGAGATTCTGTCAAGTTCCCTTACGACGGTGGCGGGGCTTGCCGCGCTTATGCTGATGACTCTTTCGATCGGCGCTGAAATCGGATTGTCGCTTGCGAAAGGTATCGTCGTCTCGATGGCGACGGTCATATTCTTTATGCCGGCTCTTCTCGTGATTTTCGACAAACCCATTCAAAAAACCCGTCATAAATCTTTTGTGCCGAACGTAACGAAGCCCGCGCGTGCAATCGTCAAAGCAAGGAAAGTTATCGTGCCGGCGTTTTTGCTTATCGCAATCCTTGCGGGAGTCGCGCAAGGTTTCAACAAATATTCGTTCAACTACAACAGCGGCTCGCTTATCGTCGCGCCGAAAAAGGTCATCGAAGAAACGGGCTTCGGCACGCTTAACTCGCTTGTCGTGGTTGTGCCGAAAGGCGACGCCGAAAAAGAACGCCAACTTGTGAAATACGTGGAGTCTTTCGACCTTATCGACAAATCGCAGACGACCGCTCTTGCCACAATCAACGTGTATTCTTTCATCGACGCGGATTCCTCGGAAACGCTGTATCTTACCGACGAGGTGACGAAAAAGGACATCGGGAAGTTAATTGATAAAATCCCGTCCGACGCGGGCGTAAATCCATTGTTTATCAAACCTATGATCGAGCGTTGGTTTGACGAATACGTCAAAAAATATCTGCCCGAAGGTACCAAACCGAGCGAAGCCAAAGTCAGACTTATTGATTTATTGGATTTCGCCGTCCGCGAAAAGTTCGACGCGATTTCTGGGTTTATAGGGGACGATCCCGAAAAGCTTGCGTATCTTGAACAGATCAAGCAAATTTCCTTTGCGAAAGCTAATCTCGAATCCGAAAACTATTCCCGCATTACGTTCAACATCAACGGCGGGGTGGAAGATGACGACGTGTTTGAACTTGTCAAAACCTTGAAATCGGGCGTGTCCGACTTTTACGAGGAAAGATATATCACCGGCGAAAGCGTCGTGTGCTATGAGATGAGCGAATACTTTATGAAAGACAACCTTATGGTGTGTCTGTTCACCGATTTGTTCATTCTGGTTATATTGCTTATAACGTTCAGGAATATTTCGCTTCCGATAATCCTTATTCTTGCGATTCAGGGCGGAATTTTCATCAACTTTGCGATTCCGTTCTTGTCAAAGACGTCGATTTCGTTCATCGGCTACCTTATAATAAGCGCGATACAGATGGGCGCGACAATCGACTACGCAATCGTACTTACCAACAGATACCGCGGCATAAGGAAAGATTTTATCGACCGCTACGACGCAATGGCTGCCGCAACAAACGCCGTGTTCCCGACAATTCTGACGTCGGGCGTCATTCTTACGGCAACCGGCTTCGTTATGAGTATGCTGTCGTCGGGTGTGGTGGCGCAACTCGGGCTTTTGTTGGGCGTCGGCACGCTGACGTCGATAATCATCGTGTTGTTCGTCCTGCCGTCGCTTCTTTTAGTGACAGAGAAAGTCGTCGATAAAACCGACTTTTCAAAACTGTTCAGAAGAAAACAAAAAGCCGCCGTCGAAGAAGTTACGCTAAGCCCCGACTTCACGGAGCCTTCCGACAACGCCGTAAAGGCACAGAAAACCGAAAACGAACAAGGTTGATTTTGCTATGCCAACAGATAATAATACGAACGTTGCCAAAACGTCGATATTTCGGCGCTTTTATGAAAAATGTTCGCTTGTAGTACATAAAGTACAACCGCGTTCGCCTTTTTCAAAAATCATCTGAAATCTCGGCGTTTTCGGTTGTGAACAAGTTTTCCGTCGTGTTTTTAGAATAAGACAAGGCACGCGAGCGGCTTAATACTTTACCGTATAAGCCGTGAGCGTAACGCAGTATTAGTCAAAAACACGGCGTAAAACCTAAGTTCGTATTATTATCCGTTGGCATCGTAAATGAGTTGACAAAAAAGATATTTCGCATTATCATTTTCATATCGATATAAAAGGGCGTATTATGAAAAACTTCGTCGAAAACAAGTTTTATTACTATTACTTTCAAAACAACGTTTCATTCTGCAAGGGACGCTGAAAGTCGACGCACTTTTTTTTCAGGTAAGTTAGCGATTCCTTTGCGGAATCGCTTTTTTTATACGAAAAACCGCGCCGATTTGCAATATATGCGGAAAACAGCGCGAAATATGTGAAAAAACGATGGTCTTATAATCAAAATTGATTATAATGGAAAAGACAGAGGTTTATATGAAAGATATTTTGGACGCAAGGAACGAAATCAACGAAATCGACAAACAAATGGCGCAACTGTTCCAGAAAAGAATGGAAGCCGTGAAAGACGTTGCCGTGTATAAAAAGGACAACGGTCTGTCCGTCCGCGACCTTTCCCGCGAGGCGGAAGTCGCAAAACGCAATTCAAAATTCGTCACGGACGAAAGCCTGAAACCGTATTACGTCGACTTCATCAGAAATACGATCGACGTGTCCTGTAAGTATCAGGAATCGCTGCTTCGGAATATGACCGTCGCATACTGCGGCGTCGAGGGGGCGTTTGCACACATCGCCGCGAAGAAAATGTTCCCGACTGCGACGTACAAGCCCTGCGCGACTTTTTCGGAGGCGTACGAGGGCGTCGAAAAGGGCGACTACGACTGCGCCGTGCTTCCGCTTGAAAACAGTTACGCCGGGGAAGTCGGCGAGGTTATGGATCTGACTTTTTCGGGCGATCTGCATATAAATCAGGTTATCGAAGTGCCGATCACGCACAATCTTATGGCGTTGCCCGGCGCAAGCGTCGACACGATAAAAACCGTCGTGAGCCACCCGCAGGCGCTTATGCAGTGCGCGGATTTCATAAAGAAAAACAATTTTGAGGTCAAAGCGTATTCCAACACCGCGCTTGCCGCAAAGTTCGTCAAAGACAGCGGCGACAAAACGATTGCCGCGATTGCCTCCGACGAAACCGCAAACGTTTTCGGGCTCGATATCATTGAAAAAAGCGTCAACGACGTGAAAACCAACACGACGAGATTCGCCGCGTTTTCAAGGGTTGAAAATACGCCGTTTTGCCTTACGAAAAGGGAAAACGAAAACTTTATTCTGGTGTTCACGGTGCAGAACGAATCGGGCGCGCTCGCAAGCGCGTTGAACATAATCGGCGCACACAACTTCAATATGCGCGCGCTTCGTTCTCGTCCGATGAAAAACCTGAAATGGAATTACTATTTTTACATCGAGGCGGAAGGAAACGTCAATACGCAAAACGGAAAAGAACTTATGCAAGAGCTGTCCGCGCTTTGCGCCAAGCTGAAACTTGTCGGCAGCTACTTCTCGGACGAGGAATACGAAAAATGATTATACCCGTAAATCTTGACGAAAAATACGACGTCATCGTCGAAAACGGCGCGCTTGACGACGCGGAAAAACACCTTAACCTTAACAGAAAGGTTCTGGTTCTGACCGACGACGGAGTGCCCGAAACGTACGCCGAAAAAGTCGCGAGAAAATGCGAAACCCCCGTTGTCGTGACACTTAAACACGGCGAAGAAAGCAAAAATTTCGACAACTTCAAACATATCCTTTCCGTTATGCTTGAAAACTCGTTTTCAAGGAAAGATTGCGTTGTGGCTGTCGGCGGCGGCGTTGTCGGGGATATCGGCGGATTCGCCGCGTCGTGTTATATGCGCGGCGTCGATTTTTACAACGTGCCGACAACCCTTTTGTCGATGGTGGACTCGTCAATCGGTGGGAAAACCGCAATCGACTTTATGGGCGTGAAAAACGTTGTCGGCTCATTTTATCAGCCGAAAGCGGTCGTGGTCGACCCTCGCGTTTTAAGCACGCTTGACGACAGACAATTTTACGCAGGGCTTGCGGAGTCGATAAAAATGGCGGCGACGTCGGACGCATCGCTTTTTGAATTTATCGAAAACGCCGACGTGAAACGCGACGTGAAAGAAATCATCGAAAGGTCGATACTCATCAAAAAAGCCGTCGTGGAAAAGGACGAAAAAGAAGAGGGATTAAGAAAGGTTCTGAACTTCGGCCATACCGTCGGACACGCAATCGAAAGCGCGGAGCATGGTAGACTTTTGCACGGCGAATGTGTTGCGACGGGTATGCTGTACGCATGCTCCGACGGCGTAAAAACGCGCCTTGAAAACCTTATGACAAAGTTTGGTCTTCCTATAAAAACCGAAAAAACGGCGGCGCAACTTCTGCCGTATATCACGCACGACAAAAAAGCGAGCGGCGGAAAAATCTCGACGGTGTACGTCGACGAAATCGGAAGTTTCAGATTTATCGACCGCACCGCGGAAGAAATACTTTTAATATCGGAGAAAAAGAAATGAAAAACACGTTCGGAAACAGCATTTCGCTTACCGTATTCGGCGAAAGTCACGGCGAATGCGTCGGCGCGGTTATCGACGGACTCGCGGCGGGAATCGTCGTTGACGAAAACCTTATAAGGGAAGACCTTAAAAGGCGCGCTCCGGCGACAAGCACGGACACCGCGCGCCGCGAAAACGACAATTTCAAAATAATGAGCGGCGTGAAGGACGGCAGGACGACGGGCGCTCCGATTTGCGTGATTGTCCCAAACGAAAATACGAAAAGCGGCGACTACGATTACGGTATCGCGCGGCCGTCGCACGCCGATTACACGGCGTTTTGCAAATATCACGGATATGAAGATTACCGCGGCGGCGGACACTTTTCGGGGCGCGTAACGGCAGGGATAGTTGCTGCCGCTTCGATTGTAAAAAGCGCGCTGGAAAGCATCGGAATTAACATTGCGACGCACGTCATTGAATGTGCGAATGTGCAGGATAAGCCGTTTAACGACATCAAAAACGAGATATTAACCGTTAAATCCGCAACATTCCCCGTTATCGACAAGGCACAAGGGAAGAAGATGCAGGAAGAAATCGAAAAAGCGAAAGCCGACGGCGACAGCGTCGGCGGTGTCACCGAAACCGCAATAATCGGATTGCCCGAAGGCGTCGGCGAGCCGTGGTTCGACAGCGTTGAAAGCATACTCTCGCACGCGCTGTTTTCAATCGGCGGCATTAAGGGCGTGGAATTCGGCAACGGCTTTGAAATGACAAAAATGAGAGGAAGCGCCGCAAACGACGCGTTCGCTTTGGAAAACGGAAAAGTCGTAACGCTTACGAATAACAACGGCGGCGTAAACGGCGGCATCACCAACGGCATGCCCGTGATTTTCAAGTGCGCCGTAAAGCCCACGCCGTCCATTTACAAAACGCAGAAAACGATCAATTTTTTGAAAAACGAAGAGACCGAAATCAATATTCGCGGCAGACACGATCCCGCGATAATAAGAAGGATTTGTCCCGTTATCGACGCGGTCGCAGCGCTTGCCGTCGCCGATCTTCTGCAACAAAAATACGGCGCGGACGTCATGACAAAAGGTATCGGAAAATGAAATACGGGCTTATCGGAAAACCGCTCGGGCACAGTTTCTCGCGCGAAATACACGCACTCATTGCGGACTATGATTATCGTCTTTTTGAAATCGACGAGGACGAGTTGCCGCGCTTTTTTCAAGAACGCGATTTTTCGGGCATAAACGTTACGATTCCTTACAAGCAGGCGGTGATTCCGTTTTTGGACGAAATATCCGACGAGGCGAAAAAAATCGGCGCGGTGAACACGATTGTCAAAAAGGAAGGGAAACTTTTCGGATTCAACACCGACTTTTTCGGCATGCGCGCGCTCATCAAAAGCGCGGGGCTTGACCTTGAAAACAAAACCGTTCTGATACTCGGCACGGGCGGCACGTCGAAAACCGCCGTTGAGGTTTCAAAAAGCCTTGGGGCGACGGAAATCGTGAAAGTGTCAAGAAAAAAGTCTTCGGACACGGTGACATACGACGAAGCGTACGAAAAGTTTTCGGGCGCGGACGTCATCATAAATACTACGCCCGTCGGAATGTTTCCAAATGCCGACAAAACGCCCGTCGACGTTAAAAAATTCAAAAAATTGCAGGGTGTTATCGATGCGGTTTACAACCCCCTTCGCACAAATTTCGTGCTTGACGCCGAAAGTATCGGCGCGAAAGGGCGCGGCGGACTGTATATGCTTGTGGCGCAGGCTGTTTATGCGTCGGCGTTGTTTCTGGATAAAACCGCAAACGAGAGCGTCATCGACAAAACGTACGCCCGCATACTGAAAGAAAAGCGCAATATCGTGCTTTGCGGTATGCCGTCTTCCGGGAAAACGACCGTCGGGAAAGAAATTGCAAAAGTTTTTGGCAAAAAGTTTATTGACACCGACGACGTCGTGGTTGAAAAAAAGAAGGAATCCATAAGCGATATTTTTGAAAAGTACGGCGAAGGAGAATTCCGGAAGGAAGAACGGCTTGCAATCGAGGAATTGTCAAAAGAGAACGGGCTTGTCATCGCAACGGGCGGCGGCGCGGTGCTGGACGAAAACAACGTCCGCGCGCTCAGACGAAACGGCGTAATTCTGTTTCTGGACAGAAGCCTTGAAAACCTTGTCGCAACTGCCGACAGACCATTGTCCAAGGACAAGGAAAAACTCAAAAATCTTTTTGAAAAAAGATACGACGTTTATAAGTCGTGCGCGGACGCGGTAATCCCCGCAGACGGCGAAATCGACGACGTCGTCGAAAAAATAAAAGGAGTTTTATTATGAAATTTCTTATTCTGAACGGACCGAACATCAATATGCTGGGCATAAGAGAGCCCGAAATTTACGGAGAAGAAACGTACGATACTCTTGTCGAAAAGGTCAAAGAGCACGCGGAAGAAATCGGCGTGGAGGTCGAGTTTTTCCAGTCGAACCACGAAGGCGCGCTCATCGACGAAATCCAGCGCGCGTACTTTTCGCACGTTGACGGCATCGTGTTCAATCCCGCGGGATATACGCATACGAGCGTTGCGCTTGCCGACGCCGTGAAAGCCGTGTCGATACCCACCGTCGAGGTGCATATTTCGTACGTCAGCGAAAGGGAAACGTACAGACAGATAAGTTTCGTCCGCGCGGTCGCAATCGACACCGTCGAAGGGCAAGGGCTTAACGGATACCTTATCGCGATGGACGCGCTCAAAAATCATCTTATAAATAATGAAGGTTAAAATTCTGCCGTCAAAAACGTCGGGCGAAGTTTCGGCGCCGCCGTCAAAAAGTTTTGCTCACCGATATCTTATCGGCAGCGTTTTGTCGCGCGGAAAGTGCGTGATAAAAAATATTGCGGACAGCGACGATATTTCGGCAACGCTTTCGTGCATCGAACAACTTGGCGGAAGCGTAACGAAAGACGGAAATATCGTGACCGTTATTCCGACAAACGAAAAACAAATCGAAAACGCGGTTTTCGACTGCAAAGAAAGCGGCAGCACGCTGAGGTTTTTTATCCCCGTAGTGCTTGCGACAGGCGCGAAAAACTGCACGTTTTCAGGGAGCGAAAGACTGCTTGCGCGCGGGATAAAGGAATACGAAACACTTTTTGAAAACAGCGACGTAACTATAAAATCCGCCGAAAAATCAATCGAAATAAACGGGACACTCTCGGCGGGGAATTACGAAATAAGCGGCGAGGTCAGCAGTCAATATACAACCGGAATGTTGTTTGCATTGTCGGTACTCTCAGGCAAAAGCACGCTTAAAATCACGGGAAATGCCGAAAGCCGCGCTTACGTCGATATGACGATAAAAGTTTTGAAAGACTTCGGCGCGGACATTGCGGAACCCGAAAAAAACTATTTTGAAATAAACGGAAAAGGACGGCTTTCGCCCGGCGAATTTACAGTTGAGGGCGACTGGTCGAACGCCGCGTTTTTAATTGCGCTTTCCCGCCTTCTGGGGACAATAAGCGTTTCGGGGCTTAACGAAAACAGCGTGCAGGGCGACAGGTTTTCAAGCGTCGCATTTGACGCGCTGGACGGCGAAAACGCCGAAATCGACCTTAAAGACTGTCCCGACCTTGCGCCGATACTGTTTTCTTACGCCGCATATAAAAACGGCGGGAAGTTCATAAACACAAGGCGGTTAAGGGTGAAAGAAAGCGACCGCGCAAACGTTATGGCGGAAGAACTGAAAAAATTCGGCGCAAATGTTAAAGTGTACGAAAACAGCGTTGAAATTGAAAAAACGCAACTTAAACAGCCGATTGTGCCGCTTTGCGGTCACAACGACCACCGCATCGTAATGGCGCTTTCGGTGCTTGCGGCAGTGTTTGGCGCGGAAATCGACGGGGCGGAGGCAGTGAACAAAAGTTATCCCGATTTCTTCCGCGTCATAAAAAAAGCAGGAGTAAACGTATATGAAATTCGATAAAAACACAAAAATCCTGATCGTAGGGCTTGGACTTATCGGCGGCAGTTACGCAAAGGCGTTGTCGGACGAAGGATACTTCGTCGGCGCAATCGACAAAAAGAAAAGTTCGGTCGAGTACGCGTTGAAAAACGGGCTTATACAGGTTGGCGAGACAAGCGTGAAAAAAGATTTCGTGAAGGACTTTGACCTTATCGTTTTTGCGCTGTATCCGCACGATTTCATAAACTGGATCAAGGAATATCAATCATTCATAAAGCCCGGCGCGCTTATCACCGACGTTACCGGTGTGAAGTCGTTCGTCGTCGAAAACGTGCAGAAAATTCTTCGTGGCGACTTGGAATTCGTGGGGGCGCATCCGATGGCAGGCAAAGAAGTCAGCGGCGTCGAAAACGCCGATCCGAAAATCTTCGTCGGGGCAAATTACATCGTGACGCCCACGAAAAGGAATACAGACGAAAACGTGCAGGCGGTGAAAGATCTCGGCCGCGCGCTCGGTTTTGAAAGGATATCGTCGCTTTCGCCCGAAGAGCACGATGAAACGGTTGGGTTTTTGTCGCACCTGACGCATTGCATCGCCGTATCGCTGATGGTATCCAAAAAGTCGCACCATCTTGCCGAATACACGGGCGATTCCTTCCGCGACCTTACCCGCATCGCAAAAATCAACGACGAAATGTGGAGCGAACTTTTCCTTGCAAACAAGGACGAACTCTTAAAACAAATGGACCTGTTTGAAGAAAAATTCAACCAACTGAAAGAAGATATTAAAAACGATAATCGTGAAAAAATAAGAGAAACGCTGCGCGAATCCACGGCGCGCCGCAAAGTGTTTGACAAAGACGCAAAGGAGACAAAATAAATGAATCTCGAATTCAAAAGAAAACTGCCGACGTTGCAGGAAATCAAGGCGATGTATCCGCTTGACGACGCGCTTGCGGCACACAAAAAAGATACCGACGCCACGCTCAAAAACATTTTTTCGGGGAAGGATAACCGCCTGCTTCTGGTAATCGGACCGTGTTCCGCCGACAGAGAGGACGCCGTTCTCGACTATATTTCAAGGCTCAGGCGCGTGCAGGAAAAGGTCGCCGACAAAATCGTCATCGTGCCGCGCATTTATACCAACAAACCGCGCACGACCGGCGACGGCTACAAGGGAATGCTGCACCAGCCCGATCCCAACGCCGACGAAAATATGCTGAAAGGGCTGATCGCCATAAGGAAGTTGCACATAAAGGCACTTAACGAAACGGGATTTTCCTGCGCGGACGAAATGCTTTATCCCGAAAACCACCTGTATCTGTCCGACGTGTTGTCGTACGTTGCGGTCGGCGCAAGGTCGGTTGAAAACCAATTCCACAGGCTCACGGCAAGCGGGCTCGATATTCCCGTCGGCATGAAAAACCCGACAAGCGGCGATTTATCCGTTATGATGAATTCGATACGCGCGGCGCAGCACCCGCATACGTTCGTGTATTCGGGGTGGGAAGTGAACAGCGCGGGAAATACGCTCGCGCACGCGATTCTGCGCGGTTCGGTGGATAAAAACGGACAGGCAATCCCGAATTACCATTACGAAGACCTTATCAAACTTTGCGATCTGTACGCGAAAAGCGGGCTTGAAAATCCCGCCGTCATCGTCGATACCAACCACTCGAATTCGGCAAAAAAATTCGACGAGCAACCGCGCATCGCAAAAGAAGTGTTGCACAGCACGCGTTATTCCAAAGGTATCGGAGAAATGGTGAAAGGACTGATGATTGAATCGTATATCGAAGACGGCTCGCAACCGTCGGACGGCAAAATTTACGGGAAATCCATCACCGACGCATGCCTCGGGTGGGATAAAACCGAAAGGCTTATTTACGATATTGCGGATTTAAGATAAAAAAAATTAACGATAAAGTCATTCTTCTTCAAAAAAAAACGAAAAATAAAAGCGCGGACAAAAAGTCCGCGCTTTGTATTATACAACCGTATTAAAAGAATCTTGCGACAAGGTCTTTGGAGTATTGCACCGTTTCTTCCATATCGCCGAAGCTCATGATTTCGCCGGCATAATAGGTGTTGAGCTGACCTTGCATACTTTCGACTTTTTCATACCAGCCGTCGGCGTAGTCTTTCTCAAACACGTGGGGGAAGTAATACCACTTTCTCTCATAGACGCATTTGTCGATGTCGATGCCGCAAAGTTTCATATCGTCCCAAGCCATCTTTTTCGCTTCTTCGTAAGTTTTGAGTTCCTTACCCTTGTAGTTACGCAGGACGTAAGTTGTAAGAACCTGATTGGGTTCATTCTTCCATCTGTGATAGAACACCATAAGGTGACCGAGTCTTTCGGGAACCATGTTGTCAAAGAGATAGCCCGACATATCGGGATAATAAGTGCCTTTCTTGCAGGTGATTGCGGTGACGTCGTAGCGTTCGTAATCGATTTTCGAGAAGAGCGCTTTTTCCTGTTCGGTCGCGTCGAAGTAGGAAGGCAGATATTGCAGGGGAGCGGTAACGATGATTTTGTCGTATTCTTCCATTTTGTCGCCGATATAAACCTGAACTTTGCCGTTTTCACGCGTAACTTTCGTGATATTGACGTTGAGGCGGGCGGGGTGTTGAAGTTTCTCGTTGACTGCCTCGTAAATGCTTTGCGTGCCGTCTTTCCACGTCCACAAATCTTTGTTTACGAAGTACATTGCGGTTGCGAAGTCAAGGTATTTCATGACGTATGCCGCGGGGATTTCGTCAAAGAAGCCGTATCCGAACGCGGTGTAAGGCCCGATCCAGATTTCCTGTGCAAGTTCAACCTTGTTGAGTTTGCAGAAATCCGTGAAATTCATGCACAAATCTTTGAGGTTGGGGTTTTCGCCGACAACGTGTTCGCCCGTGACCGGATCGTACCCGTCGTATTTACCCTCGGAAATTCCCTTGTGGCCGGTGTATTGATATCCCTTGTACTTGGTTGCAAGCAGCGTGCCGAGTTTTTTGACCTGTGATTTCATCTTCAAAAGATGTGGGATAAGCAGGGGGTTTTTCTTCGGATTGAACGGATCGTACGGTTTGCCGTTCATTTTGCGATACGCACGTTCGAGTTTCGGTCCGTTGTGATCGACGCCGCCGAATAATTCAAGCTCATGCACGGCGTAATACGTCGGGCAGCCCATAATCGCGCCCATTTCAAATCGCTTTCCGTCATGATACGGAGAGTGGCATTTTCCGCCGACGTGGTCTTCTTTTTCAAGAATCGAATAATCGGTATAACCGTTCTTTTCAAGATGAACTGCCGCGCTTAATCCCGCGGGACCGGCGCCGATGATACAAATCTTTTCATTCTTTGCCATAATAATCTCCTTGAATTTTGTAAGTCTTGCGACCTGCAAAAAATAATTTTTTTATTACAAAATAATTATATCATCTATTTTTTCATTGTAAATACTTTTGTGAAAATTTTGACGAAAAAATCAAAAATTTGCGTTTAAGTATTCACAACGTAATTTCGGCGTGGTATAATGAGATTGATTTAAGAGGTGAAAAAATGAAATTTACGTCTTTTGTTCAACTTTTGCACAGCGGCGCGACGAATTATCCCGACAACGTTGCGCTTTTGTACGACGAGGGCGGAACGACGGTCAAAAAAACGTACGCGCAGTTATACGCCGACGTCAAAGATCGCGTCCGCGCGCTTGAAAGTATGAAAGAAACCTGCGTGGGTATTCTCGAAGCGCCGTCGGAAAAATGGATTGTCGATATGTTCGCGTGCGTGATTGCCGGAAAGCAAACGGTGCTACTCGACGCGATGTCGGACGCCGCGACGCTCCAAAAATGCGTTCTTGCAACCGACGTCGAAACTATTCTCACCGACAACCTGACCGCGCCGTATGCGACCGCGTTGACGTTTTGCCCGCATACGCTGAACAAGACGGACGGAGAAGGCGATATATTGTTTTTCACGTCGGGCACGACCGAGTCTTCAAAAGCGGTGGTGCTGACCTCGAAATCCCTTTGCGCCAGCGCCTGGAACGGACAGGAAAGATGCCCGTGCAACGAAAACGACAATCTGCTTTGCATCCTTCCGCTCACTCACGTTTTCGGGTTCGTATGTTCGATGCTGTGGCCGTTGTCGCAGGGCGCGTGCGTGTCGTTGACAAGGGGGCTTCGTTATCTCCCGTTCGACGCGAAATATTTCAATCCGACGATTATATCCGTCGTGCCGTCCGCGTTGAAATTCCTTTTGAACTTCAATGCGCTTAACGATAATTTGCGTATGGTGCTTGTCGGCGCGGGCCCCGCAAGCGAGCAGGTGCTGGAAGCCGTGAAAGCAAAGGGCGTCGAAATCCGCTTTGGCTACGGGCTGACCGAAACGTCAAGCGGCGTTGCCATAAGCACGGGCGAAAATCCGTTTGCGATGACGCCGTGCCCCGACGACGAAATCACGCTTTCGGACGACGGCGAAATATTGATAAAATGCCCCGAATGTATTATGAAAGGGTATTACAAAAACAAAACCGCAACCGACGAAGTGCTGATAAACGGCGTGTTCCATACGGGCGATCTCGGCAAATTCGACAAAGACGGCAACCTTTATATCACGGGCAGAAAAAAAGATATCCTCGTTCTTGAAAACGGCACGAAAATTTATCTTGCCGAGTGGGAGGCGGAACTTCAAAAAGCCTTGAATATCGACGATATCGCGCTTGCACAAAAAGACGGCGTCGTGACGTTGTTCGTCGGCGACAAGGACGGCAATATCGACAAGGACGACGTGAAAAACAAAGTAAACGAATTCAACAAAACAAAATCTTTCGACCGACAAATCGGGGACGTCCGGATTATGCCGCACGCCCTTGAAAGGACGGCGACGGGCAAAATAAAACGCTGGGCTTTATAACGACGTATTCTGCATAAAGGAGTATAAAAATGCAAGTCACAAAACAAGAAATTCAGGACAACCTTACGAAACTGGTGAAACAATACGTTCCTTCTCTTCAAAACGAAGAAATCACGCGCGAAACCCCCATCAATTCAAAGGGGTACGAATCGCTCAATTACATATATATAGTATGCACGCTCGAAAGCGACTACAACGTAAAAATTCCCGATAAGGTGTGGATGAAACTACGCAGCGTCGGCGAAGTCGTGGACGCAGTTTACGATATGGCAACGAAAAAATAATTTTGCGATTTTTCGCAAAACAGCCGCTTAATCATACCAAAAATATGGATAAAGTTAATGATTTAATATATACAGTCCATAAGAAGATGCTTGCCGACGACGTTACGATGTTTCGGAAATTGCGCCCGTCGGTGCTTTTAAGGCTCATTCAGGAAATATCCATCGCACACACCGAAGCACTTGGCGCAGGCAGGGCGAAAACGCTTGACAAAGGCGTTTTGTGGGTTGTCGCAAGAATGAAAATCGAAATAAACAGACTACCTTCTTACGACGAAACCGTTACCCTTGAAAGCTTTGCGGGCAAAACCTTGCGCGTGCTTTTCCCGCGGTATTACGAGATGCTGGACGAAAGCGGAAATACGCTTGTCAAAGCAAGCGCGGTATGGCTCCTGATGGACGAAAAAACAAGGCATATGGCGTTCCCCGAAGAGTACGGCGTGGAGATCCCGTTCCTTGAAAAAGATATCGGGATTGCTCTTCCGTGCGGCGTTTCGCCGGGTACTCAGAAAAACAAGAAAAATTTCGTGGCGTCATACAGCAGGGTTGACATCAACGGGCATATGAACAACAGCAAATACGTTGACGAAGTCGAAGACCTGCTTGGCGCGGAATACCTTGAAACTCACGAAATGAAGTCGCTTGAAATCGAGTTCAAGTCCGAGATAAAATACGGCGCGCACGTTCGTTTGGAATACACGATAAACGGGGACGAACTTACCATGGCGGGATACGTGAGAAAACGCCCGTGTTTTGCGCTCACGGCAAAGTTTGCGCGCACGGAAACGAAGTAAAAATATTTTTGTGATTTTCGAGTGCGCGATATTAAAAATATTTGACGATACCGCGCGATTATGATAAAATGCAGGCAAATAAGGGAGTAATCGGCACCCTTCACCCGGGGTGTAATAAAGCCGCTAACACGAGCGCAAACTCCGGTTTTATTTGAAATGATGAGACTTATCCGTAAGGATAGGTCTTTTTTTATTTTCCGAAAGCCGGAACAAAACGATATCGACCTTACGAAAAAAACGTTACAAACAAAATTTTTAACAATAGATACAGGAGTTTTTATGAAACACTATCTTGAAAACATCGACGAAGTTTGTCGGGACGTGAAAACGGGCGTCGACGGCATAACTTCGCAAGAGGCGGAATCTCGTCTTGAATCAAACGGCAAAAACAAGCTTGCCGAGGGTAAAAAAGAGCCGATTATTCTGCGTTTGTTGAAGCAGTTTATCGAGCCGATGACGCTGATACTCATCGTCGCCGCGATAATTTCGGGTATTCTGACTGCGGTCAACAATTCTTCCGGCGGCAAAAAGGAGTTTCCGTCCGACGTTATCATAATAATGGCGGTCGTCATCATCAACGCGGTTCTCGGCGTCGTGCAGGAGAGCAAGGCGGAAAAAGCCATCGATGCGTTGCAAAAAATAGCCGCCGCCACGTCAAAGGTCATAAGGGACGGAAAACTCGTCGTCGTAAAAAGCGAAGATCTGGTCGTGGGCGACGTTATCGTCCTTGAAGCGGGCGATGCGGTTCCGGCGGACGCGCGAATTATCGAGTGCGCGAGTATGAAAGCCGAAGAAGCCGCGCTCACCGGCGAGTCCGTTCCCGTGCTTAAAACGTCGGACGCCATAAGCGCACAAAGCGGGGAAGTACCTCTCGGCGACAGGAAAAACATGGTATTTATGGGCAGCACCGTCGTTTACGGCAGAGGCAAGGCGGTTGTCGTCGCAACGGGTATGGACACCGAAATGGGCAAAATCGCGACCGCGCTCACTCAGGCGAAGGAAAGCAAAACGCCCCTTCAACAAAAGCTTTCGCAACTCAGCAAGGTGCTTACGTATCTCGTAATCGGCATTTGCGCGGTGATTTTTGCGGTCAGTATGATTCGCGCCGCCGCCACAGGAACGCTTAAAGCGAACACTGCCGCGACGATACTCGACACGTTTATGGTTGCGGTATCGCTTGCCGTTGCGGCAATTCCGGAAGGTCTTGCGACGGTTGTAACGATTGTGCTTTCAATCGGCGTAACCAACATGTCAAAGCGCAACGCGATAATAAGAAAACTTACCGCCGTCGAAACGCTCGGCTGCACGCAAATCATCTGCACGGACAAAACGGGCACGCTTACTCAAAACAAAATGACGGTTGTCGACCATTACGGCAGCGACGAAAATCTGCTTGCAAACGCAATGTCGCTTTGCTCTGACGCCGAGTTCGACAAGGACAAAGGAGAGGCTGTCGGAGAACCTACCGAGTGCGCGCTTGTCAATTACGCGGCGACGCTCGGACTCGATAAAAACAATCAAAAAGAGATTTATCCCCGCATAGGCGAAATACCGTTCGATTCCATGCGTAAGATGATGACCACCGTCCACAAGGACGAAAACGGCGATATTCTGCAATTCACAAAAGGCGCGCCCGACGAAATTGTCAAACGCTGTTCGTTTTATCTCAAAGACGGAAAAGCGGTTAAAATGGACGAAGGGAAACGCAATGAAATTCTTGCCGCAAACAAAGAGATGGCGGACAGGGCGCTTCGCGTGCTTGCAGTCGCTCAAAAACGTCTTGATTTTGAAAAAAGCGAATATACCGCCGAAGACGACGAAAAAGAGATGTGTTTCGTGGGGCTTGTGGGTATGATAGATCCCGTTCGTCCCGAGGTCAAACCTGCAATCGACGAGTGTAAAAAAGCGGGTATTCGTCCCGTTATGATCACGGGCGACCATAAGGATACCGCGGTTGCCATCGCAATGCAACTTGGGATTATCACCGATCCGTCGCAGGCAATCACGGGCGCGGACCTTGACAAAATCAGCGACGAAGATTTCGCAAACGACGTGGAAAAATATTCGGTTTACGCCCGCGTGCAACCCGAACACAAAACAAGAATCGTCAACGCCTGGCGCGCAAAAGGATACATAACCGCAATGACCGGCGACGGCGTCAACGACGCTCCGTCAATCAAAAACGCCGACATCGGTGTGGGTATGGGCATCACGGGCACCGACGTCACAAAGAACGTCGCGGATATGATTCTCACCGACGACAACTTCGCGACAATCGTTTCGGCAGTGGGCGAGGGAAGACGTATTTATGACAATATCCGCAAATCCATTCAGTTCTTGCTGGCGTCCAATCTTTCGGAAGTGCTGTCCATTTTCATCGCGACGCTTGCCGGGTTCACCATATTTAAGCCCGCGCATCTGCTTTGGATAAATCTCATTACGGATTGCTTCCCGGCTCTTTCGCTCGGTATGGAATCCGCAGAAAGCGACGTTATGAGCCGTCCGCCCAGAAACAGCAAAGACGGCGTCTTCGCAAACGGTATGGGCTTTGCAATCGGATATCAGGGCATACTTATCACCCTGATTACAATCGCGTCCTATTTCATCGGCGCGGAGGCCCTTGCGAAAATGCACCACGCGGAAGCAATCGCAAACGGCGCGTACAGCGCGGAAATGCTCGGCTCGTCAATGGCGTTTCTGACGCTTTCGATGGCGGAAATCTTCCATGCGTTTAATATGCGCTCTTTGCACGGCTCGGTTTTCAAAATCAAAAAGCGCAACTGGTGGCTTTGGGGAGCGGGCATACTTTCGTTGCTGCTCACAACCCTCGTCGTTGAGGTCAGACCGCTTGCGGACGCCTTCGACCTTGCAAAACTCGACGGGACGGAATACGCCATTGCCATCGCGCTCGCATTTTCCATTATTCCGATGGTAGAGCTGGTTAAGGCAATCGCACGCGCCGTCCGCAAAAAGAAAGGGATTGTCCTTTCCGCGTAATCGACAGCCAAAAACAGAATAATAATATCCAAAGTCGTTCCGGAACAAATAATATTTGTGTCAAAGGTGATTTTTGGGTGACAAAAATAAAAGTCCGATGAGCCTGTAACCCGGTGTTCATCGGACTTTTTCGTTTGGTGGAGATGAGGGGGTGCGTAGCAAACAACGTTTGCGTAATAGCGAAGCAACGTCGCACACTGTGCTTTTGAAATTGCATTATCGGGGGCGATAATGCTCACTCTTTTGCTTGTGTGCTCCTTTTCCCCACGGGTACACAGTATCCCGCGGGGTCCCCAGAATATCGCATAAACGCAGCGCCAGCCCGCAGGGGTTCACGCCGCAGGTGGCACGGCATTGCCGTGCAGAGCCCCCGGAAAGAAAAAGAACCCGATAAAAGGGCAGCTCTCATAGGAATTAAAAAATATGATTTAATAGAATTGCGCTTTCAAATGATGCGAGAAATCCTTCGGTTCAATATCTGTGGGATTTTTCTTTTAGTCATAGTAAGGTGTTTTCTTGGGACAAACAAAAGAATATACGCAAAATAGCGAGTCCTCTGCCAAAGATTTCAAACAAAGGGTGTTTTTTATTAGGAATAGACAAAAACAAATAATAATTCAATGAGAGCACTTGCAGGTGGATTTTAATAGCTCATGATCAGGGTAGAAAATTACTATAGAAGGGATCTAATTGTAAAACTTGACAAACATAGTCATGTGTGCAATAATTATATTAGATAAAACCTAAATGGCTTTTAGATGCTGTGATGCATCAATGGGTCAACGTAATAAATGCATATTATGTAATTTTATCGCCGAATTTAGCCATATTGAAAGCCTCGACGATACAGTCGGGGCTTTGTGTTTTTGTGGGGGAAATATGAAGTTTCTTATTCGTAAAGAATGTCTGCACTATTGGCAAAAGGAAAACAAAAAAATCTCAAAGTTCCAGTTATATTCTCAAATTTGGTTCCGACAGGTTGTACTGAAGAAATTTGAAATTCCTTATTTGGAAATGTTTATTACAACAAAATGCAATCTACGTTGTAAGCATTGTTCCAATCTAATCCCGACGCTAAATAACCGACAAAACTATGAAATCTCAACTCTAATTGAATGGTTGGATGAGTTGTTGTCCAAAATAGATTGTCTTTATCGCCTTAAAATTCACGGTGGAGAAGTATTCCTGCACCCAAGATTAGCCGAGTTTGTTGCTTATGTGAAAAATCAACCGAAAATCAAATCGATAAGACTTACAACAAACGGAACAATTATACCAACAGATAACATTTTACGGTTAATTGCAAGTGGCAAAATCGTAGTGCAAATTAGCGATTATAGATTACCGAATATAAAAACGCAACAATTGATAGATAAATTTAAGAAATTCGGCGTGCAGTATATATATCTTAAAGATCAAACCTGGAAGGATTTTGGCGGAATAACATTGCGTGACGGCAACAGGTTTGATGATTGCAGCATGAAACGATGCTCATCTTTCTACGAAGGTAAGATTTATTTGTGTTCAAGAGCTGCGATTATGACAAAATCGGGATATATTCCCAATGATGGGATATCGGTTTGTCTTCCTAAAAAACAATTGAGAGAGCAGTTGAAAAAATTGTATGGCAGAAAATTTTCCGTTGCTTGTAATTATTGTGACGGCGATACGAAGTACACAAAGGATATTTCTGCGGGGGAACAGGAATAAATGGAAATAATAGCGATTATTACCACGAAAAACAGGACGGAATTATTTGCAAGAGCATTGCAATCCGTACTCTCGCAAACACGTCGGGCGGATGAGATTATTGTTGTTACCGATTCGACGAATGAAATTAAAGCGATTGAAAAACGGCTGATTGAAAATTCGGGCGTAACTATTCTCGATGATAAAAACGCTCATAACTATGCGGGTTCGTTAAATACGGCTATTCATTATATTCTGCAAAAGAATTTGTTTTTGCAAAAAGACTATAAAAACACGTATGTTGCTTTTTTAGATGACGACGATATTTGGTTAAATACATATTTGGAGAAAGCTGAAAAGTCGCTCAGTGGAGAAGATTTTTTAGTCAGCGGATTAATTTATTGTAATGAAGATGGCGCGAAAAGGCTTTCCATTCCGCAAATTCTTTCCGTTGACAGTTTCTTGAAAGGAAATCCACATATTCAAGGTTCAAATACATTTGTTAAACTTGATATATTGCTCAAAGCCGGATTGTTTGACGAAAATATGAGCTCAACAACCGATAGGGATATATTTACCAGAATTATGTTGTTGCACCCTACTTATGTCGTGATAAACGAGTATTTAGTAGAAGTAAATGCCTATAACGATCGTGAACGTATTACAAACGGAAAAGCAAAAAAAGCAGAAGGACTCAGAAAGTTCTATTATAAATATAATGGATATATGTCAGATGACGTTAAGCAAGCCTTTTTTGAGCGTGCAAAAAAGTTGTTTGACGTGGACAGGCGGGTAATCGAAACCATAGAAAAAAAAGCAGACCAGACTTTAGAGGATAAAATTTCAACTATTGGTTACAACGGATATTTAACAATAGGATTTATCGTAACCGATTACAAGTTGGGACTACGACTCTTAGAACAGTTAGCAGCATTACACCGTAATAACACAAAGATTGTCATTTTTATAAATTTTACTGAAGATAGATCTCCTTATATAGCATTGCTAAAGGCAAGCGGGTATTACTATGAAATCGTAGATAAAAACAGAGTGCTTGCCCGCATTGAAAAAGGAGATTTTGATCAGTTTGTCACCGAAGAGAAATTACAAGGTGACGTTATACAAGATATAGCAATTACCCGTACAATCTTACAAAAGTTTCTGTATCAATTTACAAAAGACGGAGATGTAGTCTGGATATTGGATGAAGATATGGAGCTAAAAGAACTTGTCTTACGGAATGGAGCTATAGAGAATGTACCTATCAATATAGACAACGTAATTGCGACATATAAAGACGACTATGATGCAGTTGTCGGAAATTATTCCTTAGACGCGCCTTTACCTACTCTTTCTACAATCCGAACGGCATTGTTGGACTATGTATATAATAAAACTGCAGGCATTGGGGAAATTGACACCCTTTCGGATAAAACCGATTATTATTACGATTTGACAGATTACGGCGCAACCCATTTGGAAACACCTGTTGCTCTCAGAAAAGACTGTAATCTTGACGATGTATTTGGAGGAAAAGCATATAGTCGCCCATTGTTTTTGCAAGACATACAGATAAAGTCGGTTAAAAGCAGAGGCGGGAATACGCTTATTTTCAATCGAGAACTTTTGAATATCCCCAATTGGTCTATTCAAATAGGAGATAAAATAGGACGGCGTAGCGATTATTTTTGGGTATTGCAAGCAAAAACCGTAGGATATAAAATCGTAAATGCTCCTTTTGCAACTCTTCACAATCGAAGGAATATTCCTTTTAATATACAAAAGGAAGAAAATAAATTGTTCTTGGATTTAATAGGATCTTCCTTTACAAAAGCCGTTGAAAAGGTTGGCGTTGATGCAAAAAAAGAAGTTTTTTACAATACTTACAAAAGATATTTTATTGAACGTTTGGTAAAATATGTGGCTTCATTCCGAAGGATCCAAGGGTTGCTTTCTATTATAAACGACTTTAAATACTCTGAATTGTTTTCAGACGTCAGATTGCAGGCGTTTATCAAAGAAGCATACACCTATTTGGAGTTTAATAAGATTGTCTGTGCTTTTGAGTCGTTGAATTACAAGTTGCATATTCAGTCACAACTACTCAATATTGACGAAATAAAGGCAAAATTAGAAAAGAAATTTTCACTGTCACACGATGTGTTGAAATTCTTGGGGAGCGGCGGAGAAGGCGCTGTATTTTTCGACGGCACTTATGTCTATAAGTACTTCTATAAACCATTAAAAAATCTCAATTATCTTAAAACAATCGGGCAAACGTTCGAAGAATGTGAAGCTCTATATCCATTGAAGTTTTTTCAGGTTGACGGCATTGATATTATCAGATATCCCTATGAAAAATCAAAGCCTTATCATGGCGGACATATAAGGCAGTTTATAGACCTTTTACGATTCTTAAAGAAAAATGGTTGTGTGTTCGATAACTTTAAGAAATGCAATTTTGTTGTAGTAAACGGCAAATTGAAACTTATCGATTACGGAAAATCGTTTTTGCCGTTTGATGCGGAGAGATATGATAAGTCAGTCGTCAGGGCGTATGAACTGTTGCGTTATCCATTTTTAATTGATGAGGATTTTAAACAGTTAATACAGCTCTACTATCAAGGTGACAGCTTGTATTTGGACGATGGTTGCGAGCTGTTTAAGAGAGTAGTCGATAAGCGTTATAAAGAAGATTTACACGATGGAAAAATCATCAATATAGTCAATCAATATCACCCTAAAAAGATCTTAGACTATGGTGCAGGAAAATGTAAGATAGCAAATACGCTTTCAGAGAATTATAAGGTGAGTGTTTTCGATATCGATTTGGACACCATCGCCAAACGTGCAAACCCTTCGGTTATGGTTTATAAATCAGCAGATGATATTCCCTCTGCGGAGTATGATTTTGTGATAAGTAATCTTGTGCTTTGTTGCATCGATAACATAATTGCGGAAGAAGTAGTTCGCAATATCGTCAGAATTTTAAAAATGAACGGACAGGCAATCATAAGCGTCTGTAATCCATTCTTTAATAGTGTTCAAAACACGGAACTCAGAACTACGGGCTTGCAAGGAAACTATCATATTTCCGAAATGTTTGAAAAACACTCTGCGGATAATGGCAAGATTCGTAAAGAGTATCATCGTCCGATAGAGTTTTATAAAAATTTATTCAGCAAATATGGATTGCGTATTGAACAGATTGTTGAAGGCGACGGTGCGGATATAGATACTCTCATGCCTATATCGGAACATATTATATTCGACTGTAAAAAAATATCCGAATCGCAAGTTTTTGATAATTTGTCTTTATTGATTAAAACCAATCCTATGGAACATAGGTCCGTTTATCGAAATATTTCACATATTGTCGGCAGCCTCGAAAAGGGCGGTAGATTTGTACGTAAAGTAGTTGTCGCAGATTTAACCTGCACTTCTGAACGAGTAAGAAGATATGATTTGGATGATGAGGAAACTTTACGGACGGAATTACAGCGGGCAAAGTCAAACGGTCTTATTGATGACATTGTCTATGCTGAAAATGATGACGACAGGATTAAAAACTTATACATAAAATATTTTGGTGTAGAAAGCTCGGAGGGGCATTGTGCAAATGGACAAGGATTATACGCAACCATTTGCGGTTTTGAAAACATTAAGACGGATTATGTTTTCCAGACTGATAGCGATATTCTATATCATAACGAAGACGTGAGTGGTTTCTTAGACGGTTTAACAGCACTGAACAACGGTGCTGTAACCGCATCGCTTTCTATTGCCAAAAAAGTAGAGTGTAATCCCCTTTATGGATGCAGAACGGAAGTGCGGAGTTGCTTTTTGGCATTAAATAAACTAAAGAGTATGCTTCCGATCAAAAACCACATAATAGACGGCGTCGTCCAATTGCCTTGGCACAGAGCCTTGGATCAAAGTTTACAAGGGGAAGACAGCGTTCGTCTATCTGATAGGAACGTTTGGTTTATTCATCCTGAAAATTTCAAAAAACAAGAAGTCGGTTTCATCTCCTATGCGGAAAGACGAGTAGAACAAAATCAAATTCCGGATATGCAATACAATCAAGTGAATCTTGCGGGTAATAAAAAAGATTGGTTGCAGACAACAAATGCAGCCGTTGTGATTTATATTCGAGGGTTTAATACTCCTCCTGAAAAACTAAAAAGAATGTTTGATAGTTTGAAGTATCAAACCTATCAGAATTTTTCCATTGTTTATGTTGATGACGCTTCGCAGAACGAGAGCGACGATTATGCGGAATGCATTTTACGCTATGACAGTTATTTCAAGAGCAAAACGGTTATCTCCATATTCAACGATACTAACGTCGGGGAACTCGGAAATTTTGTTTTTGTTATGCAAAACGTTATTTTGAATCCTGACTGTATTGTAATCAATTTGGACAATGACGATTATCTTGTGAACCGACGGGCGATTGAAATAATCGTAAATGAGTTCCATAATGGTGCGGAGATAACTTGCGGAAATTGTATACGCTACGACAAACCTCTTAAAACGTATAAAATTTACTCCTTTGAACGTGTCTGGGAACGCAGCGGCGATAATATTTGGCTACATCCGAAGTGTTTCAAGCGGAAATTGTTTGATTGCATTGATATTGAAAATGATCTCAAAATAAATGGGTGTTTTGTGGATGTAAATACGGATTTTGCAATAATGCTTCCTATGATAGAAAAATCAAAGAAGAACGTGTTTATTCCTGATATATTGTATTATTTTGAACCAAGCACGAATAACGTCAATCGCTTTGGAAAATATAGCGAGGCATATAAGCAGAGAATAAAGAATATTTTGCTTGAAAAAGCAAAGGAGCGAGAAAATGAGTATCAGAAAAACAATATTTAATTTACATTCTTTGGAGTTTCTTAATGCTCCGATCAGTCAGATTTATCATCGCAAGAAACATTTTGTTAATGGGAAAGATTTGTCTTACTTAAAAGGAATGTTGTCAGCTGATCTTGTTCAAATAGAACGGGGTTTTCGCTATGTTTACTTTTCTGATATCAGCTTAGAAAGCGATAGAATAGATCAACGTCTTTTCCGAGAACAATTCCCGTTTCTATTTGAACGCTTCGCAAACAAATGCTATTCGATTTATAATGCCGATGGTAGCCAGAAAATTGTGGATGGTATCACATACTATACTTGGATGTTGGAAAGATTTCGAAACATCAATTTGCACGCAATCATCTCAACTCCCCTTAGCAATACCATGCGCATTGACGAATCCTTTATTCAGGCTTTCCCTAAGATTGCAGAAAGTATTAGTTATGTAAAAAATGGTGAATTAACGATCGCAGGAATGATGATTATGGTATTAGCTGCCTTGTCGCAGAATGATTTGAAATCTTTCTTATGCAATTTTGTGAATATTTGGGGTAAATCTATATGGGGGGATATTGGAAATGACAGCATAAATGAATACAGAAACACATTAGAGTTATTCTTTGCCGATACGTTTCGGAATAACTATGAAGTGGACATCCGAGAGAAAAATAACGATAAAAATACACTTGAAAGCATCTTTGGACGTATATATCCTGACGTTCAAATCACAATGATAAATCAAGACGCCCAGCGTTTTTCGCTTGATTTGTCTGAACGGGTAAAAGCTCCGCGGTTTTGCGTGTCCGGTCAAATTGAAATGACGGCGGACAAGTGTATTTTGACTGTTGATAAAGGAAGTAATATTGGAAAATATTTTGATAAGGACTATGTGTTAAAAATCTATGACGTAAAAGCGTTTTGCGCAATATGTCAATGCACCCCTCCGTTTTTAGGTGTAGCATATCTTTACCATAACAATATAACAGAGCTAAAAGATATTTCGGATGTGGATATGGAAAGGCTATCGAAGCTCAATAAACCCAAGTTTTATAGGAATAAAAATATTACGATCCTTTGCTGCGGAGCTAACTTCTCCGATATGCGCGAAATCAATAAAAGTGCAAGTGAAGGCGTTCAAAAAGCACTTCTCAATATAGAAGAGAAATTTGTGTTTGAATTAGGAATTCCCGTATATAATACATATTCAAAATTGTCTGTGGTTTTGAATAAGCTAAATGCACCACTTGAGTTAGTGTCACGGCTTATTGCATTAAGAAATTTTGCCGCGCATTACGGAATGTTAAACGACTACTATTTCTATGACCGAGAGACAGGATATTATCTTGATCTACCATATATTTTTTCAGTGTTTAATGACTTAATTGCCTATCTTGATTCAATGGGATATCATAATTATGCTGATTATGTAAGGAAAAATTATTATTTTCATATAATAAACAATTTAATCGGTGTAAAATATAAGCGCATTTTTCAAAAGTCGATATTGTTATTTCGTTGTTATGGAGATAAGGTAATAGACTGTTATTCGGATATCGATCGGTCATTAAAAACCGCAAATAGTTCGATTATTGATAGTGAAACGGAACGTATCATTGTTTCCTGTTCGCCCGATAGATTTAATTTCAATATTCCTTCCCAAGTCTATCAGTTTAAAGATAGTAAATTTTACTTTGATCGTTTGACTCTAATAAGAATTCAAGGCAGAGATTTGAGCGTAAACAATGTCTCTTTGGGAAAGGATGAATTGGTGCTTTTTAAAACACCTACAACAGATTTTAGTAAAATTAAATCAAACGGGAAGGGGGCTGTTTTTGACCTTATAAATAGTTATGAGGAAGGTATATTGACCATTCAAACATATAAAATTAAGGAGCAAAGCGTATGAAAAAGGTTATAGCCGTCATTGGCGACGGGAAAATAGAAAAAGACGGCTTAAAATACAAGCTTGCATTTGAAACAGGGAAAGCCCTTGTTGATGCCGGTTACAGAGTTCAAAGCGGAGGCTTGGGCGGCATTATGGAGGCTGTATTTCAAGGCGCAAAATCCTCTGAAAAATATCAAGACGGCGATACTATTGCCATTATTCCGTCTTTTGATAGAACGGAAGCGAACCATTATGCGGATATTATTATACCTACGGGCATAGATGTCATGAGAAACGGAATGGTTGTCAGCGCAGACGGTGTAATCGCCATCGGCGGGGGAAGTGGTACGCTTTCCGAAATGGCGCTTGCTTGGTCGCTTTTTAGATTGGTTATCGCTTATTGTAATGTGGACGGCTGGAGTAGCGAACTCGCAGGGAGAAAGTTGGATTCCAGAGAACGCTATCAATCGATAGACGATAAAATATATGGCGTTGAAACGCCTCAACAAGCTATTGAAATTTTAGATAAATACGTGGATGTCTATACAAGATATCATCACGGAATAAAATACAGGGGATAAAATTATGAAAATCGGAATTGTTGGATACGGACACGTTGGAAAAGCCATGCATGGTTTATTTAAAAACGCAATACTATACGATAAATGCCTTCATATTGGATCAAAAGAAGAAATCAATAGTTGCGATACGGTATTTGTATGCGTACCTACACCACAGCGTATAGACGGAAATTGCGATACAAGTATTGTAGAAGAAGCGCTAAATTGGTTAGAAGTGCCGTTGATTGTTTTAAGATCTACCGTTTACGTAGGCTTTACCGACGAAATGATGAAAAAGAGTGGCAAAGAAATCGTTTTTCAACCTGAATATTACGGTGAAACCATTGCTCATCCTTTTGCCGATTTGAATAATAGAACTTGGTTGTCATTCGGTGGTACTAAAAGGGGTATAGATTTAGCAATTAAGACATATCAGACAGTTATTAATTCTAACGTGCGTATTTATCAAGCTGATGCAAAGTCTGTGGAAATGGCGAAATATATGGAGAATGCTTTCTTGGCAACCAAGGTGACTTTTTGTAATGAAATGTACGATATTGCAATGGCTCTTGGAGCAGATTATAATTTAGCCCGAGAGATATGGATTGCCGATCCAAGAATCGGGGCAAGCCACACTTTCGTTTATGAAGATAACCGAGGCTATGGTGGTAGTTGCCTGCCCAAAGATATTGCCTCAATTACGACACAAGGGAACAAGCACGGTGTAGATACCACTCTCTTACAGAGTGTTATTGAAAAAAATAGTATTTATAAGAAAAATGAAGAATGAACCGAACAAAGAACCATACTATAATAATTTGATCGCTCTTGGATACATGCCTTTCAATTATAGCGAGAAACATTACTTATTTACCAGAGGCAACAAGGTTATTAAGATCGCACGAGCAAGCTATAATACATCTGATACAGACGAATCCTATTATATTGAAAAATATGCGCATGATGTTCTAATCGGACACGGTTTTCCTGTTGTAAAAATTGATAAGATTTATGTTAAAGGCGAGCTAGTTGACGAATTTGTCGTTTTAAAAGAAGAGAAAAAAGACGGGCAAGTATTTTATAACAAAGATTGCAACACGATGATATTATCGCAGATCGTGTCTTTTATTGAACAAGTGACGCAAATTAAAGCTAATTCCTTTGGTTTTATGGACAGATGTGGAAGATCGGAACACTCCTCATGGAGATCCTTTTTAATGTCAATAATAGAAAGAGCTAATCCGAAACAAAAAGCAGAGTTGCTTGCAGGTTTTGATATTGTACCAGAGTTAAAGGAAAGTGTTTTTGTTCTAACCGATTGCAACACAGCTAATTTTATTTTTAATCACGAAAAACTACAATATGCTATTGATATAGAACGTCCTCTTTGGGGAGATCGGAATTTTATTTATGGGATGATAAAAGCAAGAAATCGATTTATGTATCAGTGTGTGCCAACAGAGATTAATGAAAAATTAATCAACTACTATGCAAAGATATACAAGTATTTATTTTGTTAATAACATACATACAGAAACAGAAACTATGATTAAAAAATAATAATAAAGGGTGTATTATCGTACAGTAAAAATTCGAAAAGCTGATTGCTGAAAAAGGAACATATTATCAGTTTTACATGTGAGCCTTTGAATTGGAAGGAGAATCTTTTCAAATGCCCACGATTATGGACATTTGAAACTTGGCAAGTCGAAAAAAGATATGATAAAATAAAACCATAATACGAACGTATGTTTGATTTATATTTTAAGCGGGTATATATAAGATAGAAAGTTTTTACCCGTCGGCTCATCTCCCTCTTATGGGTATGAGTCTTGCTACGAAAAGAAAAAGAACCCGATAAAATCGGGTTCGTTTTTTTCAGATGTGGTGGAGATGAGGGGGGGCGTAGCAAACAACGTTTGCGTAATAGCGAAGTGAGCGAGTTTACTCGAATAAACGCAGCGCCAGCCCGCAGGGGTTCACGCCGCAGGCGGCACGGCATCGCCGTGCAGAGTCCCCGAAAAAGAAAAAGAACCCGATAAAATCGGGTTCGTTTTTTTTTGTAAGTGGTGGGAAGTGGCTGAAAATGCTCGAACTCACTATATAAGAAGAAGCGAATTTTTCCGCCTGTTCTATTTGGTTTTCTGTTTTTAAGGTCGTGTCCTTCGTCTTTTTCAGGTGTTCGGGATTATCTGTAAACGTGTACGTAATGACAATCTCGTCTTCATAGAGTATGACTTCCCGAACAAAGGCATTTACAATTAGTTTTCTCACTTTTATGTCGTCTGTATTCTCGAATACGAATTTACTTAAATACATCTCTATTTGCTCGACGGTTAAGTATGTGTAACTGCGGGCTTTTTCTTTTGCAATTTCAAATTCAAGACTCGTCAGTTGTTTTTCAAGTTCCGTCAAGCGAGTTTTTGTTGCTTCGGTAATAATACCTTGCTCGATTGCCTTAATTATGTTGTTTTGTGCTTTTAGAGCCTCTTTCTGTTTGCGTTCCAGCAATTTCAACGCTGTGTTATCCGCCGTTTCGGCTTTATGAACGTTATAAATATTTTCGGCTATTTTATGTATCGCCGACACGCTTTTCAGCATTTCGGATGTTGTATGAATAACCATAACTTCCAAAAACTGCTTTTGTATAGGTTTTGTGTTGCACTTCATTTTTCTGCGCTGTTTTGATTTACAGGAATAGTAATAGTGAATTGCTCCAGTTTTACTTGTTCCGCTTATGCCTATCATACGGTGTTTGCAGTCGCCACAGATAAGTTTTCCCGAAAGGATAAAGTCGAAAATCTCTTTTTTACGGCTCGGAGCAATCTTATTTTCATCGTTTATTGCGCTTACTGCTTGCCAAAGTTCGTCCGATATAATTCTCGGAAAGATTTTATCATATACAACGCCTTGGTGTTCGACAATTCCCGTATAACGGATATCGTGAAATAAACTGTATAAATATTTTTCTCCTATGGGCATACCGTTTTTACGACGGTAGCCTTTTTCTTTGAAAATCTCTACAATAGCGTTTGCTTTATATCCTTGTGCATACTTGGTGAAGGCTTCAAGTATAATTCCGCTTTCATATTCGTTTATGATACACTTTTTGTCAACGACGTCATATCCGAACACGGGTTTCCCGCCGGTTGTCTGACCTTTCATCCAACTTTCTTTTAATCCACGATTTATCTTTTGAGCAAGTTCCGCGCTGTAATACTGATTCATACCTTCAAGCAGGCTTTCAAGTATAATGCCTTCGGGACTATCGGGAATATTCTCCATAGCGGATACAAGTTTTACGCCGTTTTCTTTCAAAGTATGCTTATGTATTGTCATTTCGTATTTATCTCTTGAAAACCTGTCTAATTTGTAAACAAGAACCACTTCCCATTGTCGTTTTGCGCTGTCTTTTAACATACGTTGAAAATCAGGACGCATATCGTTTGTTCCCGTCATAGCGCGGTCGATATAGGTATCGACTATGAGTATATCGTTGTTTTGAGCATACTCTCGACACACCCGAAGTTGTCCCTCGATAGATTGTTCGGTTTGGCTATCGCTGGAATAACGGGCATAAATAATTGCTTTTTTCATTTTAGTTATTAACTCCTTTTAACTTTTTTTGTCTTTCGACGGAAACCGAACAATCCGATTTTGGCGAACACGGCAAGGAAACAGTAAAAAATATAGGGTGATTTCTTGCATCTTTATAGTCCTCACTATATTTTTTACCCTTGCGGTGGCTCGATTTGTGTTTGCACACATAAAAGTTGTCAGACCGAAATCGGATAGGCTTTCCGCGAGAAAGAAAAAAACGTCTTGTTTCTTCCTTGTCCACAAGACTACAAGCCAAAGTCGCAAGATTTTTGCGAGTTCGACTGAAATTTTCCAAAAAAATGAAAAACTTTATTCAAAGTCGCAAGAAAGTTGCGAGTTTGACCGCTATCCTTTGGGCAAAAAGGAGAAACGGCTATGAAAAAGCAATACAAGATAACAACAATCGGCACGCCGAACATTGAAAAGATGTCAACGGCGGAACAAAAATCGTTTTACAGCACTCTGCTATCTTTGATGACGGAACACTTCCGTAGCGAGCACCCTAACGACAATACAAACGCTCCCGACTGCTCCGAAAACATAAACGGCATAAAATCGGGGTAAAATGAAAGTCCACGCACGGCGGAGAAACAGGCGAAAGATCGCCAAGCGGGTTAGCGGCGACTTCGCCTTCCGCCCGTGCTTTCATTGTCCGATTTAGGTTTGTTTGTTCGGACAGAGGCGTGGCTTGTCTTCGGCGAGGCGTAGCCGAGCCGACTTGTATCAAGACAAGCCACGCCTAATTGCCAACGTCGCAAAAACCTTGCGAGTTTGAAGGTTTAGAAAATCAATTAGAAATCATAGGAGAATCAAAAAATGAAATACATAGAATGGCTGAATATTTGGCTAAACAATTACATAAAACCGAGCGCAAAAGAACGCACTTATATCCGTTACGAGCAACTTATACGCACACACATTGCCCCGAAAATCGGCGAAATCGACGTAAACAACCTTACACCTATCGTTTTGCAGTCGTTTGTTACGGAACTATTGAACAGCGGTAACGGAAAAACGGGTAAGGGCTTATCCGCAAATACGGTAAATGCCATTATATCGGTATTGAAAAATTCGTTACGCACGGCTCATTTGCTTGGATATGCCAAAGATTACACGGCAAATATGATTAAACGCCCGAAACTCAAAGAACGCAAAATAGAGTGTTTCACCCTTTCCGAGCAAAAGAAAATAGAAACGGCTGTATTTGAAAGCAAAAAGACAAAATCGTTCGGAATTGTTTTGTGTCTATATACGGGCTTGCGTGTGGGAGAATTGATTGCTCTGAAATGGAAAGATATAGATTTGCAAAAAGGCTTATTGACCGTTTCTCGCTCCTGCCACGATACAAGTGGTGGAATAGCGTTTGACGAGCCAAAAACCGCCACGTCAAATAGAATAATCCCCTTGCCGAAACAGTTGCTCACGAAGTTGAAAAGCATAAAGAAAAACAGTAATTCGGACTTCGTGGTGTCTGTGGGCGGTAACGCCGTTTCGGTGCGTTCCTACCAACGAAGTTTTGAATTGCTGCTTAAAAGGCTGAATATAGATCACCGCGGTTTTCATTCACTCCGTCATACCTTTGCGACTCGCGCCTTGGAATGCGGAATGGACGTAAAAACACTGTCCGAATTACTTGGTCATAAGAACCCGACAGTCACTCTAAACCGCTATGCTCATTCACTTTTAGAGCATAAAGCCGCTATGATGAACCGCCTTGGAAAACTGCTGTGAAATGTACATAAAATAATCTAATTGATGTATTTTATTATACTACAAAAAGTTGCCAAAGTCAATATTTGCGCGGTCTGCTGAAATAAAAAGAAAAGTTTTGTTCATTCGTGACACTAATTGATGTATTTTCGCTGTCTGCTTGTTCGCCGAATAGATTATTCGCTGAACAAAATCAACGAAAAAAATTCATTAGAATAGAGGTTACGTTTATGCAAAACGAAAAAAAGGTTGTGCCTACAATAGTTTCAATTTTTTCAGGATGTGGCGGATTAGATTTGGGCTTTCATATGGAAGGATATCGAACAATTTGGGCAAACGATTTTGCAGAGTGGGCTGTTGCCTCATTTCGCGAAAATTTAGGCGATGTCATTCATTATGGAGACATTACAAAAATAGATCCTTACACAGATAAAACGATACCTGATTGCGATTTGGTTTTGGGTGGTTTTCCTTGCCAAGATTTTTCCGTTATATGGAAACAACCGGGCTTGAATGGAAAACGCGGCGGATTATATAGACATTTCCTTGAATTTGTGGATGCTAAAAAGCCAAAGGCGTTTGTCGCTGAAAATGTAAAAGGGCTGCTTACTGCAAATAAACATAAAGCAATCGAGACAATTATTCACGATTTTGAAAGCATTGCCCCCGGCTACATAGTAAAACCGCATTTGTATAATTTTGCGGAATATGGTGTTCCGCAATTTCGCGAAAGATTACTTATTGTCGGAATCAGAGTTGATACAGGGTTTGATTTCAAGCACCCAAAGCCCACACACGGACCAAACGGAACTTTGCCATACGTTACGGCAGGACAAGCCCTTCAAGGAGCATTAGATGTTCCGTATAATAACGAGCGTATCAACTGTAAAGAAAAAACTCGTCAAATGTTGGAATTGATACCCGAGGGCGGTAATTTTACCGACATTCCAAGAGACAACCCCCTTTATGTAAAAGGGATGATTTCTCACGTTTATCGCCGTATAGACAGAAATGAGCCGTCAAAGACAATTATCGCCGCAGGTGGTGGCGGAACGTGGGGATATCACTATCCCGAACCACGCCCGCTTACAAATAGAGAACGTGCAAGATTACAATCGTTCCCTGACGATTTCAAATTTATGGGAAATATCACGGAAGTTCGTCGCCAAATCGGAAATGCTGTTCCGCCTGTTGGCGTGCGTGCTGTTGCAAAAAGATTGATGCCTCTCTTTACGGGCGATTACAAAACTGTAAATTTGCAAGAAGAATATGAACATTTGAAAAGTCTTACAGTAAAAGAACGTTTGGATCTTGTTACACAAGAAATGGAGTAATATTATGGATTTTCTATTTTCAAATTATAATCCGTTGAAAACTTCATCCCAAACGTTCGCAGATTCTTTTTATAGTCTACTACCTCAAACGGACAAACTTGATATCGCTGTCGGATATATCACGTCGGATTCATTGATAGAGTTGCAAAAAGCCGTAGAGTTAAATCACGTACAAAAGTTGAATTTAATCATCGGAATGCACTATATCGAACAATTTACTCAAGTTGAGTACAAGTCCGCCGTTAAACTGAATGAATTTTTACACGACAATGGGGCTGGCGAAGTTCGGTTGGTAACACCATTCCGTTATCACGGAAAATTATACTCGTTCCAAAAAGGAAACAAGGCATTCGCCGGTATTATCGGTTCAAACAATTTAAGTAGTATTGTAGATTGTCAAAACCGAATATATGAATCTTCCATACTTATCAATGATGAACTGTCGCTTGCAAAAATGCAAGGGTTTATTTCCGATTTAAGAGATAAAGCAACCGAAAATATTGCGAATTTGAATATAAATACTTTTAAGACCGGAAATCCGATATTGGAAGGACAAGACTTTGTATCAAAAGTTTCCCCGCAAGAATTGGCGCAATGTCTTGCCTCTCTAACAGATGTTAAATTCGATATTCCCATAAAAGATACACCGCAAAGCAATTTGAATGTATTTTTCGGCAAAGGTCGTGAAACAAAATCTACGGGCGTTATAAAACCTCGTCATTGGTATGAAGCGGAAATAATTGTTTCAAAAGCGATTACTTCATTAAATGGATACCCAAAAGCGCAAACCGATTCCGCCTCGTTTGACGTTATTACTGATGATGGGTGGAAATTTAGATGTAAGGTTAGCGGAGATTATAGTAAAAATTTTCGTTCTGAAGGAGATTTGCGTATTTTAGGCAAATGGCTGAAAGGTAGATTGGAAAATGCGGGCGTTCTTTCTGGTATAACCCCTGTTACCGCACAAGAATTACAGGAATATGGACGTTGTAACTTTTCAATGACAAAAACGACGATACCAAACTTATGGTATCTTGATTTTAAGGTGTAAAATGATGAAAAATTGTCTTCAAAACTATCTAAACAACATAGCGGTAAAAAATCCTTTGCTTGCCACCGCAATAAAACAAACGACAGACGATATAGTTCCCGAATATATAGCGAATTTTTCATTCAAAGAACACGTTGTCAGTTTACTCGTCGGCGACGTTCAAAGTGGCAAAACAAGCCATATGTTCGGACTTATGTGCGCTGCTGCCGATGAAGGATTTCCGATATTTATATTACTAACGACAGATAACGTTTTATTGCAACAGCAAACATACAAACGCGCTCAAAGAGATTTGACTGATTTTTGTGTGTGTGACGAAACGGAATACATAAAATTTTGCCAAAACAATTTAAAAAAGCCGTCTGTCATCGTATTAAAGAAAAATACCAACATGTTGAAACAATGGAAGAACAATCTTGCCTCTACTCATTTTTGCGCAGGAAACGCCCTTTTTATTGTTGACGACGAGGCAGACGCGGCAAGTCTGAATACTCTCGTAAACAAGAAAAAACAAAGTACAATCAATAAAAATCTCAATGATATCAAACATACATCCGCAAGCAGTATTTATCTTGAAGTGACGGGAACGCCACAGGCAAATTTATTACAAACGTGGCAAAGCGGTTGGAAACCGTATTTTATATATTACTTCAAGCCGGGCAACGGATATATTGGCGGTAATACGATTTTTGCGCCCGACAACAAAATAGTTCACCTTACGGATAATGACGAAGGAAAAGATATCCTTGTTGACGATGAATTTCCCGAAAACGGATTATTGAAAGCATTACTTATACATCTTGTTAGTTCTGCTGAAGTTTTTATAAAAGGCGGAACAGTATGTAATTTCTTAATACATCCGAGTATGCGTGTAGCAGACCATAAGGCTTTTGCTGAAAAAATTGGAAATTATTTGAATGAGTTATCTCAATCAATAGACGAAGATGTTACTGTTGAATCATTAAAACAGGCGTATGACGATATATCCACGACAAAAGCCGATATTTCTTCGTTCGATGACATATATAGTTTCATAAAAGCAAGAGTAAACGATGATGACGGAATTAAAGTATTAACGATAAATTCGCAAGTTTCATTTGAAGAAAATACGCAATACGAAGAAGGAATCAATATAATCGTCGGAGGTAATAGTTTAGGTCGTGGCGTTACTTTTCCTATGCTCCAAACAATTTATTATTGCAGAGTATCGAAAAATCCGCAGGCGGATACTATGTGGCAACACGCGAGAATGTTTGGCTATGATAGAGATAAAAATATGATGCGCATTTTTATGCCGCCCATATTATTTAAGTTGTTTTCTGATATCAACGCGACTAATAACAGCATTATCGCTCAAATTCAAAAACGCAAAGATTTTAATGATATTAAAATATCATATCCTAAATCTTTACGACCGACACGAAAAAACGTATTGGATAATACTGCTCTATGTACATATTGCGGTGGCGTAAACTATTTCCCTTTTTCGCCTACAAATAAAAGTATTTCTGTTTTAGACGGAATGCTTGAAAAATTTGAAGATACAGGTAGTTATGTTGTAAGCCTTAAATTTGTCAATTCGTTATTGAACGAAATAGTAAATGACGGCGATGATTGGGATTCAAAATCCTTTGAGGGCTTTATAAATTCAATTTTGGCTGAGAATCCATTGGCGCAAGCAAGGCTTATTGTTCGCAGAAACCGTGACATAGCAAAAGGAACGGGAACATTATTGTCTGAGAATGATAGAAAACTTGGCGACACGTTTTCTGACATCACGGTTTTGACACTGTATAAGGTGACCGGAACAAAGGGGTGGAATGGTGAACAAATTTGGATTCCAAACATCAAATTACCTAACGATGATGTCTATTATAGTGTAAAATAATATAAAGTTAAGCGTTTTTGTAGCCCGACCGAACAAGCCGGGCTATTTTTTACACTTATATCAAGACAAGACACACCTAATCGCCATTGTCGCAAAATCCTTGCGAGTTTGAAGGTACAATTCCAAGAATTATTTTAAAGAAATTTTACAATGTTATTACAGTCAAAATTATAGAGCAACAGTTGTTATGTTGTACTCATTTGTTATTTATGACCTTTTTACAAAGTTGCGAACTATGGCAAATGAGGGCAATGAAAATGCAGGTCGTAAATTAAAAGAAATAAATAAAATGATTGCAGATGATAAAAGGTATTCTCAAGTTGAAAATGAAATTGTTGACTTCTATAAGACAAATTGTCCTTTGTATTTTAAACGTTTTGTAGAAGATATTGAATATTTAAAGAATTGTCGCAATAAGTGTGCTCATTTGATAGTTGATGATAATTCTCTCTATGTCCCAAGCGATTACCATGCACGAATGTTGATTTGTTCGATGTATGACAACATCTTATCCGTTAAAGCACCTTTTATTACAGACTTATTCTCTTTTGTTGAAAATGATATTGAAAAATTTACATCACAACTATCCTATATCTCTAATAATGGATTAGATGAATCGATTATAAACGACTTAACTGTTAAATACTATAAGCGACTGACATACGATTCGTTAAAAAAATCGTACAAAACTTTTGTTAGATTACTTTTGGTGTCAGACGATCCAAATGCTGAAAAAAACATCTTGGGACTTTATGTTTTTGTGTACTCATTGACCAATTATATTATAAGGAACGGCTATGAAAGATTGTTTGCTGAAGCAGATGTTCAAGCAGTTTTTGGCAAAATAACTATAGATTCAATTAAGTTGAACACATCTAGAATAGATGCTCTAGTTTCCTTAATGATAAAGTTTAGCATTGTGCTTGAATCAGTTTCCACAAATGCTAAACAAGTATTCGATTATATAAGTGAATTAACATTATCTAATCCATTACATTTTCATCTATATAGGACATTTTTTCCTCGATCTGGCGAAGATGCTTTAGCCTATTTTAATAAAACCGACAAATTAAAACAGGCAAGATACGCAAATACCATATATGACGTAATTAAAGATTGTGATGGATTTGATATAAATAAATATATGCTTGAAATGGTTCAACGAATTCCTAATTACATGGGATATGATGATGCCGATTTGTTTATGAATTATTTTATTACTAATTTGCGCAAATTAGATTCAGACACGATAAAAGAAGTTATGAAAATATATGGTAGAAATTCACAATGCACAAATAGAGGTAGACATTCAGTAGACATCAGCACTGTTGAAAAATATCTATCGGAATTAGAGACATAACTTAACAATGATTACAGTAAAATAGCAGATATCCGACACTCAATACCTGCTAAAAAATAATTATTCGATTATATATTTTCTGATTAAAACTTAAATCTAACGCCGAAAAAGTCTCTTGAAAAGAAAAAAGCGAACTCTGTTTTTATATCAGAGTTCGTTTTTTTCATCTGTGGTGGAGATGAGGGGGGTCGAACCCCTTACCTCTTGAATGCCATTCAAGCGCTCTACCAGTTGAGCTACACCCCCAAGGCGGATAACAAACGTAAATATACTATTTTTACGTCGTTTTGTCAACTGCATTTGAACAAGTGGGTGAAATGTTTCGGAACAAATTTTTTTGTGTATTTGATACATTCGCGATTCGCGCGTGCACGCGCTGCGCGCATTAATTAAAGATAAGCATTGTTTAATTCTAACTATTTATATTTTGTATACGGACGTTTATTACATCCGTAAAGTTTTTTATGCATAAAAATATACGATTATGCCAAAATCGTGCATAAAATTCAAAAAAATAATCCATATTTGTTTTGATTTCTAAATCGCACGCTAATTAAAAGTAGCGTAATGTATAATTTCAATAACTATTTTATCAAAGTAGTGCTTTAATTGACTAAACTTTTTAGGAGGTAACAAAATGAAGCAAAAGAAATTACTTATGCTCATTGCGATGGTACTTGTCGTAGTGCTTTGCGTCTCTGTCCTTACTGCTTGCAAGAAGGATAAGGGCAACGGCGACGGAAATGTAACAAAGCCCGGCACAGGTTGGGAAGATCCCAAAATGTACACCATGCGTGAGTACACTTCTCAAATGCCGAGTCAGTGGTGCACGATTTTGTCAAGTGACAACGTCAACAACACGATGGAATCTTATTTCACGAGTGCGTTCTATGAGTTCAACTACAAATTCGATGCAAACGGCAAGATCGTCCCCGGCGCATACACCGTTGAATATTCTGCGTCGACCAAACTTGAAGACGTAACGAAAAAATATGCAGGCAAATATGGTCTTGCTGCCGACGCTGAAAAAGGTCAGGCTTTTGCAATGACGCTTCGCAACGATCTTAAATGGGATGACGGCACGCCTATCAAAGCTGCTGACTTCGTTTACTCGATGAGCCAACAACTTTCGCCGAAATACCTTTTTGCAACCGCGTCCAACTACTATTCGGGCAACTACGTCATTCATAATGCTCAAAACTACGTTAAACAAGGTCAAAAAGGCTGGTTTGACAATGGCAATATGAATCTTGCATATTCGGACCTTGCTCTTGGTGCAGATGGAAAGTACACGCTCAAAGGCAATGAATGCACTATTGCATTGAAAAAACCGTTGGTGTGGTTACAAGGCAAAACCCTTGATTTTTATGTGACGAATGCTCCTCAATACTTTGATACCGAAGCATATGCAAGCCTTCTTGCACTTGCCGATGCAAACGGCGACGTTGCGGTGACCGCTGAGTCTTTGGCACTTCTCACAAAGGTTATCACTGCAAAAGCAGCTTGGGGCGAAACCAAAGAAAATACAGTTGGTTATATGTACGTCAATTATGAATATCCCGCAATGGACTTCTCCGAAGTCGGTTATTTCGTTGGCGACAATGAGTATGAACTCGTTATGGTCATTGACGGAACTTTGAATCCGCTCGATGCAGAAGGCAATCTGACTTATGAGGCAGGTTACTATTTCAGCGGATGGCCCCTTGTCAAGAAAGATTTGTGGGAAAGATGCGAAGACCAAAGCAAAACTCCGTATGCCAACAGCTACTGCACGACACAGGAAAAGAGCGCAAGCTGGGGTCCCTACAAACTCACGAATTATCAGGATCAAAAAACCTATACCGTTTCGCGTAATGACAAATGGTTTGGATATGGTCTTCCGCAATATGCGAACCAATATCAAACAGACGCTATCGTGACGGAAAAGATCGAAGAGTGGGATACCGCATGGCTTGCTTTCCAAAAGGGTAACCTTGACGGCATTGGCATGAACGTTAAGATTGCTGCGGATTACAGAACGTCGAAGCGTGCCTATTTCACGCCGGAAACCTGGACTTTTGACCTTAACATTCAATCGAATGCAACCAGCAGAACCGATAAGAGAAACAACCTGCTTCTTAACTATGCAGATTTCAGAAAAGCAATTTCGCTTTCTCTTGATCGTGACGATTACTGCGCAAAGAACAATCCGAGCTCGCAAGCTGCACTTGGATTGCTCAACAGCATGTACTACTATGACGTAGAAAACGGCAAAGTTTATCGCGAAAGCATCCAGGCAAAAGAAGCTATTCTCAATGCGTATGGCGCAACAAAGAACGCGGATGGTTCCTGGAAAGTCGGCGAAACCACTTACACGGACATCGAAGATGCTCTTGACGCAACGACCGGTTACAACCTTACGCTTGCTCGTCAGCTTGTTGAGAGCGCAATAGCACAAGCGAAGAAGGATGGCAAATATAGCGATGGCGAAGAAATTATTTTAACATACGGTATTGAAACGCAAACCGCTGATACCGATAGGGCTAAAAACTGGTTCCAGGCTGCATTTGACAATATGACCAAAGGCACTTCAATCGAAGGAAAAGTTAAGATCGAATACTTTATGTTTTCTAGCGCGACATGGTCCGATCAATTTGCAGACGGCGAATACGACCTTTGCTTCGGCGCATGGGGACAAGCCGCATTCAACCCTGCATATCTCCTTTGCGAAACTCAAATAAGCGCAGAAAACAGATATGCTACCAATTGGGATCCGACTACTGTCGAGGTTACGGTCAAGGCAACGCCCGATGACAAACACAAAGACGGCGTTTACACCTACAACCTTGAACAATGGAGACTTATCCTTCAAGGCAAAGACGGTTGCCCGGTCAACTTCAAGAACTTCCCGATGGAAGATCAACTTGCAGCGCTTGGCGCAGTCGAAACTGCAATCCTGAAAGAGTATTATTCCATTCCTGTTTTCAGCAGATATTCTGCAAGCTTGATGGGATATAAGGTCGATTACGTATCCTATGAATACAACACCTTTATGGGATATGGCGGAATCCGTTATATGACATTCAATTATGACGACACCGCATGGGCTGAATTTGTAGCTTCAAACAACAATATTCTGAACTACAAATAAAAATTACATTGTTGTGAAACAATAAGTCTTTAACAATCCGGAGTTGAGGGCAATGCATATTGTCCTCACTTCGCATTGTTTAAGGATAATTACATATAAGAGGATTTCTTATGTATATGTTCAAATACATACTCAAACGTATCGGACTAATGCTGTTCACCTTTTCGGTGATTATGCTTATCTGTTTCGTTTTGATAAAATCCCTTCCTATACCGCTTAACGACGGCTTAGGAAAGGACAAAGCATTGCTTGAAGCAAATTTACGCGCAAGGGGATATTACGACCCGATTATGGTCCAGTTGGGACATTATTTAGAGCGTATTTTTACAAAAGGCGACTTCGGCATTGGTACGACAATGTCCGGGTTTATAAACAAACCGGTGTGGGATTCGTTTATAAAATGCATGCCCCCCACAATACTAATAAATGTTTATTCGTCTATTATCGGTGTGCCGATCGGTCTGGCGCTTGGAATTTTTGCCGCGCTGAAAAAGAATAAGTGGCAAGATCAGGTTATTTCCACAGGTGTTATGGTGCTTATTTCGGTGCCATCGATTGTTTATGCTTTTTTAATTCAGTATTTTCTGTGCTTTAAGGCGAATCTATTCCCGCTAACGATGGCAAGTGGAACTAATTATTTAACATGGAAAATGTTTCACAGTATGATGCCGGCGGTGCTTGCACTGTGTCTGGGTTCGATTGCGGGATATGCTCGTTATACTCGCGCGGAACTTACCGAAGTTCTGACAAACGAGTTCATGTTGCTTGCAAGGACAAAAGGTCTTACGAAAGGGCAGGCGATTGTGCGCCATGCGTTAAGAAATGCAATGGTGCCGATTTTCCCGATGATTTTGGGCGAATTTATTTCCGTTCTCAGCGGGTCGCTTATTATTGAAAAGTTCTTCTCGATACCTGGCGTCGGCAGCTTATATTTGAACTCAATCAATGCACTCGACTATGACTTCTTTATGTTGCTTTCGGGCTTTTACACTCTGGTTGGTCTTCTTGCAGGTATCATTGTCGATATCAGCTATGGCTTGATCGATCCGAGAATCAGAATGGGGGCGAAGTAATATGGAAGATATCTATAAAAATATACCCGCAGAAAAATTCCAGTTTGTTGAAAAACAAGACTTGGTTCACGAAAAGGTGCTTGAAACAAAACCCCGCAGTTTCCTTGCGGACGCGTTTTCGCGGTTTTGCAAAAATAAGGGCTCAATCGTAGGAGCGGTCATTATTTTAATTTTGGTTTTGTATGCAATTTTAGGCACGATTTTCTCACAGTATTCTGTTTCCCACAGAGATACGTATTTCCGTTACACACGTCCGCGTAGCGAACTGTTTGCAAAAACGAATTTCTGGGACGGATGCGAGAAAAAGACATTGTCCAGGGCAACGTTTTATTACTATTACTATATGGGAGAAGAAACGGGGCATTATGCAATCAAAAATCAAGAATTCACTGAAAACGGAGAATTCTATGACTTCCGTCTGGATTCGTATCAAAAAACTGGATGCGTTTATCTGAAAATGTCAAAAGAAGAATATGAAACTCTTCAACAATATCAAAACGAAACGGGTAAACAAGTAATATATCCTGCGCTCAGACTCTCGATGAAGAGAATGGTTGACACTTATCAAATTAAGACGAGAGGAAACGTTTCCGTTGATACAGCCGCGAATTATTTCTACAAATTTAATGAAAACACAATGGAACCGGTGTTTAATGCAAAAGGCGAAATTGTGCCGGATTACAAAACGCACACGGTCGGTCAAGTTTCAAACGACAATTACAAATCGTTGCGCATTGCGGGCGACGGCGAAAACGGCATAGAATACGAATACGCGCGTCCAAACGACGCAGGCTATGAGGTGCGTGTAAATTATTACGAATATTATATTTTCAATCACTCGTACGTGCTTAAAGACGGCATAGAAAAACCGTCGTTCCTGTTTGGCGCAAACGAAGAAGGTCAGGACATTTTCACGTGTCTTGCCGCGGGCGCGTTATTCTCGTTCGGTTTCGCAATTGCCGTTGCGCTTGTCAACCTTATAGTCGGCGCAATCTACGGCGCGATCGAGGGCTATTACGGCGGCAAAGTCGACTTGTTCATGGAAAGGTTTTCGGATATTTTGTCCGCAGTGCCGATGATGATTGTCGTTACTTTGCTTAAACTGCATATGGGCACTTCCGGCGCTGTTCTTGTTTTGTTCATTTCCTTCTTCCTGACAGGCTGGATAGGAATGGCGTCTACAACAAGAATGCAGTTTTATCGTTATAAAAATCAGGAATACGTTCTTGCAGCCCGCACGCTCGGCGCAAGCGACGCAAGGATTATAGTGAAACATATCTTCCCGAATGCCGTCGGCACACTCGTTACAAGTTGCGCGTTGGTGATCCCGTCGATGATTTATTCGGAAGTCAATCTGAGCTATCTCGGAATTATCAGCTTAACGTCGGGCAATCTTACAAGCGTCGGCACGCTTCTTTCAAGCGGTCAGAGCGCATTGTTAACCGCGCCGCACGTTGCTCTTATGCCGTCACTGTTCCTTGCATTATTATTGTTGAGTTTCAACTTGTTCGGCAACGGACTTCGCGACGCGTTCAACCCGTCGCTCAGAGGATCGGAGGAATGATATGGAAAAGAAACTTGAAGTTAAAAATCTGAGAATTTCGTTCCGTACCGACGCGGGCAAAGTTCAGGCAGTACGCGGCATCGACTTCGATTTGTACAAGGGAGAAACCTTGGCAATCGTCGGCGAGTCGGGCAGCGGCAAATCCGTCACGAACAAAGCAATAATCGGCATATCCGCCCCCAACGCCATTGTCGAAAGCGGCGAGATTATCTATGACGGCATGGATCTTTTGCAGATCAACGAGGAAGAGTTCCATAAACTTCGCGGCGACAAAATCGCAATGATTTTCCAGGATCCGCTGTCGGCACTCGACCCCATCAACCGTATCGGTATGCAACTTACCGAAGCGATGATTCTGAAAAACCGCGCCAACCGCAGAGAGTCGAGAAAAGCGTTCAACACCCGCATGAAACTGCTGTGCGCCGCCATGAACGACGCAATGGGCGTTGACGAAAAGTCCCCGCGCGGCGTCGAAAACGCAAAACTCTGCAAGGATTTCGATACGTTTGAGTGCTTGCACCTTAAACTCGAAGGCGCATATAACGTCGCATACGAAAACGCCGAAAACGGCTTGGAAAGCGCGGACGACTTGCTTTTCCATATCGAAAAGAACGCCGTGTCCGAATTTGCCCGTTCCGTGCGCGAAATCGTTGCAAACGCCGAAAAATCGGTCAACGAATACGTTTCGGACAGCGACATCGTCGAATTCGCAAAAGCGTTCAGAATCGAGGCGGACAACGTAAGAAAAACAAGGGGCAAAGAAAAAGATTATTCAAAAGTCGTCGCTCCGCTTACCGCGCTTCGCGATAAGTTCAAGGAAGCGGTCGATAAGAAAATGCCCAACTTCTTTGCGTTTGCGTACTATAAAACGTTCGGCCACAACGAAATGCTCCCCGACGGCGATATCGACGAATTGAACGCGTTTTTGAGAAAATACCTTGACGATAACTTTATGCTTTCGTTCATCGAAGACGTCAAGAAAGGCGTCGTTTATTCGTTTGAAAAATCGACCGAAAAGAAAAAAGACGTCATCGAACTTATCAAAGCCAACCGCGCAGTGTACGTCGAGGGCGAACCCGATAAAAAACTTTATAAAGCCACCGCAAAAGTGCTTTCGGAAGCCGTGAAAGACTCAATCGATAAGCTCGCTATCATAAAAGACAGCACCGCTTATACCTTCGAGCCGAGCCTTTACCGCGCAATCGACACATATTTTTCGGCAATCCCCAACAACGTTAAAGAACAAAAACGTTACGATAAGGAGTCGAAAAAGATCGATAAAATCACCGCTCGCGGAAAAACCCCGGATTATAAGGTTGTCCCTGCAAAAATCATCGATCTGGACCTTGCAAGGCAAAATATCGTCGCGATTCTGGACAAGATCGTCGAAAGCTACGAAAAAGCAATCGCAACTGCCGAAAACTTCGACGCCGAAAAGGAAACCATTGCAACCATCGATTTCTTGAAAGAAAAAGCACAGGCTGTCGCGTATCGTGTCACCAGAATGGTTGCGAAAAATAAGGCGTTGAAATTGATGGAAGAAGTCGGCATTCCCGAGCCGAGAAAGAGATATCGTCAATATCCGTTCCAGTTCTCGGGCGGTATGCGTCAGCGTATAGTTATCGCAATCGCACTTGCGGCAAACCCCGACATCCTTATCTGCGACGAACCTACGACCGCGTTGGACGTTACGATTCAGGCGCAGATACTCGAACTTATCAATAAACTTAAAAAGGAAAGAAACCTTTCCATTATCTTTATTACGCACGATCTCGGCGTCGTTGCGAATATGGCGGACAGAATCGCCGTCATGTATGCCGGCAAAATCGTCGAAACGGGCACAGCGGAAGATATTTTCTATTCGCCGGCGCACCCGTATACCTGGGCGTTGCTGTCTTCGATGCCCGACCTCGATACCGATGAAAAACTTGAAGCGATTCCCGGCACCCCGCCGAATATGATTTATCCGCCGAAGGGCGACGCTTTCGCCGCGCGAAACAAATATGCGATGAAAATCGACTTTGAATTGCAACCGCCTATGTTTGAGATTTCGCCCACGCACAAAGCGGCAACGTGGCTGTTGCATCCCGATGCACCGAAAATCGATATGCCGAAGATTGTTGCGGACAGAATCGAAAGAATGAAAAATCTGGCGAAAGAAAAAGCGGAAGAAACCGAAAACGGCAACGAAGGAGGACAAAATGAGCAATAATTTTAACGATAAAGAAGTCCTTCTGAAAGTCGAGCATCTTTCGCAATATTTCAAGCTCGGACAGTCCACGCTGAAAGCCGTCAACGACGTCAGTTTCGACATCAAAAAAGGCGAAGTTTTCGGGCTTGTCGGCGAGTCGGGTTGCGGCAAAACCACGACGGGAAGAAGTATTATCAAACTTTATAACTGCACCGACGGCAACGTTTATTTTGAAGGAAGACGTATCTGTGCGGGCACATTGACGTACAAAAACGCAATCAAAGACGCGTGGAAAAAGTTTTTCAAAAACTTTTCAAAAAAGAATCCGCCCGAAGATAAAAAGGATTTCAAAGGCGCATTTTCGGAACTTTCCGGCGTATTGAAAGTCGAAATCAAAAATATCAGAAGCGCGAAAAGCGACCAGAAACGTTGCGATAAAAAGTACGCAAAGGAAAAGGTCGGGGAAGTCAATGCTGAATATCTGCCGAAGCTTAAAGAGCTTGACAAGAAATCCCCCGAATTCAAGAAGCTGCTTTTGGAATATCTTGGAAAGCGCAGGCTTGCAAGAAAGGAAAGAATCGTCACGAAAATCCAGATGGTTTTCCAGGATCCCATTGCCTCGCTCGATCCCCGTATGACCGTCCGCGAAATCATTGCGGAAGGACTTAAAATCAGGGGCATCAGAAACAAGGAAGAAATCAACGAAAAAGTTTACGAAGTGCTTGAAAAAGTCGGGCTTGTCAAAGAACACGCGGGACGTTATCCGCACGAGTTTTCGGGCGGTCAGCGTCAGCGTATCGGCGTTGCAAGGGCAATCATTATGCGCCCCGAACTTATTATCGCGGACGAACCCATCTCGGCGCTCGACGTGTCCATTCAGGCGCAGGTTATAAACCTTCTCAACGATTTAAGAAAAGAGTTGGGGCTTACGATATTGTTTATCGCGCACGACTTGTCGGTCGTCAAGTATTTCTCGGACAGAATCGCAGTTATGTACTTTGGTAACATGGTCGAACTTGCCGATTCCGACGAACTTTTCAAGCATCCTTTACATCCTTACACCCGTTCGCTTTTGTCGGCAATTCCTTTGCCCGATCCCGTGTACGAGAAACAAAGAGTGCGTATCGTGTATAATCCGCTTGCCGATCACGATTATTCGGTGGACAAACCTACTCTTCGCGAAGTTTCAAAAGGGCATTTTGTGTCCTGCAACGACCAAGAAGAGGCGGAATACAAAAAACAACTCGGTCTGGACGTAGAAAACGCCGCGCAAGAGGAAAAGACGGTTGACTAAAAGGCACGTAACAGAAACGATTGTATCCCTGATAATAGGGTTGACGCTGTTTTTTGTCATAACGGGAGTGAACGGGGTTTATGGCGGAAAACTTTCTAACGTCGAAGTCGCAAGGTTTTTGTGCGACGGGTTTTTCGTTGCCGGCGTAGTATTGCTTGGTTTCGCCGCGCTTTACTGGGCGTCCGATAAAGGCGCGTTCGACGGCTTGAAATTCTCGTTCACGTCGTTTTTCAGGCTGCACTTTTCGACGCACCGCTATGACTGGAAAGAAAAGGAAAGTTTTCAGGAATATAAAGAAAGGATACATTCCGACGAGAAGAAAAAGAAAAACGTATCGATAACGGCGATTATCGGCGGCGTGTTTATGATCGGCGCGATAATATGCCTGATAATTTATGAGACGATTTAATTTATCATTCGATATAAGAAAAAAGCCCGACAATCGTCGGGCTTTTTTGATGCAAAAATCTTAAATATTCGTTACGTCCATTTCGCAGACAGACAACTGACCGCGCCTGTTGAGAAAACCTTTTTCTGCCGTTCCGACGTACCCGCCATTCAGGTAATCCTTGATATTGCCAGTCACGCTGAGCGGGGGAAGTTTGCCGACGATTTCGCCGTTTTTTACAAGGAAAGCGAGATGCACGGGGCAGGCGTAATCGCCGCTTGACGTCGTGTCGCCGCCGCCGACCATCATGACGAACACCGCCGTGTCGTCCCCGATAAGTTCTTTTACGTCAGTTGCGGTTTCTTCAAACCTGAGACTGCCGAAACCCGAGGAAGGCACTCCGTCGTAGGAAGCGGACGATGAAACGACGCGCGGTACGTTGTAAAGCGCAGCCGCGTTTTTGTTTGCGAAAAGTGCTTTCAACACCCCGTTTTCGATAAGATAAGATTTGCCGTTTTCGGCAACGTCGCCCTCGTCGTCAAAGAAAGGAACGTTTATTGCGTCATCGGTGTAATCGGCATAAATCGAAAGTTTATCGCTCAAAATCTTTTTATTAAGTCCGTCTTTGAATACTGTTGCGCCCGATGCGTACATATGCGCCATGAAGTTTCCGAGCGCGGTTTCTACAAATACCGCGGGCGACGCGATGACTTTATATTTGCCGTTTTCGATTGATGCGGGCGTGTTGAATGCGTCGTAAAGTTTTTTTACGTCCTGCACCGCTTTGTCTTCGTCGTAGTCATTCGTTTCGCTGATATATGTCAAATCCATAAGATTTGCCGTGGACTTATGCTTTATCGACAGGGCGATTACAAACTCGTTGCCTTTGTACGAAAGATTGCTGCCGCTGTCGTTGATATAATTTACTTCGTCCTCGTAATATTGAATCTTGTTGTTGAACAAAAAGTCGGGCGTTTCTTTTTCAAGCCTTGCAAGAAGATGTTTCGAAACGTCGATGAAATTATCGGTGTCGACGATATTTTTTATCGTGTTTTCGCTTCTTACGATAACGGGCGAGGGGACGCAGGGATAAGGAATCTTGTTTTCAAGATTTTTTATTGCTTCCGCTTCGAGTTTTTTCATGTCGCAGTCGCCGATTTGTCCGGCAACGCCGATAAGCCCGTTGTCGTAAACACGGACGGTCGAGGTTGTTTCGACGACCTTTCTTAACGATTCGACTTTGCTTGCGGCAACGTTGACCGAAAGCGAGGAAGATTTTTTATAAATATATTCTTTATTCATTTCGTTCTCCTTATTGTACGTTCATTTCTTTGACTCTGACGTACGGGCCGCCGTGTGCGACGTGCAGGGGGAATTGTTCCATTTTTCCGCAACCGCCGGTAACGCTGTTGTTGATTTCAACGTCTTTTGTCACACCGTCGATGAGTCCGAGTGTTTCAAAAACGTTGCCCGTGATGACGGAAATTTTAACGGGCGCGCCGATTTTGCCGTCGACGATTTCATAAGCGATCGACGGGGCGATTGTAAACGTGCTCATGCCCGAGCCGTGGTTTACGCCTTTGATGAAATAACCTTTTTTAATGCCGGCGACAAGTTCTTCAAAGGTGTCGTTGCCGCCTTCGATATAGGTATTCGTCATTCTTACGATAGGCTCGAACTTGCAATCCATTGCGCGAGCGTTGCCCGTAAGTTCTTCGTTAAGCGTGGCGGCGGTCGTTGCGGAATGAAGCCTTCCCGTAAGGATACCGTTTTTAATGAGATAAGTCTTTTCGCATTTTGTGCCTTCGTCGTCGTAAGGGACGTATCCGCTTCCGAAATCCGCGCCGCAGTCGACAATCGATAAAAGGTCGGAGCCGACTTTTTTGCCGAGTTTCCATTCCTTTGCCATGGTTTCGTCGCCAAGCATGAAGTCGGATTCCGATTTATGGCCGAAGGATTCATGTGCGAAAATGCCTGCCGCAAGGGGAGATAATACGACGGGGAATTTGCCTTTTTCGCAAGGTTTTGCGTTTTTGACGAACTCCTGCGACTCCTTGATTACGTCTTTTAATCCGTCTTCCACGTCGTTGATTTCGTTGAAAAACGGGCTTGTGTTGTAAAACATATTTTGCACGAAATCGTTTTCGGTCGCAAACGCGACAACCGCAACGACGCCGGCAAGCTGATAATCGTATTTAATATCCGCGCCTTTTGACGAATAAAACTCGTAAACGCTGTTGCTGTCGCTGTAAAGCGCAACCGACATCGCCGCGCCCGAGTCGTGAAGGAGAGGGAGCATACGATTTACCAAAGCCTGTTTTTCGTTAAGAGAAACGTTTCGGACAGAGTTATTTTCAAACTTCATTAAAACGTCTTTGTTCACCTGAAATTTCTTTACTATCGGGTTGTCGAGAATGTTTTTTAAAGGGGTTGCCTGTTTGTAAAGGTTGTTGAGTTCCGTCTGGACGTTTTTAACCTCGCTTGTCGAAGCGTAGTACCAGATATTGCCGTCGAAAACTCTGATAAACGCGCGTTTTTCGTTGCGTGTTTTCGATGATTCGAGTATTCCGTTCCGATACATAATGCCGGTTGAAAACCTGTCCTCGATGCGGACGTCGGCATAAAAACGATTGTCGAATTTATACATATTTGCTCCTTAATATTTTTATCAAAAATATTATATCACTTATAAACGATATCTTCAATAATATATAGTTTTCTTTTCTGCAAATTCACTGTAAACCGCGAATAAAAATTTACATTTAGAAGATAATTTGATAAAATTACATACAAAGAAACAGCTGAGGTGATTTATGAAAAAAAGTCAACTGCAAAAATATGCGAAACTTATCGCAAGAAAGGGCGTCAACGTGCAAAAAGGACAAGACGTCCGCGTGAGAGCGTGTCCCGACCAACTCGACTTTGTGAGAATGGTCGTGGAAGAATGTTATAAGGCGGGCGCGGGCAAGGTCACCGTCGAATGGGAATACAATCCCGTGACGAAAGCGACCTATAAATACTGCAAACTCGACGTGTTGTCCCGCACCGAAAAGTGGGAAGAAGAGAAGTATAAACACTTTGTCGAAACCCGTCCCGCACGGATATTTATAGAGTCCGACGATCCCGACGCGTTGAAAGGCGTAAATCAGGGAAAAGTCGCGAAAGCGCAGCAGGCAAGGGCAATGGCGTTCAAGCCGTACCGCGACCAACTTGACAACCATTATCAGTGGTGCATAGCGGCGGTGCCGGGCGTCGAATGGGCAAAAAAGGTGTTCCCCGGTGACACGAAAAACAAGGCTGTCGAAAAGTTGTGGCAGGCGATTTTGTTCACGTCCCGCGCCGACGGCGAAAACCCCGTGGAAGCGTGGAACGAGCACAACAAGGACATTAAGGAACGCTGCGACTACTTAAACTCCCTGAAAATAAAAGAACTGAAATATAAATCGTCAAACGGCACCGATTTCAGAGTGGGGCTTATCGACGGCTGCAACTTCCTTGGCGGCAAAGAAGACACGCTTGAAGGAATCGAATACAACCCGAATATTCCAAGCGAGGAAGTGTTCACGTCGCCCATGCGCGGCAATGCCGACGGAAAAGTCGTTGCAACAAGACCGCTGTCTTATCGCGGGGAGCTTATCGAAAATTTCAGCGTGACTTTCAAGGACGGAAAAGTCGTTGACGTCAGTGCGGAAAAGAACGAAGATTTGTTGCGCTCCATGATTTCGATGGACGAAGGCGCGGCATATCTCGGCGAATGCGCGCTCGTGCCTTACGACTCTCCCATCAGAAACTCGGGCATCACTTTTTACAACACGCTGTTCGACGAAAACGCATGCTGCCATCTCGCGCTCGGCAGGGGCTTTAACGAATGTCTGGAAGGATACGAAAATCTTTCGTTTGACGAATGCAAGGAAAAGGGCATAAACGACTCGCTCATTCACGTCGACTTTATGATCGGCAGTGAAGATCTGGAAATCGAGGCGGTCACCCGCGACGGAAAAACCGTAAAAATCTTTGAAAAAGGGAATTGGGCGTTTTAAAAGCGATGCTGTCTGTTGGACAGACCGCGATGTGCCTGCGGCGTGATGTGCCTGCGGCGCGATGTTTACCCTGCGGGCAAGATAAGGGGACACCTTTTTTTCGCTCGCAATGACAGAACAGAAGTGATATTATTTTCATATTCCAGGGAGATATTTGTACAATGACGCTTGACGAAGTACACGTTAATCAAAGCGCGGTAATAACGAAAGTCGGGGGCGAAGGCGTTTTTGTCGTTTTTGACGTTCGTGCTTTTGTATACGCCGTGCGTCGCGACCGTCGCAACGATGCGAAAAGAGTTGGGTTCCGTATGGAAAACCGCCGTTGTCGTCGTTTATCAGTGCGCGCTTGCGTGGGTTTGCTCGTGCATAGTTTATCAGATCGCGGCGGCTTGCTGACATGAAAACGATTGATATAATTTTAATAGTCGCGCTTTCGTTGTGGGTTGTGTTTTCAATTGCGTACGTCGTCGTAAACCGTAAAAAAGGAAAGACGTCGTGCGGCTTTAAAACTTATTGCAACGGCGATTGCGAGGCTTGCAACAAAAAGAAAAAAGAAAAACAGTAACGAATATTCAAGGTTTCCGCGGTTTTTCCGAGGAAACTTTTTGTTTTTTACCGTTTTTTACATTTGTTTAGTAAAATTAACGATTAAATTATACAAAAAAGCAATTTTGTAACGAAATTTTATTACATTGAATTTTTATTGTAAAAAACAGTTTATACGTTTGACAAATTTTTTTTAACTTATTAAAATTGTTGTAGAATTATGAATAAACGTAATTACAACAAAGAAATGCAGGACGAGATTTCGTCGATAGGATGTCGGAAACCGTCGATGCTGTTGCAGTGCTGTTGCGCGCCGTGCGCGACCGCCGTCATAAATCGTCTGAAAGATTTTGACGTTACTTTGTTTTATTACAACCCCAACACGTTTCCGGAAAGCGAATATCAGAAACGCTTTGAAACGCTGAAAGAGTACGTCGATAAGGCGGAACTCGGGCTTAATATCGTTGAAATCGGTTATCGCGACGAAGATTACCTTGCGGCGGTCTCGGGCTTTTCCGACACGACGGAAGGCGGCCCGCGCTGCGCCGTCTGCATAAGAACAAGGTTGACGAAAACCGCCGAATACGCAAAAGAACACGGCTTTGAATACTTTGCGTCCACGCTTTCCGTAAGTCCGATGAAAAACGCCGTCGTCATCAACGACATCGGCGAGGAACTTGCGAAAACGTACGGCGTGAAATATCTCGTCAACGACTTCAAAAAAGAAAACGGATTTCAGGAATCCGTGAATATATCAAAAGAATTCGGGCTTTACAGACAGGACTACTGCGGCTGCGAAGCGTCGAAAAACAGGAGAAATACTTAATTATGGGCAACTCGTTGAACACGAAAAAAATGATGGCAAACTCCCTGAAAGAACTTATTCAGGAAATGCCTTTCTCAAAAATCACAATCGACAAAATCGTCACAAACTGCGGCTATAACCGTCAGACCTTTTATTATCACTTCAAGGATATCAAGGAACTGTTCGAGTGGCTGTATAAGTTTGAAACGCAACAAGTCGTCGGCGACATAAGAAAACTTTCGACGTCCAACGCAATCGACGTTATCATGCGTTATCTTTACGACAACCGTGCGATGACGCTTTCGGCTTTCAACAGTCTTGGGCGCGAATATATCGAAAAGTTTATTTACGAGTCGATTTACGACGCCGTTCACGATCAGGTTATCCAAAAATCCGTGTACGTCATCATCGACAACGAGGATATTGAATTTATCGCAAACTACTTCACGATTACTTACGTCGCGCTGATGGTGCAATGGTTGCAGCACGGCATGACCGAAGAAATCGACAGTTTCATAAAACGAATCGGACGTATGATGCAGGGCGCGGTTGACGCCGCGGTGCAAAAAATGCGTAAAGAATAAAAAATACAAATTAAAACCCGACGCGCCGCGTCGGGTTTTTTGTTTGCACAAATTGTCGGAAAAATCATTCTTGTGTCAAAATAACAGTTTTTATGACAACAGGCTCGTTAGGAATATCGTCAAACCACGAGAAACTGTGAGTCGGGACTTTTGAAATGCTTTTCACGACCGCAAGACTTTCCTCGTCCGAAGTTTTCCCGAAAGCCGCATATTGTCCGTCCAGAAACGCGCAGTCGGCAGAGCAGATGAAAAACTGACTGGACGCGCTGTCTTTGACGTTGGTGCGCGCCATCGAAATCACGCCTTCGCCGTGGTGCAGGTCGTTTTTCACGCCGTTTGACAAGAATTCGCCTTTTATCGTGTCCGCGCCGCCTTTTTCCTTAATCGCGCGACCGTCCGCGACGAAACCGCCGCCTTGAATCATAAAATCTTTTATCGTGCGGTGGAAACAAAGCCCGTCGAAGAAGTTTTCTTTGATGAGTTTTTTGAAGTTTTTGACCGTAATCGGCGCGACGTCTTCGTAAAGATCAAGGTTTATGTTTCTGCCGTCCGAAAGCTGAATCTGAATTTTTGACATAATACACCTCGTATGTTTTCTGTCGGAATTATACCATATTCAAACTATATTTTCAAGGCTATTAAAAAACTTATTGTTTTTTTACAACCTATATGATAAAATATAGTAAAAGGTGGGTTATGGCACACAAGAAAGAACAACCGAGAGAACTTACGAAAGAAGAAAAAGTCGCTGAAATATTAAAGCGCGCAAACGTCTCGTACGACTTCAAAAAAGCGCAGGCAAACATTGCGCTCAACACCCGTTGCAAACGCTGCGGCAAAACTTTGTCGAGCCTTGAAAGGGTTGTTTTTGAAAACAAATGCCGCGACTGCATGGTGGAAGAAAGCAGAAAATCCCGCGATAAATTCGTCAGGAAATACATAATAATCGCTTTCTTGTTCATCGTTGCGCTTGTGTTCGGCGGGTATTGTGCAAACGCCGGTACGAAAGCGTGGCGTATCGTCGGCGTCATCGTTTCGGCGATGTTCACGGGCGTGAGCCTCGGATACGTTTTTTATACGAATATGGACAAAATGATGCCCGGCGCGCAACCCAAAGTCCAGGTGTGGCTCGTGTTCGGGCTGGCACTCGGAATTGCGGCGATAATCGCGTTTCTGACGTACTTTTCAAAAAGCTGGATATTGTACGTCGTGCTTATGCTGCTGGTGCTGATTTACGTCGCGTACCTTGCCGTGAAGGAGTTCAATTCCTTAAAGGAAAAGGACAATCTGCTGGGCGTTTACGACAGGAAATCGCGCGACCACGAGTTTATCGACAGCATTACGGAATCCATCAAAGAACGCACTTTACAGGATGAAAACGACAGTGTAAACGCCATTTCTGTCGAAAATACAGATTTTGTTCCGCCTGTCTCGCCTGAAACGGACGGCGAAATTGTCAAGGAAGAAATCGTTGCGGTTTCCGACGAAAAAACAAAAACAGAAGAAGATATATCCGTGTCCGTAAAAACTACGGAACAAGCTGAAATCAAGGATGACGATAACCTTTCGTCCGCCGCGGAGAAGTCCGACGACAGCGGCGATTTCAGCATCTGAAAATGAAATTATTCAAAAAACTTTTTATCAAAGATTATGAAAACACTTCCGATCAGGAAGTGCGTTTTCGTTACGGGATCGTCGCGGGGATTTTCGGGATTATTTCCAACGTTATATTATGCGTTTTCAAAATTCTCGTCGGCGTATTTTCGGGTTCCGTCGCAATCGTTGCCGACGCAATCAACAACCTGTCCGACGCGGCGTCATCCGTCGTTACCGTTTTCGGGTTCAAACTTTCCAACAGACCTGCCGACAGGGAACACCCGTTCGGACACGCAAGGTACGAATACATCGCGGCGTTTATCATCGCGTTTGCGGTCGTGCTTATCGGCGTGTTGCTGTTGAAGCAGAGCATTGAAAAAATCATCACGCCCGAAAGCGTCAATATTTCGGCGTACACTTACGTCGTGCTTGTCGTTTCGATAGTTTTGAAGATTTTGCAGGGGCTGATTTACAGAAACTTCGGCAGAACAATCAATTCCGAGGCGTTGAAGGCGTCTGCCGCAGACAGCAGGAACGACGTGTTTACGACGATTGCCGTCCTGATTTCGACGATTGTCATCGACGTTACGGGTGTAAATATCGACGGATATGCGGGGCTTGTCGTGTCGGTGGTCATTATTATTTTCAGCATAAAACTTCTGAAAGAAACGATAAATCCGCTTCTCGGCACCGTGCCCGACAAGGAACTCGTCGCGAAAATCTCCGAAAAACTCAGGCAGTACGACGAGGTTCTGGGTTTCCACGACCTTATGATTCACAGTTACGGTCCGGCGATAACTTATGCGTCGGTTCACGTCGAGGTTGACGGCAGCAAAAACTTTATCGAAACTCACGACCAGATCGACAATATCGAAAGGGATTTTATGCGGGATATGAACGTGCATCTCGTCATACATATGGACCCGATTGCGCCGGGCGATCCAGAAACCGACCTTTTGAAAAAGGAAGTACAGGACGTCGTCCGCTCGATGAACGAAGATATCACCATTCACGATTTCAGGCTTGTGAAGGGCAACACTCACACAAACGTTTTGTTCGACGTCGTCGTGCCGTACGGGGTGAAGCTCGGCGCGCGCGAAATAAGGCGCGAATTGAACGAAAAGATAAAGTCCGACAAAACTTATTATTATATAATAAACGTCGATAATAAGTACGTTTAAGGGCTTCTTACGCCGTCGCGCCCGAAAGGGCTTTCCGGGCAATTACAAAACGAAAAAACGACAAAAAAATAAGCGGGTTAAGTCGGACTTAACCCGCTTTTCGTTGTGAAAAACTATTTCGCGATCTTTTCGATTTCGTCGAAAATTGCGATGATGACGTCTTCGGAAAGACCTTTCGTCGGGCAGAGAATGCTGACCGAATTTACGCCGTCCGCGAATTTGTAGTAGTATTCCTTCGTATAGGCGGAAGCGTCGACGCCTTCGCATTCGCGCGTGAGATAGGTCGTCATATCCGCGTCGTTACCCTTTGAGAAAATCATCGTGAACTTCGGGAATTTCAGCACTTTTTCGCCCGCCTGGAACTTCGTGCGGATATCCTCGATATCGATATCGTAATCTTTCGCCGTTTTGATGGTGTCTTTGAGTTTATCCGTCTTGATTTGCTGGAATTGCGAAATCTGGCAGGACGTATCGACAAGCCATTTGCATACGCGCGGGGGCAGGTTTCTCAATTCGTTGAAGCAATACCACAACGGACCGCTGGGGAAGTTGCTGTCTTCAAGGGCTTTATAGACGTCGTTGATGCGTTGCGCGGCGTCGGGATAGCACTTGATGGAAACCTTGTAACTGTCGTCGTTTTCACGGATAATACCGAAAGATTTGCTGCTGTATTTGAACGTCCAGTCAAGCGCGCCGCGTTTTTTGATGGTGAAAACGTTGGGTTTGCTCATGAAATACGTCGCAAGTTCCTGCGAAGACAGGGTTTTCGTACGGGGCTGATTGAGAATTTCGTCGAATTTCGCACTGCCGACCATATTCACCGCACACAATTCCATATCGGTTGCGCCCAAGGCGTTGAAAACTTTGACGCTGTCGTCGAATTTCGCGACCTGCATGTAGTATTTTCCGTTGATTTCTTCGATATTCTTCTTATAGAAGTTGTCAATCTGGAAGCTGGAAAGTTCCACCGTTCTTTTGGTCGTATTGAGCGCGACTTCGGGTTCAAGAAGGTGATCGCTGATTTCCTTGGAAATCTTTTCGTCCTTTTCCTTTTCTTTGACTTCCTGCTTAATCTGTATATTTTCTTTCAGCGCGGCGCCGATAGGTCTTCTCTTTGACGTGCCTGCCGTGAGTAACGTGATGAGAAGCAACAGAAGTTGCGCGATGAACGGGATTAACGGCACGATTTTCGCAATCGAGAAGGGCGTTGTCTTGTCGTAAATCACGAAAATATAAACGTATGCGGAGATGGCGGCGCAAATTACCGACAAAACGATGATGAGGATTTTCAGCAGACGGAAGTTCTTTTCGGGCGAAAGTTTCGCTCTCAACCTTTCGGAACGCTGCGCGAGCGTAAGTTCTTCCTTTTTGGGTTTTTCTGCTTTCGCGTCGGCGTCTTTATCCTTCGATTTTTTGTCGGGTTTGCCTTTTTTCGCGACGGCTTTTTTGTCTTCCGTCACCGGCTGTTCTTCATTTTCGGTAACGGCTGCGGGCGTTTCTTCCGCGGGCGTTTCTTCCTGTTTTTCTTCGGTTGCAGGTGCGGATTCTTCCGCCGCTTTTTTTGCTGTAGCGGCTTTTTTCTCGCGCGGTTTCGACGGTTTTTTCGCGGCTTGTTTTTCGGGTTTTTCAACCTTTTCAACAGGCGTTTCGCCGTCCGCAACGGGGCGTTCTTCCGACAAATCGGGCAGGGGGACTGCCTCGGATTCAACGTTTTCAGTCACTTCCGGGACTGCTTCCGGCGCGCTTTCTTCAACGGGAATCTCGGCTGTTTCGACAGGAGTTTCGGCTGCTTCGACAGCGGGTTCCTCGGTGGGTTCCGCAGGGGTTTCCGACATCGTGATTTCGCCTTCGTCGAACATCGAAGGATCGAAAGTTGCCGCGCCGATTTCGGGCAATTCGTCCGCCGCAGATTCCGGTTCGGACGGGCTGACGTTTTCTTTTTCCGCCTTTTCTTCGGCGGCGAAAGACTCATACTGACCTGCCGCAAATTCAGCCGCGGCAAGGGCGTCTTCGAGACTCAGAGGCTGCTTTGCTTTTTCGGCTTCGTCAACGGTTTCAGGATTTACGGAAGGCGTTTCGTCCGCGGCGATTTCAGCATTTTCCGTCGTGCTTTCCGCCACGTTTTCGGTGACGATTTCCGCATTTTCCGTCACGTTATCGGTAACGGTTTCCGTCACGTTTTCGGCCGTTTCCAAAGCGTCGTCGACATTGACTTTCTTTTTTGTTGCCATAATATATCTCCTTAAAATTTTGAGCAAAAAATTGTGTTTTGTATCATAAATTATAATAAAGGAAAAAAATATTGTCAATGCTTTTTTCGGTCGCGTCGGAAAAAATAATGAATTTGCACGGCGGAATTTTTTTTGACCGACACAAAAGCGACTTTATAATGCAAAAACGAACGATAAAGTATATTATTTTGCACATAAAAAATTGCGTTTTTTTGGCGAATTTTTACGAAAAAACGTCGATTTTTTGAAAAATCCGGAAAGCAAACGCACGGCGGAATTTTATTGTACGACTGTATAATTTCGTACGAAAGTGTTGAAAACTCGCGCCGAAAAAATCAAAATAATTTTCCGAAAAATTTGAAAAATACCTTAAACCGCCGTAATTCCGCTTGATTTTTTTATGTTTTTGCAATATTTTGCGCCGAAATTTTTTTTAATGTTGAATTTTAACAAGTCGTATGTTATAATAAATTAGCAAAAGAATATTTTTTGTTTTGACAAAATAATTGCGAGGTAATATGTACAAGTATTCTTACAAGGCACTTTCGCCGGAAGGAAAACGCGTAAGCGGCACGATCACCGCCACGAGCGAAGACGACTTCAATCAGGTCATTTCGTCGCGCGGTTTGAAATGCTATTACGTCCATGCCACGGGAAAGGGCGACGCAAGCAAACTTTCAAAACTCGACACCGCGCTGGTGTTGCAGTTTTGCCGACAGCTCGCGTCGATGCTGAACGCCGGCTTGCCTCTTATTAAGTCGCTGGAAATGCTTTACGAACGCACCGAGAAACCGAAGCTCAAAAACGTGCTTGCCGCATTGTTTGAAGAGGTTCAGAAAGGTAACTCTCTTGCGGAGTCGATGGGTGCGCTTCCGGGCGTATTCCCCAACCTTCTCGTGAGCATGGTCAAGGCGGGCGAAATGAGCGGTAAACTGGAAGAGACTCTTATCCGAATGGCGGACTATTACGAAAAGGAAAAAAAGAGAAAAGGGCAAATCAAATCGGCAACGTCGTATCCGAAAATCGTTCTGGCGATTTGTCTTGTCGTCGTTGTGGTTTTGCTTATCTGGATTATGCCGAAGATGATTTCGATGGTGTCCGAAGATAAGTTGCCGGTTGTCACGAAAATCCTGTTGAAAATCAAGGACTTCATCATGAAGGACTACATTCTGATTATCGGCATCGTCGCCTCGCTTATCATTTTCATCCCGATCGTTAAGCGAATCGAGGCGGTTGACCTTTTCGTTTCCAAAATGAAAGTCAAAATGCCGGGCATCGGAAAATTGCAAAAAATGATTTATACGTCGCGTTTTGCAAGCTCGCTTTGCACGCTGACGAGTTCGGGCGTACATCTTCTCGACGCGCTGACGATGGTGTCGGAGATGATGGACAACACTTACGTATCGCGGCAGATCGACGACGCTGTCGAAGCAATCCGCAGGGGCGAGTCGATATCCGCCGCGTTGCAGACGGTCGACGCGTTCGATCCGCTGCTTACGACAATGATATTCGTCGGTGAAGAATCCGGTTCTCTGGACGAGGTTCTCGGGCAGACCGCCGCTTATTTCGAAGACGAAGCGGACACTGCAATCAAGAGTCTTACCGCAATGATAAACCCCGCCCTTATGGTTGTAATGGCGGTTGTCATCGGCGTAATACTTATCGCAATACTTATGCCTATGTTCTCGATGTACGACTCGATAGGCACGGATACCGAATAAAGGGCAGATTTGGAGCAAAATTATGATTTACTACTACTTGAACAACGACAAACTCAAAGCGATGTTTGCGACGGCGGGCGGAAAGAGAATTACCGTGAAAGAATTTTACGATATGGATTTCCCCAGTGAATTTCTGAACGACCCGAGCGCAACCAATATCGACCTTCAACTTACCGAAGCGATGCTCGATATGATCCGCAAAAACGATATCAAGTCGAAAGCGGCGAAATTCGTCCTTGAAAACAACAAGATACCGTTCCGCGAGATGATTTTGCCTTACGCAAAGCCGTCGATTCTGTATCCGATAATTTCGGCGGAACTTTTCACGGATAAAAAACTTGCGGAAAGCCACACCGTCGACTTTGTCGAGATCGACAGAAATATCGAAGATCCCGACGAAGAGATGCAGGAAGCCGCGCTGAACTCACCCGAAGAGGGCGAGGAAGAACAGGAAGAGAAGAGCGAAAAGAAAAAGAAAGCGAAAAAGGCGCGTCTTATGATCACGTACATAGACAACCTTGTCATCGAAAACCTGAAAAAGTGCTGCCGCGAAGTCGGCATGAAACTTACGGCAATCGATATTTCGCAAAGCGCGCTGTCGAAACTCGTCGATTTTATGAAAGAAGACCTGCCGCAATACTTTGTGCTTGTCGACTATCGCATGACGACGATTACGTCGTATCTTTTCGCGGATTACAAGCACGTCTTCTCGCTGTCGAAACCCATTTATTCGATGCCCAACGAAAACTATGCGAACGAAATGGCGTTTTTCATCAACGACTTTTCCGGCATCGTGAGCGAGGCGATTCAGTTCTTCCGCTCGAAATATACCGATTACAAATTCGACGACGTGTTTATCACGGGCGACCTTGACAGGTTCCAGTCGGTCGAAAGCGACCTTTACGGTTTCATGGGGCTTAACGTCAAGATGCTTCCCGTACCCGAAAGCGTATCGGGCGTCGAGCAGCTTGATTTCAACGCGCTTGCACCGCTTATCGGCACAATGCTCAAATAACGAGGTGGATTATGGCAAAGAGAAAGAGAAACATAGATTTTATCGCCGCGCAAAAGGCGATGGGAAAATCGGGGCAAAGCACCTCGTTTGAGTTTATTCTTGTCGTTACGGTCGTCGTGGTGGCATGCGCGATGGTCGGGTGGTATCTTGTGGCGCGTTCGCAGTACAACACTGCCGTGTCCGACCTTGAATCCGCCAAGACGGAACTCACCAACCAGAAAAACACGCTTGCCAAGAACGAAGACAAGTTCAAAAACTTCACGGTGATGCTTGACAAAAACGGCAACCCCGTGACGAAAGGCACCGACAAATACGGCAACACGATTTACCAATACGAGTCGTTGACGGAAGTCGCAACGCGCGTTGCAAACGCACTTGCGGGCGCGCAGGCAACGTCGAAAGAAGCAGACGCCGCGATAAATCTTACCGGCACGATTTTCGACATTATCTTCACAAGCGCGAACAAGACGGAGTGCAAGGTGACGCAGTTCACTTTCACCAACGGCAGGATCACGTTAAAACTTACGGGCAAGGGTTCCCAGTCGATGCGAAACTACGTTTCGGCGATTAAGGAAAGCGGCAGCGGCTATATTCAGAGCGTCGAGCCGTCGATGGACACCGCCACCGATTTTTCGGTAAGTTTCGACGTCGTGAACGATAAACTTTTCGGCGGCAGCGACAAATAAGGAGGACGGGAAAATGACGATTAACAGAAAAGAAAAAGTATTGATTTTCATACTTATCCTGTTCCTGCTTGTAGGCGGCACGTACACTCTTGGCATCATGCCGAAAAACAACGACAAAAAAACCGCACAGGAAGAGTTGCAGACGGTCGAAGGCGACATCGCGAAGGTCAAAAAGCAAACCGACGCGGTGAGCCCGGCAAGGTACAACAAGCTCGTTGAAGAAATCAGACAAAACGAGGCGGCGTACAAACAGCTCACCAGCACCAAAAACAACCTTAACGAGGAGCTTCTGCCCAGCAATATGCCCGGACATCAGGACTCTGTGGCGATTGCGGAAACGCTGTACAAGTTCTTTGGCGACCTTGGTTTCAACGTTGAGATAAGCCTTGGCAGGCCCGTCACGACGTCCACCAAAAAGGTTTACACCATATCGAGCGCATACAAGACGGACATGCAGACGCTTTACAAGGTGACAGACGCGATCGCGCGCGTGAAGTCGTTCAATCTGACGTATCTTTCGATGACGCCGGACGGAAACGACGTTTCGGGCACGTTCTCGATGACGATCACGTACATTCTGAACGAATAGCACACGTCGCACACTTCGCTTTTGAAATCACATTATCGCAAGCGATAATGCTCACTCTTTTGCTTGTGTGCTCCTTTTCCCCACGGGTACTCAGTATCCCGCGGGGGCCCCAAAAAATCCATCGCAATGACATAAAGTTCGTTGCACGGAATACAATATGTTTCTCGCAATGACATAAAGTGCGGTGCGGAAGCGGCACCTTAAAATAAAGGATATTATATTATAATATAACAAAAAGTTACGAAAACGCGCGAAAGCGCAGTCGCAAAGATAAGACGGGAAAAATAAAATAGTACGATTGACGGAAGGAGGTCAATTATGCTGACGTTATTAAAAAATATAGAAAGGTTTAACAAGCGGTACAATAAAAAACGCGGCAGCGCGATGCTTATGGTACTTATGACTATGGCGATTATTATCGTCGTAGGCACTTCTATGCTCTTTGTGACGCTTTCCTCCTTCTCGAACAGCATTGCGGACACCCAGCAGGAACGCGCGTACAACGCCGCGCTCGTAATGACCGAAACGCTGAAAAGTTCCTCATATCTCGGCAAACTTATCGAAAGCAATACCTTTGAGCTTGAACAAGATACTCCCGTCAAACTCAAATTCGACAACGGCGATCTTGATGATGAACTTGACGATTTCACGATAATCAACGGTGTGAAAGTTTACATCACGCTTACAAACGCGTCAAAGGAAAAGACATCGCTTGACAGCGTGCTTGTCGACGTAAGGGGCGTAAAAGGCTCGCAAGAAAGAACGGTGAGCTTCACTTATAACAAAGAAACGACAGTTAAAAACGTTACGCTCAAAGACACGTTCGGCAACGCATTGGTAACGAACAACAGCATGGGCGGAGAACAAAAACGCGACGACCTTGTTTTCAAGAGAATCGAGGGCGATATTTCCATAAACTGTTGGGATGAAGAAGTCGTGGACGGGCAAACCGTTAAGAAGATGACCACCCGATACTTCAACCCGATTATTCTTGAAGGTCTTACGGGAAGTATCTTTGCCAACGGCGACCTTATTATCGGCGCTGCCGACAACGTTATAAAAGTTCAGGGCAATATCTATTGCGACGGCAACCTTACGATCAGGGGGCTTGACCTTGGCGTAAATCTTCCCGCGCTTTTCAAAAAAAAGTACAATAAAAAGTATATCAAATACAGCACGATCGGCAACAAGACTATTTTCGGCTTCGATATCCTTGGCACCGGCGAATACATAGAGCGCGAACGCTCGGGCAAGGTGAACGAGGCGATGTATCTGAAATACAAAACGAAGAGCGGCGACGACGACTTTTTGCCGTTGCAGGTTTATGACGAAGTCTCGCACTACACCCTTATGGATCGCGCGGACGAAAACGCCGAAACGTACACTTTCTGGACAAAAAACTGGGAGAAAGGCGGCGAGGTTGAAGAAGTCACGATAACGCTCAGGGTAAGAGTTAACGGCGAGTTGCAGGCGGTTGACGCGACGTACAATAATAAAAGCGGCGTCAATAACTCGCAATATCTCGGCGCGACGATGTATTCCACGCCCGAATGCAACCCCGAAGACATGATAATGCAGTATCCGAAGGGCGGCAACGTATATTGCAGCGGCGATATTATCTTTGACAGGGTAAACCATGGGTATAACTGGGTTTATGCGCCGGCAGCATTAAGCCACAGCTTCGAATACAAATATCACGACCTTGCGATTTATGACAGCACCGGCAAAGGGACAATAAACGCTTCAAACAAAGAGGATCGTGAAAAAGTTGAAAACGCCACCGTGTCTTACAACAAAACCAAGATGAGAGGCGACATATTCTGCATGGGACGTATGATTATCGCGCCCGAAAATCTTGCGCTCACGTCCAAAAGCGCAGGTTATAAAGACGAAGCCTTGGTATTCACGAAAATGAACAGTTCAAACATCAACCGTTATTTCGACAATGAAACTTTCAAAAGCGAAAATTTCTTCTCGCGTCTGAAAGCATTGCTTGGTTTTGACGGTGATAAATGGAACAAAAACGCAGGCAGCTTTAATTACGACGCAACAGGTTCTCACAGATTTATATACGAAAGAAAAAATACATTAACATATAATGTTGTGCACAATTTTACGGATAACAGTGAAGTCGCAAGCTTTTTAACCGCGTTAAAAAACCATGGACAAAGCAATTTGAAAAACGCCTTGGTAGGAGTATTCAACAAAACAATAAATGACAGCGGATATATCTTAAAAGGCGACGGCTACTTGCCCGGTATGGGAACGGGAGACGGCGAGCATTACAGGCTTCGTCCCGTAGAATTCAGCGAAACTTCCAACATTTATATTTATAACTGGAATTATGCGTCGCTTATTGAAAATACGGAAAAGAAAGAAGGCTCGGAAGAAGAAGTAAAGGTGCAGCGCCAACTTAACAGCACCTCGCTTGTGGAGGAGTCGCGCCTGGACAAAACGCTCGATACTACCAAGGTCAGCACGGTAAACGACGTAACTTACACAGCCGCGCTCACTGTAAAATATCAGACTCTCAACGTAAACGAGATTTACGTAGGCAGCGGCAATATCGAGGCTGTCGGTATCGACGCGTTCCGTTATAAAAGCGAAGCCGGCGTGAGAGCGAAAAAAATCGACACCATTGGCGATAAGATTTCAAGCGAATATCAGGAGCAAAGCCTTCTTGATCTTATTATGAAAGTTAATGGTTGTGATAAACAGACGGCGCTTGAAAAACTGAAAAAAGATTATTTGCAGATTGACAAAAACGTATATACGGGATATGCCGACTTAACATACAGCATTAAGGATGACGAGAATGGAAACGACTGCATATTCCTGAAGTATGATCTTATCGCATTAGCCGATTACGTATGTACACATAGTAGCAATAATGCAGATACTACTTGGGATGTTGCATGGGAGAAGAAAGATGACGGCGAGGTCAAATATCTTTTATTGCCAAGAGTATTGTATTTGTATAGGGACAATAAGTTTTACATTGTCGATCAAATAACAGGTAAAAGGGAAGATTATGATCCCGAGGACGAACTGGATAAATTTATGAAAGATGCCGGGTTTACTGATGACGAAAAGGCAGTAATTCAGCGGGTAATGGAAAATAAAGACAATGAAGACAATAAAGACAATAAATTCAAATTCAAATTCAGCGACGGATTATACGGAATCGATGATACCAAGTTAACAGAAATTGCAGAGACGTATATAGATAATCATAAAGTTATTGAGAAGAAAGCATATGGAAGTACTCAGGCAATCGGTGTCGGTATGGTCGGTTTTAAATTTACCGTTTTTGGAAGCAAAGAGGGTGAGACCAGAAAACTTGCGTTTAAAGTCGGAACGTATAGTTTCACCGACAACTTAGGAGCCACGAGCATCATCGAGACGAATAAAAACAAGGATGAGTATAATAACCCGAAAATAGTCTTGACGTATGATGACATAAAAGACGTGGTTGAAAATTATGCCAACGTCAAACAGCTGGCACTTTTAAGCCATAGCGACAATATCGACAATATCAACAAGAACAGTTTCAAGGCGATTTCGAGCAAAGATGATGTGAAAAATATGATTTTTGCCGACAAGACAACCAAAGTCGGCGAAAGCGCATTCTTATCCGTGCGCGCGTTCAGCGACGAAGACCACGGGATGTATCTGCGCTCATCCAACGCGCGGTATGCAAACGCGGACAAAAATTCAAGCGTTTCAGCGGTTTTCAGGGAAATTATCGATGAAGGGTTTGCAAAAATCGCGATACTTAAAACAACCAAACTAACCGCAGAGTTTATACGTAAACAAATCGATGATGGAAAAATCACTGTCAACGAATACAACCAGGTAAGCGAAGTACAGGACGACGCGTCGCTGAACCCGTTAAGGGAGCTTAAACAGAGCGAGTTTATTTTGAAGAAACTGCACGAAAAAACCGTCACGTACACGATCGATGATCTTAATAAAATGTTAGAAAACAAGCCAATCGATCTTAGGGGTATAACTAACTTCTATGACATTAACAATCTTGCAAACATAGAAGGCAGTGTCGGTATACTTGGGTGGATTGACAAAAACACCAACAATGTATGGACGTATACCAGGCATCAAGCAACGGCGCTAAATTCAAAGAATCGTTTCTATGCGATTTACAACAGCGATAGCGTTGACAAGAACGTGCGCGTTTTACGGTTCACAAACGGAGGCAAAAACGTCACGCCGTTGACTTGTGACAACACCTTTGGTCTGGATCCGCTGTATTGTACTTATGACGACAACGGAAATCCCGTTGGCGGAAATAAAGGCGGTGTATTTACTAACCTTTCGCTGACCGGAATACGTACGCAGGTTGACTATACCATATCCGAAGACACGTATTTCAACTTCGGCGGGGAAGGCACAGGCGGTATAAATACCAAGTTGCAAGATCCCGTCATCTTCGGCGCGAGCAAAGATAACGGCATAATCGACTCGATTAACCAACTGAACAATACAAAACGTATGAATATTACAATCGACGCAACCGAAAAAGACGTTTACGTTTATATCAACGCGCCTTCGAAATATACCAAAGTCGAAAGCGGGAAAGGTTCATACGTGAAAAACGGCGACGAGTACACGCTTGTCGGCGAAGGCAAGGGCGATTACGAACTTCAAGCGGGCATTGAGTTCAGAAAATGCAGCTGGCGCGTTAAGGGCAGTCACAACGCCTATATTATGCTTGTCGGCGATACTTCAATCAATGCAAACGCATATAAGCTCAGCGTCAACACGAGCGGCGGTGTTTTCGATAACTCGGCGGACAGAAGCGACTCGATGCTCGGCACGCATTTCTACTCGGGCTTCTACACCACCTATTCGGGTTCTTATTCGATGGACAAAGAAGGCGAAAGCAGCCTTAAACTTGCGGCAAAGGAAATCAGCACTGTCGAAAGCGGCAATCTGTGCATTATCGGGACGATGGGCAACCAGCTGCTTCTGGGACGTGGCGGTTATATCAACGGGTTTGTGTATCTTCCCAACGGTAAATACGTCAACAACTCCACAGGCTTTTTGGGAATCCTGCCCAACGCATATTCAAACAACAACCAGGCAACAATTGTCGCAAAAGATATTTCGGTCAAAGGCAGTAATATCGGAAACCTGGTCTTCCAGGCGTTTGACGTATCGTCAAGCGCGGGCGGCGCTGGCGGCGACATCGATATCGACTATATCGAATCGAACGAAAAGATAACTTATACCAAATGGAATTTCGGCGGGTACTATTACGGCTAAGATGAAAAAGGTTTTGAAACGCTTAAAACTGAATAAAAAAGGTTTTACCTTTGCCGAATGTATCGTTGCAATCGCGTTGTTTGCGATCGTCGGCACGCTGGCGTTCACCATGTTCAACACGGCGACGCGCTATATGTCCAAGGCGAAAAAGGAAGAAGCCAAAAGGTCGCAGGCGCAGGAGCAGGCTCTTTTGAACACGTTCATGTACAACGACAAATACATCGTGTATCCGCACAGTATTTTGCAGGTATCGTACATCAGCACGTCGAAGGGCAACGTGGCGCAGTACGCGGCGGTGCTTAATTACGACACCGATTACGGCTCGGTACCGTTTGCGATTTCAATCGAACCCACCAAAGTGCAGGCGACGACTTATCCGATATACCCGTTCACAAGGTATCAGGTGACGTCGGACAAGGGTACGAAACGCTGGATTTTCATTTTCAACGACGACGTTGAGTCTTACGACCTTAAAAACACGCAAGACGTCGAAAAATACTCGCTATTCAAAGAATGGGTAATAACCAACTATAAGAACTGACATGAGAAAGCTCGCAAAAATCTTAAAAAATAAAAAAGGCTTCACCTTGGTCGAGGCAATCGCGGTCGTCGCCATTATGGGTATTCTCGCAACGGTTATCGGCGGGCTTGTCACGGCGGGCACGACGGCTTATATGCGCCAGAAAGAAAACGCCGCCGCAAAAGACCTTGGCACAATCGTCCAGAACGAGATCAAGCGGGCGGCAAGGTCGACGGTTGAGGTATATTTGCAGGACGGCAAGCTTCCGAGAGATAGCAACATAATCGGGGCTGACGATAATCAGACCACGTATACAATGAAAAACGCGCCGACGGGCGAGTACAAGATGTTCTCGTCCGAAGAAGGCAGGCTTGTGTATTCGACGGACAGCGGCACAACCAAGCAGGAATACTTCACTGATCCTAATCGGGAGGCGGAACGACGCGCGTTTTACGGCAGTTTCAAGATAGAAGTTTACTTCAAAGCGATTGTCAACATGTTTAATGAGATTACGTCCGTCAAGGTGTTTTGCGACGTCTATAACGCCAAAAATGAAAAAAAATTCGACTCCCCGGGGCTTGAAATCGACTTTATCGAGGCGGATTACAGCCAGTCGACGGAAACCAAACGTTTCAAAGGTATTTTCAGTTTCGAGAAGGGCAATATCGGGGCAATCACGGGCAGCTCAGACGCCTGGCAATACAACAACATGCTGCTGGTTGAAAATTACAAACCGGAAGGGTTCAAGAATTTTTATTTCCGAACCGTGACAGGCGGTTGATAAAATGGAACTTGGCCATCTGTTATTCACGATATTTTCCGCATTTTTCGGGCTTGCGGTCGGCAGTTTTCTGAACGTTTGCATTTACCGCATTCCCAAAGGCACGTTTTTCACCGAAAAACACAGTTATTGTCCGAAGTGCGGGCAGCCGCTGAAATGGTACGATATGGTGCCGGTTTTCAGCTGGATTTTTCTTGGCGGAAAGTGCAGGAATTGCAAGGAAAAAATCTCCGCAAGGTACCCGATTGTGGAGTCGCTCAACGCCGTATTGTGGACGTTGTCGGCATATTTTATCGGGCTTAACGCCAACGCGTTCATATACGACGCGCTGTTTTCGGCGCTCATCGTGATGACGTTCATAGACATCGACACGAAAGAGATCCCGAACGGCATCGTCGTGTTCATCATAATTTTGTCGATCCCGCTGTTTTTCACGGCGAAGGACGTCGTGTGGTGGCACCGTCTTGTGGGCGCGGTGGTTATCAGCGTGCCGCTTTACGTGATCGCGCTCGTGACGGGCGGCATCGGCGGCGGCGACATAAAGCTTTATTTTGCGCTGGGGCTTGTGTTGGGGCTTTACCCGACGCTTGTGTCGGCGTTTATCGCGATAGTGTCGGCGGGGCTTATCGGAGGCGTACTTTTGCTGACGAAAAAGGTCAGAAAGGGGTACGAACTGCCGCTTGGTCCGTTTATCGCGCTTGGTGCGGTGGTCACGGTTTTTGCGGGCACGCCCATAATCGACGGCATAAAAAACTTATTCGGAATATAATATTTATATATCATAAGGAGAAGAGATGCAAAGAGGAGCAAGTTTAGGCGACATCCTGATCGAGAAAGGCTTTGTCAAGCAGGCGCAACTGGATGACGCAAAACGTTGGCAAAAAACCCATCCCAACGAAAAAATCAGCGCGATATTGTTGTCGCGCGGCATTATCACCGAGGACGCGATGCTCTCTGCGATGGCGGAGCGTTTCAACACGACCTATATAAATACGGAACTTGTCGTCCGTCGTCCCGAAATTCTGAAAAACGTACCGGAGCAAATCGTCAAAAAGCACTGCATAATGCCGCTTGACGTGAAGGCGGGGCAGATCATCATTGCCACGCACGATCCGCACGACATCGGCGCGTTCGAGGACGTAAAGATGGTCACGCGTATGGACGTCGGTTTTGTCCTTGCGCCGCAGCGTATCATCGAAAGCGCGATTGAAAAGTACTACACCAACGCCGGCAACTTCTTCGTGTCGGACGAAGCGACGCAAAAGGTTGTCCAGCAGACTTCGGCGGCAACCCAGCAAAAGTTGTCCGAAATCGAAAGCCGCGTTGACAACACTCCTGTCGTCAAACTTATCAACAGCCTTATCACGCAGGCGTACATGCGCCGCGCGTCTGATATTCATATTGAGCCGTTTGAGGAGCAAATCCTTGTCCGCATGCGTATCGACGGCGAACTTGTCGAATGTATGCGCTTGGATATTTCCACGCTTAACAGTATCGTTTCGCGTTGTAAAATCCTTGCGGGCATCAACATTGCTGAAAAGCGAATCCCGCAGGACGGCCGTATCGACTTCAACAACGGCGACATCAACATCGACCTTCGTGTCAACACGCTGCCCACGATTTACGGTGAAAAGGTCAACATGCGTCTTCTTGCAACCGAGGACGCCGCGCTCATCACGCTTCCCGACCTTGGCATGCCCGACAAACTGTTTGATCAGTTCTCCCGCATCATCAAAGCGCCGAACGGGATCATTCTTGTCACGGGGCCTACGGGTTCAGGTAAGTCGACGACGTTGTACGCCGTCCTTAGCGAACTCAACAAACCGAACGTCAATATAACGACGGTCGAAGACCCTGTCGAAAAGCAAATCTTCGGCGTCAATCAGGTGCAAACCAATGCAAAGGCGGGCTTAACGTTCGCAAGCGGACTTCGCGCAATCCTGCGTCAGGACCCGGACATCGTCATGATCGGTGAAATTCGTGATACCGAAACCGCCGAAATCGCAATCCGCGCCGCTATCACAGGCCACTTGGTTTTGTCGACGCTGCACACCAACGACGCCGCGTCAAGTATCGTCCGTCTTATCGACATGGGCGTTGCGTCATACATGGTCGCGTCGTCCGTGAACTGCGTTGTCGCGCAAAGGCTTGTCAAAAAACTTTGCCCGGAATGCAAGAGAAAGCGCGAAATCAAGGCGGAAGAGGCTGCACTTTTGAAAGATCCGTCAATCACTCATATTTATGAGCCTGTCGGCTGCCCCCGCTGCGGCAACACTGGCTACAAGGGACGTACCGCAATTTACGAAATTATCGAAATCGACAGCGACCTTCGCCGCATGATATCCGAGGGCAGGACAACCGAGGAAATCCGCGACTTCGCCAAAGAGCACGGCGCAACGTTTTTGGAAGACAGCATCCGCACGCTCATCGGTAACGGCACGACGTCCATGTCCGAGTTTTACCGCCTTATTTACAGCATTTAATAAACGGGAACAAACCAAAACAAAAACTCTGCAACTTCTTGCAGAGTTTTTTAATACAAGCGGTAACCCTTCCGGGAGATTGCCACGCTACGCTCGCAAAGACAGAGTACTTCGTACGGAATCGAAAAAGGGTGTTTGTCAGAAACAAATAGCAAATTTACGTGCGCTCTTTATGCTATTCCGTGCAACGCACTTTATGTCATTCTGAGGAGCAAAGCGACGTGAGAATCTCCCGGAAGGGAACCACATAAAAAAAGCGAGGCGTTTGCCTCGCTTAATGTTTTGTTGTTAAAAAGTGTTTTTAGTTGCCAGAAGGAACCGTACTTGCTGCTGCAGCGGTGGTTTGGACACCATTTTCAGCAGAAATAAAGTATGAGACACTTCCGTTTTTTCCTTTTCCTTCATAGGCAACAGTATAGTATGCATAAGCAGTTACATTTTCACCTGTCTTTGCTTCGGCGGTCAAAGTAACAGTGAATTCCTTGCCTTTTGTTGCTGTATCACCTGTAGCACCAGTTTTAATGATTGAGCCGTATGCAGATTTAAGTTCTTTAATCATATCGTCTTTTGTAATTGCAGAATTCTCGACTAATTCAGAGTAAATAGTGTCGGCGATTTTTTTGGCTTGGTTTTTGTTTGCAGTATCTGTTTGTTTGTTCAATTGCGTGACCGTAACACCGGCGACCGTGCCTGCAAGGACTGCCATGATTGCGATTACGACGATAAGTTCAACGAGCGTGAAGCCCTTTTTGTTTTTTCTAAGTTTTAACATTTATGTTAATCCTCCACTATAATTATTTCAAAATTTGAGAATACAGGGCAAAAAATCCTTATTTTGCGATTAGTAAGTCAAAAACCGCGCTTGAAATGGTGTTTTTTATCAAACTGTCAAAAGGACACTCTTGCTATCATATATAATTTGAGTGATATAATAAATACAAGAGTATATGATGTGGAAATAAAGAGTGGTTGACTTTGGTATATGGAATAATAATTGATTGAAGTTTACAAACGAATTGTATTGATATTTTAATTGGTTCTCTTTTATTCGATATTTTGAGCAAATAAAATGATGCAATGACGGGGTACTTCGTACGGAATAGAATAGCGTAACCGTATTTTAATGACGTAAAGTGCGGTTCACAAGGTTTTTTGACAAGGATTCCCTTCCGGGAGATTCTCACGTCGCTTTGCTCCTCAGAATGACATAGTACTTCGTACGGAATTGAAAAAGAGTGGTTGTCAGAAATGAATAGCAAAATATATGTGCGCGCTTTATGCTATTGCGTGCAATGCACTTTACGTCATTGCGAAGCACCGCGTTGCGGTGCTGTGGCAATCCCCCGGAAGGGAACCATATTATAAAACCCACGCAAGATACTTTTGTACTTGCGTGGAGAAAAAGGCGCACACAAACAAAAGAGTGAGCATTATTGCTTGCAATAATGTGATTTCAAAAGTGCAGTGTGCGACGCAATTCTCGCCGTTTTAGGAGAGAGTATAATTCATCAAAATTCTGACTTTTTAGGAGAATTATTATAAAATAAAAGCACTGAATTTTCGGTGCTTTTTTGTTGTATCTTGTTTCTGTGAAGATAAATACTTTAACATAAAAAAAAGACGCCGTGGTCGGCGTCTTTTTTGTGTGACAATTGATTATTCGATAAAGGGTCCGAGTGCTTCGATAAGGTCCGCGCAGTTGTCGCTGAATACTTCCAGCACCACCGGGGTGGACAGGTCAAGGCTGAATATGCCAAGTATCGACTTTGCATCCACAACGTGACGGCCGCTTCTCAAATCCATATCGTAGTCAAACTTATTCGTGACGTTTACGAAATGTTTGACGCTCTCTGCTGTACCGAGATTTAAGGTAACTGATTTCATATTGTCTCCTATATACAAAAAATTATTTCAAATTAACTTTTTCGTAAGGAATTTTAGCATTTATGACTTTTTTTGTCAATTATTTACAGGCCGTACTTTTCCTTTATCTGCGTAAAAGTATAGGGCGCGTCGAGAAACGCTTTGTGCGCGTCGTATAAGGAGTATCCTTTTTTCGTCAGCCCGTTTATGACGTCGGTAACCTGAATGTAGCCGTAGTAATAGGTCGCGGCGTTTGCGGGTTGCATAATCGCGTCGAAATAAAGATTTGTCGCGAAGTCGGAAATCGTGCTTTCCTTGTAAACGAGCTTTTTGCTGTCGGACGGATCCTGTGCGGAAGAATTCAGAAAGTATGCGTGATCATTAAGTTTCACGGTGTCGGTGAGCCAGGTTTCGATGTCTTTCGCGGAAACGCCGTCGTAATTGACTTTCATATCGACAAGCACGCGAAGGTATCCTTGCGCCAGAACTTTTTTCACGCGGTAGCGCATAATAAGGTTGTCTTTGCTGTCGGTTTCGCCGTAAAGATTTGCGGCGTAATGTTCGGCGTAGGTTGCCCAGCCTTCCTTGTATGCGGTGGGGCAAAGCACTTTCACGACGTTGTGCTGATTGCTGTTTTTCAGGTAATTGTACTGATAAAGGTGGCCGGGGATTCCTTCGTGCGACAGCAAATCGTATGACAGATAACCCGTGCTGTCCCAGTTGTTGATGATAATCGTTTCGTCCGACGACTTGTTGTCAAGGGGCGACACGAAGTACGCGGCGGGCGCGAAGTTATCCTTCATACTTTCGTCCACGACTTTGAGCGTTACGTTTCCCGCCATAGTTGAAAACGCGGGGAATGTCGGCGAAAGCAAGCCTTTAAGAGTGTCAATCGTATTATAAAGTGCCTTTTCCGACCAGTCGTCGTTGTTAAATGCGTTTACGACTTCCTTGTCGATGTCTTCTTCCTTAATGCCGCGCTCGACAAGTTTTGCGCGGATTTCTTCGATTTCCGCAGTCGTTTTGTTGAACTCGGTCATAAGTCTTTGTGCGGCGGACGCAATCGTATCGCGCGTGCCCGTCGATGACTGGAACAGGGCGGCGTAATAGTTTTTGCCCGTTTCGCCGTAGGACGCGTATCCGCCCGAAACCCTTTCGATAAGCGTGCCGAGGGCAGGATCGGAGAAGATATGTTTCAGGTCGTTGCCGAGCCTGACGTACGCTTTTATCATCGTACGGATACCTTCGGTCGCCTGCTTTTTGTATGCGGTTTTCTGGTCGCCCGACAAGAAAGAGCAGCCGTCGATTTTTTGAATCATATTTTTGTAAACAAAGTTCTTCTTCACGTTTTCGTCGGTTGCGTATTCGTCGGGATTCGTGTCCGCGCAGTTCATATAGTCGTAAATCGAAATGTTGTCTTCCGAAACGCCGCTTGCGATAATTTCTTCCCTTGTGTTAAGAATGTGCGCGCCCGTGAAATTGCCCGTTTGTTCAACCGCGTAAAAGAGATTTATGCGGTGCTTCGAGAATCCGTTTTTAATGCACTCGATTTCGTAATTCACGTATTCGGGAAACGCCGACGCCGTGTCGTTCATCAGGAAGATATAGTCCTTTACGTCCTGTTCGTCGCGGAGTTTGTATTCGGTAAGGTACACCGGGAGACTCGCCTGCATGCCCGAATATCCGCCGATATAGCTGTCCTGCATATAGTACGAGCCCGCAAGCTTCGATTCCTGAATGAAAAAGTATTGCAAAAACGTGAACAAATCCTTGTCGGCGTCGTTCATTTTGCTGTAACGATAGGTGTATGCCATAAGTGCGGCTTGCATTTTGTATGACGAATACGCCGCGTCGTAATCTTCCTTCGACGACGGGCGGGGAAGCGCAGCCTTTGGCGTGAGACCGAGCGCGGTGTCCGCGTCCTCAAAGAAGAAGTTCGCGCTCATCGCGTCGTTTGAGAACAGCGACGGGCACAATTCGTTTGCAAAGTCGTTTATATTGTTTTTTCTGAAAAAGTTGCAGCCCGAAAGGGTAACGACCGACACGAGAAGTATCGTCAACGTCAAAGCAACCGCCAATATTTTTTTGAAATTTTTATTCATAACTTGTCCTTTTTCGAAGTGTATGTGTTTATTCTTTAATCTTATTCTATATCAATATACATAAATTTTCAATAAAAATTCCGAAAAATTGTATTCCGTTGACGGAAATCCCGAAAGCGTGCAAATTTTGCGGAAAAATGAGAAAATATGACGTTTTTTATATCCGTTCGTTGCAAAATCGCGGAGTATTTTGTATAATATTTTCAAAGGGGAAAGATTTTTATGTTTCAACAGGACAGAAAATATATGATAGGGCTCAAAGTCCTTGCAACGGTTGCTCTCGTCTGCACGGTGGTTTTGTGGTGCGGAATTTGGGGAGCGTCGGCGACTCCACAGGACAAAAGCAAAGCTGACACGCAGGAAGCGACCGACAAAATAGATTCAAAATACGGACTGTCCGCAAAGTTTGCCGAAAAGCTTGTCACGCAGCAAGTTTACGCCTCGCGAAGCGGAACGAAATATTTGTATAACGGGGACAAAGAAAAGTTGAAAGTATGGTTCGCGCCTGCCGAAACGCCTGATAGGGACGTAACGTTTAAGTCCGAAAATCCCGACGTAGTCAGCGTTGACGAAAACGGCGAAATCACCTGTCACAAAAAAGGCGAAGCGAGCATTCTGGTTACCCTGAAAAGCGACAGTTCGGTTTATCACAGGGTAAAAATCGGTTGTTATGGGGAGTTTCCCGAAGATACCGAGCACGCACTGGGCGATTTAACGTTAAAAGTCGGCACGTCGGCGATTGCAAATCTGAACGAGGGAAAGTTGAATACTTCCGCCGCAACATACACGGTGGATGACGAAAGCGTCGTTAAGGTTCATCAGGACATGTTTTTCGCGCTGAAACCCGGCACGACAACCATCACCGCAACGTTCAAAAAGAATAACGAACAAGCAAAGGCGACAATCACGGTTGTTGAAGACGAAACCTTTGAAGCACCGACGAATATCGTCTTTAAGAATAACGGCAACCCGACGTTTACTTACGGCATTATTTCGACAAAAATCGGCAGTATAATCGAAAAGGTCGAACCCATGGGAAGCGTCGGCGATTTCATCGTCACGTCCGACAACACCGACGTTATCCGCGTGAATTACGGATTTCTTGCAATCGACGGCGTCGGGACAGCCGAGTTGACTTATACTTCGCCGTACAACGGATACACTCAAAAAGTGTCGGTAAACGTTGCGTATCCCGAACCGACCGGCATCGATATCATCGGTCCCGACGTCATTTCGCCGAATAATACATATGAATATAAGGCGGTGCACGAGCCGTGGGCGTTTTCAAAGTGCTTCACGTGGGAAGTCGTCAGCGGAAAAGCAACGATCAATGAAGACGGTTTGCTGAAATCGAACAGGTTTGGCAAGGTGGTTATCCGCTGCACAAGCACAATCGACCCGAGTTTCAGCGAAGAAAAGACCATTGAGGTAAAGTTGTTTTCGGACAGTTATGAATTCGTCCGCAAGTTTTTGGGGCACGGCGGGCTTTCTGCATTGCTTGGATTCGGCATTTTCGGCACGCTGTTTTTGCTGTGTAAACATAAGTGGCTTTGCGCGGTGTTAAGCCCCGTTCTGGCGTTTATTTATGCGGGCGTCAGCGAGGGTATTCAGTATTTAACGCCGGGACGATTTTGTTCAATCGTCGACGTTCTCACCGACTTTATCGGCGCGCTTGTCGGCATTGCGATTGCGGCATTGCTGGTGGGAATTGTCCTTGGTATCTGGCGACTTGCAAACAAGGAAAGTTTCGACAGATTGTCCCGCGCCTATAAGACGCTGTCTTTCCGCACCCTGTTTCGTAAAATCCCCATGTCAAACGACACCCCCGATTCCCCGGACAACACCGCCGAGTCATAAACAGCACTGTTAAAATCGCATTATCGCAAGCGATAATATTTTGGCCGGGTTCTTGCCCTTGACTTAATCTTGGCACAAAAAAACACACACCGTTGAAGTGTGTGTTTTTTGTGGTGGGATTGAGTAGGCTCGAACTACCGACCTCGCGCTTATCAGGCGCGTGCTCTAACCAACTGAGCTACAATCCCATACTGGTGGAGGTAAGCGGATTCGAACCGCTGACCCCCTGCTTGCAAAGCAGGTGCTCTACCAACTGAGCTATACCCCCAAGGTATATGCAAGCAAGAATAATTTTAACCTTGCCAAATCGTCGGCGTTAATCAAAACGCTTATAAAGAATATCATTGTCTTGAAAATTTGTCAACGATTTTATTGAATATTCGGTAATTTTTTGTCGCAAAACGAAAAAACGCAAAAAATCACATTTGCAGGTATGATTTTACGACGTTGCCGAGTGCTTCGGCGTTTTTTGAATACTGTTTATTCGTAATCAGCAGGTTTTTCAGCCCGATCCAATACGCCTTGATAAGTTGAGCGTCGCGCATATTCAAAACGGTGATGAAGTTGTCCAGCACGAACACGAGTTCCTTTCTTGTATCAAGGTCGAGTTTGCTGTCCTTAACCGCCGTGATTTGCGTTTTGACGTAATAATCGGCTTGTTCGGACAGGGCGGCGTTGACCTCGATACGTTTTTCGTCGCGAAGTTCGAAATCGGCTTTTTCGTCGTCGGAAAGGAGCGTCAGCACCGCTTCCTTAAAGGGGGCGATGATGCCGTTGATAAACCCGACGTAGCTGTCGTTTTTGTCGTCGGCGCGGTAAAAATCCTGCACGAATTTCACGAAATCGCGACGACCTTCGTCGAAGTCGAGCAGCAGGCAAAGTATGAGCGCGACGCGCTTTCTTAAAGACGCGGGAAGACGGAAAATCGTCGCCGTACCGAGGTTTACGATGGCGCGGTTGTATTCGTCGTCGTAATCGAAATTGAAACGGCAATCGTAGGCGAGTTTTTTAAGCTCGTCATAATACGCCATACACCTTAAAAGCATACGGATTTTCTGGTTGGACATAATGAGTTTGCTGCCGATAAACTCGTCGCACTGGGCGGAGAATGCGGCAACCGCTTCGTTGTTGTAATCGATATTCATATTCTCACCGAAAGATATTATATTATGAAACCGCCGAAAAATCAAGCGCGAAAAGGACAAAAAGAAATCCGCCTGAAAAGCGGATTAAGCGGTGATATTTTTATTTCTTTGCGATGCACTCGACCTCGACCAGAACGTTTTTGGGAAGTTTGCTGACTTCCACGCAACTTCTTGCGGGATAGGGCGCGACGAAATAAGACGCGTAAATTTCGTTGAACGTCGCAAAGTTGGAAAGGTCGGTAAGGAAAGCCGTTGTTTTCACGACGTTTTCAAAGCCCATACCCGCCTCGTTCAGAACCGCTTTCATATTTTCAAAAACCTGTTTGCTTTGGTTGACGATGCCGTCCGCGACGTCGCCGGTTGCGGGGTTTACGGGGATATTGCCCGACACGTATAAAGTGTCGTCGACGAGCACCGCCTGCGAGTACGGTCCGATTGCTTTGGGCGCATTGCCGCTTTCGATTTTGACTTTCATAATTTATTTGCTCCTTATTATAAACGATATACGACCATTATAAATCGGCGGCGGGCAAAAAGTCAACCCGCGATTTTGTTGATTTTTCGGGCGCAAAATAGTATATTGTGTTTATAAAACATTAAGGACGTATTTATGGACGTAAAAGAATTTCTGAATAAATCGTACACTGCTTATCACGCCGTGAAGTACGGCGCGGAAATGCTTGAAAAAGCGGGCTTCAAAAAACTTGATATGAAAGACGTTTGGCGTCTTGAAAAAAACGTCGGCTATTACGTCATCGAAAACGGGACGAGCCTGTTTGCGTTCAAAGCGGGCGAAAATCACGTTTTCAACGTGGTGGAAAGCCACACCGATTCCCCGTCGCTCAAAGTCAAGGGTAATAAACTTATCGATAGCGCGGAAGGGAAAAGGCTTAACGTCGAAAAGTACGGCGGACTTTTGCTGTATAGTTTTTTGGACGCGCCGCTGAAAGTCGCGGGGCGGATTGCATATTCGGACGGCGGCGAAGTGAAAACCGAAGTCGTCGAAAGCAAATACAACGTCGTTATTCCAAGCCTTGCCATTCATCATAATCCCGACGCGAACACGAAACTTGCGCTGTCGGTGCAAAAAGATATGCTGCCGCTTCTTGGAGACGCGAAAGACGTGTATTCCACGCTCACCGACAAAGACGTTATCGACGCCGACCTTTTCGTGGTGCCGGCGACAAGCGCGTTTTCAGGCGGCGTAGGCGCAGAGTTTTTGTGTGCGCCGAGGCTTGACAACCTTTTGAGCGTGTATTCGTCGCTGAACGCGATTATAAATGCAACCCCGAAAGACATCGCCGTCTGCTGCTGTTTCGACAACGAAGAAGTGGGCAGCGAAACAAAGCAAGGCGCCGCATCAAATATTTTAAGTACGCTTTTAAGGAAGATAAACCGTGCGTTTATGAAAAACGACGATGATTTCACCTTTGCGACGGAAAACGGCGTTTTACTGTCGTCGGACAACGCGCACGCCGTGCATCCGTCCTTCCCCGAAAAGAGCGACCCGAGCGAGAAAGTGTATCTTAACAAGGGCGTCGTCATAAAGCATCACGTCAATTATTCCACCGACGCTTTGTCGTCCGCCGTCGTGAAAACCTTGCTTAAAAAGGAAAATATCGAGGTGCAGGATTATTACAATAATTCCGACGTGCGTTGCGGAAGCACAATCGGGCTCGTGACAAGCGCCGACCTTAATATGAACGCCTGCGACGTGGGTATCGCCCAGCTTGCGATGCATTCCGGCGTGGAAACGGCAGGCGCGAGCGACGTCGAAAAAATGCAAAAGTTTATGACCGCTTTTATGAACGCCGCCTTCTCAAAAACCGAAAACGGTGTAAAAATCAACTGATATGTACGAAGTATATCTGAAAAAAGGCGAAGAAAGGCGCATACTTTCGGGGCATTCCTGGGTGTATGCGAACGAAGTGCAGGAAATCAAAGGCAAGGATAAAAACGGAAGTCTTGCCACCGTCTTCACGCACGATAACAAATATATCGGGAAAGGATATATCAATCATTTGTCGAAAATTCTTGTGAGGATTTTCATCAGAAACGACGATATCGACGACGAAGAGTTTTACAAAAAACGCATAAAAGCCGCAAATGACATGAGAATCGCTTTGGGCTTCGACGACGCGTACCGTATGGTGTTTGCCGAAAGCGACGATCTTCCCGCACTCATTATCGACAAATACGCCGACGTGCTTGTCATGGAATGCTTGTCGCTGGGCATTTCGCAAAGGAAAGACCTTATCGTGAAGTGTCTTGTCGATTTATTTCACCCGAAAGGTATTTTTGAAAAAAGCGAAGCGCAGGTGCTGAAAAAAGAAGGAGTCCCCGAAACGCAGGGCGTATTGTACGGCGAAGTGCCCGAAAAAATCGTAATTTCCGAAAACGGCGTGAAAATGTACGTTGACGTCAGAAACGGACAAAAGACGGGATATTTTCTGGATCAGAAAGAAAACCGCACGGCAATCCGCCGTTACGCAAAGGACAAAACCGTGCTTGACTGCTTCTCGAACTCGGGCGGATTTTCGATTAACGCCGCAATCGTCGCAAAAGAAGTAACCGCCGTCGATATTTCGGAAATTCAGGTGAAAGCGGTGCTTGAAAACGCCGCGTTGAACGGGTTTAAGAACGTGAACGCCGTATGCGCGGACGTGTTTGAATACTTGCGACTCGAAAAACGGGAAAACAGAAAGTACGGCGTTGTCGTGCTGGACCCGCCCGCGTTCACGAAAAGCGCGGCGGAAGTAGGCGACGCGTACAGGGGATACAAGGACATCAACGTTCTGGGGTTGAAACTTGTCGAAAAGGGAGGGTATCTAGTCACGTCTTCCTGCTCGCACTATATGACGCCGACACTGTTTCAGAAAATGATTGTCGAAAGCGCGAAAGAAAGCGGCAGACGGGTGCGCCTTGTCGAAATCAGAACACAGTCGCCCGACCATCCGTCCCTTCTTTCAATGGACGAAACGCAATATCTTAAATTTTACGTACTGCGCGTCGATTGAAACGACGGCATAGATTGACTTTTCAAAAGCATGGTGCTAAAATATATTTACTCCGAAAGAGCAACATCGACGGGGCATCAAAACAGGAGGTAATAACATTGAGCAACGGAACTGTAAAATGGTTTAACGCGACGAAAGGCTTCGGATTCATCGCAAACGATGAAGGCGGCGACGACGTTTTCGTACATTTCAGCGCAATTCAGGGCGATGGTTACAAGACGCTTAAAGAAGGACAAAAAGTTTCTTTCGACGTGGAAGCCGATCCGAAAAACGCCGCAAAACTTCGCGCAATAAACGTAGTGGCAAAATAATGCATACAACCGACGGCAATGCCGTCGGTTTTTTATTGCAATCGCTTGAAAAACAAGTTTACATTTGGTAAACTTAACTTATAAACTATAAAACGAATCGGAGTCATTTATGTGCGACACAATCGTGGCAACCCCCGCTTACACCAAAAACGGGAAAATGCTTTTTGCGAAAAACAGCGACAGAAGTCCCAACGAGCCGCAATTTTTACAGCATATCCCGGCGAAGGATTACGACCTTCAAAAAACGCCGACGCTTGCGCTTACATACGTCACGGTGCCGCAGGTCGAACATACCTTTGAAATCACGATTTCTCGTCCGAGTTGGATGTGGGGCGCGGAATTCGGTTTCAACGAGTTCGGGCTCAACATCGGCAACGAAGCGGTGTTCACGAAAGAAAAGTACGTAAAAACCGACGGCGTAACGGGTATGGATATGCTGCGCCTGGCTCTTGAAAGGTGCAAGAGCGCGAAAGAAGCCCTGGACTTTCTGACCGATTTTATCGAAAAATATCCGCAGGGCGGGAATTGCGGATACGGAAAGAAATTTTATTATCACAACTCTTTTCTGATTGCCGACTCGTCGGACGCTTACGTTCTGGAAACCGCGGGAAAATACTGGGTATGGAAAAAGGTGAAAGACTTCTTTGCAATATCCAACTGTCTGTGTCTTGAAAACTATGACGAGTGCAGCGCGGGGCTTGTCGAAAACGCAATCAAAAACGGCTGGTGCAAGTCAAAAACCGACTTTAACTTTGTAAAATGTTATACTGAACCCTTGTTTACGAAATTTGCAAAGGGCAGGGAACGCCGCATAAAAGCGATGGAGTTGCTGGGCGAAGGTGCGCCCGACGTCAAAAAGTTTATATCTGTTCTGCGCTCTCACGCAGGGAAGGCGGAGCGCGGATATCAGGAAGTCGGCAGCATTTGTATGCACGCGGGCGGCGTTATCGGCGACCAGACGACGGCAAGTTACGTTGCGGAAATCGACGGCGCGGACAGCGTGTATTTCGTCACCGGCGCGTCGTTGCCGTGCATAAGTTTGTTTAAGCCGTACGTCCTTGGAAAAAACGAGCACGTCGCGGAAGACGGCGAAGATAAAAAAGGCGTCGGATATTGGCTGACGCACGAAAAAATGCTGCGCTATTTCATCAGCGGCACGCTTTTGACAAACGAGATTATCGAAAAAGGAAGGGCTGCCGAAAACGAGTGGATCGACAGGTTTTTATCCGCCCCGAAGGAAGACCGCGGCGCAATTTCCGAGGACGCCTTCGAGCAGGACGAACGGCTTGTCTTAAAGCAACTTGACGACGCCCGTACAAAACAAATCTCGTTCACGAGAGGCGGCGCGTATTACAGGATTTTCTGGAAAAACAAAACGAAAAAACTGTATGAATTTATCAAAAAAGAAAATAAGGAAAAGTAATATTACTTAATTAAATTAAAAAAACGAATTAAATAAAAAAGGAAACCGCCGATCGGCGGTTTTTCTTATTTCTTAAAAAGCGAAACAAGCATATCTATGACGATTTTACGCATGCGGTCGTAGTCGATATAAGAGTGCTTATCGAAAACCTTTTCGTGGGCGTAGGACTGCACGGTTTCCATCGCAAGGTGGACGCGTTCAAAAATATCCTCGCGGTCATAGCCCAAAGAGCGGAGTTTTGCGACGAATCTCACCGTCATATCGTTTTCAAGCGCCATAAATTTGTCGCGCACGGTTTTGTCCGTGGACGAAAGGGAGTGCAACGCCTCGTGAATGGCGGCGTTGTTTTCGTGCACCGTAACGGCGATGTCGATGGAGTGCGTGATGATAAAATCGAAGTCCACGGGGGCGGTGATTTTGTCGAACATTTCAAACACGGGATAAAACACGTTGTCGATGTAAATGCCCAGCACCTCGATGAGAATATCGCGTTTGTCGTGGAAATATCCATAGACGATGCCCGTGGAAACGCCCGCTTTTTTTGCGATTTCCGACGTGTTCGTGTTGAAATAACCGACCTTTGCGAAAAGTTCGTACCCGGCTTCGATAATCCTGTTTTTTTTGTCGATCGAGCGCTGTTGTTGCGGCTCGCGTACTTCCTGTGACATATTTTTTACCTCCCGTACATTATACATTATTTTCAAAGAAAAAGCAAAACAAAACGCCGTCAAAAAATATGAAAAATATTTCAGATTTTTGTCAAAAAGGGTTGACAAACGATTTTCAAGCGAATATACTAACCTTGCAAATATGAAAGATAATTCATATTCATATAATTCGGAGGTGGCTTATGCCGTTGGTAGTAGCACCCGTCGGCAAGGACGTGAGAGTCGTGAAAATCCTTGCGGACGAGAAAACGAAAAAACATCTTGAAAACCTTGGTATTACAATCGATTCCGTTATCCGCGTAATATCGGCAAGCGGGGGCAGCGTTATCTGCATCGTAAAAGACGGCAGGCTCGCACTCGACAAAGAAATGGCAACAAAAATCCTTATTGCATAGGAGGCATATATGGAAAAGAGATTAAGCGAATTTTCGATTGGCGAAACCGGCGTGATTCGTCTTGTCGGCGGCGACGGCAAGATAAGACGTCGTTTGTTCGATATGGGAGTTACTCCCGGCGCGGAAGTGTATTTGAGAAAACGCGCACCGCTCGGCGATCCCATCGAAATTACTTTAAGGGGTTATGAACTCACTCTTCGCAAAAGCGAGGCGGACGTCGTAACGATGGAGGTTGAAGCATGAAAAAGTTTGCACTTGCGGGAAACCCGAACTGTGGCAAAACAACCTTATTCAACTCTTTGACGGGTTCGACCGCGCACGTCGGCAACTGGCCGGGCGTAACGGTCGATAAGCGCGAAGGAACGTACAAAAAGTGCGCGGAGCCGGTGTCGATCGTTGACCTTCCGGGCATTTATTCGTTGTCGCCTTACACGCCCGAAGAAGTCATTTCCAGAAACTTCATTCTTGACGAAAAACCCGACTGCGTCATCAATATCGTCGACGCGACAAACCTTGAACGCAACCTGTATCTGACCACTCAGATTATGGAAATCGACGTGCCTATGGTCATCGCGCTCAACATGATGGACGAGGTCGAAAAACAGGGCGATAAAATCGACGCGGCAAGCCTTGAAAAGAAAATCGGCATTCCCGTCGTACCCATTTCCGCGCTGAAAGAAAAAGGGCTTGAAGAACTTATGAAACGCGCGTACGACGCGTCCAACGAAAAGCGTCAGGGCAAAACCGTTCTCGAAGGCAGCGCGCTCATGCACCTTATCGGCGACTGCAAAATCGCGCTCGAAGGTCAGGGCGTCGACAACGCTTTATTCCACGCGATTAAACTTGTGGAACTTGACGAGCTGGAAGTAAAAGCGCATCCGCAATCGACGGCTATGGTCGAAGAGTTCAAAAAGACTTTCTCCGACGACACTTTCGGCAGCGACTTTGAGGCGCTTGTCGCGGACAGCAGATATAAATACATATCCAAGCATTATTCGTCCGTCCTTACAAAGAGCGAACAAAAGCAAAAGGAAAAGCTTTCGCGCTCGGACAAGGCGGATAAAATCCTTACTCATAAGGTATGGGGTATCCCCATCTTCCTTGTAATACTGTTTCTGGTATTCCACCTTACGTTCGCGGAAGACTTTTTGTTCCTCGGCGCGGGCGGCGTGTTCGATAAGGAAGCGGTGGCTTATGACGTAAATAAAAACGTAATCGAAGTTACCAAAGACACTTACGATCCCGATAACGTGAAATATTACGACGCGGACGGCAACGAAGCCGAACTCACCTTTAAAGACGGCAAACTCGCGTCGGTCGAGGCAAAACCCTTTGTGTTCACCGGCGACGGAAAGAAAGTCCTTGTCGAAAACGCGGCGGAACTGCCCGAAGGCACGAAATTCTATGCCGACGAAAAGGGCAAGTGGGAAGTAACCATCGAAGCAACTCAGTTTGTGTACTGGAAAAACAGCCTCGGCGAAGTCACGAGAATTTCGGCAGGCGACGCTAAAAACCTTGCGGAAGGCACAAAGATTTACGCCGACGAAAAATTGACTCACGAAGTTACTCTGAACGCCGACGGCGAAGTCGAAGGATACGCTGACATAGAAACGGAATACGAATCGGCATTCGTGTCGGGCATCGACGAGTTCTGCGCGGGAATCTCCGCGGCAACCTTCTTCGGATATGAAGAAAGCGTTTACGGTCCCGGCGTGATCCTTGCGAACCTTCTCAACACGTTCACCGACTTTTTAAGCACCTGCATCAACGAAGGTCTTGTGAAATCGGGCGCGCCCGACTGGCTTACGGGGCTTATCGTTGACGGTATCTTCGGCGGCTTGTTCGCGGTACTCGGCTTCCTGCCTCAGATTCTTTTGCTGTTCCTGTTCTTCTCGATTCTGGAAGACAGCGGATATATGGCGCGCGTAGCGTTCATCCTTGACAGAATTTTCAGAAGATTCGGACTTTCGGGCAGGGCGTTCATGCCGATGATTATGGGATTCGGTTGCTCCGTTCCCGCGTTCATCAACACCCGTACGCTTGCCGACGAAAAAGAACGAGTCGCGACAATCAGGGTTATTCCGTTTTTCAGCTGCGGCGCAAAACTGCCGATTCTTACGGCAATCGCGGGCGGTATCGCAACTATGACGGGGCTTAAAAATCCTGACGTAATTACTTATTGTATGTACATTCTGGGCGTAGTCGTCGCAATCGCTTGCGTGCTTCTTATGAGAGCGACCACGATGAAAGGCGACGTTCCCCCGTTCATTATGGAATTGCCCGCATACCACGTGCCGCAACCCAAAAACCTTATGTTGCACCTGTGGGATAAGACGAAACACTTTGTCAAGAAGGCTTTCACGATTATCCTTGCGTCGACAATCGTTATCTGGTTCATGAGCCATTTCAGTTGGAACTGGAATTACCTGGAAGACACGCAGATGAATCAGAGTATCCTTGCAGGTATCGGCGGAATTATCAGGCCTTTGTTCACCCCGTTGGGATTCGGCTCGCAGCTTGCAAATAGTTTCGGTTGGGTATTCGCGGTCGCGGCAATCACCGGTCTTATCGCAAAAGAAAACGTTATCGCGACGTTCGGTACTCTTGCGGCTTGCATAGTCGGCGGAATGATCGACGTGGAAGCGGACGGCGGTCTGATGGCAGTCGCGGAAATGATCAAAGCAACCGGCATCAACGTTCCCGGACTTATCGCGTTCATCGCGTTCAATATGCTGACAATCCCCTGCTTTGCGGCAGTCGCAACGGCAAAGGCGGAACTTCCCTCAAAGAAGTCGTTCAGAAATACCTTGCTGTTCTGGATCGGCACGAGTTATATCGTGGCAATGATGATTTACCTTATCGGCAGCTGGTGGTGGACGGTGTTCATCTTCGCGGCAATCTGGGCGGCAATCATTACGCTGATCGTGCTTGACAACAAAGGCAAAATCGACGTAAACGGCTTTTTCAAAAACCTTAAAGGTAAAATGAGAAAAGCAAAGGAGTAATATTATGTGGTCGTGGCTTGCACCGTTAATCGGAATATTATGCGCCCTGTTCGTGGTAGGCGTTATCGTCTGGAACCGCGCGCGCAAGAAAAAAGGAAAATCATCCTGTTGTAACGATTGCGGGGGCTGCCCGTGCTGCAACTCCTGCAAAGGTCGGGACGCCGAGTTGAAAAAACTCGAAGACGTCAGAAACAAAAATAATAACGAAAGTTCATTATAATAATAGTAACATTTGTCCCTCCCTGGAAAAAAATCCCCGCGCAATTTGCGTGGGGATTTTTCATATCGTTTCGGGTTGGAAATTCGTGTTATTTCAGTTTTATGAAATCGTTGAAAAGCGACGGTGCGTCGGCGTAAAACACGCCGGTATCTTTTGCCGTTTTCTCGTTGAAGTCGTTGTTTTCGCCAAGTTTTTCGCGGGAAGAATACATAAGAAACGGCACGGGATTTCTTGAATGAGTTTTGATTGAACAAGGCGTCGGGTGGTCGGGCAGAAACATCAGCGCAAAGTCTTCGTGTTTTGCCGTCAATCCGTTTACAATCGTCCCGATTATGTCTTTATCAATCATTTCGATGCTGTAAACCTTGCGTTCGGCTTCTCCGCGGTGTCCGCATTCGTCGGGTGCTTCCACGTGGATATAGCAGAAATCGTTTGTTTCAAGGGCTTTGAGAGCGGCTTCTCCCTTGCCGAGGAAATTAGTGTCCCAGTTGCCTGTCGCACCGTTTACTTCGATAACGTCCATGCCTGCGCCTTTGCCGATACCTTTCAGCAAATCGACCGCCGAAATCATTGCGCCGCGAAGGGAAGTTTTGTCGACGAACGGGGTGAGCGCGGGCTTCACGCCGCCGCCCCAGAACCATATGCAGTTGGCTGGATTTTTGCCTTCTTTTTTACGCTTTTCGTTTATCGGGTGGTTTTCAAGCAATGCGTAAGATTTTTCGTAAAGGTCAAGGAACAAATCCCTGTAAACGCCTTTCGGAAGATAGTCCTTGATTTTCCTGCCCGTTATGTCGTGCGGAGGGGTAACTTCGTCGTCCACGACGCCGTGGTTTATAATCAGGCAATGGCGATAACTGACGCCCGGATAAAAATGCAGGGAGTCCGTTTCCAGATGTTTTTTGATATGCGCGACAAGCACGGCGGCTTCCGCCGTCGATATTTCGCCCGCGGAATAGTCGACCATCGTTTTGTCCGAAAAGTTTTTTTCCGTGGAGAGCGTGACGAGATTCATTCTGTACGCGACGTCGGTATCTTTCATATCGACGCCTATACTGAGCGCTTCCAGCGGTGAGCGTCCGCTGTAATACTTTTCGGGGGCGTAGCCGAGCACGGCAAGGTTTGCGACGTCGCTTGCCGGCTTAAACCCGTCTGGCACCGTTTTCACAAGCCCGATTTTTGCGGTTTTTGCAAGTTTTCTTGCGTTTTCGATGTTTGCTTTTTCAAGGGGCGTACCCGAAATCGACGGTATATATTCGTCCGCCATTCCGTCGCCCAGAACGATAACGTACTTCATACGGATAAAGTATAAATCAATTATCTTGCGTTTGTCAAACGAACGCGAAGATTGCGGCGCCTTAAAACATAATAAAATCTGCTTGCGTAAGCGCATAAAAGAATATATAATATATATACCTATTGGAACGGTAAAATTTATGGCAGAAAGCAAAGAAAAACTTCAAAAACTGCCGCTTGGCGAAATCAAGCCTATGGGCTGGCTCAGACGGGAACTCGAATTGCAGGCGACGGGGCTTACCGGACGTCTGGACGAGTTATGGGACGACGTTTCCAAAAAATCGGCGTGGCTCGGCGGTCACGGCGAGGCGTGGGAGCGCGGTCCGTATTACCTTGACGGGCTTGTTTCGCTTGCGTATCTTCTGGACGACCGCCGTCTTATCGACCGCGTCGGATTATGGATTGAAAAAATATTGTCGTCGGTTGACGCCAGCGGTTTTTTCGGGCCTGCGCGCACGGTTGACTGGTGGCCGCGTATTCTTGCGCTTCGCGCGCTCTGGTCGTATTACGAAGTTACCGGGGACAAGCAGATTCCGCCGTTTGTAAGAAACTTTTTCAAGTACGAATTCAATAACCTTGACGAGCAACCTTTTTACGTATGGGCTGCCGCAAGGTCGTTTGAACAATTTATCCCGATGAAACGGCTTTTCGACGAAACGGGCGACGAGATGATAAACCAACTTGTCGACAAAATCGTCGACGGCTCGTACGACTGGTTTTCGGTTTATGAAAAATTCCGTTATAAAAAACCCGCCTCGACTTATCTCAGCCGCGGCATTATAAATTTCGGCGCGAAAGTGGGCGCAAACGCCGACAGAAAACGGAAATACGGCGCAATGCCGCAAAAAAAACAGATGAGCGCGCATAAAATCACGGCGCACAACAAACTGCCCACCGTAAGAAAACTTATGCTTTTGCACGGCGTGAACAACGCGATGGCGGTGAAATATCCCGTTTTGCTGAACGATTTCCGTCCCGATCCCGAACTTGTGCTGTTGTCGAAAAGGACGGTTGAAAACCTTATGAAATATCACGGCACGGCGGCGGGCGTATTCACGTCGGACGAGACGCTGGACGGCACGAACCCGTCAAAGGGCGTCGAACTTTGCACGGTGGTCGAGTTTATGCGAAGCCTTGAAACGCTTGTCGAAAAAACGGGCGACACTTATTACGCCGACTTGTTGGAACTTAATTGCTTTAACGCGCTTCCCGCAACGATTACCAAAGATTATACGGCGCATCAGTACGTCCAGCAACCAAACGCCATTGCGGCAAACCGCCAGAAACGCGACTTTTTCAACGTGCGCCCCGACGGCACCGTTTACGGGCTGGAACCCAATTACGGTTGTTGCACGGCAAATATGCACCAGGGTTTCCCGAAATTCACGGAAAATCTTTGCTATAAAACCGACGAAGGATTTTGCTTTATGGTATATTCCCCGTGCAGAATCTCGACGCTTTTCAAGGGCGTAAGAGTTATTCTGAACGAGTCCACCGATTATCCTTTCAAAAACAAGTCGAAAATCGTCGTGGAGTCGGTGTCGGGCAATCCCGAAATCAAGTTTTCCTTCCGTGTGCCGCAATACACAAGCCTCGAAGTGCTGGTAAACGGCAAAAAAGTCGTGTCGGGCGACAAGGGCATCATCGCTTTCAAGAAAAAGGTCGAAGCGGGCGACGTCATCGAACTTTTGTTCGATATGCCGCTTACGACGGTCGTGAACCCCGACAAGTCGATAAGTTTTCGGAAAGGAACGTTGCTTTTTGCGACGAAACTTCGCGCAAAGTGCGATACGCGCGGCAAAATCCCGTTTTGCGACTACGAATACAAGACGGTTTCGCAGTGGCGCACCTTGCCCGAACTTCAACATAAAAAACATTTGACCGTCATAGAAACGACGGAAAGGGAAGTGCCGGCGATGCCGTTTGACGAGGACAATCCCCCCGTCGAAATCACGTATCGTGCGCGCTACGTCCAGAACTGGAACGAGGTCAAAAACAGCGCGGGGAGAGTGCCCCGCCATGCAAGGTACGGCAAGGAAACGTTTGAGCGCACCCTTGTACCGTACGGCTGTACGAGAATACGAATTTCTCACCACCCCGTTTTTAAGTGAAATAATAAGCGTCTTTGCGACTACGCGGTCGGTATTTTTTCAGTTACGTACTTTTATGTACGCGCCTTCAAAAATCCGCCCCTGTTGTCACAAATACACCCGTTCTTTCACTTAAAAAGAAGAGAAGAAATAAAACAAAAATAAAAAAGAAATCTACATATTTTGTAAGGAGAAACTTATGAAAATAACCACAAAGTGGGGCGAAAAGATTGATAAAAACAATCCGTTGCCCGAGTATCCCCGTCCGCAATTCGAGCGTGACAGTTTCATCAACTTAAACGGCGTTTGGAGTTATCTCATTTCCAAAAAGAAAACCGAAATTCCCACGGCGTTTGAAGGAGAAATCGTCGTGCCGTTCTCGCCCGAGTGCCAACTTTCGGGGGTTGAACGCGTCGTTATGCCCGACGACTTTTTGTATTACGAAAGGGAATTCGATCTTCCCGAAGAGTTTATAAAAGGTCGCGTCATTCTGAACTTCGGCGCGGTGGATTATATCGCGAAAGTTTACGTCAACGGCAAGTACGTGGGCGCGCACAAAGGCGGATACAATCCCTTTTCTTTTGACATCACCGACTACATAGTCATCGGCAAAAACCGCATAAACGTTACCGTTACCGATCCCAGCAATACCGGCGATCAGTGCCGCGGCAAACAGACGCTGAACGGCACGGGAATTTGGTACACCCCGCAAAGCGGAATCTGGCAGACAGTATGGCTTGAAAGTACGCCGCTTACCTTCATCGAAAAAATCAAAATCACGCCCGATATCGACGAAAAGGTAGTTAAAATTGTCGTTTCGACAAATAAAGCCCCTGAAAGCAAGGCTGAAATCGTTGTCGTGGACGGCGATAACGTCGTTGCGAACGTGAATTTCGAAAGCGGAAAAGAAGTCGTGATTCCCATTGAAGATATGAAACTCTGGTCGCCCGAGGACCCGCACCTTTACGACGTCGTGGTCGTTTGCGACGACGATATGGTCAGAAGTTATTTCGGCATGCGTAAGTTCTCGGAAGGCGTCGACAAAACCGGCAAAAAACGCCTGTTCCTCAACAACAAGCCTTATTTCCACAAAGGTCTTCTCGACCAGGGATATTGGAGCGACGGTATGCTCACTCCGCCGTCCGACGAGGCGATGATTTACGACATTCAGACGATGAAAGACCTTGGCTTCAATATGCTGAGAAAACATATCAAGGTCGAGCCGATGAGATGGTATTATCACTGCGACAGACTCGGAATGATCGTGTGGCAGGATATGGTGTCCGGCTGCAAAAACTACAACATTTTGTGCATCGCCGTTCTGCCGTTTTTGGGCTTTATGTTCAACGACAACAAGTACGGATTCTTCCACAGGAAAAACAAGGAAGCGCGCGACGAATACACGCAGCAATATTTTGAAATGCTCGACAACCTTTACAACGTCGTATCCATCGGAATGTGGGTGCCGTTCAACGAAGGCTGGGGACAGTTCGACAGCGCATGGTTTTCGGAGCGCACGAAAGAGTTCGACGCGACGCGTACGGTCGACAGCGCAAGCGGCTGGCACGATCAGGGCATCGACGCAAAGAGTATCCACTGCTATTTCACGCCGTTCAAAGTGCCCAAAAAAGAAAAACGACTTGTTCTTCTTTCGGAATACGGCGGATACAGTTATCAGGAAAAGGGACACGTTTTCAACAATAAGAAATTCGGTTATCGCATTTACAACGATAAGGAATCCCTGAACGCGGCTTACAAAAAACTGCACGAAAAACTCATTATCCCCGCAATCAAGGACGGACTTGCGGCAACGGTTTACACCCAGGTTTCCGACGTTGAGAGCGAAATCAACGGGCTTTTGACGTACGACAGGCGCGTTCTTAAAGTCGATCCCGATATGGTCAGGGCGGTCAACGCGCAATTAAAACTGTAAACCGCGTTGACAACGCGCGCGCGTTGTGATAACATTACAATAACGGAGGTTGTTATGAATTACCTTGCAAGTCATCTTCCGAAAGGTGAGAAAATTTACGCAAAAACCCACAAAAGCGTATTCATTTTTATGCGTGACGTGCTCATCGCGGTTTTGCTTTTCGGCATTGCCGTCGGCGTGCAACTTGGGTTCAAGGTCGACACGAAAATCATGATATGGGTTTATATCGTGTGCGCCGTCGTGGTGGTTTTCTGTCTGTGCGACAGCGCGGTTAGATACGCGTCGACGTTGCTTGTGGTAACTACGCATAAATTTATGTTCAAAGAAGATATCATAACGATTAAGGTTTTCGACACACAACTTCAAAACATCGACTCTGTCGAGGTCGATTACAAAACTCCGCTTCGCCGTGCGTTGAATATCGGCGATCTCACGTTGCGTACAAGAAACTCCGTCCACGTGTTCAGAAACCTGTCCCGTCCCGACCGTTTCAGCGCAGTGCTCAACAAACGCGCGTCGGACGTGCAGGAAGGCAGGATCGCAAAGACCTGCATCTCGTTTGCAATCGGCAAATCGCCCGCCCCTTACGTTGAGAAAAAGGACGCCGCAAACGCTTAACAAAACAAAATTAAACGACCGTGAAAGCGGTCGTTTTTTTATGCAAAATTTTTTTGCAAAGCCCGTTTAATTAAACATATCCAAGAAAAGCCATTCGTGAAAACCACAGTAACTTGCAAGTTCCAGCACGGCAACGATAAGAATAAGATGCACGACGTACACGATAAGGGTGTGCCGTCCGATGAAACAGACGGGCTTGTTCCATTTTCCGTCAAGTTTTGGCATCAGCGTTTTCTTGTCGTAATAAAGATAGGGCGAGATTGCCGCCGCAAAGAAAAACATCCCGGAATACGGCAGAATCGGCCAGAAATCGCCGGGTGACAGCGCGAAAGTGCCGTCGGTAAAGACGAATACGAAAGCGTCGGACGCAACCTTTGACTGGAAATCGAGGTCGTACGCGCACCGTATCGAAAGCCCCGCGATAACAAATCCCAGCGCAATGCCCAAAAGAAAATTCAGGAACTTATTGTGCCGTGTGATAAGCTCGATAACCGCCCACGTCGCGACGCAGGTTGCAAGCAGGTGAATTATGCCGAAGCGGATTATCATTCCGGGTTCGAAAGAGTCCGCGATTGCGGTCGCCGTCGTTATCCCGATGGAGATAAGCGCAAGCGTGCAGGCGCGTTTCAGATTGTTCCTTGAAAATCCCGTGGAAAGTCCGCAAAGGGTGATGAAAGTGAACACGACGATGGGGTGAATAACCTCGCGCGCGGGGTGGTTCATATAAAATTCCGCCGCGGCGTAAAACCTTGTGAATCCGTTTGTCGCGCCGTGCGACAAGTGCAGCCATTCCGGCCCATAAAAGTAATCGACCGTCATAAGAAGATGGTCGATAAGCATCAGAAGAATCAGAAAACCGCGGATAAAGTCAAGTTCCCAGATTCTGCCGCGTTTTTTTGCGGCGGGTTTTTGAACGACGTCGACGTCGGTCATAAAATCATACGAATCCGTCATCGCTTTGCCTCGGTGCGGAGATACGTGAGCCTGCCGTTATAATCGCGATAGACTTCGTAGCGGTTGTCGTATTCGTAAATGATAAGGTCGGGCATAAGTTCGCTTCGGTAAACGAGCGGTTTTTCGGGGCGTTTCCTGCTGTCGTAAAATTTCAGCGCGCTTTTAAGAGGCGTCAGAATAATGTTTCTTACGGAAATAATCACCGAACTCACAAGACACAGCAAAAGCCCCAGAAGGTACAACTGCGAATTCGTCGAAAAGTCGAAAAGCGCGACGCCCAGCGTCAGATGAATTATCAGACCGTATAAGAAGTAAAAAAACGGGACGTAAAGGCCGAAGTAAAGCATTATCGTCGATAAAAATCTGACGACGTAGCCCAAAAACTTCATCAGGACGCTCAGAATCCCCGCGCCCGCAAAGCCTGCGATAAATCCCGGTTTACTCATAATCCTATTTGTCGATAATCAGCGATACGATTTGTTTCGTATCGATATTTTCAATGCCGACAAGGTCCTGTACGATAAGTCCGTCGATTAAGATAAGCAACAAATCGGCATAGCCTTCGGCTTTTTCTTTTTCATCGATTCTTTCTTCGATGGTTTTTTTGATTATTTCGCGCCACGAACGATATTTTTCGCGGAACAGTTCGCAAAGTTGTTTGTTGTCGGACAACGCTTTGTTGACAAGGTAAATATGCACCTTGCTTCTTTCGCCGTATCTTGCGCCGAAGTCCAGGACGTATTTTGCAAGACGGGGGAAGGACGTGTCCTTATCGGCGTTGTTGATCCATTCGTAGTAACGCGTTGCAAGCCCGTTCAGATATTCAATAGTGATGTCCTCGAAGATAAGTTCCTTCGAGTTGTAATAATAAAACAGCGTGCCTTTCGTGATATTTGCGGCGTTTGCGATGTCCTGCAACGAAATTTCGTTGACGTCGCGGGTTGAAATCAGGGACAAGGTGCTGTCGATTATTTTTTGTCTGGTATCGGTTTTCAGTGTTGCTGCCAATGTTTGCCTCCGCTCGTGTGCCAAAACAAAACGTTTTTCGGTACACATAATAATATCACAATGCACGCGCGCCTGTCAAATGAGAATAAACTTAAATAATATGCTTGTGTTGTCGCCCGCGCGCAAGAAATTGCCCGTTAAACATTGATTTTGCGGCATTTTGTGGTATAATCAAAGGTGTGGAGGGAGGCTATGAGAATTATTCCGTGTCCGAAAGACTTTACAAAAAAGGACGGCGTTTTCCTTTTCGACGCAGAAACAGGGTTTTCTTGCGAATATGAAAACGTCGGGAATTCGATTTCTTCGTTTTTGAAAACCTGCGGTATCGGATGGCGTACTGGCGATGACGTGAAATTCACGTCCGACGGCTCCGACAGTTCGTCCGAAGCGTATACGCTTGTCGTCGACGAAGACGGCGTCAAAGTGTCCGCAAAAAGCGAACGCGGGCTTTTTTACGGCGCGCAAACGCTGAAACAGTTGATCCTTTCGTCGTTTGACGAAAAGACGAAAACGGCGGAGATTCCTTGTTGCGAAATCAACGACGAGCCGCGTTTTTCGTACCGCGGATTTATGTTCGACACCGTCCGACACTTTTTCCCGGTCGAAGTCGTGAAAAGGTATATCGAGGCAATTTCGCTTCTTAAACTCAACGTGTTCCATTGGCATTTGTCCGACGATCAGGGCTGGCGCGTTCAGATTGACAAATACCCGCGCATTACCGAGCACGGCTCGATGCGCCGTGAAACATGCGGCGACAAGAAACCCCACGGCGGTTTTTACACCAAGGAACAGATAAAAGACGTCGTCGAGTTTGCAAAAGAAAGATTTATCACGGTAATTCCCGAGTTCGATATACCGGGACATACCCGCGCCGCGGTTTCTTCTTATCCCGAACTCGGGTGCAGCAAAAAGCCCGTGGAAGTGTCCACGAAATTCGGAATCCACAGCGAAATACTTTGCGCGGGACGAGAAGAATCGTACGATTTTGTCAAGGGCGTTCTTACAGAATTTGCGGAAATGTTCCCGTCAAAATATATCCATATCGGCGGCGACGAGGCCGTCAAGCACGAGTGGTACAAATGTAAGGACTGCCAGAAAAAAATGAAAGAACTCGGGCTTCGCAACGAAGAAGAGTTGCAGGCTTATTTCACCGAAAAGGCGGTTGAGTATCTTAAATCGCTTAATAAAACCACGATTTGTTGGAATGAAAGCGCAAACAGCGGCAAACTTGAAAGCAGCGTTATATTGCAGTTCTGGTCTGACGGAAAGGATAATGAAAACGTAATACGGGAAGTTAAAAACGGCAGGAAAATCATCGTGTCGAAGTTTAACCCGTATTATCTCGATTACCCGTATCCCATGCACTCGTTGAAGGCGGCGTACGAGTTCGAGCCCGTATTCCACGGCATCGAAGGATACGAGCAAAACGTGTTGGGCGTCGAAAGCACTTTGTGGACGGAGTGGATCGACAATACGGATTTGCTGGCGTTCAGAGTGTTCCCAAGGCTTACCGCGGTGGCGGAGAGCGCCTGGTGCGATAAGTCGAAAAAGGATTACCTTGCGTTTGAAAACTCGCTGAAAAACGTCAATAAACTTATTGAAAACACAACGGGTATCAAGGCCGCGCCGCTTAAAGACTGCAACGTCAAAAATCCGCTGAAACGCGCCGCAATCATGATGAAATTCGGCATGAATCTGATCGATTTCGAAATGATTGCCCGCTCCAACCGCGCGGCAAAAGAAATGAAAAAAATGCGTAGCGTCCGCAAAAAGGAGAATAACGGAAAATGATTACCAAAAGATACAAACTTTACAAAAACTTCGGAAAGTGTATGGAAATAAGCAACGGCACGGTGAAAGCTCTCGTTACCGTCGATATCGGACCGCGCGTCATTTATTACGGCGTGAAAGGCATGAACATTATGCACGAAGACGTCGACAGGCTCACGAATAAAGGCGGCGAATTTTTCGACAAAAACTTCAAAGAAGGCGAAAAATGGTATCTTTACGGCGGACACCGCATCTGGAAAGCCGAAGAAGACCTGCTTTCCTACGTCCCCGACAACTATCCCGTGCGCGTGGACAGGCTGGAAAACGGCGCGATATTCACGCCCGCACCGCAAAAACTCACGTCGCTTCAACAGGTTATGCGCGTCGAAATGGCGGACGACGGCACGCTTACGGTCACGGAATCGTTGACGAATATCGGCGAAAATCCTTATGAACTTTCAATCTGGGGACTTTCCGTTTTGCGCCAGGGCGGCACCGAAATTATCCCGCTCAACACCGTCGATACGGGACTTTTACCCCAGCAAAATATGGTATTTTGGCCGTATAACGACAAAAACGACAAGAGATTTTCGGTGAATACGAAGTACGCCGTGTTAAAACAAAAAAAGACTATTGAGCGTGCGTTCAAACTGGGGCTTTTCAACCATCACGGCTGGTGCGCGTATCAATACAACAAATACCTTTTCGTGAAACGCTTTAAGGTGCTTGGCGGCAAATTGCCCGATTATCAATGCAACTTTGAAACGTACACGAACGAACATATTATGGAAATGGAAGTTTTGTCGCCCGTGACGACGCTTTTGCCCGGCGAAACTATTTCTCAGGAAGAAAGATTCTCAATTTATTCCGGCGTGAAACTTTCAAAAACGACCGACGAAGAAATCGATAAAATGTTTGAAGACATAGGTTTTAATGGATAAGTTTATGAAAATCGACAAAGACTTTTTGCCGATATACGAATTCAACAAGACTTTTGACGAAAAAGTCAGGAAAGAAGGCGCGGATTTATTCGCGTTTTCTGTTGAAAGAAACGACGGATATTCCGAGCGTTTTTCGATTGACGTGCTGAAAGAAGGCGTCGACGACGCGCTCAACTTCCGCCGCGCCGAAAGATTCATAAAAACCGCGCTTTGGACGGTCGGCGGATATAAACTGAAAATCATCGCAAACGACACGTTGTATAAAAGCCTTGAAAACGCATATTCGCACGGCGGAAAACGCGATTTTGACGTGAAATTTTTTGAAAAGGTTTACGACGCGCCGTTTTCGGTCGAAAGAGTTTCGGCACATTTTAAAAGCAAGCGGGAACTCGTTGCGGCAGACAAAAACGAATGCGGCGCAAGAATCGGACTTGACGCCGGTGGCAGCGATATTAAGATTTCCGCGGTAGAAAACGGAAACGTGCTGTTTTCAAAAGAAATTTTGTGGCAACCGAAAGTCAATTCAAACCCCGCTTATCACGTAAAATTCATAAACGACGCTTTGATTGATGCGGCGACGCACCTTAAAAGAATCGACGCAATCGGCGTGAGCAGCGCGGGGATTTACGTCAAAAACGAAGCGCGCGTCGCAAGTCTGTTCATAAAAGTGCCTGAAAACGACTATGACGCGGTAAGGCGCATTTACATCGACGCGGCAAAACGACTCGGCGCGCCGTTGACCGTTGCAAACGACGGCGACGTTGCCGCAATGGCAGGCGCAATCAGTATGGATATGAAAAGCGTTTTGGGAATTGCAATGGGAACGTCGGAAGCGGCAGGTTTCGTCGACGACAAAAACCGTTTGTGGGGCTGGCTTAACGAACTTGCGTTCGTACCCGTCGATATGAACGAAAACGCGGCGGTCGACGAATGGTCGGGCGATATCGGCACGGGCGTGAAATATCTGTCGCAGGACGGCGTTATAAAACTTGCGTGCCTTGCGGGTATCGAGTTTCAGACGGGCGTGCCGTCCGAAAGGCTGAAAGTCGTCCAGAATCTCCTTGACGAAGGAAGCGAAGTCGCGGCAACCGTTTTTTCGGACGTCGGCGTATATCTTGCGTACTCGCTTTTATACTATTACGATTTTTACAAATTCGAAAACGTGTTGCTTATGGGGCGCGTTATGAGCGGACTCGGCGGCGAAATAATAATGAACAAGGCAAACGAAGTGCTTAAAAACCACGGCGCGGACAAAAAATTCAGAATTTTGCTTCCCGACGAAAATTTCCGAAGGCTCGGACAATCGGTCGCCGCGTCGTATCTCGGCTGAAAACGAAAAATCAAACGATAATCTTTGAAACCGTCGCAACGCGGCGGTTTTTCATTTTCCGTAAAAGATTGTAAAAATGACACAAATAAATCCGATTTTGTGTTAAGACTGTCACATTGACTTAAAAATAATAAATAATGTGTCAATATGACAGGATATATGACACCATATCGAAAATCGGAAAGCAAGGGCGAAAGCGCATACCTTATTAAATACGCGCGCACGCGCGCACGCGTGAGAATTAAAAAAAGAAATTTTGCGAATATCCGAAAGAACGACGTAAAAATAATAAGAATTATTGTCGGACAGGGGAAAGAGTCGCGAAATTTTCCGTCCGACAAAATTCGCGCTTTGCGTTTTCCGATAAATTCTCGCGATTTTCGTCGGAATTTCTGTCGCCGCAGGTATTACGTCCGCAATTTTGACTCGAACCGCGTCGAAATACGGATTTTGGACGAAATTTAACCAAAAAAGTTAAAATTCGGTCAAAAAAATGAAATAATGGCGAAAATTTGCTTGACGAGTATTGATTTTTATTATATATTAATTAGGCTGTTTGATTTTGGGATGATGCAGGAAGTTACTTGTTTCACAAGAGAATTTCTGCGGACAAGGGTACGATGTGATTCGTGCGACTAACGGAAGCGGGCGATCCGCTTTTATTTAACAGGCAGCATGACACACACGGAAGTGTGTACGAAGTTAGGAAATTTTGGAGGTACAAAAATGGCAGGACAAAAAATCAGAATTAAGTTGAAGGCTTACGACCACACCTTAATCGACGCATCGGCAGACAAGATTGTCGAAACGGTAAAAAGAGCGGGAACCAAGGTTTCGGGCCCCATTCCTCTTCCCACCGAGAAAGAAATCATCACGATTCTTCGCGCGCCGCACAAATATAAGGACAGCCGTGAGCAGTTTGAATTAAGAACGCACAAACGTTTGATCGATATCTACAACCCCAGCAGCAAGACGGTCGATTCTCTTATGAAACTCGATCTCCCCGCCGGCGTCGATATCAGCATCAAGCTTTAATGTAAATACATTCGGAGGTGAACTTTATCTATGAATAAAGCAATCATTGGAAAGAAACTGGGTATGAGCCAGATATTCACGGCAGACGGCACCGTTATTCCCGTAACGGTTGTCGAGGCAGGTCCCTGTCCCGTCGTACAGGTCAAAACGAAAGACCGTGACGGATACGAAGCCGTAAAAGTAGCGTTCGGCGCTATTAAGAAAAACAACGTAAACAAACCCGACGCGGGACAATTCAAAAAAGCCGGCGTCGAAGCAAAGCGCGTACTTAAAGAGTTCAAACTCGAAAACGCTGCTGAATACAAAGTCGGCGACGAAATCAAATGCACCGTCTTTTCGGAAGGCGATCACGTGGACGTTGTCGGCACTTCGAAAGGTCACGGCTTTTCGGGCGTCATTCAAAGATGGAACGCGCAACGCGTCGGCAGCATGTCGCACGGTACCGGTCCTATCCACAGAAGCGTAGGTTCAATGGCTGCAAACAGCGATCCTTCCCGTGTTTTCAAAAACAAACACATGGCAGGTCAATGGGGCGCGGAACAAGTTACCGTTCAGAACCTTACAATCGCACGCGTTGACGAAGCAAGAAATCTGCTTCTGATCAAGGGCGGCATTCCCGGTCCTCGCGGCGGATACGTCTTCGTCAAACAAACAATCAAGGGCTAATCGGAGGATACAGAGATGAAATTAAACGTTATGAATATGGCCGGCAAGAAGGTCGGCACCGTCGAACTTAACGACGAGTTGTTCAATATCGAGTACAACGAAGCTCTTATCCATCAGATTGTCGTTGCACAACTTGCAAACAAACGTCAGGGCACGAAAAGCACGCTCACCCGTGCGGAAGTCCGTGGCGGCGGCGTAAAGCCTTATCGTCAGAAAGGTACCGGTCGCGCTCGTCAAGGTTCAATCCGTTCGCCTCAATTCGTAAAAGGCGGCGTCGTATTCGCACCGAAGCCCCGCGACTTCTCAAAGAGAACCAACAAATTCGCAAGACGTCTTGCATTGTTGTCGGCTCTTTCCGAGAAAATCCGTACCAACGAAGTTACCGTCATCGATAACATCGAACTGAAAGACGCAAAAACCAAAGAGGTCGTTGCGGTGCTTAAAGCCCTCGGCCTTGATAAAACCACCCTTATCGTTACTGCGGACAAGGACGAACTCGTGCTTCGTGCGGCGGGCAACCTTGAAAAAGTCGAAGTAACGACCGCCGACCTTATCAACGTCTATGAAGTCGTGAAGAACAACAACTGCTTGTTCACCAAGGCGGCAATTGAAAAAATCGAGGAGGCAAATGCATAATGACTGCTTACGATATCATTATTAAACCTATCCTCTCCGAAAAGAGTTACGACGGTATCGCGGACAAAAAGTACGTCTTTATGGTCCACCCCGACGCCACCAAGACCCAAATCAAAAACGCGGTCGAGGAAATTTTCGAAGTTAAGGTTGAAAAAGTCAACACCATCAACGTTACCGGTAAAATGAAAAGAATGGGCAGAACAGAAGGCCGCAGGTCTTCCTACAAGAAAGCCTACGTACAACTTACCGACGAAAGCAAGTCCATCGAGTTCTTCGAGAGTCTTGCATAATAGGAGGAATGAACAATGGCTATTAAGAAATTCAAACCGACTACCCCTTCGCGCCGTTTCATGACGGTTTCGACTTTTGACGAAGTCACCACCACCACTCCGGAACGCAGCCTGCTTGTCAGCAAGAACAAATCCGGCGGACGTAACGCAAACGGCAGAATCACCGTCAGACACATCGGCGGCGGCAACAGAGTAAAATACAGAATTATCGACTTCAAACGCGATAAAGACGGTATCCCCGCAAAGGTCGCTACCATCGAGTACGATCCCAACCGTTCCGCAAACATCGCACTTCTGAACTATGCAGACGGCGAAAAACGCTACATCATCGCTCCTCTCGGAATTACCGTCGGCGACGTGGTAGTAAGCGGACCCGATGCGGATATCAAAGCAGGCAACTGCCTTCCCATCGAAAACATTCCCGTCGGTACCGTTATCCATAATATCGAGCTTAACCCCGGTCGCGGCGCACAACTTTGCAGAGCAGCCGGCAACGAAGCGCAACTTATGGCAAAAGAAGGCAAGTACGCAACCGTACGTCTTCCCAGCGGCGAAATGAGATATATCCTTGCGCGTTGCAAGGCGACCATCGGTCAGATCGGCAACGTCGACCACGAAATCGTATCGCTTGGCAAAGCCGGCCGTAAACGTCATATGGGCGTCAGACCTACCGTCCGCGGTGTCGTTATGAACCCCTGTGATCACCCGCACGGCGGTGGCGAGGGCAAATCTCCCGTCGGTATGCCCAGCCCTGTTACTCCTTGGGGTAAACCCGCATTGGGATATAAGACCCGCAAGAAGAAGAATGTCAACGATAAGTATATTATCAAGCGTGTAAACTAGGAGGCTATTATATGAGCAGGTCAGTTAAGAAAGGGCCTTACGTTGAAGAAAGGCTTATGAAAAGAATAATCGCAATGAACGAGAGCGGTGAATTGAAACCCGTCAAAACCTGGTCAAGGGCTTCCACCATCTTCCCCGAAATGGTCGGTCACACGATCGCCGTTCACGACGGAAGAAAGCACGTTCCCGTATTCGTTACCGAAGAAATGATCGGATGCAAACTCGGCGAGTTCGCACCCACCCGTACCTTTAAGGGACACGCAGCCGGCGAAAAATCGACCGGTGCGAAATAGGAGGTATTCAGATGGCTACAAGAAGTAAACAAAAATCTTTGGCAAGAAAGACAAACGCCGATAAGCGTCCCCATGCCGTAGCGAAATATATCAGAATCTCTCCCTTCAAGGTAAGAATCGTTCTCGATATCATCCGTGGCAAAAAATACAACGAAGCGGTCGCTATCCTCGAAAACACTTCGAAAGCGGCTTGCCCCGAAGTTCTTAAAGTGCTTAACAGCGCGGCGGCAAACGCCGAGAACAACCTCAATATGAGCAAAAACGATTTGTTCGTTGCAGAGTGCTTCTGCGATCAGGGCCCCATTCTCAAAAGAATCAACCCCGTATCGAAGGGACGCGCACACCGCATCAACAAACGCACAAGCCATATCACTGTCATTTTGGACACCGTTAAGGACTAGGAGGTAACTATGGGTCAGAAAGTTAATGCACACGGCAACAGAGTCGGTATTATTAAAGATTGGGATACCAAATGGTACGCGGACAAGAAAAACTTCGCAACCAACCTTAAACAAGACGACGACATCCGTAAATTCATTAAGAAAAATTATTACAAGAGCGCGATTTCGAAAATCACCATCGAACGCGCTGCCAACAAGGTTACCGTCAACATTCACACCGGTCGTCCCGCAACCATCATCGGCAAGCAGGGCGCAGGCGTCGAGGCAATGAAGAAAGAAGTTCAGAAATTCTGCCCCGAACGCAACGTCAACATCAACGTTATTGAAGTGAAACGTCCCGATATGGACGCACAACTCGTTGCGGAAAGGATTGCGGAACAACTCGAAGCGCGCGCATCGTTCAGACGCAGTATGAAACAAGCGATGAGCAAGGCTATCTGGGCAGGCGCAAAGGGTGTTAAAACGATGGTCAGCGGTCGTCTTGACGGCGCAGAAATCGCAAGAAGCGAAAATTATCACGAGGGTTCTGTTCCCCTTCAAACTCTTCGCGCGGATATCGACTACGGCTTTGCGGAAGCAAAAACCACGTTCGGTCAGATCGGCGTAAAAGTTTGGATTTACAAAGGCGAAGTCCTTGGCGGAGTACCCAGAGAGGAGGTAACGACAAATGTTAATGCCTAAAAGAGTTAAAAGACGTCGTCAGATGCGCGGCAGAATGAAAGGCAACGCGAACAAAGGTAACAGAATCGCTTACGGCGAATACGGCCTTGTCGCAGCGGAACCCTGCTGGATTACAAGCAATCAGATTGAAGCGGCGCGTGTCGCAATGACGAGATATATCAAACGTGGCGGTCAGGTTTGGGTTGACATCTTCCCCCACAAGCCCGTTACGAAGAAACCCGCCGGCACCCGTATGGGTAGCGGTAAAGGTTCTCCCGAATATTGGGTAGCAGTCGTGAAACCCGGTCGCGTTATGTTTGAAATGGCCGGCGTATCCGAAGACGTTGCAAGAGAAGCATTGAGACTTGCTTCTGCAAAACTTCCCATCAAGTGCAAGATTTACAACAAGGCTCAGCTTGAAGCAAAACTTGCCGAAAAAGAAGGCGGTGAAGCGAAATGAAAACGAACGTTTTATATAACAAGACAAACGAAGAGTTGCAACAACAACTTAAAGAGTTGAAGTCGGAATTATTCTACCTTCGCTTTAAGCACGCGACCAATCAGTTGACCAACCCCAACGTCCTCAGCAACTGCAAGAAGGACATCGCAAGGGTACAAACCATTTTGCGTCAACGCGAACTCAATATCTCTGTCGAGCCCGCAGCCCCCGCAAAGAAATCGGGCAAAAAGGCAAAATAGGAGGGACTTAAATGGAAAACACAGTAAATATCGAAAGAAATCTGCGTAAAAACCGCGTCGGTATCGTCGTATCCGATAAAATGGACAAGACCATCGTCGTCGCAATCGAGCAGAGAGTAAAGCATCCCCTCTACAAAAAGATCGTCAAACGTACCAAGAAATTCAAGGTTCACGACGAAAACAACGTTGCAGGCGTAGGCGACAAAGTTCTTATCGCCGAAACCCGCCATCTCAGCAAAGACAAATGCTGGCGCTTGGTGGAAGTCATCAAGAAAGCAGAGTAAGGAGGGCGTGATAAATGATTCAACCGCAAAGTAGATTAAAAGTCGCAGACAACTCCGGCGCAAAAGAAATCATGTGCATCAGAGTTTTGGGCGGCAGTTTCAGAAGAAGTGGCAATATCGGTGACGTTATCGTAGCCTCCGTAAAGAGCGCAACGGTCGGCGGCGTCGTTAAGAAAGGCGACGTTGTCAAAGCGGTTATCGTAAGAACGAGCAAGGGCATTCGTCGCGCAGACGGCAGCCATATCAAGTTCGACGACAACGCGGCAGTCATCATCGACGCACAGAGACAGCCCCGCGGTACTCGTATCTTCGGGCCTGTTGCAAGGGAACTTCGCGATAAAGATTACATGAAAATCATTTCGCTCGCTCCCGAGGTTCTGTAAGGAGGACACACGACAATGGCAGCATTAAACGTTAAAAAAGGCGATAACGTAATGGTTATCACCGGTAAAGATAAAGGCACTGCGGGCGAAGTCCTTAAAGTATATCCCGAGGACAATCGCATCGTGGTAAAAGGCGTCAACGAGGTTCACAAACACGTGAAACCCCGCAAAGCGCAGGATAAAGGCGGCATCGTCAAACAAGAAGGCACTATCGACGTGTCCAACGTTATGGTCATTTGCCCCGCTTGCCACGAAGTAGTTCGCGTAAAACACGCAGAACTTACCGAAGACGGCAAATCCAAGAAGATTCGTGCTTGTGCAAAATGCGGCGCAGACCTTGACGGCAAGAAAGTTTCCGCCAAGAAAGCAGCCAAAAAAGTTGCGAAAAAAGCCGCATCCAAGGCAAAAGACGCCGAATAATACGGAGGTAATATATGGCTGAAAAGACAAACGATGTTCAAAGAAACTGGTTGCAAGCCTATTATAAGGAAACGGTAGTTCCCGCCCTTATCAAGGAATTCAACTATACGAATATCAATCAAGTTCCTAAAATCGAGAAAATCGTTCTCAACATGGGCCTTGGCGACGTGAGAGACAACGCAAAGAGTTTGCAACTCGCCGTTGACGAACTCAAACTTATCGCAGGACAAAAGCCTATCGTTACGAAGGCAAAGAAGAGCGTTGCGAACTTCAAAGTAAGAGAAGGTCAGAACGTCGGCGCAAAAGTTACGCTCCGTGGACAGAGAATGTACGATTTCTTTGCAAAACTCACCTGCATCGCGCTTCCTCGCGTACGTGACTTCAAGGGCGTATCGAGAAAGTCCTTCGACGGCCGCGGCAACTATGCACTCGGCGTCAAAGAGCAGTTGATTTTCCCTGAAATTTCCTATGATCAGGTCGAAAAAATCCGCGGCTTCGACATTTGCGTCGTCACCACCGCGAACACCGACGAAGAAGCAAGGGAACTTCTGAAACTGATGGGCATGCCCTTCGCAAAGAATTAGGAGGCTTAAAATGGCAAAAAAAGCATTAGTCAATAAACAACAAAGACCGGCTAAATATTCGACGAGAGCATACACCCGTTGCTCCATCTGCGGCCGTCCCCACGCGGTACTTCGCAAGTACGGCATTTGCAGAATTTGCTTCCGCGAACTGGCTTACAAAGGTCAGATTCCCGGCGTCAAGAAAGCAAGCTGGTAACAGGAGGATAGAGATATGTCAATGACAACAGACCCCATTGCAGATATGCTTACCCGCATCAGGAACGCACTTACTGCAAAACACGAAACAGTTGAAATCCCCGCCTCCAAAATCAAGGTTAACATCGCCGAGATTTTAAAGAAAGAAGGCTATATCGCCGATTACGAAGTCATCGAAAGCGGCGTTCAGGGCGCAATCAAAATCACGCTTAAATACGCAGGCAAGAACAAGAAGGTCATCACCGGACTTAAACGCATCAGCAAACCCGGTCTTCGCGTTTACTGCGAAAGCACGAAAATACCTTCGGTTCTGAACGGAATGGGCATTGCCATTCTTTCGACCTCGCAAGGCGTCATGACCGACAAAGAAGCAAGAGAAGCCGGCTGCGGCGGAGAAGTTCTTGCTTACGTCTGGTAATAAAGGGAGGTACAGAATATGTCAAGAATAGGAAGACTTCCCGTTGTTATCCCCCAGGGCGTTACCGTAACGTTTGCTGACGGCGTCGCAACCGTCAAAGGACCGCTCGGCACCCTTTCGGAAGAAATCAAAGGTCATATCAACCTTGAAATCAAGGGAAACGAAGCAATCTTTACAAGAGATAACGAAGAAAAAGCAACCAAAGCGTTGCACGGCTTGTACAGGGCAACCCTTCACAATATGGTGGAAGGCGTTACCAAAGGTTTTGAAAAACACCTTATGATCTCGGGCGTCGGCGTCAAGGTTACTCTTCAAGGCACGAAACTCGTTATGAACATCGGTTTCTCGCATCCCGTCGAAGTGGAACAACCCAAAGGTATCACGTTCGCCGTCGTCAACGCCACCCCGAACCTTGTCGAAATCGCCGTCAAAGGCATCGACAAAATCGAAGTCGGTCAATGCGCGGCAACTATCAAAGCCATCAAGAAGGTTGAACCTTATCACGGCTACGGCATCTACTACAAGGACGAAGTCGTTGTACGTAAAGAAGGCAAGACGGCCGGTAAATAAAGGAGCGTAAAGTATGATTTCCAAATTAGATAAAAACACTGACAGGCTCGCAAGACACGCAAGAGTCAGAAAGAAGATCGGCGGTACTGCTGAAAGACCCCGCTTCGACGTTTACAGAAGCAATATGCACATCTACGTTCAGGTCATCGACGACGTCGCCGGAAAAACCCTTGCCGCAGCATCTACGGTAGAAAAAGAAATCGGCAAAATGGTTGAAGGCAAGAGCAAAACCGAAGCCGCGAAAATCGTCGGCGCGGAAGCCGCAAAACGCGCGATCGCCGCAGGCATCACCGAAGTGGTTTTCGACCGTGGCGGTTACATCTATACCGGAAGAGTCGCAGCGGTTGCGGACGGCGCAAGAGAAGCCGGCCTGAAATTCTAGGGAGGTTATTATGGCAGAAAGAAACGAAAAGTTCAATAAAAACAGAGGCGAGAAGCGCGAGGACAATACCCCGCACAGACTCATTGCCATTAACCGCGTAACGAAGGTTGTCAAAGGCGGCCGCAGAATGCGTTTCACCGCACTTGTCGTCGTCGGCGACGAAAAAGGCAGCGTAGGTATCGGCACCGGTAAGGCAGCCGAAGTACCCGAGGCAATCAAGAAGGCGGTCGAAGCGGCAAAACGCGACGTCAAACCCGTCGCAGTCGTCGGAACGACCATTCCTCATCGCGCAGAAGGCGTCTATGGCAGAGGCAGAGTTCTTCTTATGCCCGCCGAAGAAGGTACCGGCGTTATCGCCGGCGGTCCCGTACGTGCCGTTCTTGAAATGGCAGGTATCAAAGATATCCGTACGAAATCCATCGGCACCACGACTCCTATCAACTGCGTACGCGCAACCATTAACGGTTTAAGACAACTCCGCACCGCCGAAGAAATTATGGAAGTAAGAAACATCGGCAAAGCGGACGACGAAAAAATCGTGCTGTAATCGGAGGTAACCGAAATGAAACAAATTAAAGTAACTTTGGTTAAAAGCACCATCGGCGCAGTCAAAAAGCAACAGGCTACCGTTGAAGCGTTAGGTCTTCACAAAATCGGACAGTCCAAAGTATTTACGGACAGCGAGGTTTTGCAAGGTATGCTTAAAGTAGTCTCCCACTTGGTCAAAGTGGAAGAAGCGTAAAGGGAGGGCACATTTATGAAAATGCACACTTTACAACCCGCCGAAGGCGCGGTAAGAGACGTAAAAAGACTTGGCAGAGGTATCGGCTCGGGTACGGGCAAAACCTCCGGCAAAGGTCATAAAGGTCAATGGGCAAGAAGCGGCGGCGGCGTACGTCCCGGCTTCGAAGGCGGTCAAATGCCTATTTGCCGTCGTTTGCCTAAACGCGGCTTCACCAATAATTTCAAGAAAGTATATTCAATCGTGAACGTGGGCGACCTCGACGTGTTCGAGGCAAACACCGAGATCACGCTCGAACTCTTGTACGAGAATCGCATCGTCGGAAAGATGGAACCTTATGGTCTGAAAGTCCTCGGATGCGGCGAACTCACGAAACCCCTTACCGTTAAAGCCAGCAAATTCACGGCTTCTGCGGTAGCGGCAATCGAAAAGGCAGGCGGAAAAGCAGAGGTGTTATAATGTTTGAAACTATTAAAAACGCATTCGGAACAAAAGAAATACGCGTAAAAATCTGGGCAACGCTTTTGTTGCTTCTGGTTTACCGTATCGGCTGTTTTATTCCCGTGCCCGGACTTAACGTCAGTATTATTTCGGACGCTTTGAAAGCTAGCAGTGCTTCGTCGTTCTTGAACGTCATCAGTGCTATCACGGGCGGGTCCCTTTCACAAGGTACGCTTTTTGCTCTCGGAATAATCCCGTTTATCAATAGTTTCATCATAATGCAACTTCTGACGCTCATCATTCCCAAACTGGAAGAAATGAGCAAAGACGGTGAAGAAGGCCGTAAAAAAATCACGCAAATCACTCGTTACGTCGCAATCGTACTCGCAGTGGTTCAAGCCATCGGCATTGTGTTTTTGTGGAAGAATTACATCAACCCCATTTACGGCATGCAAAAGAACTGGCTTGCGATGATTTACGTAATCGTAATTCTCGTCGGCGGCAGCGTAATGGTCATGTGGCTGGGCGAAAGAATCACGGAATACGGCATCGGCAACGGTACGTCGCTTATCATCTTCGTCGGTATTCTTTCAACGGCGGGCACCTCGCTTCTGAACGCGTTCAGAACCGTCCCCACCGATCCCAACAAACTCTGGAACATTTTCGGGTTCTTAATTCTTGTCCTGGCACTCTTTGCGTTCATCGTCTTTATGGACGGTGGCGAAAGAAGAATCACGGTGCAATATGCAAAACAGGTTAAGGGCAACAAAATGTACGGCGGACAAACCACGTTTATTCCTATTCGTGTAAACGCGTCGGGCGTTATGCCGATAATCTTTGCGTCGTCGTTCATCATGTTCCCGCAGATGATAATCAGTTTCATTCCCAAACTTGCCGAAAGCAAATTCGGCGTATGGTGGATGAGAAACCTTACCACTTCCGGCGGAACCTGGTGGGGCAGCCTGATTTACTACATCTTCATGGTTGTATTCATCATCTTCTTTGCATATTTCTATTCGATGATTCAGTTCAACCCCGAAGACGTTTCAAAGAACATTCAGCAATACGGCGGGTTTATCCCCGGTATTCGTCCCGGTAAACCCACGTCTGATTACCTTAAACGTATCAACAACCGTATTACTTTGTTCGGAGCAATCTTCCTTTCGATCATTTGCGTAATTCCTACGTTCCTGTTCAACGTTATCGGCAAGGACATCGGACTTTCAAGCGCATTCTCGGCAACCGGACTTCTTATCGTAGTATCCGTCGCGCTGGAATTCAACAAGTCGCTTGAATCGCAAATAATGATGAGACATTACAAGGGATTCCTTAAATAATAAAGTATGAGGGAAGCGGCGCAAAGCGACGCTTCCCGAAACCTTGCTTTTAAGGACGGGGGAAAGAGTTTTTTCAGGAGAGTTTATGAATATTATTCTTTTGGGCGCACCCGGAGCAGGAAAAGGCTCGCAGGCGGCGAAAATATCGGAATATTACAAAATCCCGCACATTTCGACGGGCGACATATTCCGCAAAAACATTAAGGAACAAACGGCACTCGGCAAACTTGCAAAGACTTTCATCGACGCAGGCAATCTCGTGCCCGACGACGTGGTTATCGATCTCGTCAAAGACAGGCTTTCAAACGACGACTGCAAAAACGGATATATCCTTGACGGATTCCCTCGCACCATTCCCCAAGCCATCGCGCTTGACAAGGTTGCGGATATCGACGTCGTTCTGAACATCGACGTTCCGTTTGACGTCATCGAAGACAGACTGACCGGCAGACGCGTATGCATTTGCGGCGCAACCTATCACGTATCGCAACTTAACGGCAGGGATACTTGCGAAAAGTGCGGACAAAAACTTTTCATCCGCGACGACGACAAAATCGAAACGGTGAAAGCGCGCCTTAAAGTCTATGAGGAACAAACCGCGCCTCTCGTCGAATATTATCAAGGTCTCGGCCTTGTCAAAACGATTAAAGGACGCGACACCGTCGACGAAACGTTTGAAGAAGTCAGGAAGGTTCTCGATACGTTATGATTTACCTTAAAACCGCAAGCGACTTTGAAAAAATGCGCGTGGCGGGCGCAATCGTCAGGGACACCCTTTTGCTTATGGAAGAAAAAGCGAAAGAAGGCGTCACGACGGCGGAACTTAACAAAATCGCCGACGCTTACATCAGAAAATGCGGCGCAGAACCGAGTTTTCTGAATTACAACGGATATCCGTTCAGCATTTGTGCGTCGGTCAACGAGGAGGTCGTCCACGGGTTTCCTTCCAAAAGGGCGCTTAAAGACGGCGATATTGTGAGTATCGACGTGGGGGCCGTAATCAACGGTTTTCACGGAGACGCGGCAAGGACGTTCCTTATCGGAAACGTAAAGGAAGAAGTCAGAAAACTTGTCGAAGTTACGAAAGAATGTTTCTTTAAGGGGATCGAAGCCTTTAAGGACGGAAACAGACTTTCGGACATCGGAATCGCGGTGCAGACGTACGCCGAAAGTTTCGGATACGGCGTCGTGAGAGAAATGGTCGGACACGGCATCGGCAGGAAAATGCACGAAGATCCCGAAGTCCCGAATTACTTTACGGGAAGAAGGGGACCGAGGCTTGAACCGGGTATGGCGCTTGCCATCGAGCCGATGATAACTCTCGGCAGTCCGGACATCTGTCTTGACGAAAATCAGTGGACGGTGTCGACAATCGACAAAAAACCCGCCGCGCATTACGAAAATACCACAATTTTAACAAAAAACGGCCTCGAAATATTGACATTATAAAAAAATTAATGTATAGTATGAAAATCAGTGTCGGAAGTATTGTCCTGTCAAAAGCGGGACGCGACAAAGGAAGATATTTCGTCGTGACGGAAGTCGTCGACGAAAACTACGTCAGAATTTCCGACGGCGACCTTCGCAAAGCGGAGAAAGCCAAACTCAAAAAAGTAAAACACTTGAAGTTCAGCGGTGATAACTTGCCCGAATTTGCAAATATGCAAAACAAGGACAAGGGTGTTGTCAACGCCGAACTTCGTAGCGCGTTAAAAGCGTACAAAAACACCTGTAAGGAGGAACAATAGTGTCCAAGGAAGACGTCATCGAAGCGGAAGGCCGCGTTGTCGAGGTTATGCCCAACGCAACTTTCAAGGTTCAGCTGGCAAACGGTCATATCGTTATTGCCTACTTGTCCGGAAAACTCAGGATGAATTATATCCGTATTCTCGAAGGAGATAAGGTTACTATTGAAATGAGTCCTTACGACCTTACGAAAGGTAGAATTACCTGGCGTAGCAAAAATTAATGGAGGTATCAACAATGAAAGTCAGACCGTCTGTTAAACCTATGTGCGACAAATGCAAGGTTATCAAAAGAAACGGCAGAGTTATGGTTATCTGCAGCAAAAATCCCAGCCACAAACAAAGACAGGGTTAATTTCACTATTGCATATTATCTGCCGGTAGCACGCGGCTGATTACCGTATCATTCCATTTACATGCGGTATGTGTGAGGGCGACAATATAAAATATCATTTGTAAATTTAATGGAGGTTACAAAATGGCACGTATTGCTGGCGTAGATTTACCCCGCGAGAAAAGGCTTGAAATCGGACTTACCTATATTTATGGTATCGGCCGTCCCACTGCCACGAAAATCTTACAAGAAACCGGCATTTCCCCCGACGTCCGCGTCAAGGATCTGACCGAAGAACAAGTAAGTCTTCTCAGGGAGTATATCGAAAAGAATCTTCACGTCGAAGGCGATTTGAAGAGAGAAATTTACACAAACATCAAACGACTGAAAGATATCGGTTGTTATAGAGGCGTAAGACATCGTAAAGGCTTACCCGTACGCGGTCAGCGCACGAAACAAAACGCGCGTACCTGCAAGGGTCCGAAGCGTCTTGTCTCACGCAAAAAGTAGGAGGTAACTTATGGCAGCACCCAGAAAAGTTATTAAGAAACGTAAAGACTTAAAACGTATTGAAAAAGGTTGCGCGCATATCCATGCCTCTTTCAATAACACTATCGTTACCATCACCGACACCGAAGGCAATGCCATCAGTTGGTGCAGCGCGGGCAAGCTCGGCCTTAAAGGCAGCCGTAAGAGCACCCCGTACGCAGCGCAAATGATCGCAGAAGCCGCTGTCAAAGACGCGCTTCCCCACGGATTAAAGAGTGTTGAAGTTTACGTCAAGGGTCCCGGCGCAGGTCGCGAAAGCGCAATCCGCGCAATCAACACCGCAGGCCTCGAAATCACCCTTATCAAGGACGTCTCTCCCATTCCTCACAATGGTTGCCGTCCTCCCAAACGCAGAAGACTGTAAGGAGAATTTGATTTATGGCTAAATATACAGGACCGGTACTTAAAAAGTGCAGAGCGTTGGGTATCAGCCCGATGGAACTCGGCATCGATAAAAAATCAAACCGTCAGGTTAAAGTTTCCAGAAAGAAACAAAGCAACTACGCTTTGCAACTCAAAGAGAAACAGAAGGTTAAATTTATCTACGGCATTCTTGAAAAACAATTCAAAATGTACTACAACAAGGCTGAAAGAATGCGTGGCGTAACGGGCGAAAACATGCTCGTTCTTATCGAAAGCCGCCTCGATAACGTCGTTTATCGCCTCGGCCTCGGCAGCAGCCGCGCTATGGCGCGCCAGATCGTAAACCACGGTCACATCACGGTAAACGGACACGTCGTCGACATTCCGAGTTACCTTGTGAAAGCGGGTGACGTCATTGCCGTTAAATCCAACAAACAGGACAAAGTCATGTATGCGGACATCAAAGAAGGCAACAAAGTCGTACTTCCCGCATGGCTGTCCTTTGATAATGCAACCCTCACCGGAAAAGTCGAGCGTCTTCCCGAACGCGCGGATATCGACCCGTCTATTTCCGAACATCTCATCGTTGAGTTGTACTCGAAATAATCCGATTTTGACAATCAGATTATCCTTTATAGGAGGAATTGTTCTATGATGGAAATGAAACGACCTAAAATCACTTACGAAGAGAACGAGTCGGGCAGTTTCGCCCGTTTCGTGGTAGAGCCTTTGGAACGCGGTTTTGGTACGACGCTCGGGAACAGTTTAAGAAGGATTCTTCTTTCCGCGCTTCCCGGTGCAGCACCCGTCGGCATTAAAATTGCCGGCGTCGACCACGAATTTTCAACCATTCCCGGTGTACGCGAAGACGTTACCGAAATTATCCTTAATATCAAAGGTCTCGCAATCAAAATCCACGGCGCTTGCCCCGAAAAGAAGGAAATCACCCTTTATAAGAATACGGCAGGTCCCGTGACGGCCGCAGACATCAGCGTTCCTTCCGATGTTGAAATTCTTAACCCCGATATGTATATCTGCAACCTCGAACAGGGCGCAGTGCTCGATATGTCGATTTATATCGATACCGGCCGCGGATACGTTCCCGCAGACCGCAACAAGGACGCCAAAGCGCCCATCGGATATATTCCCGTCGACAGCATCTACACCCCCGTCGAAAAAGCAAACTACACTGTCGAGAGCACCCGTGTCGAGCAGAGCATCGACTTTGACAAACTGACAATCGAAGTCCTTACAAACGGCACCGTTTCCGCAAAGGAAATCATCAGCCTTTCTGCAAAAATCATGAACGACCACGTTCAACTCTTCGTCGACCTTATCGACAATATGTCGAGCTACGATATCCTCGTTTCGCAAGACGACGACAAACAACAGAAAGTGCTTGAAATGTCCGTCGAGGACCTTGACCTCAGCGTTCGTTCGTACAACTGCTTGAAACGCGCAGGTATTCACACCGTCGAGGATTTGACCAAAAAATCCGAAGAAGATATGCTTAAAGTGCGTAATCTCGGCCGCAAATCGCTTGAAGAAGTCATCAATAAACTTCACGACCTCGGCCTTGATCTTCGCAACAAAGACGAGTAAGGAGACTTTTTATGGAACCCAAAAAATTAGGAAGACCTACCGACCAACGTCTTGCCGTCCTCAGAAACCAGGCAAGCGAACTCTTGTGGTATGGCAAAATAGAAACAACCGTTGACCGCGCTAAATCGGTCAGAAGCATCGCTGAAAAACTTATCACCCTTGCTATCAACACTTACGAAGATACCGTTAAGGTTACCAAAACCAAAACGAATTTGAAGGGCGAAAAAGTCGAAGTCGAATTCACCAACGACGGCCCCAAAAAACTTGCTGCACGCAGGAAAATGATCGCCGAACTTCGTGATATCCCCGAAGCCAAAGAGGAAAAAGAAAGCAAAACCGCATATGCCAAACGTACCGCGGACGTCAGCAATCCTCTTGTTGAAAAACTCTTCAACGAATATGCTCCCAAATACGCAAAACGCGCGGAAGAGAAAGGTCAGAAGGGCGGCTACACCCGCATCGTCAAACTTGGCGAACGTCGCGGCGACGCAGCATCCATGTGCATTCTGGAATTGCTGTAATCTTTAAAACCAAGGCACGCAGAAATGCGTGCTTTTTTTATGCAAAAATTATTGATAATATCGCGCGTTTTTTATATAATTGACCTATGCAAAAGATTCTGAGTACAATGCGTCGGGCGATAACCGACTACAATATGATCAGTGACGGCGACAAAATCGTCGTGGGCGTTTCCGGCGGCAAAGACAGTTTATTGTTACTGACCGCCTTAAAAGCCTTTCAACGCTTTTCTCCCGCGAAATTCGACCTTGCCGCAATCACTATCGACATGGGCTTTAAGGACGCGTCTGTCGCCGAAAAACAGGCTTTGTCGGCGTATATTGCGGAACTCGGCGTGCCGTATTACGTCGTCGATACCGATATTGCCGAAGTCATCTTCGAGGCAAGGAAAGAAAGCAATCCATGCAGTCTGTGCAGCAAAATGCGTCGTGGCGCGCTTAACAATAAGGCGATCGAGTTGGGATACAACAAACTCGCCCTCGGACATCACGCCGACGACGTCGTGCAGACCATGCTGTTGTCGCTTTTGTACGAAGGCAGGTTTTCGACTTTCCAGCCCGTATCTTTTATGGACAGAAGCGGCATAACGCTGATACGCCCGTTTATTTACACAAGCGAATCGGACGTCAAAGGCGCGGTCAACAAACTGAATCTGCCCGTCCTGCACAATCCGTGTCCCGCGAACAAACACACTCAGCGCGAATACGTCAACGAACTTGTGAAAAGGCTCACGAAGGAAGTGCCGTACGCCCGCGAAAGAATGCTTGGCGCAATCTATCACCCCGAACGCGCAAACCTTTGGCAAAAACCCGATAAATCCGACGATTAAACGGTCATAAATCCGTTGTCCCCCTACATATTTTATAAAGCAGGGGGAATCAATGGAAAGGAATATCGAAAGGATTTTAAGGGAAGCCCGATACGTCTTGGAAAACAAGTGTACCGTGCGGGAAGGCGCAAAAAAATTCGGCGTGTCGAAAAGCACTTTTCACGCCGACGTCACTTATAAATTGAAAGACGTCGATAAGGAAACGTACGAAAAGGTGCAACGCCTTATGGATTATCACTTTTCAATCCGCCATTTAAGGGGCGGCGAAGCGACAAAAAGAAAGTACAAGCAATCAAAATCGCCCGTTTAACGGCAAAAAACAACCGCACTCATTAAAGTGCGGTTTTGTTTATTTAAGGGTATATTTTTCTTTAAATTCTTTTAATGGAATTTGTCGCGTTTTTCTTTTCATCGACGAGCCGTTTTGAAGTTTAATAATAAAACTTCCATCGTTTTTTGTAAGCACAGCGATATTAAAGCCATCATCGCTTTTGACTTCCCAATCGCGACCGCTTTCATTCAAAAGATTTAATATTTTTTCTTTAAACTCTGTTAAATTCATACAATACCTTATATGCAATTTGTCCGTGTAGCGCGGACTTTTAAATAAATAGTACACGATTCTTGTACTATTGTCAATATGAAAGAATTAAAAATTGCAGAAAACATAAGATTTTATCGTAAACAAGCAGGGCTCACGCAAGAACAATTAGCGGCGCATTTCGGAAGCAGGAAGACGCTAATAAGCAATTATGAAATCGGTCGTAATACGCCCGATATAGTTACGTTATGGGAACTTGCGGATATTTTTGACATAACTATCGATGAACTTGTGGGTAGAGAATGACGGATTTAACGACCTTGCGTAAAAATATTTGTGCGTACAGAAAGTTGCTTAATATTACGCAAGAAGAACTTTCCTATAAGTTAGGCGGGAGCAAAAATCTTGTGTCAAACTACGAAAACGGCATCAGTACGCCGGATATTTTGACGCTCATAAAACTCGCCGATATATTTGATATTACTCTCGACGCACTTGTGGGCAGAGAATAAATGCTATGAAAACATTCAAATTCGCTGAAAATCTGAAATATTATCGCACACAAGCAGGACTTACGCAAAGTCAACTTGCGGCGTTTTTAAATGGCGATAAATCTTTAATCAGTAATTATGAAAACGGCAAAAACGTTCCCGATATATTCAAAATGTGGGAACTTGCGGACATTTTCGATATTACTCTTGACGAATTAGTCGGACGAGAATAAATATCGCTCATTGTTAGCAAGCATTAAACAGGGCATAAAAAAAGACACTCGGCAGTGCGAGTGTCTTTTGTTTTTGCTGAATTATGCTTTGCCTGCACAACCCAAAACGTCGATGAGTTTGTGGCGGACGCATTCCTTAATCGCCGCTCTTGCGGGCCCGAGATATTGACGGGGATCGAAGTGCGAAGGATTGTTATAGAAATGTTCGCGGATAGCGGCGGTTGCTGCCATACGAAGGTCGCTGTCGACGTTGATTTTGCAAACAGCCATACGTGCGGCTTCGCGAAGCATATCTTCGGGAACGCCTTTTGCGCCGGGCATACTTCCGCCGTACTTTTCAATGGTTTCGACGTATTCTTGCGGAATGCTGGACGCACCGTGCAATACGATGGGGAAGCCGGGCAGACGTTTGCCGACTTCTTCAAGGATGTCAAAGCGCAGACGGGGAGCGGTCTTGAACTTGAAAGCGCCGTGGCTGGTGCCGATTGCGATTGCAAGGGAGTCGACGCCCGTGCGGCTTACGAACTCTTCAACCTGGTTGGGGTCGGTATAGCAAGCGTCCTTTTCGCTGACGTTTACCGCGTCTTCGATGCCTGCCAGCTGGCCGAGTTCCGCCTCGACAACGACGCCGTGGTCGTGAGCGTATTGGACGACTTCCGACGTGATTTTGATATTTTCTTCAAAAGAGTGATGCGACGCGTCAATCATAACCGAAGTAAAGCCGCCGTCAACGCAGGATTTGCAAAGTTCGAAACTGTCGCCGTGATCGAGGTGCATTACGATGGGCAGTCCGCTGACTTCCGACGCCGCCTCGATAAGATGACGGAGATATACGGGGTTTGCGTACTTTCTTGCGCCCGCGGATACTTGCAAGATAACGGGAGCGTTTTCTTCGGTGCAAGCCTCGACGATGCCCTGGATGGTTTCCATATTGTTGACGTTAAAAGCGCCGATTGCGTAACCGCCTTCATACGCTTTCTTGAACATTTCGGTGGATGTAACTATTGGCATAAATAACCTCCATTGATTATTATGTTTATTTTTGTCAAGGTTATTATATATTAAAAGCCGATAAATTTCCACTAAAAGACGCACAAAATTGAAAAATACTTCAATTTTTTACAAACCGCGCAAAATGCCGAAAAAGGCGAAAAAAAACCGCAACGGGCGTTGCGGCATTAAAAAAGGCGAAATTATTGTTCTGCGCTTATGGGTTCGTAGGGGATATAGGCGTCGTCATCCTCGATAATCTTTCCCTTTTTGACAAGGTGTTTGTAATGAAGAATCTTAATGACGAGAATGAATATTCCAAGCGCGATGGGCGCGCACGCCGCGACCACGATGACGTAGTAAAGAAGCGGATTGAAAATGCCTGCGTACGACGAAAATCCCGCATAGGTTTTTATCGACAGGTAATACGTCAAAAACGTTGCCGCCGACGAAGCGAATCCGAAGCCCACAAGATGATATATGCGGTTTTTGCCCGTGAGAGCAAGCACGATAAGCATCGCCGCTCCGTAAAGAACCACGATGTAATACCACTTTGAAAACAGCACGTTGTACGCAAGCGACGTATCGATTGCGGCTTTTGCCGCGATGTCAAGCATCTTATACGATTCCGTCTTCATAAATCTGCGTTGGGCAAGGGCAGCAACGTTGTTTGCCATAAAATACCCTGCCGCGGCTGCCGCAGCAAACACAATGACGAAACAGAACACGGTATAAATCGTATACGCCGTGCGTTTCGAGTTCAGATTTTTCTTTTCCTGTTCAAGAGCGCTGTCGACGGGAAATTCCTTGACGTTGGCTTTCTTGACTTTTTTCTTATTATCTTTCTTTCCCATAATCTTAATAAAAGGCATATACCTTACATCTATTTTAAGGCTTAAAACGGTAAAATGTCAATACAACTTTGAAAAAATGTGTCGATTTCGCCCGATATACGGTTGAAAACATAGTTTTTACTGTTATAATATATACGAAATATCGAAAGACAGAGGTTTAATTATGATTTCAGATGAAAGGCAAAAACTGCTGGCAAAGAATCTTGTGGAATATTCGATAAGCGTTCAGAAGGGCGAAAAGGTCTGGATCGACGCTTTCGGCATTGACGTTTCTTTTGTGAACGCGCTTGTGGACGCGGTGTATGCGGCAGGCGGACAACCTTACGTTTTCCTGCACGACAGACGCGTCGAACGCGCTGTTCTTAAAAACGTTACCGACGAACAGCTGGAACATATGGCGGCGCACGACGCGCGTCTTATGTCCGAAATGCAATGTTACATCGGCGTCAGGGGCGGGCAAAACAGTTACGAACTGTCCGACGTGCCCGACGACCGCATGCAGGCGTACAACCGCATTTACAACCACCCCGTGCATCACGAACAACGCGTGTGCAAAACCAAATGGGTGGTCATGCGCTATCCCACGGAAGGCATGTCGCAACTTGCCGGAATGAGCACCGAAGCCTTTGAAGATTTTTATTTCAAGGTATGCTGTCTGGATTACGCAAAAATGGAAAAAGCAATGCAACCGCTTGTTAATCTGATGAATAAGACTGATAAAGTGCGTATTGTGGCAAAAGACACCGATTTAACGTTCAGCATCAAAGATATTCCCGCGGTTACTTGTTCGGGCAGAATGAATATCCCCGACGGCGAAGTTTATACCGCCCCCGTGAAGAACAGCGTCAACGGAGTGATACACTACAACGCGCCGAGTATCGAAAACGGCTTCCGTTTCGAAGACGTCAGGCTTGTTTTCAAAGACGGCAAAATTATTGAAGCGACCGCAAACAACTCTGCGGCGGCAAACGCGATTTTCGACACCGACGAGGGCGCACGCTACGTCGGCGAATTCGCAATCGGCGTTAACCCTTACGTCAAGAACGCAATCGGCGATATTCTGTTTGACGAAAAAATCAGCGGCAGTATTCATTTTACGCCGGGTGCCTGTTACGACGACGCTTACAACGGCAATGTGTCCGCCGTCCACTGGGATTTGGTTTTGCGCCAAACCCCCGACGTCGGCGGCGGTGAAATCTACTTTGACGATGTGTTAATCCGCAAAGACGGTTTGTTCGTAGTGCCGGAGTTAGACTGTCTCAACCCGTCCCGCCTTGTTTAACGGCGATATTTTGCGATATTCTGCTTTTTCGGCGGAACCCCGCTCGGTTACGTACGACAAAGTACGCGCCCTCGCGAGAACCCGCCGAGAACCCCAAAAATAAATGGGGACCCCGCGGGATACTGTGTACCCGTGGGGGAAAGGAGCACACGAGCAAAAGAGTGAGCATTGTCGCTTACGAAAATGCGATTTCAAAAGTGAAGTGTGCGACGCATTCTCGCCGTTAAATGGCAGAGTATGCTTTTTTATGTCATTGCGAAACACCCTAACTCACGGGGACCCCGCGGGATACTGTGTACCCGTGGGGGAAAGTCAAAAACAAAAAAACAGGGCGAATTTTTGAAATATCAGTAACTTACTCGGGTATTTTTGGAAATATCGTTAAAAAATAAACAATAATTGGTAAAAAGTGGGTAAATTTGCTTGTTAAAATTACATTTTAAGGGTAAAATGTACTTGCAATTCGGGTTTCCGATTGTTAATTACTTCGTAATATAAAATTTGGAGGATATCTATATGTCACAAAACGTCAGAGTTGCTATCAACGGCTTCGGCAGAATCGGCCGTCTTGCTTTCAGACAAATGTTCGGCGCGGAAGGTTATGAAATCGTCGCTATCAACGATCTTACCAGCCCCAGAATGCTCGCTCATCTTTTGAAATACGACTCAACCCAGGGTAACTATGCAAACAGCCACAAGGTTGAAAGCGCAGAAGCTGTTCTTAACGAGGACGGCACCGTTAAAGAAGACGGCTACATCGTTGTCGATGGCAAGAAAATCACCATTTACGCACAAAAGAACGCCGCTGACCTTCCTTGGAAAGCCCTTGACGTAGACGTTGTTCTCGAATGCACCGGTTTCTATACCAGCAAAGCGAAAGCGCAGGCTCACATCACCGCAGGCGCAAAGAAAGTCGTTATTTCCGCTCCCGCAGGCAACGACCTTCCCACAATCGTTTACAACGTAAACCACAAAACGCTCAATAAAGACGACAATATCATCTCCGCCGCAAGCTGCACCACCAACTGCCTCGCTCCGATGGCAAAAGCCCTTAACGACTTTGCTCCCATCAAATCGGGCATTATGGTTACCATTCACGCTTACACCGGCGACCAGATGGTTCTTGACGGACCGCATCGCAAGGGCGACCTCCGCCGCGCTCGCGCAGCTGCTGTGAACATCGTTCCCAACAGCACCGGCGCAGCAAAAGCAATCGGTCTTGTCATTCCCGAACTTAACGGAAAACTTATCGGATCCGCACAACGCGTTCCCACGCCTACCGGCTCCACCACGATCCTTACCGCTATCGTTGAAGGCACCGTTAAGAAAGAAGACATCAACGCCGCTATGAAAGCAGCCGCAAACGAAAGCTTCGGCTATAACGAAGAAGAAATCGTTTCAAGCGATATCGTCGGCATGAGATACGGCAGTTTGTTCGACGCAACTCAGACGATGGTCATCAACCTCGACAACGGCACTTCCGAAGTACAAGTAGTTTCCTGGTACGACAACGAAAACAGCTACACCAGCCAAATGGTCCGCACCATCAAATACTTCTCGGAACTTCTCAACAAATAATCGAAAAACAAAAATTACCCTCGGCAAACGCCGAGGGTTTTTTATTTGCTTTTGTTCTTATGCCGTCGGCGACAACTGCGTGACGGTGATAAACGCGTTGTTGAAAGACGCGGTGTCTGCCGTCGTGTTGTAAATCGACAGCGTGCCGGGCGATGAAAAATTCAGATAAACCGTCTTCGCCGCGGACGTAATCCCCGTGTCGGAACCGTCGTAAACAACGTTGTTCGACGCCGCTCCGTTGACGTACAAAGTTATGGTTTTCTGGGTTGCGCCCGTGGTTGACGCCGCGCCGCCGAAAGTTACGAGATATTCGCCAATCGGCACGTTTACGGCGTTATTTGATACGGTAAACGTCCCACCCGTGCTTTGTGCGGTCTGCGAAATCGGGATAATCGTGTTGGTCGCGACGCTTTCCGTCGCGGTGTTTTCGGCGTGTACGGTGTAACTTACGCCGGCAGGTCCTTGCGGACCTACTGCACCCGTTGCACCGGCAGGACCTTGCGGACCGACTGCGCCCGTTGCACCCGTTTCGCCTTGCGGTCCCTGCGGTCCCGTTGCGCCGGCAGGTCCTTGCGGACCGACTGCACCTGTCGCACCCGTTTCGCCTTGCGGTCCTTGTGGACCAATCGCCCCGGCAGGTCCCTGCGGACCGACTGCGCCCGTCGCACCCGTTTCGCCTTGCGGTCCCTGCGGTCCCGTTGCACCGGCAGGTCCCTGCGGACCGACCGCGCCCGTCGCACCCGTCGCACCTGTTAAACCTTGCGGTCCCTGCGGTCCCGTTGCGCCGGCGGGTCCTTGCGGACCGACAGGTCCGGGCACGCCTTGCGGACCGCGAAGTCCGTTGAAACCGCGAGGCCCCGGTATTCCTTGCGGTCCGACGGGACCGCGTGGTCCTGCTATCACGCTGCAAAGTCTTGCGGGCGGATTGCAAGGAAAAATATTGTTTCTGCATAAACAACCCATAGTTTTACCTCCGAAAAAATATGTAAACAAGGGCTTTCGTTATATCTTATGCCGCCGCGCTTCGGCGTGTGATTTTCAATGGTTTGACATCATAAAAATAATGTGATATATTTTATATATTCTTTTATGGGAGAATTGATAATGAACTATGTAATAAGCACCGACGCGTGTGCAGACATGCCTGTCGGATATGAAAAGGAACACGATATACCCATCGTTCCGATGCCGTACTCTTTGAAGATGCCGAAGGGCACGCCGAAAAAACTCGACTTTATCGGGAAGGCGAACACGGAGTTCGATATTGTGGAATGCCGCACCGACACGACGGGCTTCATTCAGAACATGAAAAAGTTCTTTGACACACTTCGCGCGGGGGCGATTCCCAAGACGAGTCAGTCCAACGCCGAAATCACTTTTGAAACGCTTGAACCTTACGTGAAAGCGGGCAACGACGTTTTGCATATCGCGTTTTCGTCGGGCATGAGCGGCAGTTTCAACTCCGCCTGCATCGCGGCAACCGAGCTTATGGAAAAATATCCCGGACGCACGGTGAAAGTCGTTGACAGTCTCGGAGGCGTCGGCGGCGAAGGGCTGTGCGTAATGGACGCGGTGAAACTTCGCGACGAGGGCGTGAGCCTTGAAGACGCGCACAAAAAACTTACCGAATACGCGCCGAGATATCATCATTATTTCACGGTCGGCGACAAAGCCTATCTTGCAAGAAGCGGCCGTATCTCGGGCATCGAATACATGTTCGCAACCCTTCTCAATATCCAGATTATTCTGGGACTTGACGGCGAAGGCAAGGTTTATCCCGCCGCAAAGGTCAGGGGAACGAAAAACGTATACAAAAAGTTTTTGGAATTGTTTGAAACCGAAAAGGGCGACGAAGACAACTCCGAAATCATTTTGTGCCACGGCGACAATCCCGACGGAATCAAACTTCTGGGCGAAATGATGACCGAAAAATTCCCCGAAATCAAAAAAATCGATTACAACTACGTCAACCAGATGGTGGGCAGCAATTCGGGCCCCGACAGTCTTGCGCTTTTCTTCCACGGAAAACCGCGCGCGATTTACAAGAAGTAACAAAAAACAAAAGCGAGGCAAAAAACCTCGCTTTTTTTATGCGAAAAAAGCAGTTATTCGTTGAAATCTTCGCGGCTTAACGTTTTTCCGCTTTTTGCCGATTGATAAATGACGTAATAACCTTTTCCGTTTTCGTCGTCGGTCAGTGCCAGCCAATCGCAAACGTTTTTGATTTCGTCGGGCGGCGGGCTCTTTTTTTCGTACGGCACGCCGTAGCAGATGTATTCGACCTCGTCAAGGTTGAAAATCAAGCCCACGACGTAATTGCCGTCGTCGCCGCTAACGTCCACCCATTTGCTGTTCGGGACGGCGTTTTCAAGGTCAGTGTTTTTTGGAAAACAAATGAACATTTCGTCAAGTTGCGGCTTTACGGCAAGGTAAAAATCGTTGCCCGTAAAATTATTTTCTTTTGCGAAATCGGGGGCGGAAACGCTTGCGTTTTCTACGCGAAAACCCGCGTCTAAGGCATCTTGCGGCGGTTCGTCGGGTGGTGAAAACCTTGCGGTTTCGGCGGTTTCGGACGCGGTTGACAAATCGACGTTTTCATCTTTTTTCCGTGTTTTTTCGACGGGGTTTTCTTGTTTTTTCACTGCCGATTTTTTGCGGTTTTCCGTTTTCTTTTCAAAGTCGGATAACAGGTTGAAACAGCGGAATTTGTCGTTTCCCGTCGTGCCGAAATACAAGGTTTTGCCGTTTTTTGCGATAACGCAATCTATGTTGTCGGAAAGCGAAAGAGTGCCGAGATTTCTTTCTCCGTTTTCTGCATTAAACGACAAAATTTTGTCGCCGATTCGTATTATCATCGTTGCGTCCCGAACGTCGTCAACGTGCAAAGAAGTATTGAAAACAGTGCGCCCGCCGTCGGACACAAAACGCAGAATACCGCTGCCGACGCCTGTTCTGACGTCGGATAAAATCATAACTTTTTTCTGAAAAGACATATTAAATTCTCCTTTTAAGAAATAATATGTGCCATGCATTAAAAAAATGCGCCTGTTTTGAAAACAACAAAACAGACGCTTTAAGTTGAAAAACGATGTTATAAACCTATTGTTTTGCAACAACGGTTGCGGAAGCGATGACGGCGATACCGTCGCCCGCGCCGACGAGTCCAAGTCCTTCCGTCGTCGTGAAGGCAAGCGACAAATTGTCCTTGCATATCGAAAGAGCGTGTGACAACGACGTGCGGATTTTGTCGAAATACGGGTTAAGTTTCGGGCGTTGACAAGCGACCGTTGCCGAAACGAATTTCACGACGTAGCCGCGATTTTCCGCGCGCGATAAAACTTCTTTCAAAAGAAGCATGCTGGAAATTCCTTTGTATTTTTCGTCGGTGTCGGGGAAGAGAAAGCCGATATCTCTTTCGCCGATTGCGGTAAGAATCGCGTCCATTACGGCGTGCGTCAGAACGTCCGCGTCGCTGTGACCGAGCAGTCCTTTTTCAAAGGGGATTTCCACGCCGCCGAGTAAGAGTTTCCGATTTTCGACGAGTTTGTGCACGTCGATACCTACGCCCGTGCGGTACGGGGAAGTTTCAAGGTCGGAAAATCTTGTGATTTTAATATTTTTCACGTCGCCGTCCACGGCTTTCGCGTCGTCGTACAAGGTGAGGTAAACCGACGCGTCGTCGGTAAATGACGAAGAAATGCGGGCATAAGCGGTTTTCAGTTTTTCGGTTCTGAAACCTTGGGGTGTCTGAACGCGGCGGAAATCTTCGCGGTTTGCCGCGCGGTATCCGTTTTTCACGTTCGCGACGCTGTCGTCGAGTTTTATCACGGGGACCACTGCGTCGACGTCGTTCAGCGCGTCAAGCACGTTTTTTATCACGTTGTCGGAAACGTATGGTCTTGCGCCGTCGTGGATAAGAACGAATTCGGCAGATACGCGTTCAAGGGCGCGTTTCACGGTGTCGGTGCGGGTGCTGCCGCCCAAAATCACGGTTACGTTTTCGTATCCGTCGAAAAGCGAGCGCGCGCGGGCAAAATTCTCGTCGTTCACCGCGACGATTATTTTTTCAAGACCGCAAAAAGCAAGAAAGGGCAATACGGAATTTTCAAGCACCGTACGGCCGTTTACCGTGCAAAAGAGTTTGTTGAGATTGTCTGAAAAGCGGGAACTCTCGCCCGCCGCCGGAATAATTACGTCAAACATCAGTCGTCGATCACCTCATACAAATCGGTTGCGTTTGCCTTGTTTGTGACGTCGGGGGTTGCAAGGATTTTGATTTTTACGGTGTCGTTGCCGAAATGCACGACGACGATATCGCCCGCTTTGACATCTTTGGACGGTTTCGCGTCGCGGCCGTTGACCTCGATTCTGCCGCCGTCGCAGGCGTCCTGCGCGACGGTGCGGCGTTTAATAATGCGTGAAATTTTCAAAAATTTGTCGATTCTCATTATTTTTCGTTTATTTTTGTACTTTTTTTATTTTATTTATAAATATATAAGCAAAAACGGTTGACATCTTGTGCGACTTCGTGTAAACTCGTAAAATGCGTAAAAATATGAATAAGTATATTTTTCTTTTTCGAATCAGTCGGAAAGGGTAGGGGCGAATGTCGCCTTTTTGCGTTGTCGTACTGAGGTTTTAGCCCTCGCGAGGTGCATCAAGACATAACCTTCTTATGCACTTATCTCATTATAATGCACGGTAGCAAAAATTTCAACATAATTTCAAAATTTAATTTCCAGTAAAAAAGGAGTTACACGATGTCAGAAGTAAAAGTTCACAAGGTAAAGTATGGCAATACCGAGCGTTACTCTTTCAGCAAGATCAAAGACGTGCTCGATATTCCGTACCTCATCGAAGTTCAGAAGAATTCGTACAAGAGTTTCCTCGAACACGGCATCAAAGACGTGCTGGACGAATATTCGCCCATCCGCGACTTTTCGGGACGTATGGAATTGTCCTTCATCGATTACAGACTCGACGGCGAGCCGAAGTATTCGGTCAGGGAATGCAAAAACCGCGACGCGACGTATGCCGTGCCTCTTAAAGTAAAGGCTCGTCTCACCAACCTCGAAACGGGCGTTATCGAAGAGCCGGAAGAAATCTTTATGGGCGATATTCCTTTGATGACGGACAGCGGAAGTTTCGTCATTAACGGCGCGGAACGCGTTATCGTCAGTCAGCTTGTCAGAAGCCCGGGCGTTTATTACAAGGGCGAAAGGGACAAGAACGGCGTAATGCGCTATTCCAACCAGATGATTCCTAACCACGGCGCGTGGCTTGAATTCGAGCAGGACGCCAACGGTTTGCTTTGGGTACACGTCGATCGTCAGCGCAAAATCACCGCAACCACTCTTTTAAGGGCTTTGGGTTACGGCACGGACGACCAGATCAACGCCGTATTCGAAGAAAAGATGATTGCCGACACCTGTGAACGCGATCCGCAAGGCTCGCACACCGAAGAAGCGGGCAAAATCGACCTGTTCAGAAGAATGCGTCCCGGCGAAGTTCCCACCCTCGAAGGCGCGAACATTCTCATCAACAATTACTTCTTCGACAATCGTCGTTACGACCTTACGAGAGTCGGCAGGTATAAGTTCAACAAAAAGTTGAGCATTGCTTCCCGTATCGAGGGACAAAAAATCACCCGCGACGTCGTAAGCGTTCTCACCGGCGAAATCCTTGCCGAAAAAGGCGAGGTCATCACCGAAGAAAAAGCGAAAGAAATCCAGAACAACGCCGTGAACGAAGTTTACGTCGAAGTTTCCTCTGTCGAAAAAGACGGCGAAAAGAAAACGATTGAATTCAAAGTCATCGGCAACAACACCGTCGACCTTGACGCGATCGTCGACTGCAATCCCGAGGAACTCGGAATTCTGGAAAAGGTTTATTATCCCAACCTCAAAAAACTTCTTGACGAAGTCGAAGGCGACGAAGCGCGCCTTGACGCAATAAGAAACAACGTGAAAGAACTTGTCGTAAGACACCTGACGCTTGAAGACATCGTAGCGGCAATCACTTACAACCAAGGTCTTTCCTATGGTCTCGGCACGACCGACGATATCGACCACTTGTCGAACCGTCGCGTCCGCTCCGTCGGCGAACTTCTGGAACATCAGTTCGGAAAAGGTATGCTCCGTCTTGAAAGAGTTATCAAGGAGCGTATGTCCATCGCCGCCGAAACCGCCGATATGAAACCCTCGACGCTTATCAACACCCGTCCCGTGGCAAGCGCAATCAAGGAATTCTTCGGAAGTTCCCAGTTGTCGCAGTTCATGGAACAGCCCAACCCCATTGCGGAACTCACGCACAAACGTAAAGTTTCCGCTCTCGGCCCCGGCGGTTTGTCAAGGGAAAGAGCCGGCTTCGAAGTCCGTGACGTTCACCACACTCACTACGGTCGTATGTGCCCGGTAGAAACGCCGGAAGGACAGAACATCGGTCTTATCACTTCGCTTGCTTCGTACGCACGCATCAACGAATACGGTTTTATCGAATCGCCGTACAGAAAGGTCAAAAAACCCGAAGGCATCGTTACCGACGACGTCACTTATATGGCGGCGGACGAGGAAGATAAGTACGTCATCGCGCAAGCCAGCGAAACGCTTGACGAAAACGGAAAATTCATTCACCAACGCGTTACATGCCGTATCCGCGAAGATATCCGCGAGGTTGACGTAAGCCGCGTCGACTATATGGACGTATCGCCCAAACAGTTGGTATCCATTGCAACCGCTCTTATTCCGTTCCTTGAAAACGACGATACGAACCGTGCGTTGATGGGCTCGAACATGCAGCGTCAGGCAGTGCCTCTGCTTCGTCCCGAAGCGCCGATGATCGCAACCGGCGTCGAACATAAGATTGCATACGACAGCGGCGTGCTTATCATCGCAAAAAACGACGGCGTCGTAAAATATGTCGATGCAGACAAAATCGTCGTGGCTCGTCCCGACGGCGAAGACGATACTTACTACACCTCGAAATTCGTGCGCAGCAACCAAAGCACCTGCATCAACCAGAAACCCATCGTGGTCAGCGGTCAGAAGGTGACGAAGGGTATGATCCTTGCGGACGGTCCTTCAACCCAGAACGGCGAACTCGCGCTTGGCAGAAATATCCTTATCGGCTTCATGAGCTGGGAAGGCTATAACTACGAAGACGCGGTACTTATTTCCGAACAACTCGTACGCGACGACGTTTTCACCTCGATCCACATCGAAGAATACGAAAGCGAAGCCCGCGAAACGAGACTCGGCGAAGAACAAATAACGAGAGATATCCCCAACCTTTCGGAAGAGGCTCTTAAAAACCTGGACGAAGACGGTATCGTCAGAGTCGGCGCGGAAGTCAGAAGCGGCGACATTCTCGTCGGTAAAGTCACCCCGAAGGGCGAAACCGAACTTACGCCCGAAGAAAGACTTCTTCGTGCAATTTTCGGCGATAAAGCAAGAGAAGTGCGCGATACGTCCCTCCGTGTGCCTCACGGCGAAAGCGGTATCGTTGTCGACGTGAAAATCTTCACAAGAAAGAACAGGGACGAACTTGCTCCCGGCGTCAACAAACAGGTGCGCGTATATATCGCGCAAAAACGTAAGATTTCGGTCGGCGACAAGATGGCGGGCCGTCACGGTAACAAAGGCGTCGTGTCCCGCGTTCTTCCCAAAGAAGACATGCCGTTTATGGCAGACGGTACGCCGCTGCAAATCGTGTTGAACCCGTTGGGCGTTCCTTCCCGTATGAATATCGGTCAGGTTCTTGAAGTTCACTTGGGACTTGTCGCGAAAATGCTTGACTGGAAGATCGCAACCCCCGTATTCGACGGCGCGTCCGAAAACGACATCAAACAACTTTTGCAGGAAAACGGACTTCCCGAAGACGGCAAAATTCAACTTTTCGACGGCCGCACGGGCGAACCTTTTGAAAACCGCGTAACGGTTGGCTACATGTACTACCTTAAACTTGCTCACCTTGTCGACGACAAGATTCACGCAAGAAGCACGGGTCCGTACAGCGTGGTAACGCAGCAGCCTCTTGGCGGCAAGGCGCAATTCGGCGGACAGCGTTTCGGCGAAATGGAAGTCTGGGCGTTGTACGCATACGGCGCGGCGAACATTTTGCAGGAAATCATCACCGTTAAGTCGGACGACGTCGTGGGACGTGTCAAGACTTACGAAAATATCGTGAAGGGCAACAACGTGTCCGAACCGGGTATCCCCGAATCGTTCAAGGTTCTTATCAAAGAATTGCAATCGTTGGCTCTTGACGTCAAAGTTCTTACCGAAGAACACGACGAGGTCAAACTGCGCGACTTCACCGAAGAAGACGCAGACACCGTTGCGTTCAACGCGGATAAGAAAGACGAAGAACTTGCGGAAGTCGACATCGACGACTTGTTCAAGGTTGACAACGTTGACGAAGGCGATCTGTTCGGCGACAATCTGTTCGACGACAGCGACGCTGATTTCGATAACGATATTTTCAAGGATATGGCCGACAACGCGTCGGACGATGCTGAGTAAGGAGGTATCGGCATTATGTATGAATTAAGTTCTTTCGATTCAATGCAAATCGGTATTGCCAGCCCTGAAAAAATCAGGGAATGGTCGTACGGCGAGGTTCTTAAACCCGAAACGATAAATTACAGAACACAAAAACCCGAGCCCGGCGGACTTTTCTGCGAGAAAATCTTCGGGCCCACGAAAGACTGGGAATGCCACTGCGGCAAATATAAACGCATCCGTTACAAGGGCGTCATCTGCGAAAAGTGCGGCGTCGAAGTAACGAAAGCGAAAGTCCGTCGCGAACGTATGGGACATATCGAACTTGCGGCGCCCGTATCGCACATCTGGTATTTCCGCGGCGTTCCTTCGCGTATCAGCCTTATGGCGGATATTTCCCCGAAGGAGCTTGAACAGGTTTTGTACTTCGTATCCCATATCGTTCTCGATCCGGGCGAAGTACCCGAAATCCACAAAAAACAAGTCCTTACCGACCGTGAATATCGCGAACTTTGCGAAAAATACGGCAGCAAGGCTTTCCGCGTCGGAATGGGTGCGGAAGCTATAAAAGAACTTCTTATCGAAATCGACCTCGATAAGGAAAGCAAAATGCTGAAAGACATCGTCGCGAATTCCGTCGGACAAAAGAGACTGCGCGCGGTAAAACGTCTTGAAATCGTGGAAGCGTTCCGCATCAGCGGCAACCGCCCCGAATGGATGATTCTGGACGTTATCCCCGTTCTCCCGCCCGAACTTCGCCCGATGATTCAACTTGACGGCGGACGCTTCGCAACGAGCGACCTTAACGACCTTTACAGACGCGTTATCAACCGTAACAATCGTCTGAAACACCTGAAAGAACTCGGCGCGCCCGACACCATCATTCACAACGAAAAACGTATGCTCCAAGAAGCCGTCGACGCTCTTATCGATAACGGCAGAAGGGGCAAGGCGGTCACCGGCAGCGGCAACCGCGACCTTAAATCGTTGTCCTCGATGCTGCGCGGTAAACAGGGCCGTTTCCGTCAGAACCTGCTTGGTAAACGCGTTGACTATTCAGGTCGTTCCGTTATCGTCGTAGGGCCGGAACTGAAACTTTATCAGTGCGGTTTGCCCAAAGAAATGGCTGTTGAGTTGTTTAAGCCGTTCGTAATGAACAAACTTGTGGAACGCAACATCTGCCATAACATCAAGAGTGCGAAACGCTTTGTGGAGTCGATGAAACCCCAGGTATGGGACATTCTGGAAGAAGTCATCAAGGATCACCCCGTACTTCTGAACCGTGCTCCTACGCTTCACAGACTTGGTATTCAGGCGTTTGAACCCGTCCTTGTCGAAGGTCGCGCAATCAAACTTCATCCGCTTGCCTGCGGCGCGTTCAATGCCGACTTCGACGGCGACCAGATGGCAGTCCACGTACCTTTGTCGATCGAGGCGCAAGCCGAAGCCAGAATCCTTATGTTGTCCACCAACAACATTCTGAAACTTTCGGACGGTCACCCGATCATCTCTCTTACACAAGATATGGTAATAGGTTCTTATTACCTTACTATCATACGCCCGGGCGCGAAAGGCGAAGGCAAAATATTCAGATCTCCCAACGAGGCGATGACCGCTTACAGAAACGGCGTCATCGACCTTCAAGCAAAAGTCGTAATGCGCGTTGAAAAGGAAATCGACGGCAAAGTGTACAGCAAACGCCTGACCACTTCCATCGGCCGTTGGATTTTCAACGAAATCATTCCGCAGGATTTGCATTTCGTACCGCGCGACACGCCCGAACAAATGCTTGACCTCGAAGTCGAAGGGCTTATCAACGAAAGCAAGGGCATTATCGCTCTCCGCAAGCAGGAACTCAACAAAATCGTCGATAACTGCTTTAAGTACAAGGGCGCAACCGAAACCGCAAAAGTCGCCGACGCTATCAAGAGCCTTGGCTATAAATACTCGACTTTGTCGGGCGTAACGACAAGCGTTTTCGATATGCACATTCCCGAAGGCAAGACGGCAATCATCAAGAAAGCCGACGACGCAATCGTCAACGTCGAAAAGAACTTCCGTCGCGGTATCATCTCGGAAGACGAACGCTACAATGCGGTTGTCGAAACCTGGAAGAAAGCCACCGACGAAGTTACCGAAGAACTTAAATCCGAAATGGATCCCTTCAACCCCATCTGGATGATGGCGAACTCCGGCGCTCGTGGTAACATGGGACAGATTCGTCAGCTTGCAGGTATGCGCGGACTTGTTTCCGACCCGTCGGGCAGAACGATCGAACTTCCCGTCAAGGCAAACTACCGCGAAGGGCTTTCCGTTCTTGAATACTTCATTTCGTCGCACGGCGGACGTAAAGGTCTGGCGGATACCGCTCTTAAAACGGCTGACTCGGGTTATCTTACCCGTCGTCTTGTCGACGTATCGCAGGACGTCATCGTCAACGAGGACGATTGCGGCGACACGAAAGGCGTCGAAGTCACGGCAATTTACGACGGCAAGAACAGACTTGAAACTCTTGCGGAACGTATCGACGGCAGATATACTGTAAAACCCGTCCTGCATCCCGTCACCGGCGAGGTGCTTGTGGAAGCGGATACGATGATCCTTCCCGACAAGGCGCAGGAAATCGACAAAATTCTTACCGACGAATGGATTAAGAACGGCTCAGATCTCAAAAAACTGCCGAAAGTCGCAATCAGAAGCATTCTTTCGTGCAAAACACGCCACGGCGTCTGCGCGAAATGCTACGGCAAGAATATGGCAAGCGGCAACCCCGTAAAACTCGGCGAAGCGGTCGGTATCATCGCGGCGCAATCAATCGGCGAGCCGGGCACGCAGCTTACGATGCGTACCTTCCACTCGGGCGGCGTTGCAACGTCGGACGATATTACGCAAGGTCTTCCCCGTGTCGAAGAATTGTTTGAAGCGCGTCGTCCCAAAGGACAGGCGGTCATCGCGGAAAACAGCGGCGTAGTAACCCGCACCAACAACGACCGTGAAATCATCGTTACGAGCGCGGACGGCGAAACCAAATCGTACGCGATTCCTTACGGTGCGAAACTCAAAGTCGATAACGGCAGCAAGGTGGAACCGGGCGATCCGTTCACCCAAGGTTCAATCAACCTGCAAGATATGCTCCGCGCACGCGGCGTAAAAGGCGTTCAGGATTACGTAACGAAAGAAGTCCAGTCGGCGTACAGAAACTCCGGCGTCGATATCAACGATAAACATATCGAAGTCATCGTCCGTCAGATGCTCAGAAAGGTCAAGATCGAGTCGCAGGGCAGCACCGATATGCTCCCCGGCACGCTCGTCGACATCTTTGCGTACGAAGACGCCAACCAGAAAACCCTTGAAAACGGCGGAGAACCCGCAAAGGCAAAACGTACGTTGCTCGGTATCACGAAAGCCGCTCTTGCGACGGAATCCTTCCTGTCGGCGGCATCGTTCCAGGAAACCGCCCGCGTACTTACCGACGCCGCAATCAAGAACAAAATCGATCCGTTGCTCGGTCTGAAAGAAAACGTTATCATCGGTAAACTTATCCCCGCCGGCACCGGTATGAAGATTTACAAAAACATCACCACCGCTCCCGTTGTGGATCATCCCGAAAAGCCGGTTACCTGCACTTTCGAAGATAAGGAATTCGACGACACCCTCGGCGATTACGACAACGAATAACAAATACACGGCGGTCACATCGGAAGAATATCCTTTTTGACCGCCGATTTTTTGGAGATACTATGAAAAGACTGTTTACATCAGAAAGCGTTACCGAAGGACATCCCGATAAGGTTTGCGACCAGATCGCGGACGCTATCCTTGACGATATTCTTGCAAAAGATCCCGGGGCTCACGTTGCGTGCGAAGTTTGCGCGACGACGGGCGTCGTGTTCGTAATGGGCGAAATTACGGCGGATTGCTATTCCGACATCTCGAAAATCGCGCGCGACGTCATCAAAGACGTCGGTTACGACAGCAGTGATTTAGGATTCGACTACAACACCTGCTCGGTGCTCACCGCGATTAACGAGCAATCGCCCGACATCGCAATGGGCGTCAACGACGCGCAGGAATTCGACGGCGATATTATCGACAAAACCGGCGCGGGGGATCAGGGTATGATGTTCGGTTTCGCCTGCGACGAAACGGAAGAACTTATGCCGATGCCCATCGTGCTGTCGCACGCGCTCACCAAAAAACTCACGGCGGTGAGAAAAGACGGCACTCTTTCGTACTTGCGTCCCGACGGGAAATCACAAGTTACCGTCGAATATGACGACGGCGTCGTGAAACGCGTCGATACGGTTGTCATTTCCGCACAGCACAACCCCGACGTATCGCAGGAACAAATAAGAAAAGATATTATCGAAAAGGTCATAAAAACCACAATCCCCGAAAACCTTATCGACGACGATACAAAGATTTTCGTCAACCCCACGGGCAGGTTCGTTATCGGCGGACCGCACGGCGACAGCGGGCTTACGGGACGTAAAATCATCGTCGATACGTACGGCGGATATTGCCCGCACGGCGGCGGCGCGCTTTCAGGGAAAGATCCCACGAAAGTTGACAGAAGCGCACTTTACATGGCAAGATACGTCTGTAAAAACGTCGTTGCGGCAAAACTTGCAAAAAAATGTGAAATCGAGGTTGCCTATGCAATCGGTCGCGCACACCCCGTTTCGGTGTCCTTGAATACGTTCGGCACGGGCGTAGTTTCCGACGAAATTCTGACAAAAGCGGTGCTGAAAGTGTTTGACTTCCGTCCGCTTGCAATCATCAACAACCTTGACTTACGCAAACCCGTTTACAGAAAGGTCGCCAACTACGGCCATCTCGGAAGAAACGACGTTACTTGGGAAAAGACCGACAAAACGGAGGAACTTAAAAAAGCGGTAGCGGAGATTAAGTAATGATTATCTCGGGCGACGTCGAAAAAATTATTTTCAGAAACGAAGACAACGGTTATACCGTCGTCGATTTAAGAAGCAGCGGTGATTACGTCACCGCTGTCGGCGTTTTTCCGGAAATTTACGAAGGTATGCGGCTGGAACTTAGCGGCGACTATAAGTACCACACGAGACACGGCTTGCAGTTTCTTGCGGAAAGCGTGAAAGTTGTCGAGCCCGACGGCGCGGCGGCAATCGAAAAGTTTCTGAAAAGCGGAATTTTTAAGGGCGTCGGCGAAGTTATCGCAAGGAATATCGTGGAGCGTTTCGGCGAGCGCACCCTCGACGTGATGAAAACAAGCCCCGAAAAACTTGCCGAAGTGAAAGGAATCAGCGCGAAAAAGGCGGCGGAAATATGCGCCACCCTTCGCGAGCACGGCGAAATGCAGGATACGCTTGTATATCTTCAACGCTTTGACGTGTCCTTGAACCTTGCGCTTAAAATCTATAAAACGTACGGCGCGCGCACCGAAGAAGTCATAAAAACCAATCCGTATCAACTTATTTCCGACGTGGAACGCGTCGGGTTTCAGACCGCCGACAAAATCGCACAGGAAGTCGGAATCACGAAAGACAGCGATTTCAGAATTCGGGCGGGCATAATTTATACCCTTAAAGAAGCGTCGAACAAGAGCGGGCACACCGCGCTTCCCGACGATATACTCAAAAAAGAACTTTTATCCCTTTTGGGATTTGACGAAACTTATCTTGAAAAGGTGGAGTGCAATATCGAAGACCTTATTTTCCTGGCGGAAATCAAAGACTACGTCGTCGATAACGCGCGCTTTTATATGCTTTACAAAAGCTACCTTACCGAAAAAACGATTGCAAGACGACTTGCGCTTCTGGAAGCGGCGCACGGCGGCATCGAAGTGGATTTTTCGGAACAAATCGATAAGTTTGAAGAAATGAGCGGCATAAAACTGCACGAAAAGCAGCGCGAAGCCGTGTCGAACAGCCTTAATTCCGGCGTGCACGTCATAACGGGCGGCCCCGGAACGGGCAAAACCACGATAATAAAGTGCATTCTGCACATTCTCAAATTTTTGAAGCTGTCCTATCAGCTGTGCGCTCCGACGGGACGCGCGGCGAAACGTATGGGCGAGGCGACGGGTGAAGAAGCGAAAACCATTCACCGCCTGCTTGACCTCGATTTTAAGGACGGCAAAGGCTATTTCACTTACAACGAAAACACGAAAATCCCCGTGGACGTCGTCATCGTCGACGAAGTGAGTATGGTTGACGAATACGTCTTTTCAAGCCTTGTCAAGGCGTTGCAGGACGGCGCGACGCTAATACTCGTGGGCGACAAGGATCAGCTTGCGTCGGTTGGCGCGGGCAACGTTCTTGCGGACGTAATCGCGTCGGGACTTTTCAAAATAACGTATCTTGACAAAATCTACCGTCAGTCCGACGGCAGTATGATTATCGAAAACGCGCACCTTATAAATCACGGCAAAATGCCTGTGCTCGACAACCGCGCAAAAGACTTTTTCTTTGTCGACAAGTCCGACCCGACCGAAGTCAAAGCCGAAGTCGAAGCGCTTGTCACGACAAGATTGCCGAAGTATCTGAAATGCGAGCAGACCGACGTGCAGGTATTGTGTCCGATGAAAAAGGGCGTTGCGGGCGTCATCAGCCTAAACGCCGCGATAAGGGACAGCCTTAACCCGAAAAAGGATTCTGCCGACGATATAAAATGCGGCGAATACACCTTCCGCGAAGGTGATAAAATAATGCAGACCGTCAATAATTACGAGCAGGAATGGTTTGAAGAAGTTGACGGAAGAATTAAACGCGGGGCAGGCGTTTTCAACGGCGATACGGGCTTTATCGAAAGTATTGACCGACAAAATATGAAGTTTAACGTGCGTTTTGACGATAATAAAGTGTCGGAATATTCATTAAGCGATATTGACCAGATTATCCCGGCATACGCCGTTTCGGTGCATAAATCGCAGGGAAGCGAGTTCAAGGCGGTGGTTGTCGCGCTCTCGCAGGGGAACTATTTCATAATGACCAGAAACCTTTTGTACACCGCCGTAACCCGCGCGAAAGACCTGTGCGTCATCGTGGGCGCGGAAGACGTCGTAAAGCGTATGGTCAGGAACAATTACACCGCAAAACGTTATACGTTGCTCACAAGATTTCTGACGGAGGCGTACGGTGAATACGACTAAGGCGAAGGAGTTTTTCAAAAAACTTTCCGATAAGTTTCTGGATTTGCTGTATCCCGAAGGGCTGACCTGCGTCAACTGCGGCGACGAACTTCAACACGAAACAAGGCTGAATCTTTGCGGGAAATGTTACTTAAACCTTATCGAAAACGACGGGCATCGCTGCAAAATCTGCGGCATAAGGATGAGAAACGAGGCGGACTACTGCGACAACTGCACCCGCTTCGATAAATACTTCGATATGAATCGTTCGCCGTTCATTTACGAAAAAACGGCAAGCGACCTTGTCAAAAAACTTAAATTCGGCAACAAACTTTATATCGCGAAAGAACTTGCGAAAGCGATGGCGGACGAATATTTCACGGGAAATTTCGATTGCGACTTCATTTTGTACGTCCCGATGACCGAAAAAGAAGAAAAAGAAAGGGGCTACAATCAGTCGGAACTTCTTGCAAAAGAGGTCGGACTTCGCACCGGGCTTTCGGTTTTCGACAATCTCAAAAAGGTCAAAGAAACCGACAGACAGAAGAAACTGACCGCAAAAGAGCGTCGTGAAAACCTGAAAGGCGTTTTCGACGTTGTCCGCGCCGACGAAATCAAGGGCAAAAACGTCCTTGTCATCGACGACGTTTACACGACGGGCGCGACGATAAACGAATGTGCAAGAGTCTTAAAACGCGCGGGCGCACGCAAAGTTTATTCGATAACGGCGGCGCAAACCGCGTTCAAACCCGACGGCGAAAAAGGCGAAATCGCCGAAGATAACGCCAACGCTTTACACAAAAACTAATTTAGTGTATTATATAAAAAAGTCATTTTTTGCGCGCACGCGCACAAGGAGATTAAATGGGTATTTTCAGCACGCTTTTTGACGAGAACGAAAGAAACGTCAGAAAACTGAAAAAGATTGCCGACAAGGTTGAAGAATTGTCGGAAAGATTTAAGGCTATGTCCGACGAAGAGCTGCAAGCGATTACGCCGGCATTGAAAGAAAGATACAATAACGGCGAAAAGCTGGATGCACTTCTGCCCGAAGCGTTTGCGGCGGTGAGAGAGGCGTCGACGAGGGTTACCGGGCTTCGTCATTATTATGTGCAGCTTCTGGGCGGCATCACCTTGCATCAGGGACGCATCGCAGAAATGAAGACCGGCGAAGGAAAAACGCTTGTCGAAACGCTGCCGGCATATCTCAACGCGCTTACGGGGAACGGCGTACACGTCGTTACCGTCAACGATTACCTTGCAAAGCGCGACGCCGAGTGGATGGGAAAGATTTACAGATTCCTCGGAATGAGCGTCGGCGTCATTTTGCACGATATGAAGACGGAAGACAAAAAAGCCGCCTATAACGCCGATATTACTTACGGCACGAACAACGAATTCGGTTTCGATTACCTTCGCGACAACATGGCTGTCACAAAAGAAGACCGCGTACAGCGCGGACACGCCTTTGCAATCGTGGACGAAGTGGACAGCATACTCATCGACGAAGCGCGCACACCCCTTATTATTTCGGGACGCGGCGATAAGTCAAGCGATATGTATATCCGCGCAAACCGTTTCGCAAGGACGTTGAAAGAAGGCGAAGATTACACCCACGAAGAAAAGGAAAAGACGGTCAATCTCACCGACGAAGGCGTCTCGAAAGCCGAGAAATTCTTTGGGGTGCAAAACCTTACCGACCTTGACAACACCGCGCTTAACCACTATATCAATCAGGCGATGAAAGCCAACGTCATAATGAAAAAGGACGTCGATTACATCGTGCAGGACGGACAGGTGCTTATCGTCGACGAATTCACCGGCCGCGTTATGACGGGACGTCGTTTCAGCGACGGGCTGCATCAGGCGATCGAAGCGAAAGAAAACGTAAGGGTACAAAGCGAAAACCGCACTCTTGCGACGATTACCCTTCAAAACTACTTCCGCCTTTACAAAAAACTGTCGGGTATGACGGGTACGGCGAAGACGGAAGAAGAAGAATTCCAGAACATTTACAACCTTGACGTCGTGGTTATCCCCACCAATCTTCCGATGATAAGAATCGACGAAAACGACCAGATTTATACGAAAAAATCGGGCAAAATCGACGCGATTATCAAGGATATCAAAGATTGTGCGGAACGTCGTCAGCCCGTGCTTGTCGGCACGGTTTCCGTCGAAAAGTCGGAACTTTTGTCAAAAATTCTGCACAGGGAACGCATTTTCCACAATGTATTGAACGCGAAAAACCATAAGATGGAAGCGGATATCGTCGCGCAGGCGGGCAGAATCGGAGCGGTTACCATCGCCACGAACATGGCAGGCCGAGGCACCGATATTATGCTGGGCGGAAATCCCGAATATCTTGCCAAACAACGCCTTGAAAAAGAAGGATACAGCACCGAAGATATCGAAACCGCAACGTCGTTTGTGAAACTCGACGACGAAAACCTTATTAAACTTCGCGACGAATACCAAAGATACTATAAGTCGTACAAGGAAACTTGCGACAAGGAAAAGGAAGAAGTCATCGAGGCGGGCGGTCTTCGCATAATCGGCACGGAACGCCACGAAAGCCGCCGTATCGACAACCAGTTGCGCGGTCGAAGCGGACGTCAGGGCGACAAAGGCAGCTCGATTTTCTATATCTCCCTTGAAGACGACATCGCAAGGATTTTCGGCGGCGATAAGCTGAAACGCATCACCGAAATGATGAACGTCGACGACGATATGGCGATTTCGAACAGCGTCATCAGCAAGCAGATCGAACGCGCACAGCGCATGGTCGAAAGCCGCAACTTCTCAATCAGAAAGAGCGTGCTGAGTTACGACGACGTCATGAACAAACAGCGCGAAATCATTTACGAAGAGCGCAACAAGGTTCTGGACGGCGTTGACGTACACGCGCAGGTCGTCGATATGATCGAGCCTGTCGCAAGAGAAATCGTCGGGTTCTATTACGACGACGAAAAGCCCGTTGAAGAGTGGGATCTCGAAGCGTTCAACCGCGCGCTCGAACAAAGACTCTTCCCCGAAGGTACTGCGTTTATCACGGCGGAAAAAGCCAAAAAACTCAGCCGCGAAGGGCTTGTCGAAGAAGTCGCCGCGAAAGCGAAAGACCTCCTTGAAGAAAAGGTCAAGTATTGCGAATCGGTCGGTCTTGACTTCCACGATCTTGAAAGGTTTGTGCTTTTACGAAACGTCGACAGCAAGTGGATGGACCATATCGACGCAATGTCGAGTTTGAGAGAAGGTATCGGACTTCGCGGATACGGTCAGCACAATCCCGTGCAGGAATATCAGAAAGAAGGCTTTGAAATGTTTGACGAAATGATTGACAACATTCGTCGCGACACTGCGATTACCCTTATGAAAGTCACCGTGGAAAGAAGCGAGGACGGCGAAGTTAAGCAGGGCGTCGAGCGCGTCAACAACAAGGCGAAACCCGTGAAGAGCGCAGGCAAGGTCGGCAGAAACGATCCGTGTCCGTGCGGCTCGGGCAAAAAATACAAGAACTGCTGCGGAAGAAACCAGAATAATTAACGACAATGGTAGATTTTTTCAATCAGAAAAATAAAATAAAGGAATTTGACGACACCCTTAAAATGGTTGCGGACGCTTTCGATTTGGGCAGTCTGAAAGCCCGCGTCGACGTCCTTACGAAAGAACAGCACTCGGACGGTTTCTGGGATAACATGGCGCACGCGGGAGAGGTCAACCGCGAGCTGAAAATGCTGGAAACAAAAGTCCAGAAATTTGAAAAAGTAAGGGCGGAAGTCGAGGACGTAAAGGTCCTTATCGAGCTTGCCGAGGAAGCCGACGACGAAAGCGAAGTCGAAAGCGTAAATGCCGAAATCGCAGGTTTAACCGACAAAATCGAGCATTTAAGACTTGACGCGCTTTTAAAAGGCAAATACGATTCGCTCAACGCAATCATTACTTTGCATGCGGGCGCAGGCGGTACGGAAGCGCAGGATTGGGTGCAGATGCTGTATCGCATGTATTCGAGATATATCGAAAGAAAGGGTTATCAGATGAAAGTCCTTGACCTTCTTGAAGGCGACGAAGCGGGCATAAAAAGCGTGACGTTCACGGCGGAAGGCGACAATGCGTACGGATATCTGAAAGCCGAAAAAGGCATACACCGTCTTGTCAGAATTTCCCCGTTCGATTCGCAGTCGCGCCGACACACGTCGTTCGCGTCGGTCGAAGTAATGCCCGAAATCATCAACGACGAAGAAATCGAAATTCGCCCGGAAGACCTGAAGGTCGATACCTATCGTTCGGGCGGCGCGGGCGGTCAGCACGTCAATAAAACCGAAAGCGCGGTGCGTATCACGCATATCCCGACGGGTATTATCGTTGCTTGTCAGAACGAGCGCAGCCAGATTCAGAACCGCGAAGTCTGCATGCGTATGCTGAAATCGAAACTCATCGAAAAACGCGAAGAAGAACAAATGGCGGAAGCCAATTCCATAAAAGGCGACCTTAAAAAAATCGAGTGGGGCAGCCAGATAAGAAGTTACGTTTTCTGCCCGTACACTATGGTGAAAGACCACAGGACGAATTACGAAACGGGCAATATCCAGTCCGTTATGGACGGCGATATCGAGCCGTTTATCGTGGAATACTTGAAGAGGCTTTAATGTACGAAGAAATCGCCGAAAAAAAGTTTAAGGAACTTCAAAACAAGGACGATTATCTTATTCTTGCGATAGAGTCGAGTTGCGACGAAACGTCGGCGGCGGTAACGCGCGGCAGGGACGTATTGTCGCTTGTCATAGCGTCGCAGATCGAGATTCACAAGCGATTCGGCGGGGTTGTCCCGGAAATCGCAAGCAGGAATCACGTTTCGGCGATAAGAAACACCGTCGATGAAGCGTTGAAGCAGGCAAACGTGTCGCTTTCCGACATATCCGCCGTGGCGGTAACGTACGGAGCGGGACTTCTGGGCGCGCTGCTTGTCGGCGTATCGTATGCGAAAGCGCTTGCGTACGCAATGAACGTGCCGCTTATTAAGGTCAATCACGTCAGGGGGCATATTTCTGCAAACTATATCGCGGACAAATCGCTGGAACCGCCGTATCTTTGCTTGCTTGCGTCGGGCGGACACACCGCAATCGTGGAAGTTACTGGGTACGACGACGTAAAAGTCATCGGCACGACGCAGGACGACGCCGTCGGCGAAGCATTCGACAAAGTCGCGCGCGTTTTGGGGTTGCCTTATCCCGGCGGCCCGGAAATCGAAAAACTTGCAAAAGAAGGGAAACCCACGATAGATTTCCCGAAAGGATTTCACAACAAAAACACCCTCGATTTCAGTTACAGCGGGCTGAAAACGTCGGTGATAAATTATATGCACACGGCGGCGCAAAAAGGCGAAGAAGTAAATAAAGCGGACGTCGCGTGTTCCTTCCAGAAATCGGCGGTCGGCGTAATGACCGAAAACGTCGAAAAAGCACTGCTGAAAACGGGGTTGAAAACCGTCGTTATCGCAGGGGGCGTCGCGTCCAACAAGCACCTTCGCGAGGAGATGGAAAAGGTCGGGAAAAAGCACGGCGTGAACGTGATTTATCCGCCTTTGAAACTTTGCACGGACAACGCCGCAATGATCGGCGCGTGCGCTTATAACCTTATAAAAGAAGGCAAAGGACGGGCGTCTTTGGACCTTGACGCGTCGGCGTCGGTAAGCCTTGAATAATTGCAAAAAACAGAGATTAAGTTGCAAAACGGCACGATAAACACCTTGTTTTGCGGAAATATACACAAGACTTTTTAGGAAAGAACGATGAAACTGACAAGAAGCGCAAACATAATCGAAGTCGACGTAAACGGCAGAAAATATTCAAAGGTAAGCTATTCCGTGCCCGAAGAAATCGCAAACTGCGTTACGCACGGATTGCCCATACTTTTTTATATCGCCGGGCTTATTTACATGCTTACGATAAGCTTCGACGCAAGGACGTACGCGACAAGTATTATCACCTGTCTTTCGGCAATCACGGTATACACGATATCGACGATTTATCACGCCGTTCAGGACACCGTGAAAAAGTATTACTGGCGCAAGGTCGATCATTCCGACGTGCCGTTTCTTGTCATCGGTTGCAGTTGCGCGGTGTGTTTATTGTTGTCGACACACGTCTATAATTATATCGCGCTCGGCGTAAGTTTCGGTATCGCGTTCATAAGCGTCGCGCTCAGCGTGACGAACGTCGACAAATTCAAGGCGGTAACGATGACGCTCGACTTTGTAATCGGCGCGGTCATGCTTGCGGCGTTCATCATCAATTTTTCGTACATACCTCACACGGTGAAGATACTTTATCTTTCGGGAGCGTTGCTTTGTATCGCGGGGAGCATACTGTTCGGCATAAAACTCAGATTCGTACACGCGGTATTTCACGTGTTCATCACGGCGGGGACGATATGTTTTTACGTCGCGAGCCTGCTTTTAATGCAAAATTACCACGGTTTTTGAGATTATTTTATAAAAATCCCGTTTTTTTCTTTGACATCTTGTTCTTTTATTGATATTATATTAGGGCTTGTAGTATTGCTACAAGATGTTTTCTATTACTCTAAATGTGAGAGTATATGATAAATACTAAATTATTAAAGACCATTTCGGAATCCGAAAAAGTGGTCGGTACAAAACAAGTGCTTAAAAGCATTGAAGGAAAGACGGTAAAGTGTGTCATCGTCGCCGACAATGCCGACGGCTTTATCAGAAACAGCGTGACCGCGTTGTGCAGGGAAAACGGTATCGAAATCATAAGCGTTCCTTCCAAAAAGGAACTCGGAAGAATTTCGGGCATCGACGTTCCGGCGGCGGTCGTGGGGTTGAAGTAAAGACGTTACCATAAATGTTTGAGTTTATCTTCGGGTTGCTGATAGGCTCATCCGAAATTACATCAGGAGGTTAGCAAAAAATGCCGACAATTAACCAATTAGTCAAGCAAGGCAGGGAAAGACAGGTCAAGAAAAGCACCACGCCTATTATGCAGCAATGCCCGCAAAAACGCGGCGTATGCTTGTCCGTCACCACGACTTCCCCTAAGAAACCTAACTCGGCGCTTCGTAAAATCGCGCGTGTCCGTCTTGTAAACGGTATGGAGGGTACGATTTATATCCCCGGTATCGGTCACAATCTGCAAGAGCACAGCGTGGTACTTATCCGTGGCGGACGTGTCAGGGACTTGCCGGGCGTCAGGTATCACATTATTCGCGGCACTTTGGACACGGCAGGCGTTGCAAATCGCAGACAGGCTCGTTCCAAGTACGGCGCAAAACGCCCCAAATAATAATCGGATGATTTCAACACCCAAATAAACAGGAGGTTACTAATATGCCAAGAAGAGCAGGCGTACCTAAACGTGACGTACTTCCCGATCCGAAGTTCAACAGCAAAGTTGTTACGAAACTCATCAATCAGGTAATGTACGACGGCAAAAAATCAACTGCCGAAGGTATCGTTTACGGTGCATTTGATATTGTAGAAAAGAAATTAAACCAACCGGCAATCGACGTCTTTACGAAGGCCCTTGAAAACGTGATGCCCGCAGTCGAAGTCAAAGCAAGACGAGTAGGCGGCAGCACGTATCAGGTACCTCTCGATATCCGCGCTGACAGAAGACAAACGCTGGGCATCCGCTGGATGACCTTGTACGCAAGAAAACGCGGCGAGAAAAAGATGGACGAACGTCTTGCAGGCGAAATTATGGACGCTTTCAACAGCACGGGCGGCGCTTTCAAGAAGAAAGAAGAAACCCATCGTATGGCAGAAGCCAACAAAGCGTTTGCACATTATCGCTGGTAATTTGTATCAACCAATACTTATTGTTAAGGGGAGTCATGAGAATATCTTAATTATAAATAGGGAGAACAACCTAAACTATGCCAAGAGAAATTGCGCTTGAAAACATAAGAAATATAGGTATCATGGCTCATATCGATGCGGGAAAGACCACAACGACCGAGCGTATCCTGTTTTATACCGGCAGGGTTCATAAACTCGGCGAAACGCACGAGGGTACCGCCACGATGGACTGGATGGAGCAGGAGCAGGAAAGAGGTATTACCATCACTTCCGCTGCTACCACCGCATACTGGAAAGACCATCGTATAAACATTATCGATACCCCGGGTCACGTTGACTTTTCCGTTGAAGTCGAACGAAGCCTTCGTATCCTTGACGGTGCAGTCGCATTGTTCTGCGCCAAGGGCGGCGTCGAGCCGCAGTCCGAAGCGGTATGGCGTCAGGCCGACAAATATCGCGTACCCCGTCTTGCTTTCGTAAACAAGATGGACATCACGGGCGCAAACTTCGACAACGCAGTCCGTATGATGCACGAAAGGCTCAAAGCCAACGCCGTTCCTATCGAACTTCCCATCGGAAGCGAGGCGGATTTCAAGGGTGTTGTCGACCTTGTTGCAAACCATGCCATCATTTACAAGGATGAACTGGGCGTAAACGTCGAAATCGTCGATATTCCCGACGATATGAAAGAAATTGCGGAAGAAGCCCGCACCACTCTTATCGAAGCGGTTTCGGATTTTGACGACACCATTATGGAAGAGTTCCTCGACGGTAAGGAAATTACCGCGGAAGAACTGAAACCCGCAATCAGAAAAGCAACCATCGCTTTGAAAATGGTTCCCGTACTGTGCGGAAGTTCATACAGAAACAAGGGCGTACAAAACCTTCTTGACGCTATTGTGGAATACCTTCCTTCTCCTTTGGATATTCCTTCCATCGAAGGCGTCAATCCGAAGACCGACAAGGAAGAATTAAGACACAGCAGCGACAGCGAACCTTTGAGCGCGCTCCTGTTCAAAATAATGACCGACCCCTTCGTCGGAAGAATCGCGTTCGTACGTTTGTACAGCGGCACGATGAGGACGGGTATGACGCTCATAAACGCCACAAAGGGCAAGCGTGAACGTATCGGAAGAATTTTGCGTATGCACGCAAATAACCGTCAGGATATCGAAGAAGCGTATGCGGGCGACATCGTTGCCGTCGTAGGGCTGAAAGAAAGTTCCACGGGCGATACGCTTTGCGATATGAACCACCCCATTATTTTGGAACAAATGACCTTCCCCGAACCCGTTATCAGGGTCGCTATCGAGCCTAAGACGAAAGCAGGTCAGGAAAAAATGGGCATCGCGCTTCAAAAACTTTCCGAAGAAGACCCGACGTTCAAGGCTTATACCGATCAGGAAACCGGACAAACCATCATCGCGGGTATGGGCGAGTTGCACCTGGAAGTTATCGTCGACAGAATGCTTCGCGAATTCCACGTCGAAGCCAACGTCGGTAAACCGCAGGTCGCATATCGCGAAACCATTACGAAAACCGTTAAGAAACAGGGCAAATATGTTCGTCAGTCGGGCGGTAAAGGACAATACGGCGATTGTACCGTCGTGTTTGAACCGCTGGAAGCGGGCTCCGGTTTCAAATTCGAAGACCAGACGGTCGGCGGATGCATTCCGAAAGAATACATTCCCGCAATCGAATACGGCATCAGAGAAGCGTCTCGCAGCGGCGTCCTTGCAGGATACGAAACGGTTGACTTCAAAGCAACGGTCGTCGACGGAAGTTATCACGACGTCGACAGCAGCGAAATCGCTTACAGAATCGCTGCGTCAATGGCTTTCAAGGAAGGTTGCAAGGAAGCAGGTCCTATCCTTCTTGAACCTATTATGAAGGTCGAAGTTACCACCCCCGAAGATTATCTCGGCGACTGCATGGGAAGCATTACCGGACGTCGCGGCGAAATCGCGGGTATGGAACCCAACAACGGCATTTACCAGATCGATGCGAGAGTGCCTCTTTCCGAAATGTTCGGTTACGCGACAAACCTCAGAAGCATCACTCAGGGCCGTGCAAACTTTACGATGTTTTTCAGCCACTATAAAGAAGTGCCGAAGAGCATCACCGAGAAAATTCTCGGAAAATAACCGCTATTAATGCTTTGCATTAAAATAAAAAATAAAACATCAGAATTTGTAGGAGGATTCAAAAATGGCAAAAGCTAAATTTGAAAGAACAAAACCCCACGTTAACATCGGCACTATCGGCCACGTTGACCACGGCAAAACCACCCTTACCGCTGCTATCACCATGTACTGCGCGGCGAAGGGCAATGCAAAAGTCATGAAATATGACGAAATCGACAAAGCTCCCGAAGAGAAAGCACGTGGAATCACGATCAACACCGCACACGTTGAATACGAAACCGCAAACCGTCACTATGCTCACGTTGACTGCCCGGGCCACGCCGACTATGTCAAGAACATGATCACCGGTGCTGCTCAGATGGACGGCGCAATCCTTGTTGTCGCTGCATCCGACGGTCCTATGCCTCAGACTCGTGAACACATCCTTCTTGCTCGTCAGGTCGGTGTTCCCTATATCGTAGTATTCCTTAACAAATGCGACCAGGTCGACGACGAAGAACTTCTTGAACTCGTTGAAATGGAAGTTCGTGAACTCCTTTCGAGCTATGACTTCCCCGGCGACGATACTCCTATCATCCGCGGTTCCGCACTTCTTGCTATGCAGGCTCTTCTCGACGGCAGAGTCGACGATCCCGCAACCAAATGCATTCAGGACCTTCTTGACGCGGTAGACAGCTATATCCCCGCTCCCGAACGCGACACCGACAAGCCCTTCCTTATGCCTGTCGAAGACGTTTTCACCATCACCGGTCGCGGAACCGTTGCTACGGGCCGTGTTGAACGTGGTCAAATCAAGATTCAGGACAAAGCAGAAATCGTCGGTCTTTCCACCGAAAAGAAAGAAACCGTTATCACCGGTATCGAAATGTTCCGTAAACTTCTCGATTACGCAAACGCAGGCGATAACATCGGTACTCTTCTCCGTGGTATCGACCGTAAAGAAATCGAAAGAGGACAAGTTCTCGCAAAACCCGGCACGATTCATCCCCACACCGAATTCACCGCTCAGGTTTACGTCCTGACGAAAGATGAAGGCGGCCGTCACACCCCGTTCATTAACGGTTATCGTCCTCAGTTCTATTTCCGTACCACGGACGTTACCGGCTCCATCAAACTCCCCGACGGCGTTGAAATGGTTATGCCCGGCGACCACGTAGATATGGAAGTATCGCTCATCACTCCGATCGCTATCGAAGAAGGTCTCCGCTTCGCTATTCGTGAAGGCGGCCGTACCGTCGGTTCGGGTGTTGTTGCGAAGATTATCAAGTAATTAAGATTACTGATTTCTACAAATTCAAAAAATAAAATCATTATTGACCGCGCATGCAAGCGCGTGCGCGGTCAAGAAGGTTTATGTTTTTTGTCTTAAAACAAAATAATAAGGCTGACGCACAGGTTGCAGGACTACTTGCAATATCGTTGACAGCGGTCAATTACTGTGCTATATTATTTAGGCGCCTTTTTTCAGGCGTAATATTTTGGAGGTGTAATTATGCGAGTCAAGATTACTCTTGCATGCACCGAGTGCAAACAACGCAATTACGATACTTATAAGAACAAGAAAAACGATCCTGACAGACTTGAAATGAACAAGTATTGCAGGTTCTGCAAAAAAACGACTCTGCACAAAGAGACCAAATAACGGAGGGTCATATGGCAAAGAATATGCCCGAAAATCAGAACGGCGAAGAAGAAGTCAAGGAAGTCCGCATTTCGCGCGAAGAGTTAAAACAGGCTCGTCGCGAGGCTAAGGCCGCAAAAAAAGCCGCTTTCGAAAAAGAAAAACTTCAGAAGACCGACTCTGACAATAAAAATCAGAAGGTCAAAGCAAAGACCGACGCCAATGCGAAACCCAAACTCGGCAAGCGCATTTCCAAGGCTTTCAAGGAAATGATTTCCGAACTCAAAAAGGTTACGTGGCTGAAAGGAAAAGCGGTATTGCAATCAACGCTTATCGTTTGCGTCGTCGTGCTTGTCTTTTTGGTAATTTTGACTGCTATGGACTTCGGTCTTGGCAAATTGCTTGAACTGCTTGTCGAAAAAGCAGGGGCGTAATCGTATTATAGGAGTTTTCAATGGAAAATAACGGCGAAGCCAAATGGTACGTTGTGCATACGTATACCGGCCATGAAAAAATGGTTGAGGACAACCTTAAAAAGATGATAGAAAACAGCAATCTTCAAGACTTTATTCAGGAGATTGCGATTCCCGTTGAGGAAGATATCGTCGAAAAGAACGGAAAGAAAAAGGTTGTCGAACGCAAAAAATTCCCCGGCTACGTTTTTGTAAAACTTATCGAAACGGCACACATCTGCTTTATGGTTACGAACACCCGCGGCGTTACTAACTTTGTTGGTCCCGTCGGAAAAGCAACACCGTTGTCAGAAGACGAAGTAAAGCGTCTGGGACTTGAAAAGGTCGAATTCGTCGACGTTGATTTGAAAGCGGGCGACAGCGTACGCGTTGTCAACGGCGCGCTTGAAAGTTTCATCGGCGTGGTTGAAGATATCAGTCTTGAACGTCAGAAGGTCAAAGTTATCGTTTCAATGTTCGGCAGACAAACCCCGGTCGAACTCGACTTGTCACAGGTCGAAAAAATTCAGGGTTAAAAAATTAAAATACGCCTAATCGGGGCGAAAGCCCCTTTACATATCTTATGTGATGTGGGAGGAACGTAAATTCGATATGCGTTCCGCGATTGACCACGATTAGTCTTGGAGGTTTTTATGGCTAAGAAAATTACAGCGGTTGTCAAACTTCAATTACCCGCCGGTAAGGCAACCCCGGGCCCGCCCGTAGGTTCTACGCTCGGTCCGCACGGCATTAACATTCCCGGATTCACGAAGGAATTCAACGAGAAAACGGCAAAACAAGCAGGTATGATCATTCCTGTCATCATCACGATTTACGCAGACCGTTCGTTCTCGTTCATTATGAAGACGCCTCCCGCGCCCGTTCTTATCAAGAAGGCTTGCGGTATCGAGACGGCTTCGGGTGCTCCCAACAAAACAAAAGTCGCTTCGCTTACCAAAGCGCAAGTGGAAGAAATCGCAAAAATCAAAATGCCCGACCTTAACGCTGCTTCTCTCGAAGCCGCTATGAGCATGATCGCCGGTACTGCGCGCAGTATGGGTGTTACGGTAAAGGAGGACTAATAATATGTTCAGAGGTAAAAACTATAAAGCATCAATTGCGTCCTTCGACAAGACTAACTCTTTCGAGCCCGAAGAGGCTATGAAAATCGTGGTCGATACCGCAAAGGCAAAATTTGACGAAACAATCGAACTTCACGTAAAGCTCGGCGTTGACTCCCGTCATGCCGACCAGCAAGTCCGTGGCGTCTGCGTACTTCCCAACGGCACCGGTAAAACCGTCAAGGTTTTGGTAATCGCAAAGGGCGAAAAAGCAGACCAGGCACAAGCGGCAGGCGCAGACTTCGTCGGCGCGGAAGATATGATCGCAAAGATCCAGAACGAAGGCTGGTTCGGATTTGACGTTATGATTACGACTCCCGATATGATGGGTCTCGTCGGTCGTCTCGGTAAAGTCCTCGGCCCCAAGGGATTGATGCCTAACCCGAAATCCGGTACCGTTACCATGGATATCGTTAAGGCAATCAACGACGTTAAAGCAGGTAAGGTCGAATATCGTGTCGACAAAACCTCGATCGTTCACGTTCCTATCGGCAAAAAATCGTTCGGCCCCGAGAAACTTCTTGAAAACTTCAACACGGTTATGGAAGCACTCGTAAAAGCGAAACCCGCAGCGTCGAAAGGTACTTACCTGAAAAGCATCACCATCGCCGCAACGATGGGCCCCGGCGTCAAAGTCATCTATCGCATGAACTAATTTTATTATTATTTATAATAATAATTCGTGGGACTATTAAAAACGCTTGACGAAAGCCGACGTTTTTAGTATCATTACAGTAACTTAATATCCAAAGACAGCAAGCACCTTTTGGTTTAAAATTCGCTCGCCGAGGAACTACTAATCATTATTAAACGATTATGCCGTTTTTCACGTCTTTGGGAAACGGCATTATTTTATGCCTTAAATCTTAAAGGAGGTTATAAATGTCAGAAATCAGAACACAAAAAGAAGCGGTTGTCGAAGAAATCAAGTCGAAAATTCAGGCTGCCAAATCCGTCGTTCTCGTTGACTACAAAGGCTTGACGGTCGCTCAGGATACCGAACTTCGCACCAATTTCCGTAAAGCCGGCGTCGAATACAAGGTTTACAAAAACCGCCTTGCAAAAATCGCTTTCAACGAACTCGGATACACCTGCTTTGACGCAGCGCTCGAAGGACCTACCGCTATCGCATTTGCAATGAACGATTCCGTATCGGCGGCGAAAATCGCGGCAGAAGGCGGCAAAAAGTTCAACAAACTCGAAACGAAGTGCGGTCTTGTCGACGGCGAATTCAACGACGCGGACGCATTGAAGATCATCGCATCCTTGCCTTCAAGAGAAGTTCTTATCGCAAAGATGCTCGGCAGCATGCTTGCTCCTATCAGCAAACTTGCTTATGTGCTTAACGCTATTGCGGAAAAGCAAGAAGCTCAGGCGTAATTTTACGTCAACAAAATTAAAAACATTAAACTATTTATATTTGGAGGATTAAAAAAATGGCAGATGTCGCTAAATTGATGGAAGAAATCAAAAGTATGACAGTTATAGAATTATCTAATTTCGTAAAGGCTCTTGAAGAAGAGTTCGGTGTTTCCGCAGCTGCTCCCGTCGCAGCAGGCGCTGTTGCAGGTGCTGCCGAAGCCGCTCCCGCAGAAGAAAAGACCGAATTTGACGTTGTCCTTAAAGAAGTCGGCGCAAACAAAATCGCCGTTATCAAGGCTGTTCGTGAAGCAACCGGTCTTGGTCTTGTCGAAGCTAAACAAGCTGTTGAAGCTGCTCCGAAGACCATCAAAGAAGGTATCCCCAAGGATGCAGCGGAAGCTCTTGTTGCTAAGTTTAAAGAGGCTGGCGCTGTTGCCGAAATCAAGTAAAAAGGCGATAATTCGCGAATTTAGGCAGAAACAAAAACCGCAGACCGCTTATGTACGACAAGTACACCGCGCGTCCTGCGGTTTTTCTTTCTTGTAACTTCATCGAATTCTCGCCTTTTTACAGTGCGTTAAACATAGTATTCGAGGTCGGAATGCTGTGTACCCGTGGGGCATATGGTCGCCTTTTTACAGTGCGTTATACGTAATAATCGGGGTCCCCACGGGATACTGTGTACCCGTGGGGCTTATGGTCACCTTCAAAAGGTGGGATTTTTTATTTTTTCGAAGATACTTGCGTTTTCGAGGCGTTTGTTCTTGTGTTTTTTTGAATATCGTAATATAATGTGTGCGGATTAAAGTTATGAAAATCAAAAGCATTAAAGAAAACGATAAAAATATTTTCAAGGAACTGTCGAAAGAGTTTTACGCGTCCGGTGCGACGATAAATCCCTATAACGACGAAACAAACGAAAAAACGTTCAAATACCTTACTTCGGCGCATCACAACCTGTTCGGTTATCTCATCATATCCGACGACGGAAACTGCGCGGGGTATTCCTTGCTCACGTCGTATTGGTGCAACGAAGAAGGCGGCGAAATAATTATCATTGACGAACTGTACGTTAAAAAAGAGTATCGCCAGCACGGATACGCAAAACACTTTATCAGTTGGGCGGAAAACCACTTCAAAGGACGCGCCGTCGAAATGACGCTTGAAGTGCTGTCCGACAACGCGCACGCAATCGACTTGTATTCGGAGCTGGGGTTTTCGCCCGACGGCTTTACGACAATGACAAGAAAAATATAAAGGCTTCCGACGGGAAGTCTTTTTTATGTTTTCGACATTGAAAAATCGCCGCGTGTGTGATACAATAAATTTACAAATCCAAATCGAAAAGGAAACGAAATGAGCATCGGAACAAAGATACTGAACAAAATCGTGTCGCTCGCGCAGGCGACCGGCGGGCAGGTTGAAGGAAACAAGGACGTAACCGACGAAATGAAAAACCTTGCGCGGACTACCGCGGAAGAAGGCGTCGTAATGCTTAAAAACGACGGCGCGTTACCGCTGTCCGAAAACGACGTCGTTGCGGTTTTCGGCAGAGTGCAGAACGATTGGTTTTACGTCGGATACGGCTCGGGCGGGGACGTCAAACCGCCGTATAAAGTAAACCTTATTAAAGGACTTGAAAACGAAGGCGTGAAAATCGACGAAACGCTGAAAAAAATCTATGCCGACTGGTCGGTCAAAAACGTGCCTTACGAAGGATTTTGGGGGCATTGGCCGTTCCATTTTGACGAAATGCCACTTTCCGACAAGGTTGTCGGCGAAGCCGCAAAGCGCGCGAACAAGGCGATTGTCGTTATCGGGCGCGCGGCGGGCGAAGATCGGGAACAAAAACTTGAAAAGGGCAGTTTTTATCTGACCGACGAAGAAAAGAAAATGCTTTCCGTCGTGACGAAAAATTTCAAAAGCACGATTTTAATCATCGACAACGGCAATATTATGGATTTGTCGTTTATCGACGCTTGCGGCAGTGCGCTTTCCGCCGCGCTTTACGTCTGGAACGGCGGCATGGAATCGGGAAACGCCGTGGCGCGCGTCCTTTCCGGCAAGGTCAATCCGTCGGGCAGACTTCCCGACACGATAGCAAAACGCTATAACGATTACCCGTCGGCGAAAAACTTCGGCGGAAAGAAATATAACAATTATCAGGAAGACATTTACGTCGGCTATCGCTTTTTTGAAACGTTTGACAAAACCGCGGTGAGATATCCTTTCGGCTTTGGATTAAGCTACACGACGTTTGAAGAAACGGGCGCGCTCAAAAAGGACGAACAAGGCTTTTTCGTTGACGTCAGCGTGAAAAATACGGGCGACGTTCCCGGAAAAAACGTTGTGGCGGTGTACGTTTCCGCGCCGCAAGGGGAACTCGGAAAGCCCGACAAAATCCTTGTCGGATTTCATAAGACAAAGGAACTTGAAACCGGCGAAACCGAAGAATTTATCATTCGGATTCCGCTTGAAAACATAACGTCGTTTGACGAAACGGGTTGCACGGGATACAAGTCGTCGTACGTCGTCGAGTGCGGCGAATACAAGGTATTCCTTGGCGCAAACGTGCGCGAAAGCAAGTTAATCGGCGCGTTTTATATCAATGAACCAGTGTTTACGACGGTAAATGCAATTTGTCCCGTACAACACGATTTCAACGTGATATACCCGAAATACTTTAAGCGCGTGAAATATATCATGGGTGAAAAGCCCGTGCATAAGGCGAAGTTTGAAAGAGCCGAACGCATTATTGCAAATATCCCGGCACTTTCTGAAAAGAAGGGCGACGTTGACTTTTTTGAAGTGTTTGACGGAAAGTGCAGCCTTGACGAATTTATCGCGTGCTTGTCGATTTCGGAACTTGAAATGCTGACGCACGGCGATTACAAAATGAACAGCCCGTTGGGCGCGAAAGGCAACGCCGGCGTATTCGGCGGGATATCCGAAAGCCTCAGGGAAAAAGGAGTACCGGCGGTTGTTACGACCGACGGTCCGTCGGGAATAAGGCTTATGACGTACGCCTCGCTTTTGCCGTGCGGTACTGCGATTGCGTCCACGTTCAATAAAGACCTTGTGGAAAAACTTTACGGCGCGGTTGCGGAAGAAATGTTAAAAAAGGGCAGCGACGTTTTGCTTGCGCCCGGAATGAATATACACCGTGATCCCCTTTGCGGAAGGAATTTTGAATATTTTTCGGAAGATCCCGTGCTTTCGGGGTATATGGCGAGCGCGGTTGTCAAAGGTTTGCAAAGCAAGGGCGTATCGGCGTGTCCGAAACATTTCGCGTGCAACAATCAGGAAACGAAACGGAAGAAAAACGATTCGCGCGTATCGGAGCGCGCGCTCAGGGAGATATACCTTAAAGGCTTTGAGATTTGCGTAAAGATGGCGGATCCCAAAATGATTATGACGTCGTACAACAAAATCAACGGCGTTTACAGTTGCTATAATTTCGATTTATGCACTGAGGTTTTGAGGAACGAGTGGGGCTTTACGGGCGCGGTAACGACCGATTGGTGGAACGTCCCCGAAAACGATCCCGACAACGCCCGCGTGAGAAACAACGCATACCGCGTACGGGCGGGCAACGACGTACTTATGCCGGGCGGGACTCACGTCAAGGGAAAATACGACAATTCCGCCGAGCAATCGGTGAATGACGGTGCTCTTCGCCGTGAAGAACTTGAAAACGCCGCGCGACACGTCATGACGATGATGCTTGACGTGCCGTCGGTAAGAAGGAAAATCAAAAAATAAAATCGTTTATGAAAAGAAAAGAGCGGATAGTCCGCTCTTTTCGTTTTCAGGAAAATCATTTTACGTTTCGGGTGAAGCATCTTGTCTTTGAAAGACCGTCCTCGACGACGATGTGGTCGGCGGAGCATACGCCGTCCGAGTTATAGGCACATTTTACGGACGCGCACGTGACGGAGTTTTCGATATTGCCCGTGCCGAAGTCTTCCGCCGCCTCGATATCGGCAAAAGTCTGTGCAAGAATACCGCCTTCACGCTTGATTTTGCTGGCGCACACGCCTTTTTCGGTGATGTTTACGATGCCCGCCACGCAGCGGGATTTTACGTTGTGTTCACAATTTACGGTATGACAAATAATATTATCCATTTTATCCTCCGAAATAATTTTTTTCAAATGCGGCAAAAATATACGGCGAAGTCGTCAAAAACTTGAAAACGCGCCGTATTTATGGTATTATATCGTTGAGGTGATAATATGAAAGTTATTTTATTAAGCGACGTCAAAGGCACCGGCAAAAAAGGGCAAATCCTTGAAGTCAGCGACGGATACGCAAGAAATTGTTTGTTGAAGAAGAAACTCGCAGTCGAAGCGACCGCCTCCGCGCTTAACGAAAACGCGCAAAAGAAAGCGGCGGAAGAAAAGCGCATCGCCGAAGAAATCGCGGAAGCGAAAGTCGTCAAAGAAAAGCTTGAAAAAAGCGTCATCGACATCGGCGTGAAATGCGGCGACGGCAAAATGTACGGCAGCGTAACGACCGCGGACATCGCGGAAGGCTTAAAAAAACAGGGCATCGAAATCGACAAAAAGAAAGTCGTGCTGAAAGAAAACATCAAGGCTTTGGGCGTGTTTGAAATCGAAATCAAAGTGTACGCGGGCATTTCCGCAAAAGTAAAAGTCAACATCGTCAAGGCAAATGACTGACCTTTTTGAAAACGAGCGCATCGACGATCTGGAAATCAACGACCTTCGGCTTATACAAAATGCCGAAGGCTATTGTTTTACGTCGGACAGCGTGCTCCTTGCAAACCTTGTGAAAGCAAGGAAGACGGACAAAATTCTGGACGTCGGCGCAGGCAGCGGAATAATTTCGATACTCCTTGCGGGGAAGATGGGATACGGCAACGTGTCGGCACTCGAAATTCAGAAAAACATGGCGGCTCTTGCTGCGCGAAATGTCGAAATGAACGGTTTAAGCGACAAAATTGTCGTGATAAACTCTTCTTTGCAGGATTTTGCAAAAAGTGTCCCGGCGGAAAGTTTCGACGTCATCGTGTCGAATCCGCCTTACAAAAAGCCCGACTCCGGCGAGATGGACAAGAACGAAACCCGCGCCGTTTCCAAGTACGAACTGAAACTTACGCTTGATGAACTTATTGAAAACGCAAGACGACTTTTGAAGTTTCGCGGGAAGTTTTATATGGTGCATCGCGCCGACCGCATGGCGGAATGTATTTATAAATTGAAGCAAAACAATATCGAGCCCAAGGTAATGACGCTTGTTTACCCAAAGGTCGAAAAATCCCCCGACGTCGTGATTTACGAGTGCATTAAGGGCGCGTCGGAAGGCGTGAAAATCAACACGCTTATCGTTTACGACGAGTACGGCGAATATACCGCGCTCGCCAGAAAAATGTATTCCAAGGATTGATATGGCAGGCACTTTATACGTTGTGGGTACGCCCATCGGAAATCTGAAAGATATCACTTATCGCGCGGTCGAAACGCTTTCGTCCGTGGACGTCATCGCGTGCGAGGACACGCGCGTATCGTTAAAACTGTTGTCTTATTACAACGTCAAAAAACCCCTTATCAGTTATTACAAACAAAAAGAACGCGAAGGCTCGGAAAAGATAATTTCGCTGCTTAAAGACGGCAAAAACGTCGCGCTCATCACCGACGCGGGTATGCCGTGCGTCAGCGATCCGGGCGCGATACTCGTGTCGGAATGTAGGCGTGCAGGGCTAAAAGTCGAAATCGTACCGGGGGCAAGCGCGGTCGTGTCGGCAGTCGCGCTTTCGGGGATAACGTCGCGCGGGTTCACTTTTTTGGGATTTTTGCCCGAAAAACGCAAGGATAAGGAAGAACTTGTAAAAGATTTTAAGTTTTCTTCCGAGCCTGTCGTATTTTACGTCAGCCCGCACGAGATAAACGACGACGCGAAATTTTTGTACGAATCTTTCGGCGAAAGGCAGGTTTTTGTCGTACACGAGCTGACGAAAATGTTTGAAAGCGTCGAAGAACAAAATCTTTCTTCCTTTTCGATACCGTCGCCGAAGGGCGAATACGTCCTTATCGTGATGCCAAGCGCCGGCGGAAACGCATTGAATGACCTTAGTATCGCCGACCACGTCCGCCATTATATGCAAAGCGGTATGACGAAAAAGGACGCGATAAAGCGCACGGCGTCCGACAGGAACGTCGACAAAAACACGGTTTACTCAGAAGTTCTTGATTTATAAACAAGAATTTAACGGCGGAATTGACAAAAATCCGCATACTTTGACAAAACAAATCAAAAACGAAAAATCCGCGACACCGTCTTAGTGTTATTATTTTTGCAAATAACATAAGGGCGGTATTTTTTCATTGAAAAACGACGCGGACGGAAAAATAATTTCACGGGAAGAATTCGGAAAGGGCAATTTGAAAAAGATATGCGACTGTTTGTCGAAAACGTTTGATAAGGGGAACGTGCTGGTTGTTTTCGACGAAAAGAGCAGTAACGTTTCCGACGACGTCGTAAGGTATCTTTTGAAAGGCGGATATTTCGTAAGGACGGCGGAAACACACGGAAAAGCCGAGGAACTTCCCGCAGTCGACGAGTGCGTAAAATATATAGTGGGAGTTGGCGGCGGAGGTGTTGCGGACGACGCAAGACTTCTTGCAAAACGTCAAAGCGTCGGATATTCGCTGGTGATGACCGCGCCCGACAACGACAATTTTGCGTCGGATGGGGCGTATATCCTGAACGAATACGTGTATACGGGCGCGCCCGAGTTCGTCCTTATCGACGAGGAAGTCGTTGAAAAATCGACGGGAGTTGAGGCGGCGGCGGGCTATGGCAGGGCGTTTTCGTGTCTTGTCGGGCTGTTCGACGCGGACTTCAAAAAACTTATGTTTGCGCGTGATTTTGACGAATCCGCCGTGAATACCGTCGCGGAAAGCATAAAAATATTCGAATCGAAGAAAAACGACGACAATTTCAAAACCCGTCTTGCAAGGCTGATGTTCACGATTTCGAAAGCGAAAAATAACCTTGATATGAAAGCGGAAAGCGCGGACGCCGTCGCAAGGGTGATGACCGAAAAATTCGGCAGGACTTTCGGCGAAAACTCATTTCTTGCGGCGTATATGATACTGAACGTGTACAGGCTGTATCTGGAATCGGACGCCACCGACACGCTTATCCCGGAAGATATTGTGTTGACCTTGAAAACGCTTGAAAAAATGCGCGTTGTAAACTATAATAATTACATGTCCGATTTGTCGGTAACGACGGCGACGGATTATCTGAAACAAACGTTCATATTAAGCGAATATCGCAGGGAAATGTACGAGCGGCTGGACGGCATGGATTTGCCCGCCGTTGCGAAATTCTGGCGAAGGCTTTACGACGACGCAGGCTTCTGGCTGAAACGATACGCGTCGTCGGACGAATTGTTTAAGGTGATGGCTCTGGCGTCGGAACTGTCGGAAGGCGGACTTTTGAAATACGTAAAAAGGACGGGCTTTTTCGAAAGGTTTATCTGATATGACACTCACGAAAGAACTTTTGGACGTTGAATTGTTTTTGTTCGATATGGACGGCACGGTCTATATCGGCGATAAGGAAATTGCGGGCAGTTTCGACGCGATACGCGCGCTGAAAAAACTTGGCAAGCGCATTTGCTTTTTCACGAATAACAGCAGCAAAGCCGCGGAAGATTACATCGAAAAACTTCATAAAATGGGGCTCGATATCACCCGCGACGAAATTTATACTTCGGGCGAAGTAACGTGCGAATACGTCAACCGCGTTTATCCCGGCGCGTCGGTGTTCGTCATGGGCAACGAAAAACTCAAAGCCGAATTTATCCGCCACGGCATTAAACTTTCTGAGGACAATCCCGATTTGTGCGTGCTCGGCTTCGATACCGAACTCGAATATTGGAAACTTTATCGCTTTTGCAAGTGGCTGAACAAAGGAAAGCCGTATATCGCGACTCACCCCGACCTTAACTGCCCCGCGGACGAGTGCCCGATGCCCGACATCGGCGGAATGATTTTGTTTATCAACGCAACCATATCGAGAAATCCCGACATCATAATCGGCAAACCCGAAAGAGAAGCGGGCGAAGGCGTGAAAAGAAAATTCAATCTCCCCGCAAGTAAGATCGCAATGGTCGGCGACAGGCTTTACACCGACATAGCGTTCGGCTTCAACAACGGCTTTAAGACGGTGCTGGTGCTGTCGGGCGAAACGACGGAAGAAATGGTGAGTGCTTCGGACAGGAAACCCGACGTAGTACTGCCGTTTGTCAAAGACTTAATCAAATAAACAAAGCGTCCGAAAGGACGCTTTTTTCGTGTGCAAAAGTATTATCGAATAATAAGTTATTTTGTCAAAACATTCATTTTATCAATCGTTTTTTAATGATAAAGTTTATTTTATACCTTTTCAAAGGATAAATCGTTTTTAATGCCGAATTAAAACGGCAGTTTCAAAATCGGAAAGGTGGCAATAATTCGGGTATGAAAAAATTATTGCTGCTTATTCTTATCGCGATATCGTGCACTCTGCTTTCGGGAAGGGAGTTGAACGAGTTTTTCACAACCCGCGATTACGTCGAATACAGAAACGACAAGGGAAGACTCCTTGGCGAAACGTTCATTTTTGACGAAGACGAGTTTTCAAAAGACGATTTATATAAAAAGTTTTTCGTGATTTATCATTTCGACGGGAGCCTCGACGACGTCGAGATAACCTATGCTTATTCTCCTGTTTTGAAAGGTATCGAAATCGTGGACGGAAAGCCCGTAAATTTGCAGATAACGAAGCGCGGCGACGTCGTAACGGTGTCGAACCCCGTCAACATGGGAAGTTATTGATTATTTTGAGGGCGGATGGTATAAGAAAAATTTTTCGGGACAATAATCAAGCAGGAGGTCAATATGAACAAATTCAAGTCAGCGTTAATAAAAACAGGTAAATTTTTGAGAAAGAACGTTTATTACGTAGTAATCGTCGTCGCGGTTGCGGCAATCTGCGCGATCGTCGGCGTTACGGTTTCAAAAACCAAACAGGCGAAAAACAGCACGCCCGTCGTCAACGACACGAATATCGAGCGTCCTCAGGACAAACCCGCGGACAAGCCCGATCCCGTGGACAAACCCGACCCGGTCAAACCCGATCCCGTCGTGTTTATCGTACCCGTAAAAGACAGCGCGGTCGGCGCAAGTTTTTCGGAAACGGAACTCGTGTTTTCAAAAACGTTGGAACAATGGAGCACGCATAGGGCAATCGACTTCATGGCGGAAGAAGGCGCAAGCGTATTTGCGGTATGGGACGGCACGGTGTCCGAAATCGTCAACGATCCGCTGTACGGATACTGCGTGAGCATATCGCACGGGGACGGGCTTGTCACTAAATATTGCGGGCTGTCCGACAAGGTCAACGTATCCGTTTCGCAAACGGTGAAGAAAGGCGCGAAAATCGGCGAAATCGGAAACAATATGATTGTCGAAAGCGCGGACGGGACGCATCTTCATTTTGAAACCTATAAGGACGGAAAACTCATAAATCCCGAAGATTACTTCGTCCAGAGCGAAAAATAAAAACACTGCAAAACACCCTATTCAGGGTGTTTTTTCATGCAAAAACCGCCGTAATTTCGTTACTTTTTTAACAATACTTAGAAAATAACATAATACTTGACAGCGTAATAAGCCCTGCGATATAATTAAATTGTCAGTCAGTCGTACGACAAATGCCGACAGAAGGGAAATTATGAAAGAATTTGCAAAAATCGAAAGGGCGGTGCATGCGATTGCGCCGTCAGTCAACGTATCTAATGAAAACAACTGTGTGGTTCTTCGCGGGGAACTCGATAACTGGGACGACGTCGTCAGGTGCGGCAGGGCTGCCGTCAGCAAAAAATATCTGGGCGTCATCAACGATATCACTCTTCGCGGTTTCGAACAAAAGGTACGACTCCCAAAAATCAACGACAAACTTTACGACGGAAGAAAACCCGACGTCCTTATCGTGGGCGGCGGTATTTCGGGCGCGACGATTGCACACGAGCTTTCAAAATGGCAACTTGACGTGATGCTTGTCGAAAAGGGATACGACGTCGCCGTCGGCGCAACTTCAAGAAACGACGGTTGCGTGCACGTCGGCATTGACCTTACGCCGAAACTCGTCAAACACGATTACCTTATCAAGGGCAACGCGATGTACGACGAATTATGCGACGATATGGACGTCAAGTTTGAAAGAACCGGGCACATGATGCTTATGTATTATAAGTGGGAAAGACTGCTTATGCCCATTGTCGGACTTTGGTCAAAAATCCTTAAAATCAAAGGAATGAGATATATTGACAGAAAAGAACTGCTGAAAATCGAGCCCGAAGCGGTCGAATGGGCGCGCGGCGCGTACTATATGCCCACGGGCGGTATGGTTTCGCCGTATAAACTTACGGTCGCGCTTGCGGAACACGCGGCGGAAAACGGCGTGCACGTTTGTCTGAACACCGCGGTGCTCGGAATGAAGGTCGAAGACGGCGAAATTAAAAGCGTCGAAACCAACCGCGGCACGATTTATCCGCGACTTGTCATAAACGCGGCGGGTACTTACGCCGACGTCATTGCCGATATGGCGGGCGACAGAACGTTTACCATTCACCCGAGAAAGGGCATAGATATTATTCTGGACAAGAAAAAGGGTAATCTCGCGCATACGTCGATGGCGAAAATGCCGTTTGTCCACGTTCCCGCAAACTGGAAGGAAACGAAAGGCAAAGAAGGCTTGCTCAAAACCCTTATGAAAGGAAAAAACCTGAACGAAACGCAAAAGACGCATACCAAAGGCGGCGGCGTTATTCATACCGTCGACAACAACGTATTGCTTGGGCCGAATGCAATCGAAGTGCCCGACCGTGAAGATTTTACGACGGATATGCAAAGCATTCAGGACATCGTTACGAAACAAAAAATCATACAGGACAAACTCGGTATGGGCGACGTCATCACGTACTTTGCAGGCGAACGTCCCGCAACGTATGAGGAAGACTTCGTCGTGCGCCGCGGTATATTCACGAAAAACATCATCGAGGTCGCGGGGATTCAGTCCCCTGGCATTACGACCGCGCCCGCCGTTGCAAAAGACGTCGAAAGATGGGCGATTATGTTCCTTGGAAAACAAGAGAAAGTCAAGGTCAACGAAAACTACAACCCGAAACATAAAAGCGTGCCGCACCTTGCCGATATGAGCGAAGAAGAGCGGAACGAACTTATTAAGAAAAACCCCGCTTACGGCGAGATCGTCTGCCGTTGCGAGGAAATCTCGAAGGGCGAAATTCTGGACGCCGTCAGAAGCGCGGTGCCTGTATATACGGTTGACGCGATCAAGCGCAGAGTGCGTCCCGGTATGGGCAGATGCCAGGGCGGTTTCTGCGGCCCGACGGTTGTGAAAATCCTTGCGGAAGAAAAAGGCTGCTCCGTTGAGGAAATTACAAAAGGCAACGATTACAGCGTGATTTTATACAATAAAACCAAAAAGGGGGCTGAAACTAATGTATGATACGGTAGTTATCGGCGGCGGCCCCGCGGGGCTCACCGCAGCGACATATATAAGGCGCGCGGGCAAGAGTGTGCTGGTCATCGAGAAGGCCGCCTTCGGCGGGCAGATCACGCGCAGCAGCAATGTTGAGAACTTCCCCGGATATATCTCCGTCAGCGGCGCACAGATAGGCGATATGCTGCTGGAACAGGCGATGAACCAGGGCGCGGAGGTCGAGCTTGAGGAGGTCGTGTCCGTGTCCGCCGCGGGCGAGGAGAAGACCGTAGTCTGCGCGTCCGGTGCGGAATATACTTGCCGCGCGCTCATAATTGCGACCGGCGCGAAGCCGCGCACCCTCGGCCTTGAAAATGAGGAGCGGCTCACCGGCAGCGGCGTGTGCTATTGCAGCGTGTGCGATGGCGCATTCTTCGCCGGGCAGGATGTCGCCGTCTCGGGCGGCGGCAACAGTGCGCTCTCCGACGCGATGCTGCTGAGCGAAATTTGCCGCAAGGTGTACCTCATCCACCGGCGCGGCAGCTTCCGCGGCGAGGCAATGCTCGTCGAGGCGCTGCGCGGCAAGGCCAATGTGGAGTTCGTGCTCGATGCGAAGATAAGCGCGCTGATCGGCGGGGACGAGCTC